>Ga0182013_10000687_pt1 | contig 46721 bp, 40 predicted proteins | sample 612S2MmetaG_FD_120487 | JGI IMG/M metagenome (GOLD analysis project Ga0182013, IMG submission 120487) | Permafrost microbial communities from Stordalen Mire, Sweden - 612S2M metaG | ecosystem: Environmental > Terrestrial > Soil > Wetlands > Permafrost | place: Sweden: Stordalen | collected...
GCTAAGCTTCCGTTCTATCATTTCTCAACCTACTTTCTTTCCCGCAACGGACTCGGCGGGAATCAGTTACGGGCCAATTCCTTAATTCTCCACTGTCAAACGGCTCCATCCGGACGGTCAAAGGAACTTCTGCGCACCCATGCAAGTCTCGACTTCATCGGGCCGCTTCGATTAACTGTCGCTAAACAAACCAGCGCGTGGATGTCCCTTGGCCAGTGGCGGAGGAGTGCTCGGCTCGCTAAAGTCAGCCGTCCATCCCCAGTTCCGGATCTCCGGCATGTCTTCCAAGTGTTGCCGAATATAGTCGTGATGTTTGTATAGCTTACGATTAAACATGTCGATTACATCGGAGACCTGTGAACGGAGTCGTGAGACATACTTCAGTGCGTCGATGGCCAGGTGAAACCGGCTCATCTTATTCAGCACTACCATGTCGAATGGCGTCGTTGTTGTACCCTGATCCATGTAGCCGCGTACATGGAAACGGCTTTCGTTGGAACGCCCATGCACCATGGTGTGAATGAGCCAGCGATTGTTGTGAAACGCGAAGATGACCGGCGCGTCTTTGGTGAAGAGCGCATCGAAGGACATGTTGTCCATTCCATGAGGATGATCGTCAGGCATCATCAGAACGCTCAGATCCACGACATTAACAACCCGTACCTTAATGCCAGGAACATATTTTTGCAGAAGCCATGAGGTCGCGCATGTCTCAATGGTCGGCACATCGCCTGCACAGGCCAGAACAACATCTGGTTCTTCACCATTGTCGTTAGTGGCAAACTTCCAGATCGATGCCCCTCGCGAGCAATGTTCAAGAGCTTCGTCCATGTTCAACCACTGCAGCTGCGGCTGCTTGCCACAGGTCACGATGTTGACGTAGTTGCGGCTTCTTAAGCAGTGGTCGAAGACGCTAAGGAGACAATTACTGTCCGGCGGGTAATACACCCGGATGGTTTCACTCCTGCGCGCCAGTGCATTGTCTACAAATCCAGTCGCCTGATGGCTGAAACCGTTGTGATCATTTCGCCATGCATGGCTGGTTAGTAGGACATTTAAGGACGCGAGCGGTCTGCGCCAGGGAAAGTCGCGGCATTGTTCCAGCCACTTGGCATGCTGCGTCAGCATCGAATCTACAACCTGCGCGAAAGCTTCGTACGACGACCACATGCCGTGCCGCCCCGTCAGCAAGTACCCTTCAAGCCATCCCTGGCAGCAGTGCTCGCTCAATACTTCCATAACGCGGCCATCCGGGCTGAGTTCGTCATCAATCGAAACAGTTTCCGCCATAAAACAACGTTTCGTAGCCTCGAGCACGGAGTTCAGCCGATTGGAGTTCGTCTCATCGGGGCAGAACATGCGAAAGTTTGTCGGGTTCAGTTTGAAAATGTCCCTGAAGAAGTCGCCGAGCTTTCGTGGCGCTTCCGCAACCACTTGGCCGGGGCCCGGAATCTCGAGTGCGTAGTTGGTAAAGTCTGGTATATCGAGCGCGGTCAGGAGCCGTCCGCCATTCACATGAGGATTTGCTCCCATGCGCCGATTGCCCATGGGTGCAAGTTCCGCCAGTTCGTCAATTAATTTGCCCTTTTCGTTGAAGAGTTCCTGCGGCTTGTAGCTTCTCATCCATGCTTCAAGGACCTTAAGATGTTCGGGATTTTCGCGAACGGTTGCGAGAGGTACCTGGTGTGCGCGGAAGGTGCCTTCAATCGGGATTCCGTCCACCTCTTTCGGACACGTCCATCCCTTCGGTGTGCGCAGGACAATCATGGGCCAAATCGGTTGCTTCTTGAATCCGCTCTTACGCGCCTCCTGCTGAATGGCTCGAATCTCGGCGTAGCAATCGTCCAGAGTTCCCGCCAGCAGTTGATGCACGGCCTCCGGATCGTCACCTTCGACAAAATGAGGGTTGTACCCTCGTCCGATATACAGGGCCTTCAAGTCTTCGTCAGTCGTGCGAGCTTGAACAGTTGGTCCGGAAATCTTGTAGCCGTTGAGGTGAAGAATCGGAAGGACTGCCCCGTCGCGCACCGGATTGAGAAAGTTGACCGACTTCCAGCTTCCTTCGAGCGGACAGGTTTCAGATTCTCCATCACCAATGACACAGGCAACGATCAGATCGGGATTATCGAAAGCGGCGCCAAAGGCGTGGACCAGCGAGTAGCCGAGTTCGCCGCCCTCATGCATGGAATTTGGAACGTGCGGTCCGCAGTGACTCGGGACGCCACCTGGCGTCGAAAACTTCCTGAACATAAGCCGCAGGCCGTTCTCATCCGGCGTGATCTCCGGATGTACTTCGGTATAAGTACCTTCCAAATATGACATCGCATTCAGCGAAGGACCGCCATGTCCAGGACCGGCAATGTAGATGATGTTGGCATCGTGCTCTTTGATCAGGCGGTTGAGGTGAATGTAGATGAGGTTCTGTCCCGGCGAAGTTCCCCAGTGCCCGAGCAGTCTTGGCTTAATCTGACTAGCTTTGAGCGGCTCTCGCAAAAGAGGGTTTTCAAAAAGATAGATCTGGCCGATGCATAGATAATTTGCTGCGCGCCAGTACCGATTCATCTTGTCGAGCAAAGCCGGAGGGAGCGGGCCCTTGGGAGTCGGGACCGTCGCGTGCGGTTGACCGTTTGCCGAGATAGCGGTGGATAAAGACGCGTCGAAAACAAACTTGGTCGCTTTGCCGGACCGATCTCGGTCCTGTTCCAGAGATGTTGGATCGCTGACGACTGCTTGCGTTTCAACCGGCATATTGCGTGCTCCATTTCAGTTTTCCGCTGCTGCCATCAGGACAGCGGCTTTCACATTGGTGACCGCATCGTGCACGGTCCACTTGCCGGGGAACGCCCTGTTCAACCCGTCGACCTTTTGCCCGCAGAACCTAGGCCGCAGACTTCGACTTCGAGGACGGCACAGCGTGAACCAAAGGCATATCGACCAGATGTTCGCTGAGAAACCACACCTGTAATTCGTTTCCGCGAAGAACGTCGCTCACCACAAGGTCATTGGTCCCATCGTCCTCCAACTTGGAGGCGAGGCGAGCCAGAATTCGAGCCTCTCCTATGATGATTTGGTGCGCATCCAGCAGCCGCGAGAGTTGCACCGGGACCTCTTCTCGTCCTCGCGGAGCGCGCTCGATCTTTGTGGTCTCGGCAACGTCAGGAGCCATTGCAATGGAGATGCCCCCAAGCAGTTGAATCCGCTCAGCAATAGCGTCGACGAGCTCTGCCTGCTCTCCATAGTGTTTGTCGAAGAGCAAGTGCAGCTGATAAAAGGTGGGACCCGAGGTCTGCCAATGCGACTTCTTGTAGAGGTCGCGGAGGGTCATCGTATCGGCGAGGAGTTGGTTGAGTTGTTCGGTCATTTCCAGGCGGATGGGCTCTTCGAGCTCCAATGGCAGCATGTGACTTACCGTACCGTAAGCCTGTATTTCAGGCGATTTCTGATGGAAACGAGGTTGTGCGTTGAAATCGTTATGAACTGGATTGCTTTGGGTTTCTTTTGAGGACATTACGCTCTCCCTTATCGTGTGACGCGGGATTATCTGGCTGTTAGCAGGCTCCGAGCGTGCCTTCTTCGGAGACATTTCTTTGATTGCCGCAAAATCCCTTGCTTTGGATAGATTAAGATTAGTGCTCTGGACCAAACTCTTCTGAGCAAAACTGCTCAGAAGAGCGAAGCTCTCATTTTGGAGCTTGCTCTCGATGATCGAGGTCCGGGGATTGATGAGGAGAGGTCGCAACACGCTGAGACAGGGAAGATGCCGCACTCGGGGAGGCAAGCATAATCGCCTGCGCACCGGAAGGGTTCGACAACGGCAGGAGACCTCTGCGTGCTTCTGGCGCTGAGACTGCGCGCGCCCGTTTCTTAGATTCAGCGATTACCCAATTTTAGGCTTGCTGGGTATGGCGGCTTCCTTCGCGAGTTCTTCAGACAGCTTATGGGCGTTCATGGAGTGCTCGTGTGCCTGCTTGCTAAGTTCGTGGGCGGTGAGATGATCTCCTTTGCCGTGGGCGGTAGCGGCGGCGGCGTGGGCGTGTGCCGCAAGATTGTGAAGCTCCGCGGCGCGTTCGTGGGTACGCTGTGGCATAGTGTTCTCCTCGCAGTGAAAGGTCATGGATTGTTCGGTCTTAACAGCACGGGTTTTCTGAGGTTCTTACCCAGACGATTGCTTTAACCGGCTGTCAGCGTACTCGGCATAGAGTTTCGCAGCCTCGGCGTCGTGGTGACTTGCGTGTTGATTGTGCCCGTGAGCCAAGTATGCGTGATGCATAGCCTTTTCGTGTTCCTCGGCCTGATCGTATTTCGCTGCTTCTTTGTAATGGTAGGCCGCCTGCTCATGATGACGAGCCGCATCATGATAGTGTTCCCAACTCTTTGACATACGCTCTCCTTTGCTGCTGTCTGGTCCGCGGCTAAGGCTTCTTGGCGCTGAAGGTGGCCGCCTGCCGATTTGCGAAAATTTCTTGCTCCGCTTGATACCGAAAAGCGGGTCGCTAACGATCGGTCAGATCAAGCTAGAGCGGGAATCTCCTGCGCATCCTTGTCGTGTAGCGTCAAGAAAGCCTTGAGCAATACACGAAGGTCATATTGTCCTTTGTAGACAGCAGGTGGAGTTCGATTCAATCCAGGCAATGAGTACACCGCTGTTTGAGCTGAGCGGACCGAATATTCCACCGTGAACACCACATCGTCCGGAAGTTCGCAGAATTGTCCGATAAAGGCCAGATTCCTGGAGCCCTCCGGGATGACCTGGGGACGGTCGCCTTTGGATCGGCGCAGAAACTGGCTGGTAATGAAGGGCATCATGCACGGAATGCAGTTGCAGGTTTCCAGTATCTGAGTTGCATGCTCTTCAAGACGCAAGTGGCCCAGGATCTCCCTCATAATCTCCCGGCCGGTGCATGCCGACATGGGTTTCATCACGAAGTCGCCTGGTTTATCGACAAAAAGCCCATAGCCCCAAAACACGCTCACGTCCGCCGGTTGTCCGATAAAATGTGGCTGGTGCGGCAATACGATTGACGCCAACCAACTCGACTCCGGGAAGGTGATGAGGCCCCCTTCGCCCGGCACGTTTCCGGTGAGGTCCCTGATCAGCCGGAAGAGCGTCGGGTCGTTAAGAGTTGTGGTGAAAGACTCCCACTTCGATTCGTCGATATGGTCAGTGAAATTAGCTGGACGCCCGAACTGGGGTTGAGCAGCGGTAATCTTCTCCCAAAGGCTCCAGGAGCCGCCGGCGGATCTACCATTCAAAACTGGTACGGAGTCCATTGTCCCCAGACTCGAGGATTCGGTCATGGAACCTAAAGTGACCATGACAAAGTCGTTCTCAGTGACCGCGATCTGTGCGTTATGGTCATCACGCTCACACAGAATGCGATCCACCGTGTAACCCTCAGAATCATGGCGAAACCCTAGGTCGGTAATCCGGGTGTTCAGTTGAAACTTCACGCCGCGCGCTTCCAACCACTTCTGTAGCGGCCGCACCATCGAATCGTACTGGTTGTAAACCGTTCGCATAATTCCGCTCAGCGTGTTGAAGCCTGACACCATGTGCGTGAAGCGCCCCAGATAACGCTTGAACTCGACGGCACTGTGCCATGGTTGAAAAGCGAAGGTCGTACACCACATGAACCAGAAATCCGTTTCAAAGAACGAGCCGTCAAACTGGTCCGCAATGCTGCTTCGACCGAGCATCCCCTCGGGCTCAAGTTCCAGGCGCTCGATGGTCAGAATGTGTTTTTCACTCAGCCCGAACTTGGGAGCGTTGACGCGATGTCCATCCCGGAACAGACGCGATTTCGATGAGGTCTTCATCGTCTCGTTCCAATCGAAGATTTCCTGCGTCACTGTCTTGCTTCCATCGAGAGTAGGGATTGAGGAGAACAGATCGAACGTGCAGAGATACTTGCTCTCGATCATCCGGCCACCGCGCATCACATACCCGTCGGCGGCCGAGCCAGCCGCGTCCAGACTGCCTCCGATTTTGGCGGATTCCTCAAGGATCGTTATGTTGTGTCCCGGAATGTCCGCGTCGCGAATCAGGAAAGCCGCTGCCGCCAGCGAGGCAATGCCGCCGCCCACTAGGTAGATTGCTGTGTTATCGCCAGATGTTTGCGTGCTCATTGGATCTCCTCGTGGGCGCATATTGTGCGACTTCGATCACTCAGTGGATGTTGGCGTTTAGCATGGCCCCGGCCCTCTGCACGCCGAACGTCGGTGCGACTGGCCGCGGTGTCCTGGCTGAATGAATTTGCTGTGCGCGTGCTTGTTACCTATCCTCCAAACTCGCTCGTGCGAACGACGGAGGCGTTCGGCGCTGCGATGGTGAGAGGGAATACTGCACGAGCGGGTCGTCTCTGGCCGGAGTCGGCACCGGCACGCATGAAGGATTGCATGTAAGACTGTGCTATTTGATCCCAGATCATGCGGCGGGCATAGAGGTAAGCAGATTTGCGCATCGACTGGAGGGCACTCTCGTTGTCCAGAAGCTCAGTTGCAGTATCTGCAATGGCGGCCGAGTCATCGAAGGGAACGAGCGCTCCGCGACCATCCGCCAAGACTTCCGTGGCGTACCAGTACGGAGTCGAGATGATCGCTTTACCAGCACCCATGGCATACGCGAGTGTGCCTGAAACGGCCTGTGCCTCGTATCGGTACGGAGTGATGTAGATATCAGCCGAACCAACTAGTGATGCCATTTCTTGAGGGCTGACAAACCGATTGACGAAGATAACGTGCTCTTTAACGCCAAGGCTTTCAGCTAAGGCCTCCAGCTCGAGCCGATATCGATCGCCCTCACGGCGCCGGACATGGGGATGGGTGGCACCAGCGATTACGTAGACAACCTTCTCGTGTCGGGACAAAATGCGCGGCAGCGCACGAATTACACTTTCGAACCCTTTGTTCGGAGATAACAAGCCAAACGTGAGCAATACGGTCTTTCCCTCGATAGAAGAATCCTTGTAAGAAACCTCATCGACAAAGGGCATATCGGGAATGCCATGGGGAATCAGATCAATCTTGTCGCTCGAAACTCCAAATACATTCCGCAAGAATCGAGAAGAGTGCTCGCTCATGACAATAAGACGATCAGAGCGCGCGGCGATTTCTTGCATCACGATAAGTTGGTCGACATCGGGCTCACGAAGAACTGTGTGCAGAGTTGTCACCAGGGGCATTTTCAGGTGCTGCAGCAGGCGCAAGATATGGCCGCCGGCCTTTCCTCCGAAAATCCCGTACTCGTGCTCCAAACAGACGATGTCAATATTGCTGGAATTCAGAAAGTTAGCAGCTGCTTTGTAGGATGAAATGTCGTTCTCAGTTATCTCGAATCGCACGCGCGCAGGATAGCCGTATGACGATTGTTGGTCATTCACCGCGACCACCATCAGCCCAGCTGCTCCGTAGGCAGCCGTAAAGGCATCACACAAATCTGTTGTAAAGGTGGCAATCCCGCACTGCCTGGGGAGGTGGTTTCCAATAACCGCTACCCGCACGGGATCCGGCCGGCTGCACATGGCTGGCAAGGCTAGGGGCGCCACTTTTCGGAAGACCATCGGATTAGGCACGTACTGCATTAGAGAGCCAAATTTCAAACTTTCGGGAAGGGAACGCGTGGACATTGCAGCCTCCTGAGGGCATGTTCGTATTGCATGGGCATCGGGCGTAGGGTGAGGCAGGAGTGCAGGACGCTACACCAGGCCTCCCTGTTGCTCGCACCACCTCCCGCAGAAGATACACAGCGTGCCTAGATTCCACATTGCAAGTAAGAACAGCACTTTACTCATGTGAGCTCCTCCAGTTATCTTCCGGTCGCTTCTGTGGTCTCGATTCGGTGTGTGTTGTTACACACGCAGGTCGGCAGACGAGGCCGGCAAATCATGTGAATCTTGACCTTAGCAAGTCAGCATTGAAGAGGTCTGAGCAATAAGGCTCACGGTTGCGGCCGTTGAAAAGGGCGGTAGTCGTTTTTCGCCAGTGCGAGTTTTGTGAAGGCAATCGTGGACGTGTGGCGGTCCGAACTGTCTGCGGTGAGTTCAGGATTCGAAATCTGAGCTGACAACTTAGGCGCTTGCGTAAGGCCCTGGCTAGGTGCCGGTAGCAGCCGGCGCTTTGTGGCCGAGAGTACCGTGAAATATGGAGTCGGACTCGGCTTGCGACGGTCGCCGAATATCGCCTTCGTCCATTTGATCATCCAGTGGATCGGCCTTACCCAAAGTCGTGGAGTGCCGCAACTCCCACACCCAAAGAGCGGGCGCACGTCTGCCAGAATGGCATAGGCCAAGTTGAGAATCGTTTGGAAGGGTCGGAACCCAAATGCGCTGATCGCGAAGGTGCCGGTGAACCATTTGGTGGCGGGTAAGCTTCGCAGAACTTCCGCAACGGCTTCACCTCCGAGCTTCATCGAGCCGTCGGGCATTAGGACATGGATCGTCGCGTAGGCGTCCCATATATCGAGGTCTGGATTGAGGAACCGAAGCAGGTCCGGATCGTTACCAATCGGTCGTTCGATGATGGTCGTGTCGCCCGACTTGGTCTGTGCCAGCTTCTGCACCCAATGTGCGATGTGGCGGCAGACAGCACATTCGTCGTCGAATAACAGGATTGGCTTTTCTTGCTTCTGTGTCACCAACAAATTTGCCTCTTTCATGACTCGTATGGCTGCCTGACGGCAGTCAGTAAGGTCGAAACTGCCGGGCTCGGCCCCTCGACTCGTCCAACTTCCGACCCGTCCAGAAACATGATCAACGTTGGGGTACCCTGGATCTCGTACCGTTCTGCGAGTTCTGGTTCGACCGCAATATTGACTCTGAAGATTTTTTCGTTCGACTTCACCATCGCTGCCACCTGCTGAAGGACCGGCTCGATCAACTGGCAGTGTGCACAGCCGTAGGACATAAACTCAACCGCGATTGGTCCCTCCCCCTCCAAGACCAGCTTGGCGAATGTATCGCTGGTCGTGCTTTGTACCCAGTCACTTGGCACACGTCTTCGTGGAACAGGTCTGGGAACCGCTAGCGTTTTGTTCTTCATTGAGCCTCCATCGGACCGGGCTTCCATATCGCGCTAGCAAATGGGTTCCACTAGCTACGGAAGCGATGTGTTTTCTTTCGTCTCAGCTTCTAGCTAGGTTAGCGGCTTGCGATGCTCTGCTTCTGAGCAAGAGTGCTCACTTATACTGCGCCAGTCGGATGTACCCTCCTATCCAGAGGGAATATGGATCACAATGAGGCAGTACGGGAATGTACTAGTCTGTTCGCAAGGGAAGCTCAGCACGCGCATGACACGGCGATCGAATTTGAGGCCCTGGTTTCGGTCTTGCCAGACGAGAAGTCTCGGGAGATTGCGCAATTGCAAATGAAGGCGAGTCACAGGCAAGCCAAGGAGTTCCGCGAACTCGCCGAGAAGGTCAAGGAAAAATAGGGATCTCTCAGTCTCTTGGGTTCCTTAACCTGGTAGGACTGGGACCGGGGAGCCACACTCCTCTTCCGGTAATACAGATTGAGGGCCTCTCTTCTTGCTGTGACGGAACACTTGGTGAAACAAATGGCGATCTCGACGATACAACTTGGTTTCAACCCCCGCACGTTTCTAACGACCATCGGGACTGGCAGGCGTTTGCTGTCTTTTCAAGAAAGCCACTTGATCTTCGCTCAAGGGGAGGCTTCGGACGGACTGTTTTTCATTCAAGCCGGGAAGGTGCAGCTGAGCGTTGTGTCGGAAGGTGGGAAGGAAGCGACTCTTGGCATTTTGGGCGAAGACGATTTCTTCGGAGAAGGTGGTCTTGCCGGCCAGTTAGTACGTATGTCGTCGGCAACCGCCATGACCGACTGCGTCCTGTTGCACATCAAGAAAAAGGCAATGATGCTGGCCATGAGTCGCGAGCCGAAATTGTCGGCTACCTTCGTCAAGTATCTGCTGAAAAGAAACATTCGTTATCAGGACGATCTGGTGGATCAGCTTTTCAATTCCAGCGAGAAACGGCTGGCGCGCATTCTCTTGTTAATGGCGCATTTTGGCAAAGAAGGAGTGGTGACCGAAATAGAGGTCCCCAAGTTGAGCCAGGAAACGCTAGCAGAGATGGTGGGAACAACCCGTTCGCGGGTCAGCTTCTTCATGAACAAATTCAGAAAGCTTGGCTTCGTCAACTACGACAATGGACATCACTTGCGTGTCCACAACTCACTGCTGAGCGTCGTGCTGAACGATGACGGTGGAACCGGGACTTCCGGGACGACGACCGCCAATAGCAAGAAGGCCCTTGAACCACCTTCAGAGCCCGGTGGACCGCCGGAGAAAGAGCGCGCCCACAGGCCGCCCCTCCCCAAGCCCCCAACGTCAACGGAAATGAACGTTCCCAAGTAGAAGATTTGAATTGCGGGTGTCGTAGGACCCCGGGAGCGCAAACCAGGCTGCGTTCGTTGGTTTCTAACGGCTCCCGGACGAAGAAGGCTGAAAGCATGCCTGCAGGTTTCGGCGAACGACATCGCACACAACGTATCGGCTGGCTGCGCGCGGCGGTCCTGGGTGCGAATGACGGGATTCTTTCAACCTCGAGCCTGGTGCTCGGAGTCGCTGCCTCGCATGCGAATCATCGCAGCGTATTAGTCGCAGGGGTCGCCGCCCTTGTGGCGGGAGCGATGTCGATGGCTGCCGGTGAGTACGTGTCGGTCCACTCACAGGCCGACACCGAGCAGGCCGACCTCAAACTCGAACGCGCGGAGCTCAAGGCAGACGACAAGGGCGAGCACAACGAACTGCAGGCAATCTATGTCGAGCGTGGACTTGAACCTTTGCTGGCGAAACAGGTTGCCCAACAGTTGATGGCCCATGATGCGCTCGGCGCGCACGCCCGCGACGAACTCGGCATCTCCGAGACGCTTCGTGCGCGACCGATTCAGGCTGCATTGGCGTCGGCTGGCAGCTTTGCCATCGGAGCAGTCCTGCCTCTCTTGGTCACTGCCATGGCTCCGGAGGCCATCTTGATACTTCTTGTGGCCGGGACGTCACTGCTGTTCCTCGCGCTTCTAGGCGGCCTGGCCGCTCACGCGGGTGGCGCACGAGTGACGATGGGCGCAATTCGCGTCACCTTCTGGGGGTCGCTTGCGATGGCGATCACCGCAGGCGCCGGCTGGCTGTTCGGAACAGTTGCGTGAGTGAAGACAATCGGGAGCAAGCCCAATTCTGGGCCGTGCTCAACCGGCGCCATCAAAACCCCGCCTGCCGACGATAAAGTCAGGGCCCCACGGCTTGCACGACAAAAAGAGATAGGTCACCGCGAGAAACGTAATCGCCGTCAGCAACGATAAGGGGCAGTGGCGTAAACCGCAGTAACGTCCCAGCAATCCAAACTCCAGGTAAGCGTGTTCCTGCGCGGAGAACTGTTCTCGGCTCCCTACACCATTGCATAGTAAACGGGGGAATTACTCTCAATGGGCAGCGACTCAGCCACCGGGCTGCGGCAGTGCAGCCACTAGCATTGCCGGACACGCAGTCTAATCCACGGCAGCGCTATGGCAGACTTCCGGGAATGGTGGAAAACGGCCTCCCAGCTTGACGACTTCGATCCCGCTGCCGAGAACGCGCGCTAGTTTTCCTGTCATCACCGTTGGTGACAAGCGCGGAGTCTGCAGCAAGCAAGTATGATCTGCCGGTACGCGAAACAAGAAGCGTAGGCCATCCCACGTTGCCAGTGCGCGCTTGTTGCCAGCCGGGGGCTCATCACCTGTCTCGATTGGCTCGGGATGACGAATGTGGTGGGCAGTGCAAGGCTCGAACTTGCGACCTTCTGGGTGTAAACCAGACGCTCTAACCAACTGAGCTAACCGCCCCTCGTACGCGCCTTCGGAACGGTGGTACTAGAGTGGAATCAACTGTTTGAATGTACATGAGCGTCATGGCGCGGTCAAACCCGAGAGCCCTCGGCGATGCGGGTTTGCGAGGAACCCGAGGTCATCCATGGGGAAGGACGGCACCAATCGCACGGACCTGACCCTAACGGGGAATCGACTCCGTCTCCGCCCAGACACCGCCCGAAACTTTGCGACTGGGGGCATCTTTTGGGCAGGCCGCCTGGCGAAGGGGAAGGCCAGCCCATGCGAAACCTAAGAACCGCCCAACTGCCAGGAATTGGGTGCCCCGCAGATTCCGCGATCAGGGTTCAAGACTTGGAAGCGGCTGACCACCAGAACTGGCTTGCTAAACTGAAGCCGTGCGCCGGCTCATCATCAACGCCGATGACTTTGGACTGACCTCGGGCGTAAATCGCGCCATTGTGGAAGCGCAGGACCACGGCATCGTGACGTCAGCCACGCTCATGGCGAACGCCGGCGCCTTCGACGAGGCGGCGGGAATGGCCCGTTCGATTGCCGCGAGCGGAAGCATCTTCAGCGTTGGATGTCACGTGGTTTTGCTCGACGGCGAACCTCTGTTGCCGGCCAATCGCGTCCCGAGTCTCCTGCAATCTGACGCCGGCAACGGTGGTCGGCTACGCGAAAGTTTGAACCGGTTCCTGGTTGCGTCATTCCGCCACAAACTCAACTCCGATGAAATCGAAGCTGAGGCGATGGCCCAGATGGAGCGCATTCAGCAGGCAGGAGTCCAGGTTACGCACTTCGACACTCACAAGCACGCGCACATGTTTCCGTCCGTGCTTCGTCCCCTGCTGCGGGCCGCGCGAGCGCGGAACATTACGGCCGTCCGTAACCCCTTTGGGCAGGTATGGCCACTGCCGTTGAGCAGCCTGCTGCGGACCCGCCAAGCCTGGAAACGGTTAGCGCAATTGAATGTGCTACGCAGCTTTGCAGTCGAATTCCGGCGGGAGGTGACTGCGCACGGATTGCGCACGACGGACGGATCGGTGGGAGTGCTGGTTACCGGTGTGCTTGACTTGAAGCTCTTTACTGCGATTGTCGAGGCCATCCCCGAGGGCACGTGGGAGTTTGTCACGCACCCTGGGTACAACGATACTGACCTCGACAAAGTGCGCACCCGACTGCGCCGGTCCCGCGAACAGGAGTTGCGCTTGTTGACCTCGCCGGAGACGAAAGAGCTGCTGCAGCGGCAAGGAATCGAGCTAATCAGCTATGGCGAACTGTAAGCGATTGTGCTCTTTTCGGTCGCGCTACAATAGGTGTCCCGCCCATCGCGAGTGTGGCGTTGGACCGTTGCCCCAATGAATCCGCTCATACTTTCGGACGAACAATATAAGACCGTTTTCGGACGGATCATGCGGCTCTCGCTGGACTATTTGGCGAGCGTCGGCGAGCGGCCGAGTTTTCCGCAGGTAACTGGAAGTGAAACTAGAGCTTTACTGTCTAATCAACTGCCTGAAATAGGAATAGGGGCTTCCGCGCTCGACGAGCTGCCACCGGTAATTGACGGCGGCCGGCCCAGCAGTCCGCGCTTCTTCGGTTACGTTTTCGGATCGGGAGAGCCGGTCGCCGCTGCCGCTGACTTGCTGGCCAGCGTGCTCAAGCAAAATGTAACCGCGTGGCGATCGTCACCCTCGGCGGTGACTATGGAACAAATCGTTGTCGGTTGGCTGGCGCAAGCCATCGGATGTGACGGGTTCAGCGGCAGCTTAACCGGCGGCGGATCGGCAGCCAATCTCATGGGTCTGGCAATGGCGCGCGAGGCCCGTCTACCAGCCAACCAAAGCGGAGCCCGGCCGGGGATCGTCTACGCCTCCGAACAAGTGCACATGTCCATCCCGAAAGCGGTTGCGCTGCTGGGTATCGGTCGCGACTACTTGCGCTACATCCCCTGCGATGACGACTTCCGCGTTCGCACCGACATTTTGCGCGCCGAGATCGAGCGCGATGTCGAGGCCGGGACCACGCCGATTGCAATCGTCGGCTCGGCCGGCACGGTGGCGACGGGCAGCATCGATCCCTTGTCCGAGCTTGCCGAACTCGCCCGCGAATTCGGCGCGTGGTTTCACATCGACGGAGCTTACGGTGCTTTGGCTGCGATTGCAGAGCCAGCGTCATTTGCTGGGCTGAACCAGGCCGATTCGCTATCGCTCGATCCCCACAAGTGGTTGTATCAGCCCCTCGACTGCGGATGCCTTCTGTATCGCAGCCCAGCCGATGCACGGCGCGCCTTTTCGCATACCGGCGACTATGCCAAGTCGTTGGTCGAAGATCCCATAGAAAGCTTTGCCTATTTCGAGGAATCCATTGAGTTGTCGCGGCGCTTTCGTGCGCTAAAGCTTTGGCTGTCGCTTCGCTATCATGGGCTGGAGAAGTTTCGCGAGGCGATCCGAAACGACTTGCGACACGCCCAGTTGTTGGCCCATCTGGTTGCCGCGGAGTCCGAGCTGGAGTTGATGGCACCAGTAAAGCTCAGCGCGGTCTGTTTTCGCTTTCTTCGGCCAGAGGGGCACGGAGTCGAAGCAGACGGGCTGAATCAGAAGATTTTGCAACGCGTGCTCCGGCGCGGGAAAGTATATCTATCGAACGCAAGCATTCAGGGCAAGTTTTCGTTGCGCGCCTGCTTTGTGAATCACCGTACGACGCCGGATGACGTGGAGCAGGTTATCGCAGAAGTGCTAGCGGTGGGCAGGGAGCTGGCGACAGGGGCCGAATCCTAGGATGCAATCGGTTGCGCAATTCATATCGCAAGGCAGCGATGAGGCAATCGTCGCCACCGCGCCCTGCCGTGCCGACCTCGCGGGAGGAACTCTCGACATCTGGCCGCTCTATCTTTTTCATTCCGGCGCGGTCAGCGTCAACGTCGCGCTCAGCATATTGACTGCCTGCAAGATTACCCCGCAAGCGGGACGGGAAATTCATCTGCAGTCGCACGATACGTCACGGCAAGAAAGCTTCGCCAGTCTCGACGAGCTGCTGACGGCCAAGTCTTATGCGCATCCGTTGGGGGCTTATCTGGTTCGCTTCTTTCAACCCAAAGGAGGATTCGTACTCGAGACGTTCTCAGAGTCACCGGCAGGGGCGGGAATTTCAGGCTCTTCGGCGCTGATGATTGCGACGGCTGCGGCGCTAGCTCGTTTCGTAGGGCGCGAGATCGGTATTGAGCAGATTCGTGTCATTGCGCAAAATGTCGAGGCCCAGCTCATTCGTGTTCCCACGGGTTGCCAGGACTACTATCCTGCGATGTATGGTGGGGTGAGCGCGATACATCTCGAAGCTGACGGGGTAAGGCGCGAGAATATTCCGGTTTCTCTGGATGAGCTGGACCAGCGCCTGGTGCTGTTCTATACCGGAGCACCGCGGCAATCGGGCATTAATAACTGGGACGTATTCAAGCAGCACATTAACGGGGACAAGCACGTCATTCACAATTTCGCCGAGATCTCGCGCATCGCCCAGGGGATGCATCGTGCGCTCGCCAGCGAACAGTGGAACGAGGTTGAGAGGCTGATGAGCGAGGAATGGAAATTGCGGCGCACCAATGTGCCCGGAATTACGACGCCGCTGATTGATAAGCTGATTGAGGTGGCCATGCAAAACGGAGGGCGCGCCGCCAAGGTCTGCGGTGCGGGCGGCGGCGGCTGCGTCATCGTCCTGGTCGAACCGGGGGTCAGACAGCGCGTCGAAGGCGCCATTCGCGACAGTGGTGGACAACCGCTTGATTTCCAAGTGGCGCGCCAGGGACTGAATTTCTCCTCGATCACCAAGCCGCAAGCGGCCAGGGTATAACAATGTTTACCACGGACACGGGAAAACTGCAGCCGGTTTGGGCGTTCCTCTTCTCAGCGATTCTATCGGCAGTCGCCTTTAAGGTTTCGGGCAACATAGCCGCGCAGATGGTCGGTCAACGTGAATTCCTTTTTGAGCTGGTTTTCCGGCCCCTCTTGTCGTTATTGCTGCTGGGCATTTTTGTCTGGATGCTGACCGTCGGCGATCAGATAGAGGAGCATCGCATTGCCGCCCAGGGCCTGCCGCGCGTGAAGGGCTGGTTGAAACACTTTGCCATTGGCGCGGCGGTTGGATTCTTTCTTACCATACTGGCGGTCGCTCCCATTCACTTCTGGGGGCACACGAAGATTGCATTCGACCATGGGTTGCTGGTTTTTCCCAAGATTGGCGCGGTGATCGTGGTCCTTCTTTTTGGCGCTCTGGCTGAGGAACTGATGTTTCGCGGCTATCCTTTCCAGCACCTGGAAAGGGGTATTGGCGCGGTGGGAGCGATTGCGGTCTTCGCGGTACTGTATGGCTTGTTGCATCTGTTGAACCCCGGCGCCGGCCGGTGGGGCGTTGCCAACACCATTCTCATCGGGGTCTTGCTCTCGATTGCCTACCTGCGTACTCGATCGTTGTGGCTTCCCTGGGGTATTCACTTCGGATGGAATGCCACCTTGGGATCGGTGCTTGGCCTGCCGGTCAGCGGCTTTCGATTCTTTAACGTATACGCTCGCACCACGGCCACCGGACCTAAGTGGGTAACCGGCGGCAGTTACGGAGTGGAAGCCAGTGCGGTGGGAGCACTTGCAATTCTGGTGGGAATCCTAATCGTATGGAAGTTGCCGATGGAAAAGTTGCCGCAGCCAGTAGCCTTGCTGTCGCCGAAACCTGCCCTGCGCGGTAGTCTCTCGCATATGAAACGGTAGCCTGCACCGGCGGTTCCAATAGGCATATAATTCAGGCAAATCCGGGGTTTCCCATGAACCGCCTCCGTCTTTCGCTCTTCGCGGCGGCAGCTTTGCTGCTGGCACTGCCGGTATCTGCCGACGACACAAAATCGCAAGCCAATTCCCCGTCTGACAAGATGACGCCGCGGACCCGGCTGGAGGTTATGCGCGATCTGACGGCTGAGCGGGTCTATGTGCGCCATCCGTTTCCCATGGGCGACCGGGGTCTGCAGATCAAGAACGGTGTGGTTACCCCCAGCGACCAGCAGATCGCATCGTTGATCGCGGAGCATGGGCTTGCGGCCAAGCCTGGCGACCGGGTCATCATCACCAACGTCTTGGTGAAAGAGAAGTCAATCGTCATGGAAATCAACGGCGGCCCCAAGAAGCATGAAAAGTGGTATCAGCATGTTTCCGTCGGCGCGGGTGGGTCGACGACGCCGCTTGGTGGTGCTCCCAAGAGCCTGGAGGCCAAGGGTTCGCTGCTCACGCTCGAATTTGATAAGTATGTTCCCGAGCTGACGGGTGAGCAAGTACGCGGCTTGCTAGCGCCGGTTTTCGACTTCAAAGCACTGACTGAAGCCGAGGCCTACGAGAAAACGTTACCTCCAAAAGTCCAGGATGCGATTAAGAACCACAAGGTCCTGGTGGGGATGGATCGCGAGATGGTGGTGTACGCCAAGGGACGGCCTCCGAAGAAAATACGCGACCGGGATGACAGCGGGGCCGACTATGAAGAATGGATCTACGGCAATCCGCCGGAAGAGGTACAGTTCGTGCGCTTCCAGGGTGAGTTGGTCACGCGGTTGGAGATCATGACGGTGGATGGCCAGAAGATTGTTCGCACCGAGAAGGAAGTGGATTTGAAGTCGGCTGAAACCGAAGTGGCCGACAAGAAGCCCGAGCAAAAGCCTGCCAATGCTCCCACCCTGCGGCGGCCGGGCGAACAGCCTGAATACCCGCAAGGCACCAGTAATGTGCCGCCCAGCGCGTACCCGCCTCCCGGCACCACGACCCCCACGGATTCTCCCGGTGGGATGCCGCCTCACTGGAGGGCCGCAGGGCTCTGAACACCCGATTTGGCGCGCGCGAGGGTGCGCCTTTACACTGGTAGAGTGAGGATCGCACTCGGTCAGATCAATACCGTCGTCGGGGATTTCTCTGGCAATTCCGCAAAGATAATCGAATATGCACGGCGCGCCAGAAACGGTGGAGTGCACCTCATTCTGTTCCCGGAACTTTCCGTGTGCGGCTATCCCCCAAGAGACCTTGTCGAGCGCCTATGGTTTGTTAAGCGCAACTGGGAAGCGGCGGAAACCATTGCGCGAGAGACGCAAGGCATCGCGGTCGTCTGCGGTCTGGTGACGCCGGCCAACTCCTCGACTGGCAAGTCGGTGTTGAATTCGGCGGCCGTGTTGCGCGATGGGAAAATCGCTTTTGTGCAATCCAAGCGATTGCTGCCTTCCTACGATGTGTTTGATGAGATGCGCAACTTCGCGCCCGCCGAGCACCAGCGGCTGATTGCGCTTGACGGCAATCAGGTGGCACTAACAATCTGCGAAGACGCTTGGAACGACAAACACTTCTGGGACCGCAGACTCTACGGCGTGGACCCGGTGGAAGACTTGGTCCGCGCCGGCGGCAAGATTTTGCTTAACATTTCGGCATCGCCCTTTTACTTACGCAAGCGAGAACTGCGCCGCGATATGCTGGCCGCTATCGCCAAGAACTATCGCGTGCCGGTGGCGATGGTCAACCAGATTGGCGGCAACGACAGCCTGGTGTTCGACGGTTCCAGCCTGGTTATCGGGCCTGACGGGGAAGTGATCGCGCAGGCGAAATCGTTTGAAGAAGACCTGATTTGTTTCGACACTGAGTCGCTGACCGGCGATATGCACGTCCGCGACGAAGGCGAGGAAGCCAGCGCATATTCCGCGCTGGTGCTCGGCACTCGCGATTACGTCCACAAGTGTGGATTTCAGAAGGTTGTTCTGGGTTTGAGTGGTGGCATTGACTCGGCGCTGACAGCGTGTATCGCCGTCGATGCCCTGGGCCGTGAGAATGTGGTCGGAGTGGGCATGCCGGGTCCGTACTCGTCGCAAGGAAGCATCGATGACGCGGCCGAGTTGGCCCGCAATTTGGGGACCCAGTTTGAAAAGTTCCCCATTGGCGATATTTTTGACTCCTATTTGCGTGAACTCAAACCCGCATTCACTGGGCGCCAACCTGACGTCACGGAGGAAAATATTCAAGCTCGCATTCGGGGCTCGTTGATGATGGCCATGTCCAATAAGTTCGGCGCGCTGCTGCTGACGACCGGAAACAAATCAGAGATCGCCGTGGGATATTGCACCCTCTACGGAGACATGTGCGGTGGCTTCGCAGTCATCTCCGACGTGCCGAAGACCCTGGTGTATCGCTTGTCTAACTATGTAAACTCGCGAGCGCCCTTGATTCCGCAGTCCACGATAGAAAAACCGCCCTCGGCGGAGCTGCGCCCGGGCCAGAAAGACAGCGACTCGCTGCCGCCGTATGACGTGCTCGACGCTATCCTTGAGGACTATATCGAGGACAATAAGGCTCCCGGCGTCATCGCGGCATCGCATGGCTATGATGTGGACCTTGTCCGCAAAGTCGCGCGCATGGTAGACAGAAGCGAATATAAGCGGCAGCAAGCGGCGCCCGGGCCGAAAATTTCCGAGAAGGCGTTTGGGTTTGGCCGCCGCTATCCCATCGCTGCCAAACTGGAGATGTAGGAAAGGCAGCAATTTGTACCTAGGAAAACTCTGATTAAGTCTGATTTCTTGAAGGGGACGGCCTTGAGGCCGTCCGTAAATGCCGCAGAATCACTTCGGCTTCAGCCGCTGAGGGAATTGCTGTGACTTAATCAGAGTCTCCCTAGCGACTAGTATCATGTCCCGCAAGTTCGGGGCAAAATTCAACCGTTGTGTTTGAAAGTGCACGGCTTCAGCCGCGCCGCAAGAGTTCACGTATAGGGCGGCTTTAGCCGCTGAGGTGAGGACGTTCCGGCAACATTGTAACTTCGGAGTTATGACATAAAATTCGGGAAACCACACTAGTACCCAGCAATTAGCTTTCAGCTGTCAGTTGCACTTGGCATTTAGCAGTATTCGCTGGAGGCAGACTTGGCCGTAACAAGACGCTCTCGGCTTTCTTGCTAGTTGCTAGTTACCAGTTGCTAATTAACGAAAGGAACCATGAATCGTCGCATACGTTTAATATTGATCCTCGGTCTTGTTTTAGCAAGCGTCGCCTGTGCTGCGCAGAACGCGGGCGCAGCCAAGTCGAACCCTCCCGCCAAGACCGCCTCCGCCTCCTCCAGCCCAGCCAATTCTTCGCAGCCTACCGAAGCTGTCTTCAACGAGTTTCTCAAGAAAATGTTTGGCTGGGACACCGAGCTAAGCTGGAAGATCGCCGAAATCAAGCCTTCCGAGGCCCCCGGCATCACCGAAGCCACGGTGGTCTTCAGCACTCCAAAGGGCCAGCAGATGACGCGGATTTATGTCACACCGGACCAGAAATATGCCTTGACCGGGGAACTCATTCCCTTCGGGGCCGATCCTTTCGCCGGCATGCGTCAGGACTTGAAAGCGGCGACTGGTCCGGCGCATGGGCCAAACGATGCGGCGATTACCATTGTCGAATTTGGCGATCTGGAGTGTCCGGCATGCAAGGCCGCGCAACCCAATATTGCCAAGCTGCTGCAAGAGGAGCCCAAGGTCAAGCTGGTTTTCCAGAATTATCCTCTGGAGCAGATACACAAGTGGGCGCTCACGGGTGCGAAGTATCTGGATTGTCTTGGGCGGCAAAATAACCAGGCGGTATGGAAGTTTATTGCCATGGTTTACGACCACCAGTCCGATGTCACCGAGCAGAACGTGGAGCAGATGCTGAAGGGATATGTAAAGGACTCCGGTGGCGATCCTGATGCGGTTGTGGCTTGTGTCGCCAAGCCGGAGACCGAAAAGCGGGTACGCGACTCGATAGCATTGGCTGAGAAACTGGACGTGACCAGCACGCCAACCTTTTTTATCAATGGACGCAGGCTGGTCGGATTCTCAAACACTAGCGCACCTTACGATGCGGTCAAAGCGATGGTAGATTTCGAGGTCGCCAACCCGGGAAAATGAGCTAAGTAGGATAGACCATTCCTGGCGGCCTTGGGGCCGCCTTTTCTAGTGGTTGGGAGGCAACTGCACGGCGAAGGAATTTCTGTTCGGCAGTCGCAGAACGTGCGGGGTAATTACAATCAGCAGTTCGTCATCCTCGACATTCTTATTGTGGACGGTGCTGGCATAAGTAAGGCCGGGGACACGGCCGAGAAATGGATAGCCATTTATGCCGCGCGTATCGTCAACCGAGATCAGCCCAGTTACCACGCTGGACTCGCCATTTTTCACAGTGATAATACCGCTGTATTCACGATTGTTGATGATGGGGATGCCGTTGTTGGTAGTTGTCCCCAGGGAGCGAAGCTGCAATTCCAGCTTCAGGGTCACATCCTGGTTGGAATGGATGAACGGCGTGGCCTTCAGGACCAGGCCCAAGTCTTCGAAATTGAAGGAAGGAAACGGAGCGATGTAGCTCTGGTTTCCTACCACCTGCGAAATCGCGGCCGAGTTGTAGATAGGAGCGAAGGTCGCATTGATGATGGGATAGCGCTCCCCGATCTTCATCACGGCGGCGTCGTTTTGGGAGGCGCGCAAGGTTACGTGTTCGAGATCGCGGATGTCAGATTCGTTCAAGCTCAAGGTTGGAGTAAGCCCGACCCCACCGGCGTTGAGTCCAAACAGAGTGAGTCCGCCGCCGAAGCTCACGAATGGGGTGGTGAGAAGAGAACCCGTGGCCGAACCCTGCAGTTGCCCCAGCAGAGCGCTGATAGCTTGTGAATTGGCCTGGTTGATGCCGCCGGAAGAGATCAACTGATTGATGAGGTTCTGCGCGCTGGCGCCTAGGCCGGCGAGAAGTGCCGGGCTGATATTGAACAGAGAGAACTGAGTGGGTAAGGCGGTCCCAATCTCTCGCTGCAGGCTGGAACTAACTGCGTACACCCGCATGTCGAGAAGCACTTCCGGCCGGCCGGTGGTGAGGCTCTTGATCAGGCGGTCCGCAGCTTCCAGTACCGGCAGTTCGGCCCGTATGCTGATCGCGGATTCCGCCTTGTCCGAAGAGATAAAGCGGAGGGCGAGCAGGACGCGCAGCGAGTTCGTCATTTCCGTAATCTCCTGCTCCGACAACTCAGGCAGGAAAAAGGTGCGCAGTCCCATTCGTTCGAAGTTGCGATGGTTCTCGACCGTGTCGGCCAGGACTAGTACTTGCCGGGCTGACAGCGGCACCCAGAATGTCTTGGTTACCGCGGTGGCCGCTTCCATGGCGGTGGCGAAGTTCACGTCTTGAATATCGAAGTGTACTCGCCGCTGTTGCACCGAATCGTCAAACTGGGCCGTGATGCCGTAGGCGTGTGCCACCTGCGTGAGCAGAGTGCGGGCGTCTCCGCGGAAGTGGAAGTCCTGATGCGGCGCCGTAGGTTGCAACTGGATGGGCACCGATTGCTCGACCACGCTCGCCGCTGGGGCCGGCTGTTCCTCCTCGGGGATGGAATCCCGCAGCCGTTGCAGCGCATAGTCGTTGGTGGGATCGTACTCGAGTGCGCGCCGGAATTCGGCCATGGCGACGATCTCGTTGCCATTCAGCATTGCCTTGTTGCCCTGCTTGAGCGCGTTCATCGCTAGTTCTTCGCGCGCGAACTCGCGGGCGGTAACGTAACTAACATTCCGTGGATCCAGCTCGGAAGCGCTGGAAAACTTGTCAAAGGCGGCGTCGAGGTTGCCCTTCGACTTCAACTTTAAGCCAGCCTTGAACTGGCGATTGGCCTCAGCGGTCTCCCGGTGAGTTGGAGCCGGAATGACCGGCACGGTGGTTGGACCTTCCGACGCGGTTGAAGCTGGCTGAGGCGATGGGGGTTGCGAAGCCTGGCCGGCAGGCACTACAGTTGCGTGATTTTGTGAGGACGCATCCGCCGGCCGTGACCCCGTCTGGGTTGCAGAGGTTTGCGGGACTACTGCCGGGCTCGGCCCTGCAGCCTGCTGCGCAGTCAGCAAACTCGCCATTGCGAGAGGCAGCCATATTCCAGCGAGAAAACGCATGCGTACCGAAATTGTAAGCCAGCGCAACCGCGGTTGTCGCGGGTCAGACCAAACAGAGTATTGCGCCGGCCGCTTTCTCAGGAAACCCGATAGACTTAAACGAAGTTCTAACTCGGTAGTAGGTATCAAATCGGCGGGCCCACGCGGCCGGAGGACTGCTCGCCATATACGCTGTGGGGGCGGAAATGAGTTGGCGGGAATGGAAGAACTTCAGGAGAGCCGGGAATATGAACAAACTGTTTGTGCTGGCATCATCCTTGTTGTTGGCGGGGACCTTAGCAGCCTCCCAGGATACAGCGTGTAGCGGAGCTAAACCGCGGGCGCAGGACCCGAAGTCGCAGGTGAGCAGTCAATCTTCGACGCCGCAAAACACCTTGATTCGAGGATGCTTGAGCGGGTCGACCGGCAACTTCACGCTGACCGATCAAAACGGCATGCAGTATGAATTGATGGGCCGTGGCGCCGCCCTTCAGTCCAAAGTCGGCCATGAGATAGAAGTCACGGGCAGGGGAAGCCAGCCGACCGCAACCGGCCCTGATCAGGGATCGACGGCTCCCACATCTAATGGTTTCCAGGTGTCGGATGTGCGCGATGTTTCCGGCAATTGTCGGCTGGGACGCGGCGGAGATTCTCCGCCTCTGAACAAATAAACCTCGGTTTGGCGCCGACTTTCAGGCCTGCCATGCGGCAGGCATTTTCCTCGCTATCCCGACGGCTGTGCTACACTGCACCCCAATCGAGGGTCGAGGATGAATACCGTTCTACGCAAGATGCTCTTCGTGGACTTGATCAAGGGACTGAAGGTCACGTTCCGTAATCAGGACCCGAAGAACGTGTATACCGAACAATATCCGCTGCAGCGCCCGCAGGTGGCCGAGCGCTACCGTGGCGCACCGCGGCTCAACAATCATCCTGATACGAACGAGACCTTGTGCATTGCCTGCGACCTGTGCGCCCTGGCTTGCCCCGAAAACCTGATCATCGTGGGCAGTGAGCGCAATGAGAAAACCCGGCGCAAGGAACTTACAATATTCACCTACGACCTCAGTCGCTGTATGTTCTGCGGCTTGTGTGAAGACGCCTGTCCGGTGGACGCGCTGGAGCTGACGCAGGACTTCGAGATGGCCAACTACACCCGAGAAGGGCTTACCTGGGACCGTGAGACGCTGGAAAAGGGACCCCAGCCCAAAGCGTACCGGCGATAGCGCAGCTGGCTGAGAAACCGCGGTCGAGTCATGGTTTCACTTCGCTGCCTCCGGCTCCGGTTCAGGCCCGGCAAGGTCTAAACTCCGGAGCCGGCGCAGGCTTCCGCGCGGAAAATTGGTCCGGGGCTGAAGCCCCGAAAGTTAATGTTGAGATCGCTAAACGCTGGCCTAAAGGCCAGCTCTACCGGTGCCTGCGAGCCCGGCTTTGCCGCACTCGCGGAACGTCATGTTCATTGCCTTGTTTTTAGTTCTACGTTTCCAATCGAAGAAAAGTTCAGCATACGATTTCGTGATGTAGTCTTTGCTGTCGACTCCCAGGGCGCGAGCGGTGCGATCGATCCATCGCGACTTGCCTTCGATCTCGGCGACGTTGCCGATCGGAGTGTGGTCAAGGACAACCTGACCGACATCATCGCTCCACTCGGAGCGGAACTTCTCATACACAAACGATGGCGAGAAGCCCAGAGCGTGCAGTATGGCGTCCATCGTGTGTCCGTCGGATACGCCAATCTCTAGCTCGCCACGCGACTTGTAGCGCCCGCCTAGCACTTTGGCCTTGTGCGTAAGCTTCCACTTGCCGCCGTAGTCGCGCAGACGCAGCAGTTCACCTTTGCGGCGCAGCTTCTGTCCGGGCAGATCGTACAGGGTGTTGACTTCGTGGGTGGAAGGAGTCTCGCAGTGGAAGCCCAGATCGCGCAACTTTTTTTCCAGAGCCCTGAGGTCGGGGACGAGAAACTTGATTTCGATTTCTTGAGGAGCGGCCATGGGAAGAGCAGTGTAGCACCCAGGGTCATCGAAGAGTTATTTTGGGCCGGGGAGATGACGCGGGATATTCAGCGCCGCAAACCAGATTAAGAATCCGATTCCACCAACGAAAAGGCATGATTGAGCTATGGACAGCTTCCTCGTTGCGTCATTGAGGCAAAGCTTCCACCCCACGGTCTTGCCGGCGCCGGTGAGCGGAGCTCCGTACGCGAAGTTCCCCACCAATATGGACGCAGCCAAGGTAACCCAGGAGATAATCAAGAGCACTTTCGAGCACGTTGACACGTCCGAGCCACCGAGCACGTCCTTCATGAAAGTGACGCTAAGAACGATTGATCCGGTCGCCCATAAGCTAAGCTGTTTGTTCCATTCTCCCGCAATTTTGACAGCTTCCAACTCGTGATTGACTTCGGACATGAGGGTGATCTAGTCGTAGTCGTATGGGTAAAATCTCATAGCATTCCGAGTCCGGGTTAGTAAGTCCGACGAGTCCACAATTCTCCTTACTCCCTCGGCTAGGTACTGGTCGGCAACTGGCTCAGCGACATGCCGAACGTGCTCTTTCCACTTGTCCGGCTGGCGCGCCGAATTCGGGATGTTGGGCAAACGTTCGTCAACGGCATCGTCAACAGCAGGCAGGGCTTCGGGGGCCAGATAAAGTTGCCTTTCCGCTGCGACGTCCATGGCGACAGCCCGCGCCTCAGACTTCATGGATTCTGGGCTCAACAGTACAGCTGTGCTACTCACGGCGTCCTCCGAAGAAAGGATGGCAAGAACTGTAGAATAATAGAAAACCGGAAAAGTACAATCGAAAAACACGGGGCGCTGCAACGCCAGCGGAGGAGAACGACGGCAGCCCTAACTCTGCCTGTCGACTACGAATTCCGGTACCCACAGCAGGACACGCTTGATCTCGGAGTCGGGGAAGGTACAGATGGCTTCGCGCGCTTTGTTGGAAAAATCGACCGCCAGAGCGTAGGCCGCGTCAATCGAGCCATTACGGTTCAGGATCGCAACAATGTCGGCCGGCGTAATACCGTTGAACCCACCGTTGCTAAGCACGGACAAAATGGTCTCTCGCTCTTGTGGAGTGCAGCGCTCCAGCGCGTGTAGCACGGCCATGGTCGCTTTGCCCTCCCGAAGATCGCTAGCTACAGGTTTGCCGAGGACCTCTTCCGAAGCGGTCAGGTCGAGCACGTCATCGACAATCTGAAAGGCCATGCCGAGATTGCGGCCATATTCTGCCAGGCGATGCTGGTCGGAATCGGTGGCCCCAGCGAGAATTCCGCCCAGCTTCATGCACACGGAGAACAGGCAAGCAGTCTTGCGGAAGATCAATTCGAAATGCTCATCCAGCGAGATTGCTTTGCCGAGCCGCTCGATCTGCAGCAACTCGCCTTCGACCATGGCTTGGGTCAGATCGATGAGCGCGTCAAGAATGTGAAAATTGCGCTCTTGAATTGCGATCTTAAAAGCCTGCATGTAGAGCCAATCGCCGGCGAGGACACACTTAGAATTGCCCCACTGCGTATTGGCGGCGGGACGGCCGCGGCGGGTCTGGGCTTCGTCAATGATGTCGTCGTGGACCAGGGTTGCGGTGTGAATGATCTCGACCACGGCGCCGAGCTTGGTCGCTCCCTGGCCGGTGTAGTTCATCAGCTTGCAGGAAAGTAGCAGCAGGGCGGGCCGCAGCCGCTTGCCGCCGCCGGCGCGAAGATACTCGCCGATCTCGGTGATGGCCCGCACCCCGGAAACCGTGTCGCGCCCGAACTCGCGCTCGATGGCGGCGAGGTCGTCGTGCAACAGGTCAAAAACTTCCTTGGCATTGCGGGTTACAGTATTCAAACGCGTTCGCCCCGTCAGTTGGATCGGTAGTTGGTGAACTGCATGTCGATGCCGAAATCGCTCTGCTTGAGAAGCGCGATGATGTCCTGCAGTGTATCGCGGTCCTTGCCGCTGACGCGAACCAGGTCGCCTTGGATCGCGGCTTGCACCTTCTTCTTCGAGTTCTTGATGAGCTTGACGATTTCGCGCGCTTTCTCGATTGGGATGCCTTGCTGCATGGTGATGCGCTGGCGGACCGTGGAGCCTGCGGCGGGCTCGATGGCCCCGTAGGTGAGGGCCTTCAGCGGCACGCTGCGCTTCACCAGTTTGCTCTGCAGGACATCGTTCACCGCCTTGAGCTTGAACTCGTCGGCAGAGGTGAGCACCAGCGCTTCTTTCTCGTCCATTTGAATGTCGGACTTGGAGTCCTTCAAGTCGTAACGCGTATGGATTTCCTTGAGCGCCTGTTGGATAGCATTGGAAACCTCTTGCAAGTCAACCTTACTGACAACGTCGAATGATTCAGCCATAAATGTCAGTGTAACAAGAGAAATGCGGCCCATGCTGCAAACCGGCAGCAGCCGCGCACTAGTTGGCAGGCGGGAGTAGCACTTCAGCCGGACTTGTAAGTTCGAAAAAGTCGTAGAAGTTGCGAGAGGTTTGGCCGCCGATTTCCTCGGCAGAAGGGCCGCGCAGTGCGCCAATCTGGCGGGCGATTTCGACGACGAAGGCCGGTTCATTACGCTTGCCGCGATGCGGCACCGGGGCCAGGTAAGGGCAGTCAGTCTCGACGAAGATGCGGTCGAGCGGCGCCATGCCGGCTGCGTCGCGAATGTTCTGCGCTTTGGCATAGGTGATGTTGCCGGCAAACGAAAGCATAAAGCCGAGATCGAGCGCGGCGCGGGCGTGGTCAAGCGAGCCGGTAAAGCAGTGCAAAACGCCTCCCAGACCATTGGATGCCCAATGCTCACGAATCAGCCGTAAAAGGTCATCCCAGGCGTTTTCGCTGTTATCGGACGGTCGGCAGTGAATGATGATGGGCAGCTTGGCCGCTCGCGCCATCTCCATCTGTTGTACAAAAACACGCTGCTGTACGTCGCGCGGAGAGTGATCGTAAAAGTAGTCGAGTCCGATCTCGCCCCAGGCAATCACCTTGGGATCATGGGCCAAACGTTGCAGTTCGTCGAAGTCTTCCGGTTTGGCGAGTTCGGCTTCATGCGGGTGAATACCCACCGTCGCGTAAACCCAGTCGTATTGTTGAGCAAGTTTGATGGCGCAATCGAGCGTACCAGTGCCGGGGCCGTCTCCGTTGCCGATGGCCAGCATGGTGGTGACGCCGGCGGCCTGCGCGCGGGCTAAGACGGCGGCGCGATCAGCGTCGAAGCGCTTGCCGTCGAGATGAGCGTGGGAGTCGGTAAACATACAGGGGCCAGGGGTTAGGAACCAAGGCTAGTAAATCTTCAAACCGTCTCCAACTCTTCTTCCAGCAACTGCTTGTTATACAGCTCGGTGTAATAGCCGTCGTGTTCGATCAACTCATCATGAGTGCCGTACTCGACGATCTGGCCGTCGTGCAGCACGGCAATGCGATCGGCATTGCGAACCGTGGACACGCGATGCGAGATGAAGATGGTGGTGCGTCCCTGCATGATCTCACGCAGATGGTTCAGGATGCGGTCTTCGGTTTGCGTGTCAACGCTGGCCAGGGCGTCATCGAGAATCAGGATGCGAGGGCTGCGGACCACCGCGCGCGCAATCGCGGCCCGCTGTTTTTGTCCGCCCGAAAGGGTCAGACCACGTTCGCCCACCAGCGTGTTGTAACCATCCGGAAAGCTCTCGATTTCGGCGGCAATGTTGGCGGCTTCCGCGGCGTGGCAGACATCCTGGTCGGAAGCGTTTTCGGCGCCAAAGGCGATGTTGTCGCGAATGGTGTCGCTGAACAGAAATGTCTCCTGCGGCACGAAACCAATATTCCGCCGCAGCACGGCGAGCGGGAAGTCGCGAATGGGCCGGCCGTCAATCAACACAGTTCCGGGTTCGGCGTCATAAATACGCGGGACCAGAGAGACCAGCGTGGACTTCCCCGATCCTGTCGGCCCCACGATGGCGAGGCTGGTCCCGGCGGGCACGTGAAGGCTCACGTCCTTCAGCACTTCTTCGTCGCCATGCGCTCTGCCCTCCCCGCGTTCGGCCGCGATGATCGTGTTGCCGTAGTGGAAGGTGAGGTTCCGGAACTCGATGTCACCTTGAACATCGACGGGAGCGTCAGTGGCCGGGACGGCCGCGTCGGTGATTTCCGGCTGCTCCGAAAGAATGTTGTGGATGCGGAGCACCGAGGCGGTGCCGCGCTGGAAGAGGTTGATGACCCAGCCCAGCGCGATGATCGGCCAAGTCAGCTGCACCATGTAGGTATTGAAGGCGACGAAGCTGCCGACCGTAATGCGATGTTGCAGCACTTCGCGGCCGCCCATCCAGAGCACGATAACGATGGCAAAGCCGAGCAAGGTTTCCAGCGTGGGCCACAACATTCCCATCAGACGAACCAACTTCAGGCTGCGAGCGATGTACTCGCTGTTGTCGCGCTCGAAGCTCTCGATCGCCGCCTCTTCCTGCACGTAGGCGCGAATCAGGCGGGCGCCGGAAAAGTTCTCTTGGGCGCGGGCCGAAATGTCGGAGAACATCGCCTGAATGCGCTCGAAACGCTCATGGATCCGGGCGCCAAAGTACTGCACCACGATGCTGAAGATGGGCAATGGGGCGAATGCGAAGAGCGTCAGTTTAGGGCTGATGCTCAACATGAACACCAGCGCGCCGGCGGTGAAGACGATGGTGTTGGCGGAGTACATGATGCCGGGGCCAACCAGCATGCGGACGGCGTTCAGATCGTTCGTGGCGCGGGCCATGATATCGCCGGTGCGCGTCCGCTGATAGAAGCTGTAGGAAAGCCGTTCCAGATGGGTAAACAGATCGTTGCGCAGATCGAATTCGATTTCGCGGGAGACGCCGATCAGGATCCAGCGGGTCAGGTATTGAAAGATCGCCTTCACCCCGGCCACCGCCAGCAACAGGAGAGAGTAAGTCAGCAGCTTGTGCCGGGTCACTCCCAGGTTGAGGTCGTCAATGGCCCGCCGGATGATTAGCGGGAAAAGAATCCAGATCCCGTTGTTAAACAGCACGCACACGCCGCCGATAATGAACGTCGAGCGGTACTTGCGCAGATAGGGAAACAGCGGGCTTAGGTTCTTGAACATAGTTTAGAAGTCAGTTATCAGCGGTCGCCAGGGGAAAATGGTTAGATGATCCTGCGATTTCGGCCGATTCGAATTACACGGCCACTGGATGCGATCTCATCAACCAGACCAGAACTACAGCGCTAAGGCCGGCTGCGCGAAAATTTCTGTCGTCCCTACGGGACTTGGACTCATTTATCAGCCACCCAGGACTCCGCCTGCAGCTCCGTCCTGGGCTAACTTCAAAGCCGCCGTTACGGGCTGGATTCTCATCCGATATAGCCCGCTCGCGAATCCAACGTCTGGCGTTCACCCAGCCCCTGCGACCCTAGAAGAAAAGTAGCGCGCCATTGCTCAGATGACACTTTGCTGTTCGCCAAAAAGCGAAGGGCGAACAGCGACAAGCCAATTGCCGCTTTTCCGGCTGACAACTGACAACAGGCCACTGACAACTGCTTCTACGTTGGCACGCGCAGCAATAAGTATCCACCGGCGAGAGCAAAGATAAAATCCGGAGCCCAGGCGGCCATCATCGCCGGAAGTTGATTGGCGGCGCCCATCGCCTCGAACAAACCCGACGTTACCCAATATACGACGGCAATTGCCAGAGCGACGGCGACCCCGACCAAGGCCCCGCCGCGACGTCCGGAGGCGGCGAAGGGAATCGCCAGCACCGCCATCACCAGCGTGATCAGGGGGAAGGCGATTTTCTTCTGCAGTTGCACCTTCAGCCGTACCGTATCGAATCCGCTCTGCTGCAGGTCCTCGATGTAGCGCCGCAACTCGTCGTAATTCATCTCTGAGGACTGCTTGACTTCCTTCTTGAAATAGCTGGGGTCCTCATGAAGCTCGTTGAAGGTAGCCACGTCGAAGGTCCGGAAATCCTGAATGGACGCGCCCTGCAGGGTGCGCACCCAGCCTTGTTCAAATACCCACTTTTGCATGTGGTTTTCCCAGTGCGCATGTTCGGCATGGATGCGTCGTGTGAGCTGAAACGTGTTCGGATCGAACTCAAAGATTGAGATCCCGCCAAAGGAGTTGAGGTCGGGATCGAATAGCCGGTAGTAGTAGATTTCGTTGTTCTGGCCGAAAATCCATTTGCGATCGGCCTGAAGATAGGTCTGCGGCGGTTTACCCTTGATTTCGTTGCGCAGGATTTCCTGCTGGCGATTGGTGTGGGGGATGTAAACCTGGTCAAAAATGAACAGGCTGACCGCAAAAAGCCCGCTGATGACAATGACGGGCAGCGTGGCGCGATAGATGCTGAATCCGGACGCCTTCATCGCGATCAGCTCACTGGACTTTTCCATCAGGCCGAAAGTAATGAGCACGGCCAGCAGGACCGCCATGGGAGCCATCAGGTAGATGAGCGAAGGACTGAGGTTCCATAGGTACTCCGCCAGCATCACCACGGGCACCTTATTGCGCACGATGTCGGTGAGCAACTCGAAGAAAGTGAACACCAGAGCGAGGACCAGGAAAGTCGCCAGGATCAAAGTCAGGTACAGCGCGAAGTCGCGCAGGATCATGTCATCGAGGATCAAGGGGAAACGCGCGCTGAAACGGCGTCTATGGTGCGACGATTCGGCGGAGACGCGTGCACTGACAAGTTGTCTGCGTCGCGTGCCTACCGCCTGCAGCTTCTGCAGAAGTAATTTCCATCCTGCAGTGAGGTTGGCAATCTCGATCGGCATGCGGTCCACCCGCCACAGCAGGACCAGTCCGCAAACAAAAAAGAAAATGTTGCCCATCCAGGCGCCGAACCAGGGAGACATCTTTCCCTGGCGCGCCATCTGTACCCCGATCATGGAGAAAAAGTAGTACACGACGACCAGCAGAATGGTGAGCACGAAGCCGGTGCTCTTACCGCCCTTGCGGGCCGACAGACCTAGCGGGATACCCACCATCGCCAGCACCAGGCACGCGGTCGGCAGCGCAAAACGGCGATGAAACTCAATCTCGTAGTAGCGCGCTTTAATAAGGTCGTAATTGTAGGTGCCGGGATCGGAGAGCTTGACGGTTTCGGCCGCCTGGCGTTCGCGAGCGGCATTGTTGAGCAGGCCGTGCAGACTTAATTCCGGCACGGGAAGCAGATCATGAGGACGCTCGTCGTTGGTCGGTACGTCGATCGGAATCTCAGTGTTGTCGAAGGTCGTGATGGAGTACTGATCTTTGGTCTTGGGTACGATTTCCTGCTGGGTGCCATCTTCCAGATGGAAGCGCAGTTTATTGGGCGAATCGCTGATCAGGGCGCCACGTTGCGCCAAAGTAACTTTGGGAGACGCAGGATCGCTGACATCCGCGAGAAATATGCCTCGCCACAGGGCCTTGCCATTGGAGGGAATCGCATCCTGCACATACAAGACGATGTTCTTGAAGTCCTCGTAGAAGACCCGGGGTTGGACCTCGAATGAAGCTTGCGACGACTTCAAATGGTCTTGCAAACGATCGAGCGCGATCGCCGACTTGGGCGCCACCACAATGCTATTGAACAGGCCCAGCAGTAAGGCGCCGATGGCGAAGATGGAAATTGCGCGAACGAACATTCCCACGCCCATTCCACTGGCGCGGATGGCGGTGACTTCGCTGTCGGCGGCCAGGCGGCTAAGGCCAACTAGAATGCCCACCAGCACGCCCATCGGTAAGGTGATGGTGAACGTAGCCGGCAGCGTGTAAAAAAAGATTTCCGCAACACTTGGGAGAGGAGCACTATTGCGGACGATCAACTCCAGCAGGCGCCCCAAGTCGCGCATGAAGATAATGAAGGTGAACAGCGCAACGCCCAGCAAAGCGTGCGAGCTGACTTCCTTCAAGATGTAGCGAGTAAGGATGCGCACAACAGTCTAGTTTACCGGAAGTTGAGGCGTGTGGAAGGCCGGGAATGGGTCGTTAGTCATGGGTATCGGCACCCGTGGTGCGATGGCGCACGGCCAGTGACCTTCGAGAGTGCAATGCTTATAATCGACAAAATGGCAAGCGATACCGGAGCTAGGTAGCCGTTATGTGGCACAAGAGATCGCGACCGATGAGTACGCTCTTTCTTGATTTCCCTGATCTTGAGTTTTGTCCTGAATGCGTCTGTGGTCGCGCTGGAGCTTCTCGGAAAGTCGGTGCCTGCTGTCTTGCTGGGGGCTGCTTTGGTTGCGGCTGGACTTTCTCTGTGGCGTGCTATCGCCGAGAGGCCAAAGTCGTCATCGCAAGGCTGAAAGAGATGTTGCCTAAGGGTGCTTCGGGCAAGGACGTGCGTCATGTCGCTGCCTTGCGACTCCATCCGTCGCTGGGCATCCAATGTGGTAGCCTTCTAATGGGGCGGAGTGTACCTGTCCGGAGCAAATTTCCGCTCGCGGATTCGCAGTACTAACTGACCGCCCTGCAAGGGATACAGCATTGTTCAACAAAGTTGTCGCCAAGATCTTCGGCACCAGCAACGAACGCGAGTTGAAGCGCATTATGCCGCTCATCGAGAGCGTTAATGTGCTCGAGCCGGAAATCAAGCGGCTCACCGACGATCAGCTGCGGGCCAAAACAGAGGAGTTCCGCCAGCGCATTCGCGAGCGCGTGGATGCGATCGAAGATGTTGACGAAAAGGACCAGGCGCTCAAAGCCGTCCTTGACGAGATTCTGCCGGAAGCCTTCGCCGTGGTTCGTGAGGGAGGCTGGCGAGTGCTGCAGATGCGGCACTTCGACATGCAACTGGTGGGCGGCATCGTCCTGCACCAAGGCAAGATCGCCGAGATGAAGACCGGTGAAGGTAAGACACTGGTGGCCACCTTGCCGGTGTATCTGAATGCGCTTTCCGGCCGCGGGGTTCACGTGATCACCGTCAACGACTACCTGGCCAAGCGCGACTCGGAATGGATGGGCAAGCTTTATACCTTCTTAGGGCTGAGCGTTGGCGTCATCGTTCACGATCTTGACGATGTTCAGCGGCGCGAGGCGTACGCCGCTGACGTTACCTACGGAACCAACAACGAGTTCGGCTTCGACTATCTGCGCGACAACATGAAGTTCGACTTGAACGACTGCGTGCAGCGCGGGCACAACTACTCCATTGTCGACGAAGTGGACTCGATCCTGATCGACGAAGCGCGTACGCCGCTCATCATCAGCGGACAGAGTGAGGAGTCGACCGACAAGTACTACAAGGTCAATCGCATCATTCCGCAGTTAGAAATAGGCGAGGAGATCGATCGCGGCATGGGCGAGGACAAGGTCCTCACCGGCGATTTCGTAGTGGACGAAAAGCACCGCACCATTACGGTTACCGACGTGGGATGGGAGAAGGTGGAGCGGTTGCTGCAGATCGGTAACATTGCCGATCCGGAGAACTGGGACCTGAAGCACCACGTCGAAACGGGCCTCAAGGCGCACGCGCTGTACCGGCGCGACGTCGAGTACGTAGTGAAGGACGGCGAAGTCCTCATCGTGGACGAATTCACCGGGCGCCTGATGCCGGGGCGCCGCTGGTCCGATGGGCTGCACCAGGCAGTGGAAGCCAAGGAGAACGTGAAGATCGAGCGGGAGAACCAGACGCTGGCCACCGTCACCTTCCAGAATTATTTCCGCATGTACAAGAAGCTGGCCGGCATGACCGGTACAGCCGAGACCGAAGCTGCCGAGTTCGACAAGATTTACCGGCTTGAAGTCGTGGTTATCCCGACCAACAAGCCTTTGCTGCGCGTCGAGAATTCCGATGTCGTGTACCGCACGGAGAAGGAGAAGTTCTTCGCTTCGTCGGATGAAATTCAGAAGCTGGCGGAAACCGGACAACCGGTGCTGGTGGGTACCACGTCGGTGGAGAAATCGGAGCGACTATCGGAGCTGCTCAAGAAGAAAGGCATTCGGCACGTGGTGCTGAATGCGAAGTATCACGAGAAGGAAGCCGAGATCGTGGCCCAGGCCGGCCGCAAAGGCGCAATCACCATTGCGACGAACATGGCCGGTCGCGGAACCGACATTCTGCTGGGTGGCAATCCGGAGTTCATGGCCAAGCAGGAATGCTTGAAGAAAGGTTTGGCGCAGCCGTTGAAGGCCGTCGCGGGCGAAGTTTCGGCCAAGCCCGACGATCCCAACATCTCCTACTTCTATTATGGTGGCAACGAATACCAGGTTGGCACCGCGCAGTGGAACGAAACCTTTCAGCGCTTCAAGCAATCCACCGACGCCGAACACGATGAAGTAATTGGACTGGGCGGGCTGTTTATCTTCGGCACCGAACGCCACGAGGCGCGCCGCATCGACAACCAGTTGCGTGGCCGTGCCGGCCGCCAGGGCGATCCCGGAGCGTCACGCTTCTATCTGTCGCTGGAAGACGATCTGATGCGCATCTTCGCCAAGGAGTGGATATCGAACCTGCTGCAGCGGCTGGGCATGGATGAAGGCGTCCCGATTGAGTCGAAGATGATCACCAAGCGTATTGAAGGGGCGCAGAAAGCGGTCGAAGGGCAAAACTTCGAGGCCCGCAAACACCTGCTGGAATACGACGACGTGATGAACAAGCAGCGGCAGGCGGTCTATGGATTGCGCCGGCAGTTGCTGGAGGGCATCGACCAGAAGGAGCTCATCCTTCAGGACTACGTCCGCGATATTCTTGGCGGCTTGCTCGACAAATATGCCGGCAAGGACACGCGCGCCGAAGATTGGGACATCAAGAGCCTGAAGAACCAGATCTTCACCCGCTTTGGTGTGGACATCGCGGCGGAAGGGGTTGACGCGGAGAAACTTAACCGCGGGGAACTCGGCGACGCCATCTTCGACAAGCTGAAAGAACGTTACGACGCTAAGGAGCAACTGATCGGCCCCGAGGCCATGCGCCATCACGAGCGCATCATCATGCTGAGCGTGCTGGACCAGCAGTGGAAGGACCACCTGCTCAGCATGGACCACCTGCGCGAAGGTATTGGACTGCGTGGTTACGGACAGCATGATCCCCTGGTGGAGTACAAGCGCGAGTCTTTCGACATGTTCGAAGCCATGATGGAACGCTGCGAGGAAGAGACCGTCCGCTATCTATATCTCATGCAGGTGATCGAGCGCAGAGACGACGGCGGAGCGCTCTACACCAGCGGCGGTCCAACTGAGGGAAGTACCGGCGGTTTTGCTGATGCACCGGGCGTGCCCATTTCGCCCGGCGGCGGCGGCAACGGGCAGGCTCCGCGACGGTCAGCGCGTGCGGTCACTTCCATGGACGACATGGAAGAAGCCTTCCAGCGCCGTAAGCGCCGCGAGCTGGAGCAGGCCCGCATGGCGGGCGCGGGCGAAGCGGGTACGGTACAGCAGGTGGTGCGGGGAGATAAGGTAGGCCGCAACGATCCTTGTCCCTGCGGCAGCGGCAAGAAGTACAAGAGGTGCTGCGGGGCGTAGAGAGTCCGCCTTTCGCTATTCGCTAAGGCCACCGGACTTCAGCAGATCGAAGGCCCTTCACATATTCGGGCAGCGGCATTCCAAAGAAATCCGTGATCTTGCCGGAGCGGCGATAGCCATGCTTTTCGGATTGTTTCCAATCATCGACGGCACGTTGCGCAGCTGCCAGCCACGCCCACACGGAAGACCGTGCCGTAGCCATACCTCCCACCAGAAAAAGACCACAAAACCTCTCCCAAACACCCATCAGAATTTCACAATGTTCGGCGAACATTTGTCAGTGATCTGCGCCGCGCTAGCGAGTGACAAGCTAGGAAGATAGCTGGAAGCAGATGCGGTTGTTGGAGTAATCAGGCGATATCACCAGGAAGCCAAGAACTTCGTGTTCGTGACGACTCACAAAGCAAGAAAGCCCGGCCGGGCGGCTGGGCTTTCTGAAAATATGCTAAGTCGTGATTACTGTACTCTAGTCACGTTGCCGGCTTGCGGTCCCTTCTGGCCGTCAACGATCTCGAATTCAACCTGGTCGCCTTCCTGCAAACTCTTGTATCCCTCGATGTTGATCGCGCTGTAGTGCACGAATACATCCGCACTGCCATCCTCACGTCCGATAAAGCCAAAGCCTTTGGCGTTATTGAACCACTTTACGGTTCCTTTCAATCTCACGTTCTTTCTTCCTCCGGGCAAAGCCCATCAGCACCCCCACCCCTGAGGATGCCAGTCTTAGATTGCGTCAATCAGGTTGAGCCAGAAGCCAGAGTCTTGAGAGGACTTTTTCCCAAAATGGCACGGTGGAACGGAGCCTGTTGAACTGCTTATCTTAAAGTGTGCTGCCGGGTCGTGGTGTTGTCAAGAGAGTATACAGACCGCCCCGGCATCTTTATTGGGTTTTTCGACACTGCAGCGGCGGTCGCCGAGTACGGATTAGCGCGTCGAAATACGTCATTTCTTCGCACACTGGCCGCGCCCAAGTGACTCCGCCAGCCAAAGCACTCCGGCAATGGTCTTGCCATCGCGAATCTTGCCGGAGAAGACCATTGCAATCGCTCGAGACAGTGGTGTCAGCTCGCACTCGATGACTTCATCTGGTTCGGGCTCGGCCTCTCCGGCGGTCAACTCACGAGCCAGGTAGACTGCCATAGTCTCGTTCAGAAATCCGGGGCTGGGATAGAAGAACAAGGCGCGCTTCCACTTCTTCGCATGGTAGCCAGTCTCTTCCAGCAATTCGCGCTTGGCGCCAGTCAAGGCTTTCTCGCGTGGATCGATGCTGCCCGCCGGCAACTCCCACAGATAATCCTGGGCGGCATAGCGGTACTGGCGCTCCAGTAGTACGAGGGGCTCAGCTCCGGTGTCGTCGACTGCGAGAATAACCACGGATCCGGAATGGTGGACAACATCTCGGCGTGCGACGATGCCGCTCGGCTCTTGCACTCGGTCAGAGGTCACGCTGAAGACTGGGCCTTTGTATACGACCTTCGATGACAGGACCTGAAGTCTCTGGCGCTTGCCCTTGGATCTGCTGCGTTCGGCTGGCTGACGTTGGTGGGATTGTTTGGCGGAACTCTTCTTCGCTGGCATATCGACTAATAATATAAGGTAGCCGCCGCTACGACCCAGGCGCAACCATCAATCTGTTGTCCGGTCATACCTGAATCGGGCGGATACCCAGCCAGGTGCAGCAATTGAATCCGGCGATCTGCTATTCTGCCCGCCGTGCCTAAACAAACGCAATCTGCCGCTCCGCCCACCATCAGCATTGTGGGGGCAGGTAACCTAGGGAGCGCGCTAGCTTCCACTTTGTCGTCGGTGGGATATGAAGTGAAGTTCCTCGCCGCGCGCAACAGGAGCGCCTCGGCGGTTACAACGAAAACTTTGGCGCGGAAGTTGAATGCGCGCCTAGTCGAGATAGGGAAGCACTCGCTGGATACGGACGTGGTTTGGATTACTGTTCCTGACGACGCTATTGCCGGCGTGGCGCGGGTCCTGGCGCGATCGCAGGAGTGGAAGGGCAAGGTCGTGTTCCATTCCAGCGGAGCGCTCACCAGCGATGAGCTTGCTCCTTTGCGCGAAAAAGGAGCACGGGTAGCATCGGTGCATCCCATGATGACCTTCGTGCGCGGAGTGGCGCCGCAGATGGCAGGAGTGGCCTTCGCGGCCGAAGGCGATGCGGCCGCTGTGCGCGTGGCTAAATCGATTGTCGAGCGCCTGGGAGCGGATGCGCTCTCCATCAAGAAAGAGAACAAGGTGCTGTATCACGTCTTCGGCAGCTTCGCTTCGCCGCTGGTCATCGCGCTGATGGCTTCGCTGGAGCGAGTGGCGGTGGCAGCCGGCATTCGCCGGCAAGACATCAAGCCCATCATGGTGCCTCTGCTGTGGCAGACGCTGCACAACTATCTGAAGCACGATGCGGCCGCGGCGTTCAGCGGGCCATTAGTCCGGGGAGACGTGGCGACGGTGCGCAAGCATCTGGCGGAATTGAAGAAGCTGCCGGAAGCACGGGAAATTTATGTCGCCTTGGCTAGATCTGCTATCAAGAACTTATTTGTGAACAATCGCAAGGGGCTGGAGAAGGAGCTACGGCGCTAACCAGCTAAGTTCACTAGCGACAAAACGATTGAATTCGGACAAAAGCTGTTCCACAATGGCTTGCCCGAGGTGGCAGTATGGCACAGGCTTCGGCCGCTCCAGGGGCAACGAACGTTCCGAAGGACGATCAGGGAATTGGTCTGGATTTTGCGGCAGTCACCAAGTATGGCGCCGCATCGGTAGCGCTTGCCTACGCAACCGGAATGCTCACCGTCAACACCTATCTGCACAAGCTTGGGATTACCGACTTCTCTTTTGCCAAGCCAAAATTGATTCTGACTGGCGTGCTGGTACTGTTAACGTTTCTGCTGCTCGGAGCGCTTCCTATTTCTGTTGCCTGGCGAATGGCGGACAGTACTCAACCGGCGCGGCCCTATTCCCGCAAGATATTGCTCCCGCTGCTTCTTCCCTTGGTGGTTTTGTTTGCCGCTTCTGCCGCTTTGTGCTTCCGAGAGGCGCCCGGCTTGGGCCAAATCGCGGTCTGGGACGTGTGGGAGCTGCTGAAGCTGACAGGTCCACGTTTGCGGACCGTGGCTAAAGAAAGCCTGGCAAGTCTCATCATCGCTGCCGAGGTTTACCTTCCCATTTGCGTTGCGGCCCTGTCGGCGTTCACCGCTGGTCTGCTTTTCAAGCGAGCGAAATCGAGAAAGCGGCACTTGGTTCCGGAGCGAGTCTACTATCCAATCGTATTGTCGCTGGCGGCAGTCGCGGTGGTTGGCTATATCTATTTTTTTCGTTGACCTTCTACGCTGCCATCCCGCAGGCATTTGGAGGCGGTCAGCCCTACTTTGAAAGTTTCTTGATTACGAACGACGGAAGATGCCCGTTGCTACAGCTTGGAATTTCGTTCGGAGACAAGCAACCGTTCGGAGACAAACAACCGAATATCACGGAACCTCTGCCTGTCCTGCACGAGTCCGACAACCTGGTTGCTGTTTGGCTGGAGGAGAAGTTGACAACTCCAAGCAGCTCAAGCAAAACCGGAAAAGAACAAGTGCGTTGGAATCCGATTGTGGTCCAACCGGACAAAACGCTGATCAGCGGCAGCGTGGCGGATTCCAGGACAACAGCGCCACCACAGTTGACCGACCCGCAAGCGTGTGCCGCCAGTTCCGCCTCCGGCGCGGCACAAAACAAATAGTCCAACCCAGCGTAACGCCGCCACCCAGTTTGGTTCGCCGGTAGCGACAATCATCCTCTACCAACCCGTGAACAAATGCCCCATCTTCTCTTTCTTGGTGCGCAGATAGTTCTCGGAGTGCTCATAGGCTTCGACCTCGGCGGAAACGCGCTCCACCACTTTGATCCCGGCGTTCTCCAGGGCGGCGACTTTATCGGGATTATTGGAGATGAGGCGGACTTCGGTGACGCCTAGCTGCCGCAGCATCTCGGCGGGAAGCTTGTATTCGCGATAGTCGTTGTCGTAGCCGAGCTCGTTATTGGCCTCGACCGTATCGAGGCCATTGTCCTGCAACTCGTAAGCCTGCAGCTTGGCCATCAACCCAATGCCGCGGCCCTCCTGCTGCTCGTAGATGAGGATTCCGGCGCCGGCTTCGGTGATCATGGAGAGGGCCAGTTCGAGCTGCTGCCGGCAATCGCAACGCATGGAGTGGAAGACATCTCCGGTAAGGCATTGCGAGTGAATCCGAACCAGCGGGGGTGAGGCATGGATGTCGCCCATGATGAGAGCGATCGCGGCTTCTTTGCGAGGCTCGGTCTTGCCTCGGCCGTTAGCGCCAGCCCCCGCCGACGGTGCGCCGTTGGGCGGGGTTTCCAATGCTCCTTCAAAGCCGTAGATCCGAAACTGTCCCCAGCGAGTAGGGAAGTTGGCCTCGGCTACCTTCTTGATAGCGGAATAAGTCACCCTTCGATTATAAGCTGCAGCTCGGGTTGGCGATGTTCAGGCGTCACAACCAACGCAAGCGAGCAGCACAGACGTCGGTTGGCTAGGCGACAAAAAAGCGGGCGGCCGATGCGGGCCGCCCAAGGTTGCAAGTTCGATTCACTGCTTAATTGCTAGCGTCCATGGCCTCCGCCGGAATGTCCTCCGCCACCGCCGCCGTGCGATCCGCCACCGCCTGAGGCGTGAGAGCTGCGGCCCGAGGCGTGGTAGCCGCCTCCAGAATTGCCCGAGGAGTGCGGGGCCGAGGATCCCGTGCTGCGTCCCGAATACATTGGGTTGGAGCCGTAGCTGCGGCTAGCCGAGTAGGTTGGCGAGGAGCCGTAGGAGCGTCCCGCGCCGTAGTTCGAACCTGAGTAAGAGCTGCGGCTGCTTCCACCGTAGCTGCTGGATCCACGGTTGCCTCCGTAGGCCGACGACGCGGAGTAAGCCGGCACAGAGTGATAAGAATATCCCGAAGGTGGCCGGGGCACCGACATTGCCGAGCCCCGCCCGTTAGACGAATTGCTGCTGTGCGATCCGCCTTGCGGCGCCGACTGATGCGACGGAGCCGACGACTGCGGGGTTGCAGAGGAACGATTCGATGGAGACGACTGCTGCGGCCGCGATCCCGAGTTGTTCGCATTGTTCTGGGCAACGTTTGCCGGCGCACGATTGTTCTGGGCATTCGTTGCCGAGGAGTTCTGACCGTGGCTGGATGTGGCCATTCCTCCCGCGGAAGGCGGACGCGGTACGTAATGTCCTCCAGTCGGATTACTCGGAGGGGTGGCGCGGGCCATTTCATTGTTGCCGGTAGACTGCGAGCGCGAAGCATTTTGCGCCGCGCCTGGATTTGCCGCGCTTCCGCGCGACGCTTCCGTACTCGTTCCGCGGTTCGCGGCCGGTGTGCTGTTGGCGTGCGCCGCAGCAGTTTCGTTGCTGGTGAACTTTGCCGGCCCGGCCGGAGGCCGTGCGTTGGTGACCACGCCGCGGCTGTTAGCCGATGCCGAAGGAACACCGCTGGTGCGCGGCGTTTGTCCACCCAAAACGGAAGACCTGGTCGGGCTTACGTTAGCCGTGCTCATGACCTGACCCTTACCAATAGCAGAGGCCGGCACTGCACCACCTACTTTGTTGACGGCTGCTCCGGAGGTGAAGGCCGACTTGGGCGCCGAAGTCACGCCATTTCTCATGACCGCATCCGTACTCCGGACGCTTCCCAGATTGTTGTGGTAGTAATTGTTCGTAATATTGTTAATGTTGTTGATGTGGGTATTCGTGGTGTTGACATTGCGGAAGTACGCATTGCTGACGTAGCCACCACCGCGATACCAGCCGCCACGACCCCATCCGCAGTAGCGGGGATAGAAAGGCTGGCCCCAGCCGAGCGGGTACCAACCGAAGCCGATGCCTATACCGAAGCCCCATCCTCCGCCGAATCCAAAGCCAATACCGAATCCGGGTCCTCCGATCCAACCGACTAGCGCCGGCGCGTAGTACGGATTCCAATAGCCGCCATAAGGACCAGGGGCCCAGCCCCATCCTCCGCCGTAGGACACCCAGCGGCCATAGTGGAAGGGCGCGAATCCCCAGGGAGCATCATCGACCCACGTCCAGCCCCAGGGAGCAATCCAAGCCCAGTGACCGAACCGATAAGGTGCCCAGCCTGCGGGCACGGAAGTAGGGACCCATACGGCGCCGTAGTTCGGAGCCTGTACCCAGCTACCGTAGGCGTCAAGGTCCTGATAGCCAATCACGCCCGGCGACACATAGCGGGCTGAGACGGAGTCGTCGAGGCGCTTGTCGCGCACCTGCGCCCAGTCCTCAAAGCCATCGCGAGCGGGCGCGGCATAAGCCGTATGCTGTAGAGAATTGTCCGCCCGGAAGCGGATCTGCATGCCGGAGTTCACCCGAACCGCCGCCCCCTTGCCGGTCGCCTGGCCGTAACCGCTGCGGACCGTCACCCAGCTCTCGTCCTGGCTGGGAACCACGTCAAAGCGATATACGCCGGTCTTCATCACGGTAAAGGCGAAATTGGGAGTATCAACCTCATAGACCTCGCCGCTTTCCAGATGGCGAACCGTGAGGGCCAACGTGCCCTGGTCCAGTTCGATCTGCACGGTGCTGTCGCTGACATTAGTCAAGGTCACGCTGGTTTCCGAGTTCATGCGCAGGAAACCGTCGCCGACATTCAACTCGGCGCGCGAATCCTTGTCGGTCCAGACCCGGTCAGCCGTAGTGAGCGGCCGATTCAAGCCGGCAGCTACCCAGTCGTTCACGCCACCCGGTTGCATTGAGACTTGGCCCGACATGTACTGCACGCGCGCCACGCGACCTGGAGGGTCGGGCTGCTGTGCGCCCTGTCCGGGGTCGCCTTGCTGTAAGGGAACATTGGCCGGCGGGGAAGCACTGTCTTGATTTTGCGCCAAGACTGGTCCCGCCAACACGGTAACTAACAGCAGCGCTGCGAACACGCATCCAAACCGCCGCCGTAATTTCATTTTGAATCTCCTGTCGCCTCTGACCCTACCGTCTATATCGTCGTCTTCGAGGCGAACTTCCAAAAGCGCAGCACGCGTGAACCCTCGTGCCTGTCATATCTGTAAACCCTAGACTTGTCGAGGTGTTTCGCGCGTTCTTTTTATATAGATGCAGGACAAATCTACACGGAAGCTAAATTGCTAAGGCGCCAAATGGTGGCGTTGCGATGGCCCTTTTGGGCGTCAAATTCTTCATTCCGCTGGAACTTGGGGGTCCCGCCGCCGGTATCTCCCCAACGTCGGAACAAAGTTTTCTGCTACACGGAGCGTGCTTCGTGATCGCGACGAACCGGCGGGATATAATCCTTGGCCGCATGGTCATCTCCAAATTAGAAAGGCGCTCCATGACGCTTCGAGCCTTCGCGGGTCGCTTAGCCTTGGTATGCACAATCATTCTGCTCGCGGTTTTCGCTCTCGCCCAGGCGCCGAGTGTTCCGGCACCGCCGCCCACGCCGCGACACCCGGTGACCGACACCTATCAAGGAGTGAAGGTCATTGACGACTATCGCTGGCTGGAAGATTGGAACGATCCCGTGGTCAAACGATGGAGCGCGGCAGAGAACGCCCGCACTCGCGAATATCTCGATCACCTGCCAGCGCGCGCGGCCATCAAGCAGCGGCTGCAGCAACTGATCACGGCCAGCGCCGGACAATATTTCGACGTACGGGAGCGTGGCGGAGTTCTGTTTGCCATGAAGTTTCAGCCCCCGAAGCAGCAGGCTTTCCTGGTAGTGCTGCCTTCGCCTGATCAGCCCACCGCGGAAAAGACTGTGATTGATCCTAACGCCATGGGTAAAGGCGGCTCGGTCGCACTCGACTTCTACGTCCCCTCGCTGGATGGAAAGCTGGTCGCGGTTTCGCTGTCCGAAGGAGGTTCGGAAGATGGCACGGCGCATGTTTTTGAAGTGGCGACTGGGAAAGAATTAACGGACACCATCCCGCGCGTGAATTTCGCGACGGCCGGCGGCAGCATCGACTGGAACCAGGACGGCAGCGGCTTCTACTACACCCGCTATCCCCAGGGAAATGAGCGCCCGGCCGACGACGCGAACTTCTATCAGCAGGTTTATTTTCACCAGTTGGGCACCAACAGCAGCCAGGACACTTACGTTATCGGCAAGGATTTTCCCCGCATTGCCGAGATCCAATTGCACGCCAGCGATGACGGGCTCTGGCTGCTGGCGACGGTAGCCAACGGCGACGGCGGCGAGTTCGCCGACTACCTGATGAATTCGTCAGGGAAGTGGACGCAGGTGACGCATTTTGGAGACGCCATCGTCTCTGCCAAGCTGGGGACAAACGGCGACGCCGCGCTATATTTGCTCTCGCGCAAAGACGCCCCCCGCGGCAAAGTGTTGCGCCTGCCGCTCGCCGATCCTACGCTGGCGAAAGCACAGCTCATGGTTCCGCAAAGCTCGGCAACGGGACCCGACGACAGCTCTCGCGCCTCGATTGACGGAATTACTCCAAGCGCCACGCGGCTGTATGTCCATAACATGGTCGGCGGACCCTCGCGGGTACGCATCTTCGATCACCAAGGTCACGAAACGGGTACGCTGCCTACGCCGGCCGTCTCCGGCGTGAGCGAGATCGCCCACACCACCGGCGATAATGTCGTGTACGAAGTTTCCACGTACCTCGAACCTGCAGCGTGGTACAGCTACGACTCCTCAGACGGAAAGTCGGAGCGCACCGCCATGTCGGCGACCTCGCCCATCAAGTTTGACGATGCCGAAGTGGTCCGCGAGTTCGCCGTTTCCAAGGACGGCACCCGTGTGCCGGTGAATATCATCCGTCGCAAGAACGCCAAGCTCAACGGTAAGAATCCCACCCTGCTGGAGGGCTATGGCGGTTACAACATCAGCATGACGCCCGGCTTTCTGGGGTCCTTCGGACGCATGTGGCTGGACCAGGGTGGGGTGTATGCGATCGCGAATCTACGCGGCGGCGGCGAATATGGTGAAGAGTGGCACAAGACGGGAAATCTGACGCACAAGCAAAACGTCTTTGACGACTTCATCGCTTGTGCCGAGCATCTGATTCAGCGTAATTACACTTCACCTCCGCACCTGGCAATCATGGGAGGAAGCAACGGCGGCTTGCTGATGGGCGCCGTGCTCACCCAACGCCCCGATCTTTTCCGCGCGGTCGTTTCGTTTGTCGGTATCTACGATATGCTGCGCGTCGAACTCGATCCCAACGGCACTTTCAACACCACCGAGTTCGGAACGGTGAAGGACGGGGAACAATTCAAAGCTCTCTTTGCCTACTCGCCGTATCATCATGTGCAAGACGGCGCCAGCTATCCGGCAGTTCTGTTTCTAACCGGAGAGAACGATCATCGTGTGAATCCGATGAATTCGCGCAAGATGACCGCGCGCCTGCAGGCAGCGAATGGTTCGAGCCATCCCATTCTGCTGCGCACTTCGTCCAACGCCGGACATGGGATTGGTACAGCCTTGGATGAGGAGATCGAGCAAGGTGCAGATGTGTTCTGCTTCCTCTTCGACCAGCTGGGGATTACGTACGTCCCGCCGCCAGCGAAGTGAGGGATAGTAGCTGCGGCACGGCGGGCCTCTACTTGTGCATCTGCCGCGATGGCCGCAGCTGGCATCCCTAATACAAGAAAGGCCCGTCTTGCTTCTTGGGAGATCGAAACCGTACCGGCGGGCACATTTGGTCACCGCCGAAACTTTGCTACGGTCATTTCATTCGCTTTTGATCGGGTGTTCACCCTAACGTACTCTGAAACCCGTACCTTTCTCTCGGAGGAAGGTATGACCCTGCAACTTATGCCCAAGAAGTGGCGCGCTACCGCCGTGGCTAGTGCGCTTGCGCTGCTGAGTTCGACCGTGCCCATGAGCGCTGAGACACCTGCAGCCGTCCAGCATGCTTCGACCCAAACCCCCATCCAGCACGTGATCGTGATTATTGGTGAGAACCGCACCTTCGATCACCTTTTTGCTACCTACCAGCCGAAACAGGGCCAGACGGTGAACAACCTGCTTTCGGAAGGAATTGTCCGCGAGGATGGCACGCCGGGACCGAACTTCGCTCTCGCCAATCAATATTCCGCGATCGATGAAAACAATAATGGCTACCAGATCAGCCCCGGCGGCAAGACGCTCTATCCCGTGCTGCCTACCCCGTTAGTAGGCGGACCGACCAAGCCGTACTTCCAAACCTTGGCCCAGGCACTCCAAGCGGAGAACGGACTGCCACTTAACTATTATCAATACCTGTTGACCGGCGGCACCGGATTGCAGAAGGGGACGCCAGACACCCGGATCACGAATGTGTTTGACCTGCCTCCGGGACCGTTCCAACTGACGAATTCGAGCACCCATCCGTACGATGTTTACGACAACAGCCCGGTGCACCGCTTCTATCAGATGTGGCAGGAACTGGACTGCAATGCCGGCTATATCACGATCGCGAATCCTAGCCCGCTTTATTCGTGAAGGCGCTCAGAGTGGTTTGTGGGGCGACCAGATTACGCCGAACATAATGGCGCCGGGATGTTTTTGGTTGTGCGATGGTGCTGGCTGACTGGTGGGTGTGTAGA
>Ga0182013_10000689_pt1 | contig 46609 bp, 41 predicted proteins | sample 612S2MmetaG_FD_120487 | JGI IMG/M metagenome (GOLD analysis project Ga0182013, IMG submission 120487) | Permafrost microbial communities from Stordalen Mire, Sweden - 612S2M metaG | ecosystem: Environmental > Terrestrial > Soil > Wetlands > Permafrost | place: Sweden: Stordalen | collected...
ATTACATGATACGTGATTTATATCAAATTATTATCAAACTTCAACCATGCTTCAAAATTGAGGCCCTCGATGGTTGAATCCCAGCCCTCAGTCAGGATTTCAACTGTCCGTGACGGTTAAGGCAGACTTCGCGTGTTCACCATTGACAATGACGACATGAAGACTCCGTCGGCGTGATTTTTGATTGGCTTTGTAGGCTCGCGTCAATGGTTAAGAAGTCGTGGGTACGAGGGCTGGCTGTCGGAGCGGTTGCTTCCCTGGTACTCGGAAGCGCGGTGGCGCTCTTCCTGCGGCGGCGAAAGAAAAAACTCGCGGTCGCGACGACTGGTGACTCATCCGCGTCCAAGGCCGAAGGCATGGCGCAGGCAAGGCGTTGGCGGTTTGGCTTCGATAGTTCGCAGAGATCGCCTGGATCGATGAGCTCGATTGGATCCATCGGATCGTTCTGTTCCATTGGTTCGATCGGCAGCGCCTTCAGCATTGGATCCATCGGATCGTTTTGTTCCATTGGTTCGATCGGTTCGGCGTATTCTATTGCCTCGTTCGCCTCGTTCGCCTCGTTCGCCTCGTTCGCCAGTGCACTTTCCGAGCGGCTGCGTTCTCGTCTCCGCAGCTTCAACTCTTAGACTTGCCCGATGGCAAATCACCCCACACCGAGAAGTTCTGACGTCACCCTCGGCAAGGGTCGAGCACCCGCTCGGGCGATGCTGCGAGCCATGGGTCTGCAGGATGCGGACATGGTCAAACCCCAGATTGGCGTGGCATCGAGCTGGAACGAGGTGACACCCTGCAACCTTCCGCTCGACCGACTCGCCAAGCGCGCCAAGGTGTCCGTTCGAGACGCGGGTGGCGTGCCCTTCGAATTCGTGACGATCGCCGTCTCCGACGGAATCTCCATGGGGCACGAGGGCATGCGGGCCTCGCTGGTTTCGCGCGATGTCATCGCCGATTCGGTCGAAACCGTCATGCACGCTGAATGCTTCGACGCCATGGTGACGTTGGCCGGATGCGACAAGTCGCTACCGGGGATGTTGATGGCCGCCGCTCGCCTCGATGTGCCGAGCGTCTTTCTTTACGGTGGCACAATTCTTCCGGGCGAACTGCACGGTGAGGCACTCGACATCACGTCGGTCTTCGAGGCTGTGGGGGCCAACGCCGTCGGGGCCATAAGCGACGACGAACTTCGTGCCATCGAGTGCGCGGCCTGTCCCGGCGAGGGAAGCTGCGCGGGAATGTTCACCGCGAACACCATGGCGAGCGTTGGCGAAGCGCTCGGGATGTCACTGCTGGGTAGCGCGTCGGTTCCCTCGATCGACCCTCGCCGCGACCAGTACGCGTACGACTCCGGTCTCGCGGTGCTGAATCTTCTCGACAACGAGATCACCGCCCGCAAGATCATGACGAAGTCCGCCTTCGAGAATGCCATCGCGGTCGTGATGGCATTGGGTGGTTCCACGAACGCGGTGCTGCACCTGCTCGCCATTGCCCACGAGGCCCGCGTGCCCTTGGAGCTCGACGACTTCAACAAGATCGCCAAGCGCGTGCCCCACATCGCCGACACGAAGCCCCACGGCAAATACCACATGAGCGACCTTGACAAGATTGGCGGCGTGCCGGTCGTTCTCCAGCACCTGCTGGAGAACGACCTCTTGAACGGCGACGTGCTGACCGTGAGTGGACGGACGATGGCGGAGAACCTGGCCGAGCTCAACGCCTCGAAGCCGGATGGCGACGTGGTGCGCGATCTGCAGCACCCGATCAACGACCGCGGGGGAATCGCGATTCTCCCCGGGACGCTCGCCCCTAAGGGGTCGGTCGTCAAGGTCGCGGGCATTGACCGTCTGCAGTTCACGGGTGCCGCGCGGGTCTTTGACGGGGAGGACGCCGCGATGGCCGCCATTATGGCCAACGAGATCAAGCCCCGGACCGTGGTGGTCACTCGCTACGAGGGACCGAAGGCCGGGCCGGGCATGCGCGAGATGCTTGCGGTCACTGGCGCCATGAAGGGTGTCGGTCGAGGCGGGGACTCTGCGCTGGTTACTGACGGCCGCTTCAGTGGCAGCACGCACGGCTTCTGTGTTGGCCACGTCGCGCCCGAGACTCTCGAGGGGGGACCGATTGGTCTCGTCGAGGATGGCGACACCATTGAGATCGACGTTGACACACTCTCGATGAATCTGATGGTTGAGCCAGCGGTGTTGGCGGAGCGTGCCAAACACGTCAAGCCTTTTGTTCCTCGTTACACCACGGGAGTTCTGGAAAAGTTCGCCCGTTTGGTGCAAGGAGCCGAGAAGGGTGCCGTGACGTCGGCCTAGCGGGCTTGTGCGGGGCTTCAACCTGTGCTTAGATTGATGCGTGACGACTCGTATCGGTAACCTCTCTGTAGTAGTAGGCGCCTGGCGCCGGTAGTCACGTTCAGTCGTACACCGGAGGCCTCCCAGAAAAGGGAGGCCTTTTTTCATATCTCAGAACAAAGGAACATTGTGCAACTCACTGGAGCGCAAGCACTCATCAAGAGCCTGGAACAGCAGGGGGTTGAGGTTATCTTCGGCCTGCCCGGTGGAGCGATTCTTCCGGTCTACGACCCGCTGCTTGACTCGAGCATTCGCCACATCCTCGTTCGCCACGAGCAGGGCGCGGGACACATGGCCGAGGGCTACGCGCTGGCGACCGGCCGACCCGGTGTCGCCATGGTAACGAGCGGTCCCGGCGCCACCAATATCGTCACCCCGATTGGCAACGCCCACATGGACTCGACGCCGCTGGTGGTCATCACCGGCCAGGTCGCGTCGGGCTCCATCGGCACTGACGCCTTCCAAGAGTGCGACATCACGGGTATCACGATGGGCATTACCAAGCACAATTTTCTGGTGAAGTCGGCCCAGGAGATCCCTCGCGCGGTCGCCGCGGCGTTCCATCTCGCAACTACTGGTCGGCCCGGTCCGGTGTTGATCGACGTGCCTAAGGATGTCACCCAGTCAATGATGGACTGGTGGTACCCCTCAACGGTTGAAGAGTACGACCTGCCGGGCTACCACCCCGAAGTGCCGCTCGACGAGGATGCGATCGCCCTCGCCGTCGCCTTGATCAGCGAGGCTGAACGTCCGGTGCTCTACGTCGGTGGCGGGACCCTCAAGTCGCGCGCGTCGGCTGAGCTCCTGGCCTTCGCCGAGCGCACGAAGATGCCCGTCGTCACGACGCTGATGGCGCGCGGAGCCTTTCCCGATTCGCACAATCAGCACCTGGGGATGCCCGGAATGCACGGCATGTACACCGCCGTGACCGCCATCCAGAAGTCCGATCTCTTGATCTCGCTCGGGGCCCGTTTCGACGACCGGGTCACCGGAAAGATTCCGGCCTTCGCCGCCGGCGCCAAGGTTATCCACGTTGACATCGATCGGGCCGAGTTCAACAAAGTCCGCCACGCCGACGTCGCCATCCAGAGCAACGTCGCCGCGGCCCTTCGGGCCTTTGACGCGGCGTCCGCGTCGCCCAAGAGCCTTGATTCGTGGTGGAAGCAGATCCGCGCCTGGCAAGAGCAGTATCCCCTCGTGTACGAGGAAGCGTCGACTGAAGGGCTGCTTCGTCCCCAACACGTCATCGAGGCCATCGCCGCCAAGGCAGCACCGGGCACGATTGTGGCTTCCGGGGTCGGCCAGCACCAGATGTGGGCATCCCAGTTCTGGAAGTACGAAGAGCCCGGCACGTGGATCAACTCGGGCGGCGCCGGCACGATGGGCTTCGGCGTTCCCGCCGCCATTGGTGCCAAGGTTGGTCGTCCCGACCGCACGGTGTGGTGCATCGACGGCGACGGCTGTTTCCAGATGACCGCGCAAGAACTGGTGACCGCCCGTTTAGAAGGAATTCCGATCAAGGTGGCGATTCTGAACAACGCCTACCTCGGTATGGTCCGCCAGTGGCAGGAGATGTTCTACGAAGAGCGCTACTCGGAGGTGTACCTGTCGGCGGACCTTCCGGACTACGTGAAGTGGGCCGAGGCAATGGGTTGTGTGGGTCTGCGGGCCACGAATCTCAAAGAGATGCACGACGTCATTGAAGAGGCCAACAGGATCAACGATGTTCCGGTCGTGATCGATTTCCGCACGGACTCGTCGGAGAAGGTCTTTCCGATGGTAGCCGCGGGAGCCAGCAACGACGACATCATGGTTCACCCGCTCCAGAGAGGAGTTTCGAAGTGAGCGCCACCCCCGAGCCATTCCTCGGCACGACCGACCACACGCCGGTTCGTCACCACATCCTTTCGGTGCTGGTCGAGAACAAGGCCGGTGTGCTCGCACGCATCGCCGGACTCTTCGCGCGCCGCGGCTTCAACATCTACTCGCTGGCCGTGGCGCCGGCGGAGAGCGGCGCACGGTTTTCACGCGTCACGATCGTCGTCGACGCCGAATCCGCCCCTCTCGAGCAGATCGTGGGTCAACTAGACAAATTGGTGAATGTCGTCGCGATATCGGATCTTTCACCAAAGGACGCCCTTGAGCGAGAGCTCCTGCTCGCAACCATCCAGACCAACGTCGACAATCGGACATCGCTGCTGGACATCATCGCGAGCGCGGGAGCGGCGATCGTTGACGTTGACGCCAGATCGGTGACGGTCATGCTCGCGGCGACGCCGGGGGGCTGTGACGAGCTGGAGAGAGCCCTCGAGGCTTTTGCCGATGTCGAGCTCCATCGGACCGGTCGCGTGGCTTTACCTAGACTTGGCAAGACGGCTTCGGCCTAATACCGGATGAATACAGAAAGAAACTGATCATGACGACCATGTACTACGAAGCAGACGCGGACAAAGAACTGCTGAAGTCGAAGAAGATTGCGATTCTCGGTTACGGCTCGCAGGGCCACGCCCACGCGCTGAACCTGCACGACAGTGGCTACGACGTACGGGTGGGGCTTCGCCCCGAGTCGTCCTCGGTGCACAAGGCCGAGGAGGCGGGTCTTCGAGTGCTGTCGATCGCCGACGCCTGCGCCGAAGCTGACGTCATCATGGTGCTCGTGCCCGACACCGAACAGAAGCGCACCTACGACGCCGACATCGCTCCACACCTCAGCACCGGTAAGTGCCTGCTGTTCGCGCACGGCTTCAACATCCGCTTCAACCTCATCAACCCTCCGGCTGACGTCGACGTCGCGATGGTCGCCCCGAAGGGTCCTGGTCACCTCGTCCGTCGCACGTACGTGGAGGGTGGCGGCGTGCCGGCACTGATCGCCGTGCATCAGGACGCCACCGGCCACGCGCACGCCATCGCGCTCGCCTACGCCGACGGCATCGGCGCAACTCGCGCCGGTGTACTGGAGACGACGTTCACCGAGGAGACCGAGACGGACCTCTTCGGCGAGCAGGCCGTGTTGTGCGGCGGCGTCTCCGCACTCGTCAAGGCCGGCTACGAGACCCTCGTCGAGGCGGGCTACCAGCCCGAGAGCGCGTACTTTGAATGCCTGCACGAGTTGAAGCTCATCGTCGACCTCATGTACGAAGAAGGCATCACTGGCATGCGCTACAGCGTGTCGGACACCGCCGAGTACGGCGACCTCACCCGGGGCCCTCGCATCATCACCGACCAGGTGAAGGCCGAGATGAAGAAGATCCTCACCGAGATCCAGGACGGCACCTTCGCCGCCGAGTGGATCCAGGAGAACGAGATTGGCCGTCCGCGCTACCGCGAACTTCGTGAGGCCGGCAAGAAGCACCCGATTGAGGACATCGGCAAGAAGCTTCGCGCCATGATGCCATTCGTATCGGCGGGCAAGCAGAAGGTCTCCGAGGTCTCGGGCGGCGACACCGACTAGGTGCGTCGGTGTCGGTGACGACGCCCTGCAACAGTCGTTGAAGAACCAGCGTGCGAAACGGGGCTGCGCGTTACCTGACGCGTCGCGCAAAACTCGCTGCCGGACTCGTACAGTGCAGGTAGACAATCGATCAAACGAGTGTCGATGACCCCCGGCGCTGCCGTGCCGACGCATCTTAGGATGCGGGTGAACGACCGCTGATCGAGGAGGCACCATGGCAGAGAGTTCCAGACCGTTGAGGATCGCACCAGTCCCGATCACCGAGCGCACGGGCCAAATTCGAGATCTGCTGGATCAATCTTCGCCGGGCATCGGGCCTGACGCGAACATCTTCACGACGTTCGTTCGAGCACCGGGCCTGTTTCGACGCTGGCTTCCCTTCGGCGGCAAGCTCTTGAACGGCAAGCTACCCGCACGGGACCGGGAGCTGTTGATTCTGCGCACCGGGTGGAACTGTCGGGCCGAGTACGAGTGGGCCCAGCACGCCAGGATTGCTCTGCGTTGTGACCTGACCGTCGAGGAGGTGGACCGAGTGACGCTGGGTCCGGACGAGGGAGGTTGGATGCCGTTCGATGCGACGCTGCTGCGGGCGGCTGACGAGTTGCACGTCACCTCGACCGTCTCAGACGCCACCTGGTCGGCCCTGGCGACTCGGTTCACGACCGAGCAGCTCATTGAGCTCTTGATGCTCGTCGGGCACTACCACTTGGTCGCCATGACCCTCAACGCCTTGGGCGTCGAGCTCGACGATGGCCTCGTAGGTTTTCCGAAGTGATCGGGCCGTTGACAAAGGTTACCGGCTTGAGGGTGGACGGACTTTGGTGATGGGCACTCGGGCGAACGTCGCCCGCCTGAGACGTCGCGCTCGTCGACCTTGAGTTCACCCGACGCACCAAGGTGACGATCTCGTCACGTACACGGTTCTGAAGCCCGGCGAAGTGGTCGCTCTTCCCCGGACCGCTCGAAGTCGATCCGCCGAGCCAGAGACATGGTCTTTCGTCCGCGGGATACACCGAGCAAGGGGCTCGCAGTGTCGATACTGTTCACAGATGGCGTCGCTCGACGCCCAGGGAGCGATTATGGAACACGACACTAGAACGCTGCTCCTTCGCCAACGCGTGGTCTCAGCCCTGCTCGGTTGCGTTGCTATCGTGGCCGTCGCTGTAGCCGTGTCCGAGTACCACTCGTCCGCTGCCACTCCGCAGACCATCACCGGCGAGTTCATGGGCTTCGACATGACGGGTACGGCTCTGGCGTTCCAACCCACTGGGTCATCGACCGCCGCTTCCTACGCCTGGGCGCCAGCAACCTCGTGGCAGTCCGCCAATGGAAGCTGGCACCTCAGCGGTCCCGCGACCTGTCTCCAGCCCTCAGACCGCGGTCGTAAGGTGACCATTGGTGTTGTCACCGCCAAGCCCGTCGGCGCAATGCTCGGGGCCGATCTCATCGTTTGGGTGAAGTGCTAACCATCTATTGATCTTCACGCACAGCAAGCGGAATGGTAGTCAGATGCAAACCCGTCACATGTAAATTGCGCGGCGGCTGCTCTTCCTTTGCAGCGAACATGGGTTCCAGGCCGAGCAAACCTTCAATGAAGGGCGATGGAGGTGCCTATCGTGGCCCCCAGGTTGGTGCTGCCATCGAGGCATCTCGAAGATTCGATGCAAGTGCTTCAAAATCCTGGCTAACCGAAGACACGGTTACCCGCAGATGATCTACGTCGTCCAGCTTGGTCGCAAACGGACCTCCTGCGGCAACTGCCACCCCTCTGCTCGCCAGGGACAACATTGCAGCGGTCTCGTGCTCCACGGGCAACCAGATGTTCAAGCCGTCGGCTCCAATGGTGGTGACGTCCAATCGGCTGAGTTCGGCAACGACCTTTGCACGACGCTCGGCGTAGATGGTCTTGGCGCGCGAAACTTGTGCGATGGTCTCGGGTCGTTCCAACAGATCAAGCAAGAGTGACTGCAGAAGCCGACTGGTCCAGCCCTGGCCAAGCATTCGTCGTTCGATGATGGCGTCCATGAGGTTGGCCGGTCCACTCACCGCCGCCAAGCGCAGATCAGGGCCATGCGATTTGGAGAAACTTCGAATATGCACCGTGCGATCGGGGAGCCATTGACCCAAACTGATTGGCGCCCTTAGAGAGATCGATCCCGCCGAGTCGTCTTCGATGATCCAGCCCGACCACGACGAAAGCACGGCCGAGAGGGCCTTCGCGCGAGGCGTACTCATGGATACGCCAGTCGGATTATGGCTGCGGGGTTGCAGCAGGAGAGTCTTCGCTCCTGTCGTGAGGGCCGCCTCGAGTTGCTCGGGAAGGATCCCCTCGTCATCAACATCGACACCGATAGTGCGCGCGCCCAGGGCGTCCAGGAGATCAAGAAACGGTGGAAACGTCGGGTGCTCGACGATGACGGTGTCGCCAATTCGTATCAAATGGCTGGCCACCTGGTCAATGGCGTCCATCGCGCCGTCAACGATCGTGAGCCGATCTGGCTGATAGGGCCAGTCCGACAGCAGAACATCTTTCAGCTCCGGCAACATCGGATCATCCAAGTAGTTCTGTTGCCACGACGGGCGCAGATTGCGAAGAGCGGCACTGAGGTCCGGGAGCAGCGCCGCGTCGGGAATCCCCGACGAGAGGTCAAGACCCATCGAACTCTCATGTTGGAGAGCCCGTCGATAGCGGGTCGGACCGGGACGGGCGAGACTTGAGACCATCGTGCCCCTTCGCCCATCTGTCCTGATGACACCGGCGCGAAGCAGCAAGTTCCATGCCGTGCTCACCGTGCTCGGCGACATCTCGAGCGAAGCGGCCACAGTTCGAATCGGCGGCAACTTGGTGTCGGGCTCCAGCAGGCCGCTGCCGATCGCGTTGCTCACGGCTTCGGCGAGCGCGCGACCGGTTCGAGCCTTGAGTTGCGTTCCAATGACTTCGACCGAATTGACCATTTTGTAACCATACAATAAGAGACTTGACTGGTCAAGCATTGGTACGTAATGTTGCCGCATGACATATCGAATCTCACATTGGATCAACGGCCAACACGTTCAAGGGACTTCTGGATCCACCTCGCCAGTTTTCAATCCCGCCACCGGCGAGCACATCGCAGATGTTGACCTGGCCACGGAGTCTGAAGCCAACACGATGATCGCGAGCGCCCGAGCGGCGGCGGACTCCTGGAAGGAGAGCTCCCTCTCGCAGCGAGCGAGCGTACTGTTCGCCTTTCGTGAACTGCTCCACAACAGAAGCGATGACTTGGCAAGAATTGTGACGAGAGAGCACGGCAAGGTCCTGAGTGATGCCGCCGGGGAGATCGCTCGGGGAATCGAGAACATCGAGTTCGCCACTGCCGTTCCTCAGCTCTTGAAGGGCGGCCATTCGGCCCAAGCCTCTCGTGGCGTGGACGTGTATTCCAGTCGCCATCCGCTCGGGGTCGTAGCGGGAATCACGCCCTTCAACTTTCCCGTCATGGTTCCGCTCTGGATGTGCGGCACCGCGATCGCCTGTGGCAACGCCTTCATCCTGAAGCCCAGCGAGAAAGATCCCTCGGCGTCTCTCTTCCTCGCCGAGTTATGGAAGGAAGCCGGTCTCCCTGACGGTATCTTCTCGGTGCTGCAAGGTGACAAGTCCGCGGTTGACGCGCTGCTCGACCACAAAGACGTCGCGGCGATCAGTTTCGTTGGTTCCACGCCAGTGGCCAAGTACATTTACGAGTCGGGTACCGCGCGAGGCAAGCGAGTTCAGGCTTTGGGCGGCGCCAAGAATCACATGCTGGTCCTACCCGACGCCGACGTGGAGATGGCGGCGGACGCCGCGGTCTCGGCCGGCTACGGCGCCGCCGGAGAACGATGCATGGCGGTCTCGGTAGTCGTCGCGGTCGGCGACATCGGCGACGCACTCGTTGAGGCGATCGCGAGCCGTCTCCCGCATCTGACCACTGGACCAGGCATCGATCCCTCGAGCGAGATGGGCCCGCTCATCACCGAACAGCACCGTGACCGGGTGGCCGGGTATATTGACGCCGGTGCTCGCGAGGGCGCTGAAGTTGTCGTCGACGGTCGTGACGCGAAGTACCCGGACCGCGGCTTCTTTCTGGGTGCCACGCTTCTCGACAAGGTCGAGCCCGCAATGAGCGTGTATCAGGATGAGATCTTCGGCCCGGTCCTCTCGGTGGTTCGACGCGAGACCTTCGACGAAGCAATCGAACTCGTGAATTCGAATCCCTTCGCCAACGGAACGGCGATCTTCACCCGCGATGGGGGAGCGGCGCGCAAGTTCGAGCAGGCGGTCGAGGTGGGCATGGTGGGTATCAACGTGGCCATCCCGGTTCCCGTTGCCTACTACTCCTTTGGCGGCTGGAAGGCTTCGCTCTTCGGTGACAATCACATGTACGGACCCGAAGGCGTCGCGTTCTTCAGTCGAGGAAAAGTCGTGACGTCGCGCTGGCCCGATCCGGCAACCTCGACGATTGACCTCGGCTTTCCCCGCACCCGCTAACAGTTCAAGATTCGAACGGAGAATTGACATGACCCAAACAACCGCAGGTTTCGCATCGCACGACGAAGGGACCGTCCGCAGGGACGATCGGGCCCACGTGTTCCATTCGTGGTCGGCCCAGGATCTGATTGATCCGCTTCCCATCGCGTCGGCACAAGGCTCCTACTTCAGCGACTACGCCGGCAAGAGTTACCTCGACTTCTCGTCGCAACTGGTGAACGTGAACATCGGCTACCAGCACCCGAAACTCGTCGCAGCCATTCAGGAACAGGCGGGTCGCCTCTGCACCATTCAGCCTGCGTTTGCCAACGACGCTCGCAGCGAGGCGGCTCGTTTGATCGCCGAAGTTGCACCAGCGGGCCTGGAGAAGGTCTTCTTCACCAATGGCGGCGCTGAAGCCATCGAGAACGCGGTGCGCATGGCCCGCCTTCACACGGGTCGCAATAAAATCTTCGCGGCGTATCGCAGCTATCACGGCGCGACTGCCGGCGCGATCTCGTTGACGGGGGACCCGCGGCGGTGGTCGTCGGAACCGGGAATGCCAGGAGTCATCCACTACTGGGGACCGTATCTCTATCGTTCGGCTTTTTATTCACAGAGCGAGGAGGAAGAGTCCGTCCGGTCCCTGCAGCATCTGCGCGACCTCATCATGGTCGAGGGACCGAAGTCCGTCGCCGGGATTCTCTTGGAGACGGTCGTTGGAACCAACGGAATCCTAGTTCCGCCGGATGGTTACCTGCAGGGTGTGCGTGAGATCTGCGACGAGTTCGGCATCGTGATGATTGCCGACGAGGTGATGGCTGGTTTTGGTCGTTGCGGTGAGTGGTTCGCCATCAATCGATGGGATGTGCGGCCCGACCTGATCACCTTTGCCAAGGGGGTGAACTCGGGTTACGTACCACTGGGCGGCGTCATCATCGCCGACGACATCGCATCAACGTTCTCGAAGAGGTCCTTTCCAGGTGGACTGACCTACTCCGGTCACCCGCTGGCGTGCGCTTCGGCGGTGGCTTCGATCAATATCTTCAAGGAGGAGGGCATTGTCGAGCACGCCCGTTCACTTGGCGCCGACACCATCGGGCCAGGTTTGGAAAAACTCGCCCTCAAGCACCCCTCTATTGGTGAGGTCAGGGGACTCGGAGTGTTCTGGGCCATCGAGTTGGTACGCAATCGTGAAACTCGAGAGCCGCTGGTTCCGTTCAACGCCACTGGTCCCGAGGCTCTTCCCATGCAGGAGTTCGCGTCATCGTGCAAGGAGTCCGGCCTCTGGCCCTTCGTGCATTTCAACAGGACTCACGTCGTGCCGCCGTGCACGACTTCGGTGCAGGACGTTCAAAAGGGTTTGGACATCCTCGACCACGCACTGGACGTCGCCGATCGCTATTACGAGGGGGAATAGGGGAGAAACCGCGACGAGCCCTGACCCGCTGGGACGTAGTGGTCATAAGCACTGAGTGTGTCGTGGAGGGTCCTCACGGGGATGCGTTTCGATGGATCGGTGGACGTCGTGGTTCACGAATGCGGTGAATACCTCTCGCGGTCGCCGCCACTGCGCTCGTCCTATCCGTATCAGCTACCTAGAAAAGGAAGATCAAAATGACATCATCGCATTCCGAACTCCTGAGCCGTCATCGTAAGGTGATGCCGAGTTGGCTTTCGTTGTACTACGACGAACCGCTGGAACTGGTCAGCGGCGAGGGTCGCCACGTCTGCGACGGGCAAGGAATCACCTACCTTGACTTCTTCGGCGGAATCCTCACGACCAGTACCGGCTACAACGTACCCGAGGTCGTCGACGCCATCCGAGACCAGGCCGGCAAGATGCTGCATACGTCGACCCTGTATCTCATCAGGCCAATGATCGAACTGGCAGAACGCATCGCCGAGCTGTCAACCATTCCAGATGCCAAGGTGTTCTTTGTCAGTTCGGGCACCGAGGCGGTGGAGACCGCCCTGATGCTCGCCTGTTCCGCGCGCGAATCGAATCAGGTGCTGGCGCTGCGCAACAGTTACCACGGTCGTTCGCTCACCGCGATGTCGGTGACCGGCAACCGCTCGTGGTCGCCGTCCGGCTTGAGTCCGCTCAATGTGAGCTTCGTGCAAAATGGGAACCGGCTGCGCAGCCCCCTCGGTCATCTCTCGGACGAGGAATTCACCACGGCGTGCGCGAGGGATCTGCGCGACGTCATCGAGACCACCACGTCGGGTGACGTGGCCTGCATGATCGCCGAACCGGTCCAGGGAGTCGGGGGGTTCGTGGTGCCGCCCGACGGGTTCTTCGCAGCGATGAAGGACGTGCTCGACGAGTACGGCATTCTCTTCATTTCCGACGAGGTCCAGACGGGTTGGGGTCGGACCGGGGAGCACTTCTGGGGGTTCCAGGCCCACGACGTCCAACCCGACCTCCTGACCTTCGCCAAGGGCTTGGGCAACGGACTCGCCATTGGCGGCGTGGTCGGGCGAGGCGAATTGGTCGATTCCGTGCGGGCAAGTTCAATCTCGACGTTTGGTGGCAACCCACTCTCGAGCGCCGGAGCGCTGGCCAACCTCGACTACATCGTCTCGCATGACCTTCAGGCCAACGCCTTGAAGGTGGGCAATCATCTTCGCGGTCAACTCCAGGCCAACTGCGGCGAACTCGGAGTGGTCGCAGAGATACGAGGGAAGGGTTTAATGATCGGCGTTGAGCTCGTCGATCCCGGAACGCTCACTCCGAACCCACGGGCCGCCCAGTTGGTGCTCGAGGCCTGCCGGCGCGGCGGGCTATTGATTGGCAAGGGCGGCCTCTACAACAACGTGTTGCGCATTGCTCCCCCGATGAGCGTCACGATGGAAGAGGCGGACACCGCTGTTGACGTCCTCACCCAGGCGTTGCACGACGCCGATCAAAGCGCTCAAGGACAGTGAGTTGGGCAAAGGGGCTCGTGCATCGCATCACCCGCCGGAGCTAGGCCAGGGGCCGGTGTCCTACTCCCTCTTCCGAAGTCGGAACGGTCCTCTCTTCTTCGACCCGCACGTGTAGGGACCCGGTGGCGTGCGGTGCTGCGACAGTGGCACGACGATGGCTAGTCGGCGGCAGAGCTTCTTGCAGCACCAAGCGGACGGTGCAGCAATCCTGTTTCGTCGACGCGCAAGATGTTGTAGGCCGACAAGGCCAACCACAGGATTGCCAGGTCCGACGTCTCGGACAATCTTCGCTCCGTGAGTTGCTCGATGCGTCGCATGCGGTAGATAACGGTTTGGCGATGAACGTTGAGCACCTCGGCGCACCTCTGCCATGACCGGCGGGTTTCCAAGAACACGGAGAGCGAATGAACGAGGTCGCTGCCGTTGGCCGAGTCGTACTCGATCAGGGAACCGAGCACCCGGCTAACAAGTGCCTGGGCCTCTTCCTGGCTCTGGAGCGCGGGGAGTGGTGAAGCCTCTTCGTAGGTCATGATCGGGGAATCCGTAGAAGCGCCGGCCAGCGCCCAGAGGGCCTCGCGCGCAGCGGCCGGTGCTCGCGAGGAGTCGACCAGCGGGTTGCTGATTCCTATCGTCGAATTGTGGCCAAGCCGGTCGAACAACAGCTTCACCGTTGGCGAATGAGCGCGGTCCCTATTGTCGTCGGGCTTCTCTTCGAGCAGGAGGAAGAGCACCCTGTCTCGGCGCAGGAGCAGATGTGCGATGGCGCGACGTCGAAGACCAATGTGGAGACGACGTTCCTCGGTCGCGTTCGCTCCATTGATTGCGAGGAGGTACGCCGTGGTCGGCGACATGGTGTGCTGGTGAAGTTGGGTCGAACCGGTTTGAAGGTCGAGACGTCCTTCGAGGAGTTGTGACAGCAGGTCAGTACCGAGTTGACGTTGGTGATCGGCGCGAAGCGAAGCATGGGCAACTTCAACGGCCACGGCGGTCGCCGCATGTTGGAGCAGGACCAGATCGAGCGGCGGATTGTTCGGATAGTGAGCGATGAGGAAGGTGGGTTCTTCGTAGGGGACCTCGACGACGACGACCTCGCCCCTCCTCGGTCCGGCGAAGCGTAGCGTCCCCGGAACAGCGCCACCTCGAGCGGTAATTTCCTCGCGAAGTCTGTCGCACAGAACGTCGGGAGGTGACGGCGTGCCGTCGAGGATGGGACTGAGTGTTTCGGCGTCAACGATGTACAGCTCGCACGAGAGTTCGGCTCTGAGCCGCCTCACGAACACGCCGGGATCGTCACCGGCAACCGCGGCGTGAATGGTGTCGTAAATCTTCTCGGTACGTGTAGCTCTGGAGGCCTCCTCGTTGAGTAGCGCGTCGGCGACGGCACGACTCAACACGATGAAACTCATCGAATAGGGGACCCTGAGCACGGGCATACCCAATTCGTCGGCTCGTTGCATCGCTCGCTCTCCAATGGGCGGCGATGCTGGATCCGATCCGATGACCAGCGCGCTGGTGTGCGCTGAGACAAGGCCCTCGATGAAGTTGACCTGTTGGTCAACGCTGGGCGGGAGCGTCCGTCCGTTCTTCATGAGGAGTTCTCCACCCGAGAGCCATCCCCACGGCTGGTCGAGATCAGAAGAGTGCGCCCAGGTCACCAGGTGATCGAGCCCGGATGAGCCCGCGACCACCTCCATGCGCAGATGCGGAAGCTCCGTAAGTTCCCTGACCGTGATCGCCATAGCTCCCCCGAAAGGCTCATTTAGACATTTGTCTAAATCAACCTTATATTTTGTATCAATTAGCTACTGTACAGGACACGTTGGCGTTCGTACACTTTCGCCAAGTTCATTTCGATGAGGGGGATCTTGTCATGGCGGATAGTCCAAGAGTTCACGGGGTTGAGACGGCGCAGGAGATCGCCGAAGACCTGGTCGACAATCAGTTGACACTGAAGCGAGGGTTCACGCTCCCTTCGGTGTTCGCCTTGGCGTTCTCCGACATATCGCCGATCGTCTCGATCTACACCGTCTTCGGCATCATCGTTGCCATCTGCGGCGCGGGATTTTGGTTGGCGATGCCGATCGTACTCGGGGGCCAGTTGTTGATCGCGGCGGTGTTTGGCGACGTGGCTTCGCGGTTCCCGTTGGCGGGTTCGGTGTACCAGTGGTCCCGCCAGTTGGTGGGTCCTCGCTACGGATGGTTTACGGCGTGGGCGTACATCTGGGGTCTAACAATTGCCCTGGCCACCTTGACGTACGGGGGCGCAGGCTTCTTGCTGGGCGTGCTCGGGGTGAACGCTCCGTCGCACGACACGCAGGCCGTCGTGGCGGTTTGTCTGGTGATCTTCGGCTCCGGCGTCAATATTGCTGGTCGAAAGGTCCTCAAGTACTTCTTCTACTTCAGCATCGTGGCCGAAGTCCTCAGTTCGGTGGTACTTGGAACAATCATGTTGATCAGCTACCGAGTGAATCCCATCAGCGCGATCGTCCACAGCGCCGGTGCTCTTCACGGGAGCGCCTATTTGGCTGGTCCGTTTCTGGCGGCCATCGCCGTTGCCGGTTGGTCGTTCCTGGGATTTGAGTCGGCGGGATCGGTTGCCGAGGAAGTTGAAGAACCCGGGCGTGCCGTACCGAAGGCGATCTTCTTCTCGCTGCTCACCGTGGGCATCGTTGTTCTCTACACGAGCCTGTGTCTAATAATGGCCGTCCCCAACATCGGCTCGGTAATGTCCGGACAGGTGCTTGATCCAATCGCCACCACGTTGCGGGTGCATCTCGGCGCCGGTACGGCGCGCGGTTTCCAGTTCCTGTTCCTGATTGGGTTCCTGGCCAGTTTCATGGCCGTCCAGGCCGCGGTGACGCGTTGCATGTGGGCGCAGGCCCGTGACCGGGTGCTTCCGGCGCACGGCTTCTTGATCAGATTGACCAAGCACGAAAAGCTTCCGTACAACGCGGTGATCTTCACTGGCGTCATCGCTGCGGCACTTCCGTTTATCAACTCTCCCAAGGTCTACGGCATGCTCATCAACTTCACCAGCGCCGGCTTCTTCATCGCGTACGCGTTGCCGGTCTTTGGCGTGGCGTGGGTTCGTGCGCGGGGCAAGTGGGAAGCGGGACCGTGGACGCTCGGAAAGTGGGGCCCGCTCATTGCTTATGCGGCCTCCATCTGGGTCGCCTTCGAGGTGATCAACATCTTGTGGCCGCGAGCCGAACTCTACGGGGCAGGCTTCTTGGCGTGGAGCGTGATCATCATGGTGGCGGGCCTTGGTGGGCTGGGCGTGATCCTGCACCTCTGGATCTTCCGTGACGGTGGCGTGCACGTGCGCCAGGGTGAACTTGAGGGTATCGAGGGCTTTGAATCGACGAGGGCATGACGTCACCAACCTCAAGGCGGGTCGCGATAGTCACCGGGGCGGCGAGTGGCATAGGCGCATGCGTGGCCGCGTCGCTACGCTCCTCCGGTCATAGGGTCGTCGGGTTCGACTTGGTCGAGTCCGACACCGACCTGTCATGCACCGGTGATGTCTCCGATGTCAGTGCGGTCAGCGATGCCGTCGCTCGAGCCACCGATGAACTGGGCCCCATCGATACAGTGGTGAGTGTTGCTGGCTACTACGAGATGATCCCGTTCTCTGAGATCACCGAAGCCCAGTGGACTCGCATGTTGCGGGTGCACTTGGGAGGGCTCACCAACGTCGTGCGGGCCACGTTGCCCGGCATGCTCGAGCGCAAGCAAGGAACGATCGTGGCGGTTTCCTCGGAGTTGGCGATTGGTGGGGGTGACCTTGATGCTCACTACGCCGCAGCGAAAGGGGCCATTATCGGGTTCGTCCGCAGTCTGGCGGTCGAGGTTGCGCCGAAGGGCGTCCGAGTGAACTCGGTCGCGCCCGGTCCATGCGATACACCGCTGCTGGCCCCCGATTCCCCGTGGCGTGCGCGCGGGTACTTGGACACGTTGCCCGCTCGTCGACTTGCGAGTCCCGATGAGGTCGCCACGGCGGTTCAGTTCCTGGTCGACGACGGCAGTTTCATGGTCGGCGAAGTCATCTCGGTGAATAGTGGGGCGGTGATCTGATGAACGGTGCCGTGCTCGATACTGACTCGACAACACTGATTACGGGGGCCACGCAGGGTATCGGCGCCGCAATCGCGCGCCGCTTCGCCTTGGCGGGCGCCAAGCTCGCCATTAACGACCGAGTAGCGAGTCCAGCACTGGACGCCATAGTCAAAGAGGTGCGCGGTGTTGCCGCCCCGGCAGATATCTCCGACCGAGCTCAGGTCGGTCGGATGGTGTCCTCCTTGATAGAGGCCTCGGGCCCGATCGGGACCTTGATCTGCAATGCGGCCTACATGACGATGGCTCCATTCACCGAGCACCCGATCGATGACTGGTGGAAGGTCGTCAATACCAACTTGACCGGAACGTTCCACCTGGTCCAAGAGGTGCTGCCGTCGATGCGCGCACTTGGCGCGGGCCGCATTGTCATTGTGTCCTCCTACTGGGGGGTGATCGGGTGGCCCAACGCCACGGCGTACGCCGCCTCCAAGGCGGGACTGGTGGCGCTGATCAAGACCTTGGGCCGTGAGCTGGCACCCGAAGGGATTATCGTTAACGGCATCGCCCCTGGTGTGACCTCGACGCCACAACTTGAGATCGATGCAAGAGCCGCTGGAGTCAGCGTGTCCGAAATCGAAGCGGTGTATGCCCAGAATATTCCAGCGGGCCGCGTTGCTCAGGCGGATGAGATCGCGGCGGGTGTTGCGTTCTTGGCGGATCGGCGGATGGGGGCCATGGTGGGAACGATTTTGCAGGTGAACGGTGGAGAGGTGCGGGGCCGAGCATGAGCGATTCACGCGGAATTATCGGTCAGACGAACGGTCTTGAAGTCCCCCGCTACGCCGGACTCACGACTTTTGCCCGTCTGCCGCGACGCGAAGACGTTGAGGGCTATGACGTTGCGGTGGTGGGCGTCCCCTTCGACTCTGGGGTGACCTACCGGCCGGGGGCCCGCTTTGGCCCGTCGCACATTCGCCAGGCATCACGGCTACTGCGGCCCTACAACCCGTCAGTCAACATCGAACCATTCCGGTTTCAACAAGTGGTCGACGCCGGCGACATTGCCTGCAATCCGTTTGATCTAGTCGAGGCGATCGACCAGATCGAAGCGGGGGCGCTGGCGTTGATGGGCGAGGGTCAAGGTCTCGTTACTCTGGGCGGGGATCACACCATCGCGCTTCCAATTCTTCGTGCCATGAACAAAGTGCACGGACCAGTCGCCCTGGTGCACTTCGACGCCCACCTGGACACCTGGCCCACCTACTTCGGCGCTCCCTACACCCACGGGACCCCCTTTCGACGGGCTGCCGAGGAGGGCTTGTTCGTTCCGGGCAAGAGCGCTCACGTGGGGATTCGTGGCTCGCTCTACGGGACGAGTGATCTGACCGAGGATGCTGAGATGGGTTTTCAGATGATCAACTGCTTGGAGGTTGACCGGGTCGGTGTGCCCGCAATTATCGAACGGCTGCGAGACCAGGTGGGGGATCTGCCGACGTACCTGTCGATTGATGTCGACGTGCTGGACCCCGCGTTTGCTCCGGGCACCGGAACGCCCGAATCTGCGGGGCTGACGAGCCGCGAGTTGGTGGCGATCGTGCGGGGGTTCATTGGTGCCAACATCGTCGGTGCCGACGTCGTCGAGGTATCTCCGGCCTATGACCACGCCGAGATCACCGGGATCGTTGCAGCGAATTTGGCCTATGAGTTTGTGTCGCTTTTTGAAGCAGCCCGCGGCCGATGACCTCTTCCTTTTGCACCACGTGGCCGCACGGCAAGACAGCGGCGGCCTCGTTCTGTTTTGATCTTGACGCCGAATCCGCCGTCTTGTCCTTCGCACCCCAGGCAGCGTCACGGATGAGCGTGATGTCACATCAGTCCTACGGACCATTGACGGGCGTTCCTCGCTTGTTGCGTTTACTCGAACAGCATGGAATCAAGGCGACCTTCTTCGTTCCGGGTTATACGGCGCATCGATACCCCGACACCATACGAACTATCGCGTCGGAGGGTCACGAGATAGCACACCACGGCTATCTTCACGAACCTCTGGGCGAAGTTGACGAGGCCTCTGAGATCGAGTGCCTCGAGCGAGGCATCGCCGCGCTCGAAGAAGTCGCAGGGATTACGCCGGTTGGTTATCGCGCACCGATGTGGGAGCTGAACTATCGCTCGGCCGCCCTTCTCCATGAGCGGGGCTTCCTCTACGACTCAAGCCTCATGGATGCTGACAATCCCTATGAACTCGCGACCGGCAACGGCGTCGACAGCATCGTGGAGATCCCGATTCACTGGGCTCTGGATGATTGGGAGCAGTACTGCTACCTGCCGGACTTGTTCGGCAGTGGCTTGATCGAGAGCCCCGCGAAGACTCGCGAGATGTGGTCACTCGAGCTCCAAGCCACGACCGCCGAAGGTGGTTGTTTTGTGCTGACCGCCCATCCATTCTTGACCGGTCGTCCGTCTCGAGCCGCGGCATTGGCACAGATCATGGAAGAGGCAGTTGGCTCGCCTGAGGTATGGGTGGCAACGATGTGCGAGATCGCCGCGCACACTCGTGCACAGGCGCTGGCGCCACGACTGTTAACGCAGCCTGAGATTTGAGTTTGTTCGCGCGAGTAGTCGCCATCGACGTTTGCGTTGATGAACTCCTCGATGCGCCAGTCAAGGCGGCCAACGTCGCGTAAATAGCTCCATTCAGTGATTGTCGTATGGGTGATTCCCCCGTGTCAAAGTCCAATGGCTGACAAGTTGACAAACAATTTACTGACTTCAATCACTTGGCGGTTTCAAGGGGTGTTCTGCGTTGCGGAAAAGCTTCCCGTCACCGGTCTACCCGAACCCCCGTCAGGGTGAGTGGTTGGTCTGTCCCATTGGTTCAGGGCAGACCTTGTTTCGTCGTGAGAAAAGAACTGATGGCGCCCCTCGTGTTCCACGGCACCTCTCGACGAATCGGGTCAGCCGCTGAGTGCTTGCTGTTCTCTCACCCCAATCGGTATTCGAACAGCCAGTTTCGCTTGTCTTTTGAGATTCCTGGATTTCTCCAACCTCATCATTCGATTGTGTATCCTGGCGACCTGGCGCGATTGATCGTCACCAAAGTATGGAAGTAGTAAGTCCTCCATCTTGTAAAGTCCCGGCAGCAGGCCATCGAGCCTTTCAGCCGCGAACACCGCACCATCGCCGAAGGCGTCGCGAGAAATCGATTCATGCCGCAATCGGACTGTTTGGGATGGGAACCCGAATAAGACCTCGTGGACTCCAATGATGCCACCAGCTCGAACGGATTTTACGTCTGACTCGTCAACTCCCAGGGAGTTGGCGATTATTTTCGCCGTGCCCGAGACCTCCGTCTTCATCTTGAAATGCTCTTCAACGATCTGAATATCGATCGATGGCGAAATCCGCCTCAGCGTTTGAGCAGCCAAGATAAGAAAGTTGATGCCAATCGTGATGTTGGGTGACCACAAAATTGCAGTCTGGATACTCAGCTCCTGCAGCTTGCGTTGCTTCGCGGCCGAATAGTGGGAGATGGCGCTCACAATGCTGATTCCTCTGGCCGCGGCCGCATCCCCGTAGTAGTCAATTCCATCTTCTGATGAGAAGTCAATTATGGCGTCCACGGGATGCGTGTCCAAGAGTTCATCGATTGGGAACTCCGACACCGGATAGATCAGCCCAGGTGCCTCCGACTCGACGCCAAAGAATTCAGGCACTGATCGGTGCTCTAGGACGTCGCTCTTCCGGACCACCCACTCGAGTCGCATTTCCGGATTATTCAGAATCACCGCGGCGACTGCGGTTCCAGTTTTGCCGAAGCCAATCAGGCCAATTCTCATACTTGAACCTCCGGATTGAACGTTCATCATTCGAGGAACTTTTCGTAGACTAGGTGAGTTCGGTCTTGTTCGCATAAAATGTTCATAAGTTCAGTCGTGAATTGCATCGTTGTAATTAGCAAACGTCGGAAGGGTCCAATCGGCCCCGCATCAATTTCAGTGGAAAAGCCCGGAATAATCACCGCGACCTGGCCCGGGAGTTCGTGAAATGACGTGCGTGTGGGGCGGGGTCCGTGGCCAAAACTCGTCCTTCGTCACCCTGTGCGAAGCCTTCAACGAGGCGGCTTCGAGGTCGATCGGAGTCTCTCGTTCGAAACCTGTGCGGTCGCGCACACGGAAATCACTGAACCCGCAGCGCCTGGTCCACGTTCCTTCTGAGTGACGGATCAGTCGCGGCGCGAATCACGGCGACGCCGGCCGCCCCAGCGAGGATGCAGGAGGCGGCGTTCGAGGCGTCGACACCGCCAATCGCGACGACGGGCACGGAGACGACGGCGCAGATTCTTGCAAGTTCAGCGAGTCCGAGCGGCATCGCGGCGTCAATCTTTGAGGGAGTTGCCCAGATCGGACCAACGCCGAGGTAGTCGGCGTCCGCCGAGATCGCTTCTTCGAAAGTTGTGGCCGAGCGGCCCAGGATGAGGCCTCTTCGTCGGGCGACTTCTGCACCATGGTCGGACTGACCGAGGTGGACGCCGTCGGCGCGTAGTGCGAGAGCGGCTTCGACGTCGTCGTTGACAATGAACGTGACCGGGAGCGACCGGAACCCGAGTCCGCGCGCGATCAATTCGTGGGTCGGGATCTTGGCTCTCAGCTGGACGACCGTTGCGCCAGCCAGGACTGCCTGGCGAGCGCCGTGGAGATCCTCGACAATGGCGTGCACCCTCACGTGATCTTCGCCCTCGCGTCGAGAGTATCCGGATCGAGTGCGGCGAGTGCGTCGTAGAGATTGACGTGGAACGTACCTGGTCCCTTGGCGTCGCGCGCGGCGTCCTCGCCTGCGACGCCGAGGGCGACGAGCGCCTCGACGGCGGCATCGAAGTGCGAACCAGATACGGCAAGGAAGCTTCCGGTCATCGCGCTTGCGATGCAGCCGGTGCCGGTGATGGTGGCGAGCATGGGGTGACCGTTGGAGATCACCGAATTGCGTGCTCCGTCGGAGACGTGGTCGAGGGGGCCGGTCATCGACACGACGACGCTGAGCGCATGTGCGGCCCGACGTGCCAGGTCGGCCGGATCGTCCCAGGCGCCCATCGACTCCACGCCGCGCATCTCACTCGCACCACCCACCAGTGACGCCACCTCGCCGGGGTTGCCGCGAAGCACGGCGACGTCAACTTCGCCAAGAATCCGCTTCGCGGTTTCGCTGCGGAACCGTGTCGCGCCCGCCCCGACCGGATCGAGCACGACTGGTACGCCCAGCTTGTTCGCGGCCAATCCCGCCATCAGCATCGCCTCGATCCAATGTGCCGACAAGGTACCAATGTTGAGTACCAACGCGCCCGCGGCACTGACCATCTCCTCAACCTCCTCGGGCGCGTGGGCCATCACCGGGAGGGCGCCGAGAGCGAGCGTGGCATTGGCGGTTTCGTTCATCACCACGTAGTTGGTGATCTGGTGGATAAGCGGCCTCTGTTGGCGAATCTGTCGAAGCGAAGTTCCTGCGCTCATGATGTTCCTTTCGGGTTGAAGACACCGGTGTCCGAGGGAAATGGGACGATGAATCGTTCAATCGCTGTGCGACGGTGCTGAATACTTCGATGACACTAGGCAAGAATAACCAAGTGTCGAGGTCGACGAACTCCGAGAACCGACGCCCTGTCACTGACCTCTCGTGAGTGACGCTGCATCGCTCACGGCTCGGTCGTTGGTCGCGAGAACCCGGCAGTCGTCGCGGGACTCAAAGCAAACGGGCGATTCTCGCGGACGAAGAAAACTCGAGTGGCCGCGATACGACGCCCAAGTTGACAAGAGATGAATTGCAGCACCCTGTCACCCTTCACCTGTGACGGTGGCTGGATTCGCTCGTGGTGCTCCTCGGACTGTCTTGAGTGATCTGGTGATCCTCAAGAACACCTACGAGTGGTGGGAGATGGCTCTGGAAGGCAATCTCAATGTGCAGACGCTCGTCGGTTTCCTGATCCGTGTGCAGGCTCCTGCCCGGCCCGAGTCGGTCTCGATTCCTGGCGTTTCGAGAGTCCTTAGAGATTGCCCACAATCCAGTTGATGCTTGCACAGAGCAGCGCCACGTCTTCTGGATCGACACTCGGGAACATTGCGACGCGCAATTGATTGCGACCGAGTTTGCGATAGGGGTCGGTGTCAACGACGCCGTTGGCGCGAAGAATCTTGGCGATTTGATTGGCGTCAATGTCGTCATTGAAATCGATTGTGCCTACGACGTTGCTGCGCTGGGCGGGGTTCTCGACGAACGGTGTCGCGAAGTCCGACGCTTCGGCCCAGGTGTAGAGGGTTTCGGCGGAGGTGCGCGAACGACCGGCGGAGAAACTCAAACCGCCGTTGTCGTTGAACCACTTGATCTGGGAAGCCAGCATGTGAATCGTCGCGAGCGCCGGCGTGTTGTAGGTCTGGTTGAGGCGAGAATTGTCGAGCGCGATCTTGAGGTCGAAGAATGCCGGCGTCCATCGGTCTGACGCGGCGAGTGTCTCGATCCGCTCAACGGCTGCGGGCGAGCAGAGGGCAATCCACAGCCCGCCGTCACTGGCGAACGACTTCTGGGGAGCGAAGTAGTAGCAGTCGAATTGTGACGGATCGACGTGGAGTCCACCGGCACCCGACGTGCCGTCGACGGCGACGAGACCCGATGAACCCGCGGGACGCTCGATGTTCATCATGACGCCGGTGGAGGTCTCATTATGAGTGAGCGCGTAGAGGTCGACCGAATCATCGGTGACGGCGTAGGGATGGGTGCCCACGTCGCTCTTGATGATCTGAGGGTCACTCAGGTGCGGTGCCTCTTTGACGGCGCTCGCGAACTTGGAGGAAAACTCTCCGAAGCTGAGGTGCTGTGAATGCTTGGTCACCAAGTGAAAGGTCGCCGCGTCCCAGAAGCACGTGGTGCCGCCGTTGCCGAGCAGCACCTCGTAGCCGTCGGGCAGGTTGAAAAGCGACGTAAGACCATCGCGCACTTCGCCGACCTTGTTGCGAACTGTTGCTTGTCGGTGTGACGTTCCCATGTATGTCGGGCCGTCGGCGACCAGAGCGGCCAGTTGCTCGGCTCGAACTTTCGAAGGACCGGAGCCGAAGCGTCCATCGCGTGGCAGCAACTCGGTGGGAATACGGGGGGTGTCTGAAGAACTCATAGACTTAATTCTAGGGAAAATGAACGGAGTGGCGAATGAGCACCAGAGTAAGTGACCTACTTGGGGGTCTCGCCCCCAGTGCAACGCTTGCCGTGGATGCTAAAGCCAAGGCCCTAAAGGCCGCTGGAGAGCCCGTTATCGGCTACGGTGCCGGCGAGCCGGACTTCCCGACCCCCCAGCACATAGTTGAGGCCGCGGCGAAGGCTTGCTTTGACCCGACGAACCACAAATACACCCCAACCGCCGGTCTGGCGGACCTTCGAGAGGCCATCGTGGCGAAGTCCAAACGCGATACGGGACTCGTAATCGGCGCTAACCAGGTGCTGGTCACGAACGGAGGTAAGCACGCGGTGGCGACATCGTTCATGACGATGTTGAATCCCGGCGACGAGGTCCTCATCCCCGCTCCCTACTGGACCACTTATCCCGAGGCGGTGTATCTCGCGGGCGGTCGGCCAGTGCCGGTGCTGACGAGCGAGGCCAATGGATTTCGCGTGACGGTGGATGATCTGGAGCGAGCTCGAACCCCGAAGACCAAGTTGCTCGTCTTTGTCTCACCCTCGAACCCCACCGGTGCGGTGGTTCGGCCCGACGACGTCGCGGCGATCGGTCGCTGGGCGGCGGAGAACGACGTGTGGGTGCTCTGCGACGAGATCTACGAGCACCTGGTCTACGGTGACGCGAAGAACGTGTCGCTTCCCGTCGTGACTCCAGAACTCGGCGACCACTGGGTCGTCGTGAACGGCGTCGCGAAGACCTACGCGATGACGGGATGGCGAATAGGTTGGATGATTGGCGCGCCCGACATAATGAACGCCGCCATCAACTATCAGAGCCAGACCACGTCGAACATCTCGAACGTCTCCCAACGAGCCGCGGTGGCGGCGCTCACCGGCGATCTCAGCGCCGTCGCAGCGATGCGCACGGCTTTTGATCGACGACGCAAGACCATGACCTCGATGCTCAACGCGATTGACGGCGTGAGTTGCGCCGAGCCCGAGGGCGCGTTCTACTGCTTTCCGAACGTGAGCGGACTGCTCGGACGCTCCTTCGGTGGGCGAGTGGCCTCGTCATCGGCCGAGCTCGCCGAGACCCTGCTCGAGACGATCAAGATCGCCGTCGTTCCGGGGGAGGCGTTTGGGATGGCGGGATTCTTCCGTCTGAGTTACGCGCTGGGTGACGATGACCTCGCAGAAGGCCTCGAGCGATTCGCCGGCCTCGTTGCAGCGGGCTGAGCGCACGTTCAATTGCTTTAGGCTAAGAGGACTTAACGAAAGGTTTTGCGGTGGCGCGAGTACTTGTTTCAGAAGAGATTGCCGATTCCGGACTTCAGGAGTTGCGTGACGCCGGACACGAAGTCGATATCCGTTTGGGGCTCTCGCCGGCGGAACTGATCGACGCCATCCAGGGCGCGCACGCCCTCATCATTCGCTCCGCCACTCAAGTGGACGCCGCGACGCTGGAAGCCGCGAAGGACCTCGTTGTTGTGGGCCGGGCCGGGATTGGTCTCGACAACGTCGACGTCGCCAAGGCCACCGAGCTCGGCGTCATGGTCGTCAACGCCCCGGTGTCGAACATTCTCTCGGCCGCGGAGCAGACGATGGCGCTGCTACTGTCGCAGGCTCGCAATATTCCCCAGGCCCATTCTGCGCTCAAGAACGGCAAATGGGAGCGCAGCAAATGGGAGGGTGTTGAGCTTTACGGCAAGACGCTCGGCGTTATCGGACTCGGCAAGATTGGCGCCCTCGTGGCCCAGCGCGCGATGGCCTTTGGCATGCGCATCGTCGCGTACGACCCCTACATCAGCGACGAGCGCGCTCGTCACATGGGCATCGAGCTGATGGACCTTGACACGCTGCTCGCGCAGAGTGATTTCATCACCATCCACCTGCCGAGGAACAAAGAGACGACGAACTTGCTTAACGCTGAGTCGCTGAAGAAGACCAAGCAGGGCGTTCGGATCATCAACGTCGCCCGTGGTGGCATCGTGAACGAGGCCGACCTCGCCGAAGCCATTCGAAACGGCCACGTGCAGGGCGCCGCGCTTGACGTCTTTGAGAAGGAACCAACAACCGAGTCGCCACTGTTCGAGCTTCCCTCGGTTGTCGTCGTTCCCCATCTCGGCGCGTCAACAGCTGAAGCGCAGGACAAGGCGGGCGTGACGATCGCTGAGCAGGTCCAGTTGGCCCTCGCGGGCGACTTCGTACCGTTCGCGGTGAACGTCTCGGCCGGTGAGGTTTCGAACATGGTCCGTCCCTTCATGGGGCTCGCGGAGGTGCTGGGCCGATTCATTGGCGGCCTGCTCGATGGAGAGCCAGCCGACCTCGAAGTTATTTACCAGGGGGAGCTCGCTGGCTCGGGCACGAAGATCCTGACCCTTTGCGCCTTGAAGGGACTGCTCGTCGCAACGGGCCACGACGGCGTTTCATTCGTCAACGCTCCGCAACTCGCCGCCGAGCACGGACTCACCTTCAGCGAGTCGTCAAACGTTGAGTCACCGGAGTACGTAAACCTGATCACCGTCAGGTCCGGCGACCACACCGTGTCGGGAACGCTGATGACGATCGGTACCCGTCTCGAGACGCGCATCGTCAGCGTCGACAAGCACAGCGTCGAGATCCCTCCAGCCGCGTCCATGCTCGTGGTGAACAACGACGACCGTCCCGGAGTGATTGGCCGCGTCGGTATTGCCCTCGGTGAGGCGAATATCTCGATAAGTTCGATGGCGGTGGGCCCGGACGCCGTGTCGAAAACGGCGCTGATGGTCCTCTCTACCGATACGCCGACGCCCTCGGAAGTCGTTGAGCGCCTACGCGGGACAGAGGGAATCAAGGACATTCACCTCATCACCCTTCGCTGAGAGCCAGAAATTTGGATTCACCGGCTGGGTTGTAATTCCTGGAAGGTTGCGTACAGTAACTAATGAGTGCCCCACCCCATTAGTTACTGTACGAAACGAGACCCACGATGCTGAAGACGAGATCCGACCTGGCGCTCACGGTGGGGGTCGTCGTTCTGTTTCTCTCGGCGTCCCTGGGTGTCGCGGTCGCGTCGAGCGGCGCCGTTTCGATTCGGCCTCATTCAACGCGCGAAGGGGTCGTCTCACATTCTCGCTTGACGACTTCGACCGCGGGCACGAAATTCGCCAACCATCTGTTGGTAACGGCACCCGTACCAAAGGGCGCGGTGCTCACCGCGGTCCTGCCGGCCGCGCTCATCAACGGTGGCGGGGCGGCGACGGGGGAGGACGTGATCGACGTTCATCGCAACTTTGAGTTGAACGGGTCGGTTAATCTAGAGGCCTTTCTTATCGCCCACCGGGCCCCCGGTTCAGTGGTGAGCGGGCCGAACACCGGCTCGGGATCAGACATTGTGTCGTTCACGAACTACGCCGTCACTCTGCCGTTTGCCAATCGGCACATCTCGCTCGAACAGATTGAGTACACCGCGGGGAGTTCTTCTGGCGGAGTCAAAGAACTTCGGGTTGACGTTGAGGTAGAATGGCTTCCAATCCGTACGGTGCTGATGCCGACGTCGGGGGTGGTGACACTCACGTTGTACCGAAAGGTCACGGTGGCCTTTGGTTCGAGTGATCCCGTCTCGGTGACACTGACCCACGCCCAAGAAGTCAAAGTTCGTTCGGCAATTGCGTCACTCTCAAATACGGCGGGTGGCCTCTGCATGGAGGACGCCACGCTCTTCAGGATTTCAGCATCACCGGGCACCGGCAAAGCTGCCTCGTGGACCGGCGTCGCGACTAATTGCCCGAGCACGTTCACAGTGGTGAGCGGATCGCAGCGAACGTTGCTCAGTAACGGATCCTGCACGCTCGAGACCCTGGTCGCGTCGCTGCTGACGAAGTTCAAGGACAACCCCACCGTCGTGTCGCTGAAGAGTTGTATACCTGCGTGATCGGGCATGATCTCGGGGGCAACTGCTCAGAAATCGAAAAGGCTGCGTCGAAGCCGAACGATTCGCGGTCTCTAGAAGAAGCTGATCAGGTCGATCCGGTCCATGATTTCTGGGGTCAGGAGGGGCATGGCGTCGAGTGCGGTCATGTTCTCTCGAACCTGTGCCGCTGATGAGGCACCGGTGATTACCGTTGAGACGTTGGGGTTCTTCGCGCACCAGGCGAGCGAAAGCTGGGTCAGTGAGATCCCGAGTTCGTCCGCGATCACTTTCAGATCGGCGACCTTCTTGTTGCGCCCTTCGTCGGTCAGCATCCCCTTCAGCCATTCGTAGCCGGGCAACGTGGCGCGCGAGCCCTCGGGCACGCCGTTCAAGTACTTACCCGTCAACAGGCCCGATGACAGTGGCGACCAGGTCGTGGTGCCGAGGCCGATGTCTTCGTAGAGGCGCTTGTAGTCCTTTTCGACACGGTCGCGCCACAAGATGTTGTACTGGGGCTGTTCCATGAGTGGCTTGTGCAGGTTGTGCCGGTCCGCGATGTCGTACGCGGCGCGAATCTCGTCGGCGCTCCATTCGGACGTTCCCCAGTAGAGGGCCTGGCCCCGGTTGATCATGTCGCTCATGGCCCAGACGGTCTCCTCGATGGGAGTCGTCGGATCGGGACGGTGACAGAACACGAGGTCCACAAAGTCGAGACCAAATCGCTCGAGCGATCCGTCGATCGCCTGGCGCAGGTACTTGCGGTTGAGGGTATTGCGCATGTTGGGCGCGTCGTGCAGACCCCAGAAGAGCTTCGTGGAAACGATGTACTCGTGACGCTTCCAGCCCAGTTCGCGAAACGCGGCACCCATGACCCGTTCGGATTCACCCGCGGAGTAGGCCTCGGCGTTATCGAAGAAGTTGACACCCGCGTCCTTCGCGGCGCTCAGGCACTCCGCCGCCTGCTTGGCCGTTTCCAGCTGATCGGCGTTGCCAAACGTGACCCAACTGCCAAAGGACAACACACTCACCTTGAGACCCGAGCGACCAAGTCGGCGATATTCCATCTCTGCCATGACTCCTCCTTCTAAGAGAATAACTACAAGAAATTGACGCGGCTAGGCCGCAGGGTTGCGAGGCACGTCGGGCCACTCTTCGTACGAGACCGAGCCGGCAAGCTTGGGTTGCTTCACCATCGCCACCACGCCCACAATGGCCGCCCCCACGAACAAGAGAATCATCAGCTTGAAAAATGCCTTAAGAACGCTCATGAAACTTCACCTTAGTGCTAGCAGTCGTCTAGACAAACGCGAAAAGCGATGTACAATGGGTCTATGACATTTAGCCAGAGCGAGCTACTGCTTCGATAGGGTGAGCATTCGCTCGCCCGTCACCCCCGCTCTGCGCGGGGGTTTTTTGTTTCTCGCTCCGGACACGACGGAAAGGATGGACATGAGGCACAACCCCCAGCAACCGAGCCCCATGGCGTTTGACAAGTACCGACCAACAGTGCCTGTTGAGCTACCCGACCGGACGTGGCCAAACAAGCGGCTGGCAAAGGCGCCGCGCTGGTGCAGCGTCGACCTTCGAGACGGCAACCAAGCGCTCATCGATCCAATGGACCTGGAGCGCAAGGGCGTGATGTTCACCCAGTTGGTGGCCATGGGTTTCAAGGAGATCGAGGTGGGCTTCCCCTCCGCCTCCCAGCCGGACTTTGATTTCGTGCGCCATATCATCGAGAACGATCTCGTTCCCGACGACGTCACTATTCAGGTCCTCACCCAGTGTCGAGAGGATTTGATTCGTCGCACGTACGAAGCGCTCAAGGGTGCCAAGCGCGCCATTGTGCACTTCTACAACTCGACGTCCTCCCTCCAGCGCCGAGTGGTCTTCGGTCTCGACATGGAAGGAATCCAGAAGATTGCGACCGACGCCGCCGTTCTCTGCAAGAGTCTCGAATCCATCTCGCCTACGACTGAAATCGTCTACGAGTATTCGCCGGAGAGCTTCACGGGCACCGAACTTGGGTACGCACTCCAAGTGTGTAACGCCGTCATCGCCGTCATCGATCCGACGCCAGAACGCCCGATCATTTTGAACCTGCCCGCCACCGTCGAGATGTACACGCCGAATCTCTACGCGGACGCGATTGAGTGGTTCTGTCGTAACGTTGACCGGCGCGACAGCGTGGTTGTGTCGCTGCACCCTCACAACGACCGCGGCACCGGCGTCGCCGCGGCGGAACTTGGGATTCTCGCGGGTGCCGACCGAGTCGAGGGCACCCTCTTCGGCAACGGCGAGCGCACGGGCAACGTTGACGTCGTGAACCTGGCGCTCAACCTGTTCTCTCAAGGCGTCGACCCCGAGCTCGACATTCGTGACATCGACAAGGCTCGTCACGTCGCCGAGTACGCGAACCGGCTGCCCGTTCACATGCGCCATCCCTACGTGGGCGAACTCGTCTACACCGCCTTTTCGGGCTCGCATCAGGACGCCATCAAGAAGGGCATGCTCGCCATTGGTGACAGCTACGACGTCTGGGAAGTTCCGTACCTGCCCATTGATCCCAAGCACACCGGCCGTACCTACGAAGCGATTATACGGGTCAACTCCCAGTCGGGCAAGGGCGGCGTCGCCTACCTGCTCAGCGCCGAGCACGGCCTGGAACTTCCGCGCGCCATGCAGGTGGAGTTCTCAAAGCAGGTGCAAGAACTCACCGAGGCGACGGGCACCGAGATTTCGCCCGCCGAGATCTGGGACGTCTTTACGACGACCTACCAGCCGGAGAACCCGAAGATCCAATTGCTTTCGAGCGAGGTTTCAGCCGATCAGAACAACACGCGAATCTTCGCCCAGTTGGTCGTCAACGGTCAGCACGTCACGGTCAAGGGTGAGGGGAACGGTCCCATTGACGCACTCATGGCGGGTCTCAAGAATGAGATGGACGTGAAGTTCAAGGTTCGTGACTACCACGAGCACGCGCTGACCTCGGGTTCGGAGGCGTCCGCGGTCGCCTACGTCGAAGCCGAAGGACCCGACGGCGCTACGTGGTGGGGCGTGGGCATGAGTTCGTCGATTCTTGACGCCTCGCTCGAAGCGGTGATCTCGGCCGCGAATCGTCGTCGTTAAGGGGCCGCGCCGGCGGCATTGATTGACGACGTACTCGCTACTTCTTCTTGCGGCGTCGCCATTTCTTGTCTCGCTCGTACAGGCTCTCGAGGTCTCCGGCACGGCTTCGGTACAGCGTCGCCGCGTCGGGCATGGGATGAAAGACCTGCACGGGCGTCGCCACGCTCTTGAGGTCGTCGAAGTTTCGCCGCTTCAGCGATACCGACGCCATGAGCGCCATGCCGCGCAACTGGGCGACCATCGGATCGCGAACCTGGTGCGCGTCGCAGCCCAGCGTGTCGGCAAAGATCTGGCACCACAGCGCTGACTGCGCGCCCCCTCCGACCAGGCGAACCGGCGCGAGCCTCGTGCCCGCGAACTTTTCGACGTAGCGGAACAGCCAGGCGCTGTTCGCGGCGACGCCTTCCATGACCGCGCGAATCATGTCGGCCGTGTTGGAGGTTATCGAGAGATTGGTGAAACCGGCCCGCGCGTTCTTGTCGTCAACGGGTGAGCGTTCGCCCGCGAGCCAGGGAGTGAATATCACGCCGTTGGCGCCGGGTGGCGAGGTCGCGGCGAGGTCGGTCATCTCGTCGAAACTCATCGGACCTCCGCGGCCGGCGAGGACGCCTTGAAACCACTCGAGCGCCTTCGCGCCGGTGTCCTGGTTGTCGATGATCACGTACGAGTCGTTGGTCAGTCCGGGCACTGCGGCGATCGAGTGGATGACGTCGGTCTTCTTCTTCGCCACCGGACAACTGATCCACGAGGTGGTGGAGAGTGCGATGTGGGTGTCGAACTCGGTGGTGGCGCCCGCGCCGTACGCCGCGGCGTGGATGTCCGGGAGCCCCGCAATTACGACCGTCTTGCCGCTGAGACCCAATTCGTCGGCGAGGTCTTCCATGACCGGTCCGAGAACGGTGCCGGTGGGGACTAGAGGGGGAAGTTTGTCAGCGGACATGCCAACCGCGCGCAGCAGGGCTGTGTCGTAGTCGAAGTGGTCGAGTTTCCGATTATCGGTGAGCCACATGGCAAGACGCGAAGCGTGGGTGGCCGACGCCACGCCACAGAAGCGCATGGTGAGATAGTCAACGGGCTCCATGAACCACCGGGTTCGAGCGCAGAGCTCGGGCTCCTCATTCATGAGATAGAGGATCTGGCCTATGGGATCCGCTCCCGACGTCGACGGGGCCCCGCCTGTCTTTCGGATGAACTGGCCGAGTTTGCTGGCGTTGTAGCCCTGCACCGGACCACCGACGGCTTGGCGGCTGTAGGGCCCACCTCTCGTATCGAGCCACGTGAGACAGGCGCCGGTCGGAAGGCCGTTTTCATCGACGGGGACCGTCGAGGCGTACTGGCCCGTGACGGCCACCGCCATGATTTCGTTCGCGTCGATCGATGGATTGCGCACCAGGCGCTTCGTCGACTCACAGATGAGCGTCCACCACAATTCGGCGTCTTGTGTGGCTTCGCCATTGGCGCTGAATCGGGTGGGCACCTCATGAAGCTCGTATGCAACAAGCTCGCCATCGAGCGTCACGAGACCGATTTTCGGGCCCCCGGTTCCGAGGTCGATACTGAGACAGAGATTGCCGCTGTTCATTGAGGAGGAATCGACATCTGCTGATCCATCATGGCGGCCATGAACATCTTGATGAACGCGTCGGCCTCGTCGGAAGGTCCGCCCGCCACGCCACCGTAGATGGCGCCGGACTTCGGCGCCTCGTCGGCGTGGGCCTTGGCGTAGTCAACCGCTTCGGCGAGGTCGTTCGTGAAGCGCTCGACGGTGCCCGGTTGGGTCTGGGGTCGGGTGACCGCCATGTGAATCGCGTTGGGGTACTGCTGGCCGTTCATGCGCCATCCCTTCGTGCGCAGAAAATCGTTCACGTGGTAGATGTCGTACTCGTCGGAAGTGAATGAGAACAGGAAGCTCGGCCTTCCCATGATGCGCAGCGAGTCGTGGCTGCGCACCGCATCTTGCATGGCGGCCGAGGTCGAGAAGATCGCCTCGGCGTAGCGGCGGTATCCCGACCGGCCCAGGTGCACCATGGCGGCCCAGGTGGCCGCGAGGAGCCCACCGGATCGTGAACCGTCCATGCCGGGAGAACAGTACTTACCGCCCGACCAGTCGGTGCGGTAGAAGTACTGGCTGTTGCGAAGCGACTCATCGGCGAAGCACAGCACGCTGGTTCCCTTGAGCGCGTAGCCATACTTGTGGGTGTCCGCGGAGATTGTGGTCACGCCCGGCACGGAGAAGTCGAAGGCCTCGATGTCGTAGCCGAGCTCGCGGCCGAAGGGCAGAATAAACCCTCCGAGGCACCCGTCCACGTGCAGGCCAATCTCGTGTTCGAGGGCGAGTTTTCCGAGTTCGCCAATGGGATCAACGGTGCCGTAGCCGTAGTTGCCCGCGGAGCCCACGAGGGCGACCGTGTTGGTGTCAATGTTCGCCTTCACCCAGTCGAGATCGACCTGCGTGGTGAGCGGGTCGACGGGGGCGACTCGCAGCTCGATGCCAAAAAGGTGGCAGGCCTTGTCGAAGGCCGGGTGAGCGGTTTCGGGCTTGATGACATTCGGCCGGGCCGTGGTGTCGCTGTTCATTTCGCGGTACGCCAGCATGGCGTGGGCGATCGAGCCACTTCCGCCGCTCGTCACCAGACCGGCGGGAATCGTACTGGTGCGTGCGGAGGCGCCCAGGAGGTCCAAGGTCATCGCGATGATCTCGGCTTCGAACTTGGTGGCGCTCGGGCACATGTCGCGCTGCAGCGAGTTCACGTAGGAGAAGTTCGCGAATGCCTTGTTGAGAAAGTCGTAGTGATCGTGGTCGCCGCAGTACATCGTGCCCGAGCACTGTCCGGTTTCCCAGACCCGGTTTTCCGTGGTGGACATGGTCGAGAGGATCTCCAAAATGGAGTCCTGGTCGGTGCCGTGCTCGGGAAGCGTTCGGTGGATCTCGAACTGTCCGGCGTAGGGAAAATCGCTCATGGTCGCTCCTGTCTAAGGCTTCACAGAGCGTAGAACTTTTTGGCTAGGCGGCTGAGTCTCGACTCGCTCGACACCCAAGAGCGAGCCCGGTACTCTGGAATTATGAACCAATACGTTCCCGCGTCCAATCGTTACGACTCTATGCCCTATCGGCGCATTGGCCACAGCGGGCTTCTGCTGCCGGCAATTTCGCTCGGCCTCTGGCACAACTTCGGCGATGAACGCCCCATCGACAACCAGCGCGCAATTCTGCGCAGGGCCTTCGACCGCGGCGTTACGCACTTCGACCTCGCGAACAACTACGGCCCTCCCTATGGCAGCGCGGAGATCAACTTCGGTCGGCTCTTGCACGAGGACTTCAGTTCGCTACGTGACGAACTGATCATCTCCACCAAGGCGGGCTGGGACATGTGGCCGGGGCCCTACGGCGACCTCGGGTCACGCAAGTATCTGACCGCGAGCCTGGACCAGAGTTTGAAGCGGATGGGCCTCGACTACGTGGATATTTTCTACCATCACCATTTCGATAAGAGCACGCCACTCGAAGAGACCCTCGGGGCACTCGACTCCGCGGTTCGCCAGGGCAAGGCCCTCTACGTGGGCATCTCCTCGTACTCGGACCAACGCACGAAGGAGGCCGTCGCTATCCTGCGCCGCCTCGGCACGCCCCTGCTCATTCACCAGCCCTCGTACTCGATGCTCAATCGCTGGATCGAGGACCGTCTTCTTGACGCGCTGGAGGAAGCGGGAGTCGGATGCATTGCCTTCTCGCCTCTCGCGCAAGGCATGTTGACCGGGCGTTACCTGGAGGGGATTCCCGAGGGCTCGCGCGCGGCACAGCACACCTCGCTCTCGCAGGACATGTTGAGTGAAGAGAATCTCGCCCATATTCGCACGCTGGCCGCCATGGCCAGCGACCGCGGCCAGACGCTTTCACAGATGGCGCTCGCATGGGCGCTGCGAGACCGACGGGTCACTTCGGTGTTGATCGGCGCGAGCAGCGTCGCGCAGCTGGACGAGAACCTGGACGCGCTGGGAAATCTGGAGTTCACGGTTGATGAACTCGCCCGCATTGACCTCCACGCGGTCGAGGGCCACGTCGACCTGTGGCGAGACGTCGCCGAAGACTAAGCGTCGATTGTCGCGTTACCCTGGCCCCGTGCTCCGGCGCTGGCGCTTGCGCTGATCAGAGGCTGGGCACGATCACGAGAGGAATCGTGGCGTGTTCGGCGAGCTCGAGGCTCGTGCTTCCGAGGAGCAGACCGGGGTGTTTTCCCTGGCCGCGAGAGCCCACGACGAGCAGGTCCGCGGAGATTGGATCGTCCGCCATGCGGATAAGCACCGAGCAGGCGTCGCCGTTTGCGACGTGAAAATGCACGCGCGCGGCGTCGAGGCCGCAGTCGTCGGAGAGTTGCCGCACGGACTCTTCGATCTCCGTGGCGGCGTCGTGGCCCTCGAATCGTCCGAGCATGCCCAGGGCGTGGACGACGACCACCTTCGCATCGATAGGAGCGGCCAGGTTGAAGGCCCAACGCACCGCGGCCTTCGCGTTGGGCGATCCGTCGAAACCGACCGCGATTGTTGAAAGTGTCCTCATGTTGAGTAGTCCCCCTTGGAGGCCGCTTCTTGCGCAATGCGCAATGCTACGAGCCGTTCGGCTTGGGCGTTTTGCACCATTTCAGTCCCGGGTCCGCCCGAGCTCGGCGATTCGGCCTCGTAGGCGCTGGCGAGCACCGCGCCGAGGGTTGATGCGACCGAGTGGCGCAGCGCGGCGAGGTCGTAACCTCCCTCGAGGAACATCGCGATGCGACCGGGGCCAGGCGCGAACCCGGCGACGGTGCGAGCCAGAGCGGCGAAGTCCCCGCCCGTGAGCGAGAGATCAGCCATGGGATCGTCGCGGTGCGAATCGAATCCCGCCGACACGAGCACCCAGGTCGGATCGAACTCAACAATCGAGGGGGTCGCCACTTCGTCAATCGCCCGTCGAACGACGTCACCGGTGGCGCCGGGGGGAAGCGGAATGTTGATGGTTTTTCCGAGGGCGCTCATGCCGCCAATCTCGAAGGCGGCGCCACTGCCAGGAAAGAGGGGTGACTGATGGGTCGAGACGTACATCACGTCCGGTTTGTCCCAGAAGATTGCTTGGGTTCCGTTTCCGTGGTGAACATCCCAGTCGACGATCAAGACCCGCTCGCCCTGCTCGATCAGCGAGGCCGCGGCGATTGAAATGTTGTTGAGGAGACAGAATCCCATGGCACGGTCACGCAGCGCGTGGTGCCCCGGTGGGCGAGTGGCTACGAATCCGACGCCGTCGCCCAGGCGTTTCAGCTCGTTGATGACGGCGAGACCCCCTCCCGCGGCGTACTGGGCGATCGTCCACGAGTCGTACGTCGCGTAGGTGTCCTCGTCGAGGTCGCCTCCGCCGGCGTAGCAGAACGCACCTAACTCGTCGAGGTAGGTGCCCTCGTGAACACGAGCCAATTCCGCCCGAGTCGCGGCGTACGCGGGGACAACCTTGAGGTCGTCGCCCAGATGCAGGTCATCGACGCCCGCCATGGCTGCGGTGATTCGATCCGGCCGCTCGGGGTGCCCTGATTCTTCGTGACCAGCGTCCTCGTAGCGACCATTCATGATCAGCATTACGAGTGACTTCCTTTGTCTTTCTTCTGGGTATGCGTGGGTGTTCGCCGTCCGGCGTAACGGGCTCGGCTCGCCACGGTCGGCTCAATCGGAAAAGTAAGTGTCACGACTTCATCTTCTATGGACGACGTGACCGGAAACCCGGAATCATTGAAGACGCCCAACATACTTCGGTTGTCGGCTTGGGTCTCGGCGATGAACGTGGTAATCCCGAGGGGGTAAGCCGCGTCGGCGAGATGCTTCAACAAGAGCAGCCCGAGACCATGGTGCTGGTACTGATCGGCCACCAGGAAGGCGACCTCCGCTTCGGTCGTATGAGGGATGCGGTCGTAACGCCCCACCGCGACCAATTGATCGCCGTCTTCAACGATGAACGCCAACCGGTCCACGTAGTCAACCTCGGTCAGGTGTTCAACTTCTTTCTCGGAGAGCTCGGGGTGGAACGAGAAGTACCGCCGATAGATCGACCCGGACGAGAGGTTGAGGTGAAAGTGTACGAGCGGCTCGGCGTCTTCGGCGCGGATTGGACGCATATGGAGCGTCGCACCCGTTCTCGTGAGTACGTCACACTCCAACTCGGCGGGATAGTTGCGCTCCACCGGCGTGTCGTCGGTTGGATGACCACCGTACTCGGTGCCTGTTTGACGATTGTCGAAGTCGGACATCACCATCCCTCACTGTTGGACGTTGTAGGCAATCACCCACCTCTGCGATTATGGAACGTAATTCTGGAAATCGCCAGTGTCGAAGGTCCCTCTAGGCCGTCACACGCTTCTCGGACCAACCTGGGTCTCATAATCTTCGTGCCAGATGGCATCAGGTAGAGCATGACAGATACGAGCGGCTCGGAAATCTCCGACTCTTTGAGTGGCCATGCCCAGACCTTTCAGCCCTGCGTCGTCCTCCTGGGAGCTGGCACGACGGCGACTTGTTCGCTTGGGGCCTCGGTGACGCGCCCTTGCGGCCCCTCACTCCAGGCAGTCTCGTCGTCGCCAGGGTTACCCGCACGTCCCATGAGAGTTGCCTGTCGCCAAGCGCCGTCCATCGTGGCACCGGGCAGGGATTGTCGCTGGGGCATAATCAGGGGAGACAACATGACACCGACAAGGAGATTTCAATGGCCATCAACGTGACGCCGATACCGGGCCTGAATCCCGAGATCAACGACCTGCGCCGGCGCACGGCCGACTTGATCAATGCCGAGGTGTTGCCCAATGAGGAGGTGTTGTGGCGATCGCGCCGTGGTGCGAGCCTTGACGGGGACGAGCGCGAAGCCAGTCGGCGCGCGAGCATCGAGTTGCGCGAGGAGATCAAGGCGAAGGTCTTCCAGGCCGGGTTATGGGCACCTCATCTGCCCAAAGAGTACGGAGGCGCTGGTCTTGACTTTCTGTCGCTCGCCTATATGTACGAGATCCTCGCCTACGCGGTTGGCGCGGCAACACTCTTCGGCATCGCGGCACCCAATTCCGGAAACGCGAGCATTCTCGTGAAGTACGGCACTGAAGAGCAGAAGCGCCGATGGCTCCTTCCCCTAATCGCCGGCGAGATGGAGTCCGGCTTCTCCATGACCGAACCCGACCACGCCGGATCTGATCCTCGCTCTATCGAGACCGAGGCGGTCCGTGACGGCGATCACTGGATCATCAACGGGCATAAGTGGTTCACCTCCAACGGCATCAACGCTAATTTCTTCATTGTCATGTGTCGGGCCAACGACACAACGGGAGAGTTCGGGACTCCGGGTCGGATGACCCAGATCATCGTCCCCAGCGACACGGCCGGGGTGAACATCGTGCGGGGTATCGGTATCTTTGGACACGCGACCTCCGACCACTGCGAGATCAGGTACGAGAACGTGCGCGTCCCGATTGAGAACACGCTGGGCTTGGTGGGACAGGGCCATCAGGCCGCTCAGGACCGACTCGGCGCCGGCAGGGTCTATCACTGCATGAACTCGATAGGCCAGATGTGGCGCGCTTTCGACCTGATGGTCGAGCGGACCCTCGTTCGAGAGGTCCACGGCGGTCTACTGAAGGACAAGCAGTTCATCCAGGGATTCATCGCCGAGAGTTACATGGATCTGCAGTCCGCTCGACTGATGACCATCAACGCCGCGGAGAAGGTGGCCAATGGCGATCCCGACGCCCGCACGGCCATCTCGGCCATCAAGGTGTTCGTGCCGGCCGCGTTCCATCGAGTAGTCGATCGGGCCATACAGGTGTGGGGCGGCGCCGGCGTGAGTAGCGACCTTCCCCTCGCCCAGATGTACCTCACCGCGCGGGTGCTGCGACTCGCCGACGGACCTGATGAGGTGCACAAGATTCTCATGGCCAAGAACATCATCCACCGTTACGAGAGCGGCAGTGGCTGGAACTTCGGGACGTGAGTCCACGGGCTTCGGCGCTATGACCGCGGTCTGGGGTCTCGGTGGAGTTCGCGTCAGTGACAACTCGACGATTCCGGGGAGGAATCAGATGGTTGCCATCGCGGCGAATGAGAAAGGGCAGCGGCACTGTGCCGGCGCCGAGCCGGGAAGGGAGCACGACGGCCCACATAGCCATTGACACGCCACCGTGGAACTGCGTGATCAACCGGAAGTTCATTTCGAAGTAGCCCGTGGCGAAGGTGAGCGGCAGAAAGACCGCGACCACCATGATCAGCCAGTTGATGACCTCACCCTGCGTACGGAGTTGGCCATGGTGGGTTCACTACGTCTCGTGTCCCGTCGCGGCATTCGCCGGCCGCCTCGATCTCGATCACAGTACCTTGACCAGACAATGGATGCGGACGGTCAGTCTGCTCCGATGACGTGGGTCAGGTCGGCAACGCCAATATTCTTCTCACGGTTGGATTAGTGATGGGATGAGGTGCAGGATTTTGCATTGGCTGTTGATGGTGAGCTTGGTGCGAGTTCATGACCACGACAGCCGGCCGACGTCAACCACCTAATGGGACTCAAAGGACGAGAGCAGTTGGTTCCAGCTGAAGTTACGCCTTGGTTCACAAAGATGGCCATGATTTCACATCGCGATCACTGCCGAGGACGCTAATTTTTACTGGTGAGCGACGAAAGCGAAGAGAACGCGCGTCAACGTCTACATAGTCGTGGTCGCCAACTCGAACTAATGACTCTTTGCTGGAACGCGGTCGGCGTGGTCGTCCTCGCAGTCGCGGCAATCAAGGCGCAATCGGTCGCTTTGGCCGGGTTCGGATTGGACAGCGTTATCGAGATTGGCGCGTCCACTGTCGTGCTCTGGGAGCTCGCTGACGTTGAACGGACTCGACGGCGTAGGGCCCTTCGAATGATTGGGTCGGCCTTCGTAGTCTTATCTGTCTATCTGGCGGTTCAGAGCACGTTGGTGCTCGTAATTGGCTTTCGTCCCCACCACAGTGCCCTCGGCATTACGTGGACGGCTCTCACCGCCCTTGTCATGTTCGCCCTCGCGAGAGGCAAGTCGAAGACGGGAACTGCCTTGAACAATCCGGTGTTGAAGAGCGAAGGCCGGATCACGATGATCGACGGAATCCTGGCTACAGCAGTGCTCACCGGCCTCATCCTGAACGCACTCGTTGGTTGGTGGTGGGCCGATCCTGTTGCAGGCTATGTACTCCTCTATTACGCCATCCGCGAAGCACGTGAATCACTCAATCACTAGGCGAGATTTCACCCTTCAGTGTCGCCTCAGCAACCAGTTGAACCAGCAAGTGTCCGTTCTGTGGAAGGTCGCCAACTGCCTAGGGAAGTTACTTCAAGGCTCGAAAAGGAGGTTCCCCAACGTGCACCAACATCGCGTCGTCATTTCCCGTGCAGGGCCACTGGCGAGACATGGTTCAGCCAAGTTTCAGAGTCAGCCGATTGGGTATCTAAAAGACCGCTCGGCCTCGATCGCGGCACCTCGCGATGGCGAGGTCGGTTTTATCACGGCCCGTTTGGAAGGGGATCAGGCGTGGGATTTTTCATCGGAAGTCTTGGCAACGAGCCGCTCGGACAAGGCTGGACCTCCGAGACCAGTCTTCGAGCCGGTAGAACACGTTCCATGCGCGGCGCACGCGGTGCAGTGCGTCTCGGCCAGAACTCTGCACTGTCTAAGGTTTTGGCTCGTATCCGTCGGATTGTAGATTCGTAGCCACCCGAGAGACGAAGGAGCGCACCGTCGACGCGGCAACCCGGTGCAGAAGTGCTCGGTCAACGCGGGCTCCGAACTCGCCGAGAGGGGGTGTATAGATAACGGCGAGAGAGACGCGACACCAATCAACTCCGATAGGGGCCAGTTCGATGTCGCCTTCGAGCAGGGGGAAGAGCGATTGCAGCCCGCTCGCCCCCCAGGACAGAGATCTGAACAGTGAGTCGACGCGCTCATGGGGCAGTCCGAGCGTCACCTGGACTTCGCGGGTCACGAGCCCTCCTGCCCACGACGGCCCAATCCGCATTCGAAGGGTCTCTCCGTCCTGTGTAGCCGCGCTCGCTATTGGCGCAAGCCACTCACTATCACCGCTGAAGCGTGCCCGTAAAGACTCAAATGAGCGCTCTACATCAACGAAGTCCTGGATGAAGATCGGTCGTCGCTTTTCAACATCCGAATCTGTAACGTCGCCCCCATCCATCGCGTCAACTTAACAATTTGTGCCAACTCTTCATAGAGGCGAAGGTCCTTTGGTGGGTCAAGATTCGAGTTGCTTCTCTCGTTCAGATCTTGACCTGTAAGCAGGAAACTTGCCGGTATTGATGACTTACGGCCGGTGACGAGGGATTGAATTGGCCGTGCGGGTCTCGATTGCGGTATCAAGGGTCGAGCTATGGCGACCGATTCGACGCAGCCCTAGGGCATCTTCGACTTCAGCACAATGGTCTTGCCATCCACTACAAAGTTCCCATATCCATGGTGGTGAATGGTTTTTGGCTGTTTTTTGCTGGGCTGAACCCACGCCTTGACGACTTCGAGGAGAAAGATATCGTACTTATCCACCATGCTTGTATCTACCACCTTGCATTCAAAGTTGGCGAAGCACTCGGCGATGAGAGGTGCTGCAACCTGCTGCGCAGGCAGCGGCGTCAATCCAAATTTCTTGAACTTATCGGTAGTGCGGCCCGAGGTGTTGCCCACCTTCACCACGATGGGCGCCAGATCCTCGGTGGGAATGGCGATCACGCACTCTTTTTCGGCCAGCAACGCCGAAAAACTGTAGTCCGCGCTGCTCACCACGCAAGCGACCAGGGGTGGTTCGAACTCCACCATCATGTGCCACGACATCGTCATGACGTTGGACTTTTCCCCTCGTGCGGTGCTCAGGAGAACCACTGGCCCTGGTTCGAGGAACTGATAGACGTTAGAGAGCGGGAATTCCTCCATCGTCGACGAACTTCTCAAACCGGCGATCCCTTTCTTGCGACCTGTCCCGGGTTGGGTCGATGGTTTCATCGCCACGCCGCGATCAGGGCCGGATGCCTGTGGCTGGGTGCGGTTTCGCCGGCGGGCCATCCGACGACGATCGGTAGCGCAGCTGACCAATCGGGCGGTATCGTCAGTTCGGCTTTCACCTCCGCTCTATTGAACAGTGGAATCGCCATGCCGATGGGGCAGGTTCCGAGCCCGAGCGACTGTGCGGCGAGCATCAGGTTCTGAGCGGCGAGGAAGCAGTCCGGCAGGCCTTCAATACGTCTGGCGTAGATGACAATCAACGTTGGAGCGCCATGGAATAGCTTGAAATCCGCGCCCGAGGCCATTTGGCGGAGTCGATCGAGGTCGGGTAGACCGCTCTGGACGACCTCGATACCCGGGGGATCAATGCGCAGTAATTCTGTGCCGCTCTCGGCGTAACGGGCGAGAAGTTCTCGGTCCTGCAGGACGACAAAGGCCCAGGGTTGTGAGTTCACGGCGCTGGGAGCGTGGACAGCAGCGTCGAGCAGCAGTTCGACGTTTTCACGGGTCACTGACTGGTCGGTGTAGGCCCGAACGGCGCGGCGCTCATAAATCTCCCTCAACGCACCTTCACTTTCGCCGACGTACGCCCGAGGTGAGGAAAGGGGCTCTGCGGTGGCGGCGGTTGCTTCGGTTGCGGTCATCATTTCTCCAATCTCATGATCGTTACCGGCGACAGGTTCCTTATTCAATCGGGATGGCTTCTACGCACCACTTGATCGATGAGAACGTGTGGCGACACGATCAGTCTTCGCATTCACTCAAGACTCTGGCTCCACGGGTGACCCGGTGGCTAGAGTCCATAGTCCTGTTCGGCCAGCGGGGCGCCCTGCCCACCAGTGGAACTTCGAGGTTCGATCCCGACGCCCGGGGAGCTGCTTCGAAGCGTCTGGTCGATCTCGATCAACCTGCACAATCCATTGACGAAAGGGCGTGGGTTGGTGACGCCGCGAATCTCCCAGTTTGAGCCCTTCGGCCCTATCGCGGCTGAAGCCAACTGTTCAATGCTGGTACTGCGCTCTCACCCGACACGGAGTCGCCAGTAAGGGCATCGCAGAGGTGGAATGAAGATGGACCAAGACATTCGACTCGGAAAGATTGCCGGCATTCCGGTCGGCATCAACTGGAGCATCCTTGTAATCTTCGTGCTCGTAGCATGGGAACTGGCCGACCTGGTGCTTCCCGCGTACCATCCCCATGACGCCGTGGCGACGTACTGGGTAGTCGGAATAGCGACGACCATCCTGTTCTTCGTTTCTCTTCTGGCTCATGAGGTGTCGCACGCCGTCGTCGCCAAACACAACGGTATCGGAGTCCGGCGAATTACTTTCTGGCTCTTCGGCGGGGTATCTGAACTCGAAGGTGATGCTCTTTCACCGGGCGCGGACTTTCGCATCGCCGTAATCGGGCCCGTCACCAGTTTCGTACTCGCCGGTGTGTACGGTGCCTTAGAGTTTCTCCTCCATCAGTCGGGCACCGGAGGGGTGCTGGTCCCCGCGCTCGGGTGGCTGGCGTGGATGAACCTCCTGCTTGGAGGATTCAATCTGATACCTGCCGCACCGCTGGACGGCGGGCGGGTACTCCGCGCAATTCTGTGGCAACGCAGCGGCGACCGCGTTCGCGCCGCCACCTCGGCAGCGCACGCCGGCCAAGCATTCGGTTACGTGCTGGTAGCCCTCGGGGTCCTGGAGTTTCTGGAGGTCGGACTGATCGGCCTCTGGTTCGTCTTCCTGGGCTGGTTCCTCCTGACGGCCGCACGCGCGGAGGAGAACTCCGTCGTCATGCGAAGTTCATTGGCCAACGTGCACGTTCGCGACATCATGACCCGTGACCCGGTCACGTTCGACTCGACGACCTCGGTCGCGGACCTGGTTGATAATCAGATGCACCGCTACCGGTTCAACTCGTACCCGCTGATTGGCCCCGACGGGAAACTGGTGGGCCTCGCCACCATGGCCAGGATCCGTCACGTGGCAGCGAACCTGCGCCAGACAACCCGACTGATCGACATCGCGTGTCCGCTGGCTGAGGTTCCAACAGGGGCGCCGAGTGAGCCCATACCTGACCTTCTCCAGCGCATGCAAGCGTCGCCGGACGGCAGGGCGTTCGTGATGGATGATGCGGGCCGCTTCGTGGGCTTCGTTTCGCCTAGCGACATCGCCCGCTACGTGCAACTGTGCATGATGCAGTCCCAGGGGCGCTCGTTACGCAAGAACTGAGTTGCTCTGGCCTTCGGGACTCGCCTCGCCAACACGCGACACAGTCTTCTCGAAGGCGATGCGCGGCGCTTCACAATCGGGGTAGGCGTGAGATTTCTTAGATCGGAGGAATGATCGAAATGAGAGCCGCGGCGCACCTATGGTCTCCGCTACTCGGCGCGAGCGCGGTCGATAGGCTCGAGTCGTGACCTCTGCACCGCTGGTCGTCAGCGTTCCTGGACCCCGGTTGCGCGATGCTCTTCAGGGGGCGCCCGAAGGAGTCAAGTTCGTTGAATGGGATATGACAGGTCCGGCGCCGCTCGACACGATCGACATCGTGGTGGCGCCGTACATGGTCGCGGTGAAGGCGCTCGCTCAACTCGAGAACGTGAAGACGCGGCTCGTGCAGGGCCAGTCCCTTGGCTACGACGGGATCGAGCAGGTGCTACGTCCCGGCATGGTCTACGCGAACGCCGCAGGCGTTCACGAGGCATCTACCTCCGAGCTCGCCCTGGCGTTGATCCTGGCATCGCAGCGTGGCATTCCGGATTTCGTGCGCGCCGCCAGCGAAGGTAAGTGGGCACCCGCGCCTCATCCGAGCCTGGCCGACCGCACCGTGCTTCTGGTCGGCTACGGCGGCGTGGGAAGGGCGATCGAGACTCGCCTGCTTCCGTTCGAGACCACGGTCGTGCGCGTCGCACGCACCGCACGCTCGGACGAACGTGGAGTGATTCACGGCGTCGAATCGTTACCCACGCTGCTGGCCCAGGCTGACATCGTGGTGGTCGTTGTGCCGCTCACCGAGGCGACAAGGCATCTCATCGATGATTCGTTTCTCTCTCACATGCGCGATGACAGCCTGTTGGTGAATATTGCGCGCGGTCTGGTGGCCGACACCGACGCGCTGCTCTCACACGCGCGTACCGGGCGCCTGCGACTCGCGCTCGATGTGACGGACCCTGAGCCGCTCCCGGACGGGCATCCGTTCTTCGCCCTGCCCAACGTGCTCATCTCGCCGCACGTCGGCGGCGTGACGACGGCGATGCTGCCGCGCATGGCTCGCCTTCTGGGCGAGCAGATTGACCGGATGCTGCGCGGCGACGACCCCGTCAACGTGGTGCTGCGCAGCTGATCGAGTCCTTATCTGGCTCGACGGGTCTAGGTCTTGGGCGTAACTACCCACTGCGGTTGCCGTTGTCACCGCCTTTCGACGTGGCGAGGTGGCACGCTGAGTTTCATGGTGATTCGGCCAAGGTCAGCGCTACCGAGCGCTGCAGCCCGACCAGTCGAGAGCGATGCCTGGGTGCGTGATCAATCAGTGAACCCTCTGATCACGCACATTGTACAGTTAAGATGGCTTGACTAATGACTCAGGAGTTTATATAGTCCTGACAGTGGTCAGAGCCAAGGGTGGTGTGGTGCCTCAAGACAAAGCAGTTCCAGAATCGGCATCGGGCGACTCCAACGAGTTTGATGTTGGCCAGCGTTTACGACGTATTCGCCTTGCCCGCAAACTCACGTTATCCAAAGTGGCGACATCAGCTGGCATCAGCGAAGGCTTTCTGAGCCAGATCGAACGTGGTGTCGGAAATGCCAGTATCGCCACCCTTCGCTCGGTGGCCGGAGTGCTTGGCGTGGAGATGCGTGACCTCTTTGACGAGTCAACTAATCGAACCAATGTCGTGCTCTCTTGGCGTGACCGGCCCGTCCTCTCCTTTGGCGACATGGGTACGAAATACCTTCTGACGCCGGCGCTGGACCGAAATCTCGAGGTCTTTATCACCGAGTTGAACCCTCACGGTACGACGGGCGACGAGCTCTATGTGCACGGTGACTCAGAGGAGTTGCTCTTGGTACTGGACGGGACGATTGAATTTCATCTGGCTGATGAGGTGTTTCAACTTGAGACGTGGGATTCGATCACCTTCAGGAGTTCAACGCCGCA
>Ga0182013_10000691_pt1 | contig 46556 bp, 42 predicted proteins | sample 612S2MmetaG_FD_120487 | JGI IMG/M metagenome (GOLD analysis project Ga0182013, IMG submission 120487) | Permafrost microbial communities from Stordalen Mire, Sweden - 612S2M metaG | ecosystem: Environmental > Terrestrial > Soil > Wetlands > Permafrost | place: Sweden: Stordalen | collected...
CGGGGCGGAGAGGACGACAAACGTGCCGGCACGACACCCTGAAGCCAAAGGTGTCAGGCGCCCGTCGTCGGCCGGCCGGTGGGCCTACCCGCTCGCCGCGCTGGTCCTGGCCGGCACCCTGACGGCCTGCGGCGGGACGTCGCCGGCCTCGACGGGCAAGGCCTCGACGGGCAAGGTCTCGATCACTCTCTACAACGGCCAGCACGTGGAGACGACCGGTACGTTGGTCGCCGGGTTCGAGAAGGCCACGGGGATAACCGTGAACGTTCGCAGCGACGATGAGGACGTCCTGGCCGACGAGATCGTCACCGAAGGGGCCCGCTCCCCGGCCGACGTCATTTATACCGAGAACTCCCCCGCCCTCGAGTACCTCCAGGACAAGGGGCTCCTGGCCAAGACCGACCCGTCCACCTTGGAGCGGGTCGCCGGGAAGTACGACTCTCCCGACGGGGACTGGGTAGGGGTCTCGGCCCGGGTGAGCGTGCTCATCTACAACCCGAAGCTGATCGGCAGGGCCCAGTTGCCGACTTCGGTCCTCCAGCTGGCCGACCCGCGCTTTAGAGCCAAGTTGGCTTTTGCCGCCGGAGAGACCGACTTCCAGCCCATCGTCACCTCGGTGGCCAAGGCCTATGGCACCAAAGCCGCGCTCCAATGGTTGGAGGGCATCAAAGCCAATGCCGGGGCCCATGTCTACGCCGATAATGAGACGATCGCCGACGAAGTCAACCGCGGTGCCGCCGCGTTCGGGCTCGTAAACCAGTACTACTGGTACCGTATGCGGGCCGAGATCGGCGTCAGCAATATGCACTCGGAGATCGCCTACTTCGCCCCGCACGACCCGGGTTATGTCGTCGACGTCTCCGGCGCCGCCGTCCTCAAGTCCTCCAGGCACCAAGCTGACGCACAGCGCTTCCTCGCCTACCTCGTGAGCAGGCGAGGACAGACCGTCATCGCCGACCCGGCCAAGTCGATCAGCTTCGAGTACCCGCTGGTGGCGGGGGTGACTACGTTGGCGCCGGAAACTCCCTTCACCGACCTGGCGCCCTATACCATCACGGTCGGCCAGCTCGGGGACGGGTCCAGCGCCATAAGCCTTTTGCAACAAGCCGGTCTGCTTTGACCCTTCACCGTGCTCAAGAGACTTCAGGCACGGTGATGACCAGTGAAACCAGGCCGGACGGCGCCGGCGGGGCGGCGGACGAGGTCGTCACCACCTCCAGGAGCGCCCGTCCCTGGTCCCTGCTCGTTATGAGCGCAGCGGTGGCTGCAGTGTTGTTGGCACCGCTCGCCTTCCTGGTCCTCGAAGCCCACGGCGCCGGGGCGGCCACCATCGGCCGGTTGATCTGGCGACCACTGACCGCCACTTTGCTCTGGAACACCGTCCGCCTGACAGTGGTCGTAACGGTCCTGTGCGTCGTCATCGGCACTCTGGCCGCGTGGTGCGTCGAGCGGACGGACCTTCCGGGCCGGCATGTCTGGGCCGTCCTCGTCGTGGTCCCCTTCGCCATACCCGACTTCGTGGTCAGCTTCGGTTGGGCGTCGCTCAGCACCTGGGTCGAAGGTTTCCGGGGGGCCGTGCTGGTCATGACCCTCGCCGTTTACCCACTCGTGTACCTTCCGGTGGCGGCCAGCCTCCGCAGCGCCGACCCGGCCCTCGAGGAGATCGCCCGTAGCCTCGGCGTGAGCCGGGCGCGGACGTTCGTCCGCGTCACCCTCGGCCAAGCCCGGGGCGCCATTCTCGGAGGTTGCGTCCTCGTCGCCTTGGTGATCCTGGCCGAGTACGGTGCGTTCGAGATCCTCGGCTACCAGACCTTCACGACCGAGATCTTCACCGAGTACGGGGTATCTTTCGACGTGCCCGCGGCGTGCTCGCTATCGCTGGTCCTGGTGGTCCTGGGCATCGTCGTGCTCGGCGGCGAAGGGTTCGCCCGCGGCAAGGGACGCCCTGTCCGCACCGGCCCGCTCGCCCAGCGGGCCCTGGCCCGTCACCACCTCGGGCGGGCCAAACTGCCGGTCCTGGCCGGTTTCGTCGCCCTGGTCGGCCTGGCCCTGGGCGTCCCTGTCGGGGCCAGCGTCTACTGGGTCCTCGAGGGTGGGGCCCACGTCGTGGCCGGCGTCCCCATGGTCAGTGCGGGCTGGCACACGGCGCTGTACAGCGGTTGCGCCGCCGCCCTGGCCACCCTTATGGCGCTCCCGGTGGCCCTGCTCGCCGTGCGCCACAAGGGCCGCGCCGGCCACCTCCTCGAGCGCAGCAGCTACCTTGTGCTGGCCATGCCGGGCGTCGTGATCGCCCTCGCTCTCAGCTACTTCGCCGAGCACTACCTGGACGGCTTCGGTTACCAGAGCGCCCCCCTCCTGGTCGTCGCCTACAGCATCCTGTTCTTCCCCCTCGCCCTGGTTGGCGTGCGGGCATCAGTGGCCTACGCGCCGGTAGCCCTGGAGGAGATGGCGCGCTCGCTCGGTCAGCGCCCCTGGGCCGTCCTGGCCCGGGTGACGCTCCCCCTCGTCGGACCGGGGCTCGCCGCCTCGTTCTGCCTGGTCTTCCTGGCCGCGGTCACCGAGCTCACGGCCACCCTGGTCCTGGTGCCCACCGGCGTCCAGACCCTCGCCACCCAGTTTTGGGCGTACCAGCAAAACCTCTCCTACGGCCAGGCGGCACCCTTCGCCTTGGTGATCATCGCCATTGCCGCCGCGCCGAGTTACGTGCTCGGCCGGTACTTCGACCGGCTGCCGGGCCGCGCCACCAGGCCGGTATGACGGCTGCACCTGAAGGCCCCGACAACAGCCCGTGGCCCGAAGTCGTCGTCGCCGACCTCTACAAGGGCTTCGGGCGCCATCGCGTCCTGACGGGGGTCCACCTGGAGGTGCCGGCGGGCTCCTTCATATCCGTGCTCGGCCCCTCGGGCAGCGGCAAGACGACCCTGCTGCGAGTGCTGGCCGGTTTCGAGCGTCCCGACCGGGGGACCGTGGCCATTGGCGGGAGGACCGTCGACGACGGCCGCAACCACGTACCGGCCGAACAGCGCCGGATCGGCTACGTGTCCCAGGAGGGGAGCCTCTTCCCGCACCTGACCGTGGGCGCGAACGTCGCCTTCGGCCTCCCCCGGCGCCAGCGTCAGCGCCAGGTGGGCGACCTGCTCGACGCCGTGGGCTTGAGCGGCTTGGCCGGCCGTTACCCCCACCAGCTATCGGGCGGCCAGCAGCAGCGGGTAGCCCTGGCCCGTGCCCTCGCCGTAAAGCCCCGGGTCGTCCTGCTCGACGAGCCGTTCGCCTCCCTCGACGCTCACCTCCGGGCCACCGTGCGGGCCGATGTGCACTCAGTCCTGCGTGCCGCCGGGACGACCACGGTCCTGGTCACCCACGACCAGGACGAGGCCCTTTCGCTTTCCGACCAGGTGGCCGTCATCCGCAATGGCACCATCGCCCAGCTCGGGCCGCCTCAGGACATATACGCCGATCCCGTCGACAGCGAGCTGGCCTGCTTTGTCGGCGACGCCAACCTGGTCGAAGGCGTCTTCGACGGCACGTTCGTCGCCACTGCCCTCGGCCGGTTCCAGGTCAGTGCCAACCTTGGCGAAGCCACACCGGGCCCCGTCACCGTGCTGGTCCGACCCGAGCAGGTGCAGGTGCAGGCCGAGGCCCGCTCAGGTGGGGACGGGACCGGCGTGGCGGCGCAGGTTATAAGCACGGCCTTTTATGGCCACGACTCGATTGTCCGGCTCGCCCCTGTTGCGGGGGCACAGGCGCCGATCGTGGCCCGGTTGCTCGGCCAAGTTCGGCTCGTGGCCGGCTCGGAGGTGCGGCTCACAGCCCGCGGCCCAGTGAAGATCTGGCCGGTAAGGATCTGGCCCGTCACGGCGTCGGCGGGAAAAGACCGGCCGGCAAAGGACGGGCCGGCGAAGGACGTGCCGGCGAAGGACGTGCCGGTCCCGGCGGACCGGGGGGACGGCGCCGTGCTCCCCCGCTGACTGCTGGGCAGCGCAAGGGCTCCCTCAGCCCAGGCCGAGGAGGACCTCCTCCCGCAGGAAGCGCAGGAACGCCATGTCGAAGGGGTAGCCGAGGGCGAACACGAAGTGGTTTATGCCGAGGTCTACGTACTGGCGCAGCGTCGCCGTGACATCGGCCGGGGCCCCGATCACCCAGCTGGCCCGGTTGGCCTCCAGGTCGACCGTGTTGGCGGCGGCGACCCGGGTGGCCAGGGCTTCGGCTTCATGGCGGGAGGCGGCCACAGCCACGTTGGGATGTAGGGAAAACTCGATCCCGGCCGGGTCGCGGCCGATCTCGGCGCAGTACCGCTCGAGTTTTTGGATGCGGTCGGCGCATTTCTCAGGAGAGCCGATCATGTTGAAGCGCGTCGCGTGTTTGGCCGCCAGGCGGACCGTGGCCAGGCCCATGCCGCCGACGGTTATGGGCGGGTGCGGCGACTGGACGGGCTTGGGCTCGCACGGAGCGTCCTCGATGCGGTAGTAGCGGCCGTGGAAGGTCGTCCGGGGCTGGCTCCAGAGCAGCTTCACGATCTGGAGCGCCTCGTCCAAGCGGGCGTGGCGCTCCTCCAGGGGTGGGAAATCGATCCCGTAGGCCTTGAACTCCCTCTCCGCCCAGGCTGCTCCGAGGGAGAAGTCGAGCCTGCCCCCGCTCATCTCGTCGACTTGGGCCACGGCCTTGGCCAGAGTGGCCGGGTCCCGGTAAAGGACGCCGTTGACAAGCGAGCCGATGCGTACGCGTTCGGTCAGCAAGGCCATCGCCGACAATGTCGTCAGCGTCTCGAAGCACGCGCCGTCGTCGGGCCCGGAGAAGGGCAGCAGGTGGTCAAAGTTCCACACCGACCCATAACCAAGTTGCTCGACAGCCCTCACAGCCGCGGCGTAGTCGGCCCAGCTGGTTCGTTGCGCTTGCAGTTGCACCCCAAAATGCAGCGGACGTCCGCGCACTTCCATCGGTCCCAGCTCCTTGCTCGCGAAGTACCGAGGAACCTCCTCGAGCGTCACCTTAGCTACCAAGTCAAAACAACTGCCCGTTCAGCTCGGCCAGGCCGGGTCTTCGGCGCCCGCTTCGCGGAACCCCTTTTGGCGCAGAAGGCAGGAGTCGCACGTGCGGCACGGCCGGCCGTCGGGACCGGGGTCGTAACAGCTATGCGTCAGCCCGTAGTCGACCCCCAGCCCGAGACCGAGCCTGATTATCTCCGCCTTGGTCAACTGGGACAGCGGGGCGTGGGCCCGGACCCGTTGGCGTCCCTCTACGGCCGCCTTCGTGGCCAGGTTGGCCATGGCTTGGAAAGCCTCGATGAACTCGGGCCGGCAGTCCGGGTAGCCGCTGTAGTCAAGGGCGTTGACACCGATGAAGATGTCGCCGGCCCCAAGGGTCTCGGCCCAGGCCAGGGCGAAGGACAGGAATATCGTGTTGCGCGCCGGCACATATGTGACCGGTATGCCAGGACCGATCTCGTCGGCCCGTTCGTGGTGGGGAACGGCCAGGTCGCTGGTGAGGGCGGAGCCCCCGAACTGGCGCAGGTCGATCTTCATCACCACGTGGCGATCGACCTGGAGAGCACGGGCCACGCGGCGAGCGGCATCCAGCTCGACCTGGTGGCGCTGGCCGTAATCGAAGCTCAATGCGTGCGCCCGGAAACCTTCAGAAATACAGACTGCCAATGCGGTGGCCGAATCGAGGCCCCCGCTCAAGAGCACGACGGCGGGAGGCCGCCTGTCTGCCTGGTCCATCGAACCTCTCGATCGTCCTGTGAGCGCGACCCGCTGAACGGCCGCTTCAGTCCTTGACTTCTATCAGTTTCGCCGCGTCGGGCAAACCGGAGGGGCTCATGACGCCGTTCGGGCAGTCACTGGTGATGGTCCCGTTGACGCTGAAATCGGCCCGGTTGTCGCGGGGAAGGTAAGCGCGATCTTGCACCTGCTCGGCGTACCAGTAGAAAGGTGGCTGTAAATCGGCAAAGCCGGCCGGGAAAAATGTCTGGATGACGTTGCCCGCCTTGTTCGTACGGACGTTGCCCTCCACCTGGTTGTTGGTGGTGCCGAGCGTGGCGAGGAGCGTCCAGCCGCTTGGCTCCCATCCCGCGCCGCGGTCTTCGATCTGCAGCTGGACGGCTGCGGCCGGGTCGCCGACATCGCTGCGGTGCTGGAAAACGTAGATCGTCCAGGAGTCGTACACCCCCGAGGGGGCCGGCGCAAAGGGCTTCGCGAACTTATAGTCCACCAGCAAGCCCCCATAGCTCGGCGTAATGGTCACCGCCTCTATGGCGGGGACGGGGCTGATGTGGGGAGTGCCGTACACGCTCGACGCCCAGCGGGAGCTGGCACATGAGGACGCACCGCTGGCGGGAACCGGCGCCTTGGCAACCGGCGCCTTGGCAACCGGCGCCTTGGCAACCGGCGACTTGGCGACCGGCGCCTTGGTGGCACCGCACGCAGCCGTACCGAGGACGACGACCGGCACCAGCGGCACCCAGCGCCACTTCCAACTGCTCAAACTTCGCCGGCGGGCTCCGGTGCGCGGCACGGGCGGGATTTTACAAAGTGCACTATCGCCAGAGATGGTCGGTGTGGGGCGAGAGGTCCCGGAAATCCGTCCCGGGGTCGTCGAGACGGTCATAGCAGGACTCGATCCCCACCCTCCCGGGCCCGAACACTCTCAACCAGAGGTAACGGTTGCCCCATGTCCGCCACAGTTTTGCGCCCGCAGCAGGGTACTCGACATGTAACTGCATTCCCACGGTCGGGTCCTTGAACAAAAGTGCGGGCGGCTTGACGAGGATCGACTCCCCGGCCGCCAGGTCCCGCACATAGGCATTTCCGCTGACCTGTACGAGGACCAAGCCGGGCTTGTCACCGGCGTGGAAGCGGTCGATGTACTGGCCTACCGGGTAGTGCCATGTCGGTTGGTCGTTGCGGTTGCGGTCGCGGTCGTTGCCGGAGGTGGCCCCCGCCAGCTCGAGGCCCATCTTGAGCAGCTTCACGCCGCCCGCCTGGTCCTCTTTCTGCTCCTGGGTGGCCACGAACCACACACCCGTCTCAGCCCAGTCGTAGGTGACGCCCAGAGTGGCGGCGAGCAAGACGTTTTCGCGCACGTCCACCGCCGCGCCCCTTTGCAGCGGGAGGGCGATGAGCTCGCCCGCGGCATCGTGCGAGAAGGCGAGGCGCCCCGGGCCCGAGGCCTGGAGCATTACAAGGGGCATCCCCGAACGGTGCCTAGTCCACGGTTTGGTCATGGCCATGGCGTCCACGTGGACGCCGGGCTCCTGCCACAACAGGACGTCATGGGTGAAGTAGACGCCCTCCTCCGCCGCCAGCTTCATCTCCGCCACCGGCACCAGGCGGCCCTCGACCTGGCAGGTCGACTGGCCGAACTGGATCCGGGCCATATCGGCGATCGAGGGCAGCTCCGTCCATCCCGAGGCCGTGGTCCGCAACTTGATGTCGACCGGTGCGCCGCAAGTCGGGCAGCTGGTGCTCGCTCCCGTGGACGTCTGCTTGCAATAGGGACAGGTGTAAGTGCTCTCGGGCGCGGCGATGTCGGTCACGGTCGGCCCCTCATTCGCTCTTGTGCTCCATGAACATCGACTGGATGCCCAACCTGCCCGGCCCCGTCAGTCGCATAACGGTCGAGCCACCGCCGCCGGCCAGGCTGGCCGCCACCCCCTGGAGGCCACCACCAGAGCGCAAGCTGCCGGCCGCCGAGGCCAGCGCCCCGACGTTCAGGACCGACTTCGCCCCCATAAGTCCCTTGAGGCCGCGTCCGAAGCGCCCCTGGGGTGCGGCAGGCTCAGCCGCCGCCGCGCCCGCGGCGGCGGCTGAGCCGGGCGCATCTGCCGGTGGCGAGGTCATGGCGCCCTTGAAGTTGACCTGGGCCAGTTCCATTGTCACGCTGGAGTCCTTGTAAAGGAACCCTCCGGGCTCGACGAGGATGGTCTCGCCTTCGCCGAGCGTCCGCTCGAAAACGTTCCCGTAGCCGTGCAGCACGAGCAGGCCCGGGGCCGATTGGGCCACATAGCGGTCCAGGTACATCCCGGTGCCACCCACGAGCATGGCCCGCAAGCCCGGCAATTTCTCGAACGAATAGGTGAGCGTGCCGCTGGCGAGCAAAAGTGCGTGCTCACGTACGTCCACCTCGCGCGGGGCCTCGATGGGGATGACGATTATCTCGCCGGGGGCGTCGCGCGAAAACGCTACCCGTCCGGGGCCGCGGGCCACGCTGAGGACGAACGGCATCCCGGACAGGAGCCGCTTAGCCCCGCCAGGCATGCTCATAACCGCCATGGGGACCGTCTCGTCCTTCCACAGCATCGTGTGGTGCTCGAAGAAGACCGAGTCGGCCGGGTCGAGAGTGATCTCGACTACAGGGACAACGCCGGCGTCCAATTGACAGGTGCTCGCCGCCCAGTGGAACTCGGTCAGGTCCCGCAGCCGGGGCGCCTGGCGCCACCCCGAGTCGGTTACAGCATCACGGACGTCGAGCGGGGCGCCGCAATGATCGCACGTACGCGCCGGACTGGGGCTCTGGGCGTGGCACCACCGGCACTGGATGCGCTGCTCGACGTCTGTCATAGCGGCCACCCTCATGGTCGGGGACGGAACGTCGTGGACGCTACCACAGGGCCCTTGCGTATTGTAAAGAACTTGCCTTGCCGCGACATCGCTTCAACCCTGGTCCCCGTTCCAGCTGGTCCGGACGGGCCATACCCGAGCGATGGACGCCGAGGACGACGCCGTGGGACGTTCAGCCGGCTTGTCACCCTGGTCGCGCTGACGGCGGACCTGGTCGTGATGATGGGGACGGCCGGCACCGGGATGACCGGCGCCGGGACGGCCTACGCCGCGCCCGGCGGGGGCGGGCTCGTCGAAGCCAGCCTGGTCGAGGCGGGCCCCCGCCGTCCCATCGCTTCCAGCACAGGCCAAGGCCTGTGGCTCGTGACCCGGGCCGGACGGGTGTTCGCCTTCGGCGATGCCCACGGGTACGGCGGTGCCCATGCCTCGACGCCCGTGGTGGGCGCTGTCGCCACCCCCAGCGGGCGCGGGTACTGGCTGGTAACCAAGGGTGGCGGGGTGTACAGCTTCGGGGACGCGGGCCGCTTCGGGTCCCTGGGCGGGCGCCCCCTCACCAGCCCGGTAGTGGGCATGGCCGCCACCGGCGATGGGAAGGGCTACTGGCTGGCGACGGCGGCCGGGGCGGTCTACGCCTTCGGCGACGCCGTAGGCCACGGCGTCGACGCCGGTACCACCCTGGTCGCCCCGGCCAAAGGCGGGGTGACAGGGCCCGTGGTGGGGATCGTCGCCGACCCGGGGACGGGGGGCTTCTGGCTGGCCACCTCCGGAGGGGCGGTGCTGGGCTACGGAGGCGCCCCGACGTACGGCCAGGCCGACCTGCCGTCGGCGGTGGTGGGCGTGGCCGCCACTCCCGACGGCCGGGGGTACTGGCTCGTGGCCAAGGACGGCCGGACCGCCTCTAGGGGCGACGCCGGCAAGCACGGCGCCCTGAACGGCGCCTACTCGTGGCCGGTAGTCGGGATGGCTGCGGCCCCCGCCGGCGGCGGCTACTGGCTGGCGACGTCCAACGGCCGGGTTTTCGCCTACGGCGCCGCCGGGAACGTGGTCCCTCCGGCCGGCTCGCCGAGTGTGGTCGCCATCGTGGGCGCGCCCCCCGCGGCCACGTCGGGGGGCCCCAGCGCCGGCGCTCCGGGTGGACGGGCGAGCGCCACAGCGCTGGCCGTGGCGACCGATGCCTTGCCCCCGGCTTCGGTCTCGGTGGCCTACACGGCCCATCTCACCGCCGAGGGGGGATCGCCGCCTTACACCTGGGCGCTCATCGACGGCGCTCTTCCCCCCGGGCTGAGCCTGAGCGCGCAGGGCCTGATCAGCGGGCCCCCGGCCGCCACCGGCAACTACAGCTTCACGGCGGAGGTCACCGACGCCGGCGCCACCCCGGCGCACGCCACCGCCCAGTTCAATATGGCGGTGGTAGCGGCCCCCGTACTGAGCCAGCTCCCGGTGTCCCAGGAGCCGAGCACAAACTGGTCGGGCTACGTGGCCGGCTCGGGGCCTTACACCGCCGCTTCAGGCACCTTCACCGTGCCCGCTTTGGCCCCCGGGGCGCCCGCTCAGAGCCTGGTATCAGAATGGGTGGGGATCGATGGGGCGGGCTCCGGCCTAGGGTCGCTGGTCCAGGCCGGAGTCACAGAGCTCCCCGACCCGACGACCTCGATCGGCTTCGACGTGTTCGCGTGGTGGGAGGTCCTGCCGGCTAACAGCCAGCCCATCATGACCATGACGGTCAACCCCGGGGACGAGGTCAGCGTGACCATCTCACAGCTGAGCGGTACCAGCTGGGAGATCAGCCTGAGCGACGGCACCGACGGCCAGGGCTACACCCAAGATGTGACTTACAACGGCCCCGGTGCGTCGGCCGAATGGATCGTGGAAGCCCCGACGGACGGTCAGAGCAACCAGCAGCTGCCACTAGCCCCCTACAGCCCGGCGGTCGGCTTCACCGACCTATCGGCATCCGGGAGCTCGACCGCAATGTCCGAGGTCGTCATGACCCAAGGCGGCCAACAGGTCTCCACCCCTTCGGCGCTCACCCCCGCCGGGTTCGCCGTCGGCTACGGGGCCACCGCCCCGCCCCCGCCCTGACCCCGCCCCGCGCCCGACCGGCCGCAGGAAAGGGCACCCCCGGGCCCGGGCCGCCCGATCGGCCACAATGTAGCGCGACAGAAAGGGGAGGCGATGAGCCACGACAGCGTGAAACTGGATACTTTGCTGCAGGGCTACCGGCTGGACACAGACCAGGGGGCCGTGGCGTTCTGCGCCGTCAACATGCTCGAGGCCGTCGATGCCTCCGGCACCTTGCGCCGCATCATCGTCGACACCGGGCATACCGGTCGACGGGGCGCGCTCAAGTCCGAACTGGCCAAGCGGGGCCTGGGCTGCTCCGACATCGACATGCTGGTCTGCACCCACGCCCACTGGGACCACATCGAAAACCTCGACCTGTTCGACAGGGCCGAGATACTCATCCACCGCAATGAACGGCGTTACATCACCAAACCCCACCGCAACGACACCGGCTGCCCCGATTGGGTCGACGCCGTGTTCAACCGCTACGGCGACCGGATCCGCGAGGTGGAAGAAGGCGTCGTGCTGGTGCCCGGCGTTGAGGTGGTCGATGCTCCCGGGCATTCCGCCGGGACCATCGCCGTAACCGCCCGGACGGACGCCGGGACCGCGGTCATCGCCGGTGACTCGGTACAGAACAGCACGGTCGCCGTAGAGCGCCAAAACGCTCTGGTCTTCTGGGACAACGCCATGGCCAGCCGTACCATCGACAAGCTCGTCGCCATCGCCGATGTCATCTACCCCGGCCACGACCAGGCGTTCAGGATCGGCCCTGACAACAAGGTCGAATACGTGCAGAAGTTCGACCTGACGCTGGTAAACGCCAGGGCCGACGACCCTGGCCTGCATTTTGACCCGGGCACCGATTTCCGGCCGGTCATCATGGCCGGGATCGAGGAACAGCGGCTGGCCCCCTGAGCGTCTTGTCGTAAAACCGCTAGCCAAGTGGGCCGTCGTGCGGCAGGCTGACGGGGTGATCGAAGATTTCGAGCGGTGCTACAGGGCGGTGCAGTCAAAGGACCCTCGCTTTGACGGCTGGTTCTTCACGGCGGTGACGAGCACGGGCATCTACTGCCGCCCTAGCTGCCCGGCCATGGCCCCCAAGCGCGCCAACGTGAGGTTTTACTCCATGGCGGCCACGGCCCAGCTGGCCGGTTTCCGGGCCTGTAAGCGCTGCCGGCCCGACGCCACCCCCGGGTCGCCGGAGTGGGACACGCGAGCCGACGTGGTAGGCCGGGCCATGCGGCTCATCGCTGACGGCGTGGTCGACAGAGAGGGCGTCCCGGGCCTGGCTGGCCGGCTCGGGTACAGTACGCGCCAAATCGAGCGCCTGCTGGTGGCCGGCGTGGGTGCGGGGCCGTTGTCGTTGGCCCGGGCCCAGCGCGCCCAGGCCGCCCGGGTACTGATCGAGACGACCGAGCTGCCCATGACCGACTTGGCCTTCGCCGCTGGCTTCGCCAGCGTCCGCCAGTTCAACGACTCGGTGCGCGCCATCTTCGCCCAGAGCCCGAGCGATCTCCGGCTGCGGGCACGCGGCCGGGAGGAGAGCACGGCGGTGCTGGCCCCCGTCCCGCCGTCTCAGACGGTGGTACTGCGCCTGCCCTTCCGGGCCCCGCTGTGCCCCGACAACCTTTTCGGGCACCTGGCCGCCACCGCCGTGCCCGGCGTAGAGGAAATCCGCGACGGTTGCTACCGGCGCACGCTCCGGCTGCCTCACGGCCCGGGGATCGTCGCGCTCGTGCCTGCCGAGGACCACATACGCGCGGCAGTGACCTTGGCGGACCTGCGGGACCTCGGGACGGCCATAACCCGGTGCCGGCGGCTCCTCGACCTGGACGCCGATCCCCAGGCCGTCGGTGAGGTGCTCAGCGCCGAGCCCGCACTGGCCCACCTGATCGAAGCCGCGCCCGGTCGGCGCGTCCCCCGGAGCGTGGACGAGGTGGAGATGGCGGTGCGCGCCGTGTTAGGCCAGCAAGTCTCGACCCAGGCCGCCCGTACCCACGCCGGCCGCCTGGCCGCCGCCTACGGCGCCCCGGTCGAGGACCCGGGGGGCGGCCTCTCGCGTACCTTCCCCGACGCCGCCGCCCTGGCTGAAGCGATCTCCAGCACCGGCGCCATCTCCGGCACCGGCGCCATCGCGACCTCCGGCGCCGGCGGGCCTGTCCCGGCTCTGGCCGGGCCGCGGTCCCGCCTGGTGGCCCTCAACGGACTGGTCAACGCCGTGGCCGAGGGCCAGCTCGAGCTGGGCCCTGGCAGCGACTGGCAGAAAGCCCGGGCTCAGCTAGCCCGGCTGCCCGGTATAGGGCCGTGGACGGTCGAGATCACGGCCATGCGGGCGCTCGGGGACCCTGACGCCTTCCCCGTCGGTGACCTCGGGCTGCGACGGGGCGCCGCCCTGGCCCAGCTCCCGGCGGGCCCGGCTCAGCTTAAGGCCCGAGCCGAAGCCTGGAGGCCATGGCGGGCCTACGCCACCCAGTACCTCTGGGCTGCACTCGACCACCCGATCAACCGCTTCCCGCTCACCAGCGGGGGACCGACCAGAAGGGGGGCGGCATGACCGTCACCATTGCTCGGGCTCTGACCACCACTATCGACAGCCCGATCGGGCCTCTGACACTTACCGCCGTCGACGGCGAGCTCACGGGGCTCCATATGGCCAACGCCGCTCACCCGCCCAAGGGCACGGGCTCGTGGTCCCCTGACCCGGCCGCCTTCAAGGACGTGGTCGACCAGCTGGCGGCCTACTTCGCCGGAGAGCTGAGGGACTTCGACGTGCCCCTGCGGGCGGAGGGCACCGACTTCCAGCGCCGCGTCTGGGATGGCCTGCGCCAGATCCCTTACGGGGAGACCTGGAGCTATGCCCGGCTGGCGGGGCAGGTCGGCAACGTCAAAGCCTGCCGGGCGGTAGGCCTGGCCAACGGCCGCAACCCCATCGCCGTCATTGTGCCCTGCCACCGTGTCATAGGCGCCAACGGCACCCTGACCGGTTATGGCGGAGGGCTCGAGCGCAAAGCCTGGCTGCTCGACCACGAGCGCCGAGTACGGGCCGCGACCGCCTAACGTTCATGGCCCCGGCTGTTCCCCCGGCGACGGTACGAAAGCCGCCGGGGTGCCAGACGTGGGCGTGGGTGGCGGCGTGGGCGTGGGTGGCGGCACGGGCGTGGGTGGCGGCGCGACGGGGGTGGGCGGGACTGGCGTAGAGGGCGGGACGACGGTAGTGGGCGGGGCGACGGGGGTGGGCGGGAGTTGGCCGACGCCGGCGGCGAGCATGGCCGAATTGGGGACCTTCAGCGGCCCGTCGTCGGTCCGCAGGGTGACGTAGCTGAGGCTCATCTCGACGACCCAGGCTTCGAAGATCCCGCCCAGGGCGCCGGCCCGGATCCGCACGTGGTCACCGACACCGAAGGGCCGGGCCATAAGCAACACGAGCCCGGCGAAGACATTGCCCAGGCTCTGCTGGGCAGCGATCCCGAGCACGACGCCGGCCAGCCCGGCGCCCACCAATAGGTGCTCGATAGAGACCTCCAGCACGGCGAGCACCGAAAAGGCCACGATGAGATAGCCAACGCCGGCGGAGAGCACCCCGATCGCCCCAGCCGCGGTCGGGATGGACTTGCGTCGCACGAGATGGCTGACGGCAGCCGAAAGGCGGGTGGTGGCTATGATCCCGGCCACCAGGACCACCGCGGCACTGACCCAAGCGACCACCTTGGGGTGGAGCTGGTCCGTGTGCATCTCCCCGAACTCGGACCCGACGATCAGGGCGGCCAGGGCAATGGCGGCGGCGATGTTGCCGATCACCCAGTTGTGCCAGCGGTTGTGGCTGATGGAACTGATCGGGGGCCGAGCGGGCACCACGCCTCCTCCGGGCTATCGGGCAGGGGACTTTAGCGGATACTTTCCGTTGAGCCTAACTTTCAACTCCTGACGGGATCCCGGCCGGGCTGCTCGCCCCAGTCCTGCTCGCCCCAGTCCTGCTCGCCCCAGTCCTGCTCGCCCCGGTCCTGCTTGCCCCGGTCCTGCTTGCCCCGGTCCTGCTTGCCCCGGTCCTGCTTGCCCCGGTCGTGCTGGTCCACGCCCGGCGGCGGACGCGGCCCCGGCCACGAGCGGCGGTTGGTGCTGCCGGCCGACCGGGACCGGTCCCGGCGCGACCGCGCTGCTATCGAGGAGGGTGGCGGGCTGGTGCATGATGCGCTCCACGCACGGCAGGGCCCACAATAGGAGCGCGCCACGTTCTGCCGAATAACCGGAGGTCCCTCGTTGAAACGCGTCCTCAAGCTCCTGGCCCCCCTGACCGCGCTCAGCCTCGTGCTCTGCTTCGCGCTACCGGCTTCGGCCCTCCAGGCGGGGCCGAAAGCGCCGGTGGGCCCGGCATCCTCTTCGCTGAAATGGGAGGCATCGATTATCCCGGCCGATTACCTTGCCCTCGGCGACTCGCTGCCCTCCGGCCCCGACGGCGACAAGTCCGGTTACGGCCTGACGGCCAACGGCATAGATAACTGGTACATCCTGTGCGGCAAGGGCAGCCACTGCGATTACCGCTTCGCCATTTTCCTGTTCACGAATTCGCCCGAGAAAGCCAACATCACCTTCCGGGTCCTGTCCCCCGCGGCCAAGACCGTCTACACCTACACGTGGGCGTCGGACAACCTTCCCCAGGGGCCGGTGTGGTTTTACGCCGATGCCACGGGCAACTTCAACACTGCCGGTACTTACTACGCCGAGGTCTACGGCAACACCACCCTATTGGGGTGGATCCCGCTTCTCTTTACGGCGCACTAGTTGTCGGCAAGCGGCACAAAAAAAGCCCTGTTGTCTATGGCCCTGCAGATATCGGCGACGAAGTCGTAGTTGGTGGCAGCACGGGCGGGAGGTCTGAGCCAAAGATACGGAAGCCGTCCCGGCCTGCGGTCTTGGCCTCGTACATGGCAATGTCGGCCTGCTGCAAGAGCACGCCCGGCGCCGCCGCCGGGTCGGACGTCACCGCTACGCCGATGCTCGCGGTGACGGTGAGGTCGTTGTCCCCGTGCACGAACCTCTCGCCGACGGCACGCACCGCTCGACTGGCTATGAAGTGCACGTCGTCGTCGTCCTGCAGCGCTCGGCAGAGCAGGACGAACTCGTCCCCGCCGAAGCGGGCGACCGTGTCGCCGCTCCGGGAGATGCGCGAAAGCCGCCGTCCCGCCTCGACCAGCACGCGGTCACCGGCATCGTGGCCAAGCGAGTCGTTGATGACCTTGAAGTTGTCGAGGTCGACGAAAAGCAAACCGACCCGGCCATGTGTACGGTCAAGGGCGACCAGCGCCTGGGAAAGCCGGTCCATGAGGGCGAGCCGGTTCGCCAGCCCCGTGACCCCGTCGTGCAGGGCCTGGTGGGCCAGGGCCTGTTCGGCCAGGACTTGCGCCGTCACGTCGCGCGAGATGCCAAATGTGCCTACGATGCGACCGTCCTTGTCCCGTAAGGGCAATTTGGTGGTCGAGACCCAGGCGTCCGGACGGTCACGGAAAGTCTCGCGCTCAACCTTGGCCACCAGGGCCTCGCCAGTACGGATGACCCGCCGCTCGTCTTCGTAGGCGGCGACGGCGTGCTCATCGCTGAACAGGTCGAAGTCAGACCTGCCGACAACTTCGTCGAGGGTGCGGCCATTGGCCTCTTCCAGAAGAAAACCGGTGCTCACCAGGAGGAACCTGCTGTCCAGGTCCTTGAAGAAGACCCTCTCCTCTGGGTTCGCCAGAAGGTTGCGGAAACACATCCGCTCGAGGACATGGCGGTCCAAGCGCGCGTCGGCGCCCGACCGCCGGCCGTGGTCGACCACGGTTCCTCTTTCCCTCATCGGTGCCCTATCGGCTCAGTGGGCAATGACCTGAAACCGCCTTTGGCCCGGGCCCGTGTAGGGATTGGAGCCGCCCCTGGGGAATAGAGGTTGACGGCGCCGCGTTGGGCGGATTATGGCTATTTTCGACAGCAGCATCTCGGCCCTCGACGGAGGCCCTCTCGACGTTGACGACCTGAGTGGGAGAGCCGTGCTCATCGTGAACGTTGCCTCCCGCTGCGGCTTGACGCCGCAGTACGAAGGCCTCGAGAAGCTCCACGAGCGCTACCGGGACCAGGGTTTCCGCGTGCTCGGAGTACCGTGCAACCAGTTCGGCCAGCAGGAGCCGGGCTCGCCGGAGGAGATCGCCACCTTCTGCTCCACGACCTACGGCGTAACTTTCCCCATGACGGAAAAGGTCGAGGTGAACGGGCCCGACCGCCATCCCCTTTACCAGCAGCTCACGACCAAGCCCGACGCCGACGGGCAGGCCGGCGACGTGCAGTGGAACTTCGAGAAGTTCCTCATCTCCCCGGAGGGAGAAATCGTGGCCCGGTTCCGCCCCAAGGTGGTCCCGGACGCGCCCGAAGTCATCTCGGCTGTCGAGTCTGTCCTGCCCACCTAAGCCGCCTGCCCACGTAAGCTCTGGGCCGTGACCGGCCGGATCCGCTATGGCGGCGACTACAACCCCGAGCAGTGGCCAAGTGAGGTTTGGGACGAGGACGTCCGGCTCATGGTGCAGGCGGGCGTCAACCTGGTCACAGTGGGCGTTTTCTCATGGGCCCAACTCGAGCCGGCCGAGCGGACGTACTCCTTCGCCTGGCTGCACGAGGTGCTCGACCTGCTCGGGGACGCCGGGATCGGTGTCGACCTGGCCACGCCGACGGCCTCGCCGCCGCCATGGCTTTCGGCTCGCTACCCCGATGTGCTCCCCGTCGACGCCCGCGGGGCGCGCTACAGCCACGGCAGCCGGCAGCACTTCTGTGTGTGCAGCGCCTCGTACCGGGCACGCGCCCGTCGTGTCGTGGAGCGCCTTGTCTCTGAGGTGGCCAACCACCCGGCCATCGAGATGTGGCACGTCCACAACGAGTACGGGTGCCACGTGCCGTACTGCTACTGCGACAACCACGCTCAAGCTTTCCGGGCCTGGCTGCAGAGGCGCTACGGGTCGGTCGACGAGCTCAATGAGGCGTGGGGGACGACTTTTTGGAGCCAGCGCTACGGGGAGTTCGCCGAGGTGCTCCCGCCCCGCCTGACGCCCACCTTCGTCAACCCCGGCCAGGAGCTCGATTACAAACGCTTCAGCAATGACGCTTTTTTGGAGGAGTTCTTCGAGGAGCGCCAGATCCTGAGGACAGCCCGGCCGGACATCCCTGTGACGACGAATTTCATGGGGTTTTTCAAGCCTCTCGACTACTTCGCCTGGGCCTCCGAGCTGGACGTGGTGTCGACCGACAACTACGCCGACCCGGCTGACCCCGACGCCATGATGCTCAGCGCCATGCACTACGACCTGGTCCGCTCATTGAATAAGGACGCGGCCTGGATGGTCATGGAACAGACCCCGCTCCGGGTCAACTGGCGCCGGCACAACTCCCCGAAGGTCCCCGGTCAGATGCGGGCGATGAGCTATCAGGCGGTCGCCCGGGGCGCCGCCGGCGTGCTGTTCTTCCAGTGGCGGGCGTCGCGGTCCGGCGCCGAGAAGTTCCACTCGGCGATGGTCTCGCACTCCGGCGTGGCCTCGCCGGTGTGGGCGGAAGTGGCCGGGCTCGGCCGGGAACTGGACGGCCTGGGCACGCTCGAGGGCTCCGGCGTCGATGCCCGCGTCGCCATGGTCTTCTCCTGGGCGAACTGGTGGGCCCTGGAAGCTCCGGCCAAGCCGGCCAACGACCTCAGCATGACGGACCAGCTGTCATGGATGTACCGCCCCCTTTTCGGTCGCGGCGCCACAGTCGACTTCTGCCGGCCCGACGAACGGCTCGACCGCTACGAGGTCGTGCTGGTGCCCAGCCTCTACCTGGTGACGGAGGAGGACGGCGCCAAGCTCGTGTCGTACGTGGAGCGCGGCGGTACGGCGGTGGTCTCTTTCTGGTCGGGGATCGTCGACGAGCGCGACGTCGTCTACCTGGGGCCGTACGGGGGCCCGCTCCGCCCCCTGATCGGCTGCGACGTGGTGGACGTGGCCCCATTGCCCGAGGGCATGACGATCGAGGTCGAATGGGAGGACGGGACCAGGACGGGGGCTTCTTTTTGGGCCGACGTGGCGACCGAGGGCACGGGCCATGTGCTGGCCCGCGTCGCCAGTGGCCCGTGGGCGGGACGCCCGGCTGTAGTGGAGGCACGGGTGGGCCAGGGACGGGCCTACTACCTGGCCTGCCGGCTCGATGCCGCCGGGCTGGCGCGTGTGTACGACCTGGCCCCGGCCTTGTCGGGCGAGCCCGCCGTCCACCGGGCCGGACCGGGTGTGGAGCGCGTGGTGCGCACCTCGGCCGACCACACGTACGAGTTCCTCATAAACCACTCGGAGGAGGAAAGGGTGCTCGATATCGCCTCCGGGGGGTTTGAGCTCCTGGCGGGCAAGCAGCTCGGAAGCCGGGTGGCGCTCGCCCCGATGGACGTGGCCATCGTCCGGCGCGACCGGGCCGGGCCCGGCGACTGAGCAGGCGGCCGCGGTAGCCTGAGGCTCAACCGCGACCTAAGACCTTCAACTTGTAGCTAAAACGAGGCCAAATGGCGATCACGACCACCAACCCGGCGACGGGGGAGACGGTAAAGGTTTTCGACGAGATCTCCGACGAGGAGCTCGAGCGCTGTCTGGCGCGCGCCGAAACGGCCTTCCGTAGGCAACGTAAGACGACTTTCGAGCAACGCTCCGCCTGGATGAGCCAAGCCGCGGCGCTGCTCGACGACGACCAGGCGAGCTTGGCCGCGCTGATGACCCTGGAGATGGGCAAGACGCTCAGGTCGGCCCGGGCGGAGGTGGCCAAGTGCGCCCGCGGGTGCCGCTACTACGCTGAGCACGCCGAGGCCCTCCTGGCCGACGAGCCCGCCGACCACGCCGCCGTCGGTGCAAGCGCCGCTTATGCCCGCTACCAGCCCCTCGGCGTAGTGCTCGCCATCATGCCCTGGAACTTCCCCCTGTGGCAGGTCGTCCGTTTTGCCGCCCCGGCGCTGATGGCCGGGAACGTGGGGTTGCTGAAGCACGCCTCCAACGTCCCCCAGACGGCGCTCTACCTTTCGGGCCTTTTCGAGCGGGCCGGCTTCCCCGAAGGTGCTTTCCATGCCCTTCTCATCGGTTCGTCCCGAGTGGAGAGGGTGGTCCGCGACCGGCGTGTGGCCGCCGTCACCCTCACCGGCTCCGGGCCGGCGGGCGCCGCCGTCGCCGCCGTGGCCGGCGAGACGATCAAACCGAGCGTCCTCGAGCTTGGTGGCAGCGACGCCTTCATCGTGATGCCGAGCGCGGACCTCGAGGCGGCCGCGGCGGTGGCGACGACCGCCCGCTGCCAGAACAACGGGCAGTCCTGCATCGCCGGCAAGCGGTTCATCGTCCACGAAGCCATCGCCGACGAGTTCGAACGGCGGTTCGTGGAGAACATGACGGCGCTGGTGGTCGGCGACCCCATGCAAGAGACGACCGACATCGGCCCCCTGGCTACCAGCGCGGGCCGGGACGACATCGAGGAGCTGGTGGCCGACGCTGTGGCCAAAGGCGCCAAGGTTCTCTGCGGTGGCGAGCGGCTGCCCGGCCCGGGCTGGTACTACCCCCCCACCGTGATCACCGGGCTGACAGCGGACATACGCCTTTACAGCGAAGAGAGCTTCGGGCCGCTGGCCGCCCTGTTCCGCGTCGAGAACATCGACGAGGCCATCGAGCTGGCCAATGCCACCGACTTCGGGCTCGGCGCCAGCGCCTGGACCAATGACGACGACGAGCGCCGCCGGTTCGTAAGCGACCTGGAGGCCGGGGCCGTGTTCGTCAATGGGATGGTGACCTCTTACCCCGAGCTCCCCTTCGGGGGCGTGAAGACCTCGGGCTACGGCCGCGAGCTCTCGGCACAGGGGATCCGGGCGTTTTGCAACCTGAAGACGGTCTGGGTGGGGGCTTAGGTCAGAGCGCCGGCGGGGCCCCGACGGCCGCGCTGAGGTGGTCGGCCAGCAGGCGGCCCATCATCTCTGAGGTCAGCGGGCGGGCGAGGAAGAAACCTTGGGCATTGTCGCAGTCCATGTCCATCACCTTGCGCAGCTGCTCGCCGGTTTCCACTCCCTCAGCCACGACGTCCATGCCCAAGGCGTGGGCCATGGCCACCACTCCTGCCACTATCGCCCCGTCGCTCCCCTCCGCCCCCAGTTGTTCCACGAAGCTCCGGTCGATCTTCAGCGTGTTCACCCTGAAAGTGCGGAGGTGGGCCAGTGACGAATAGCCCGTGCCAAAGTCGTCGAGGGCGATCCGGACACCCATGGCGGACAGGGCGGCGAGCGTCTCACGGCAGCGCTCGAACTCCTCGATCATCCCCGTCTCGGTGATCTCCAGGCACAGCTGGGCGGGTGAGATGTGGTTGGTGGACAGGGCGGCGGCTACCAGCCCCACGAAGGCGGGTTCCCCGAGTTGGCGGGCCGACACGTTGACCGCCATTATGAACCCTGGCATTCTGGGCCCTGGCATTATGGGCCCCGCCCCGGCCCCTGGGCTGTCGTCGGAGGCCCACTGCGCCAGCTGACGGCAGGCCTCGTCGAGCACCCAGGTACCCAGTGCATTTATGATCCCGAACTCCTCGGCCAAAGATATGAACTTCGCCGGAGGGACCACGCCGTCCTCAGGGTGCTGCCAGCGGACAAGTGCCTCGGCCCCGATCAGGGAATGGTCGCCCAGGGAGAAGAACGGCTGATATACGAGGAAGAACTGGCCTTTTTCCACGGCCCGGCGCAGCTCCGAAGCGAGCCTGTGGCGCTCGTTGGCATGGTCGCGCAGTGTGGGGTGGAACATTTCGATCCGGTCGCGGCCCTTCTCCTTGGCCCGGTACATGGCCACGTCCGCGTCCCGCAGGAGGTCCCCGGCGTTGGCCTCAGGGTCGGTGTTGACGACCACGCCGATGCTGGCAGTCAGGCGGAACCTCTCGCCTCTGTAGACGAAAGGCTTTTCGAGGCCGCGCAGCACCCGGGTGGCGAGCAAGTAGGCGTCGTAGCTGCCGGTAACGTGCTCGGGGAGCACCACGAACTCGTCGCCGCCGAGGCGGGCCACGGTGTCGGACCGGCGGGCGACCTGAGCCAGGCGCGACGCCACCTCGATCAGCAACTGGTCGCCCACCGCATGGCCACGGGCGTCGTTGATGACCTTGAAGTTGTCCAGGTCGACGAACAGGAGCGCGATACGGCCGGGGTTCCTCTCCAGGTCGGCCAGGGCATGATTGACCCGGTCGATGAGCGCGAGGCGGTTGAGCAGACCGGTCAACGGGTCGTGCAGAGCCTGATGGGCCAGCACACTTTGCGCCACTTTGAGCTCGGTCAGGTCCCGGGTGGCACTGATCACCCCGTTCAGGGCACCATCGGCCGCCAGGTTGGGCACCATGCGGACATGCCAGAAGTTGGTGCCACCTTCGCTGTGGGTGGCGTACTCGACTTCGCACATCTCCCTGGTCGTCAGCACCCGCGCCAAGCCCTCGAGCACCGTCCCGACCACCTCGGGCGACCGCCCCAGCTCGGCGTCGGTCCGGCCCAGGACCTGCTCCGCCGGCATCCCCAACAGGGCCACGGCCTTGGCGTTGACCATCTCGTAGCGCAGCTCGGGGCTGTAGCAGGCGATGGCGTCGGGAGAGCTGTCAAGGACGGCCCGCAACTGCGCTTCCCGGCGCAGCAGCTCCTGTTGGGCCTCGATCTCCACGGTGACGTCCCGGGAGATGCCGAGGGTGCCGAGGATGTTCCCGTCGTCGTCGCGCAAGGGCGCTTTGCTGGTCCGGTACCAACCCCCGGGCCCGTCGAAGGTGGTGTCCCGCTCGAGGACGTCGACCATGGCTTCGCCCGTCTCCATGATCCGCTGCTCCTCGGCGATCCACTCCAGACCGAGCCCAGGCTCGAAGAGGTCCATGTCGGTCTTGCCGACGAAGTCTTCGGGGCCGAGGTCGAGGTCGTGGGTGGAGCCCTTCCTGCGCTCGCGGTCGATGGTGTGTTGCACCACTCCCCTGCTCACGAACATGAAACGGCAGTTCAGGTCCTTGAAGTAGATTGCCTGGTTGGTGCTGGCGAACAGGTTGCGAAGGCAGACGTTCGCGATGTGGTCGTCCCAGACGAGTTCCTGAGACCCGACATCCCGGTCGTCTGTGTGCACCACGAGCCTCCCCGCCTCGCTCAGCGCAGGCCTTCCACCTATGTATCGGCAGATCGCCGGGTTCGTTGAGAAGGCGGGGCGCCACCGACGCCGTGGCGCCGCGGCACGCCCGTAACCAGAAGGAGGCCCGGCGGAGCACGCCGGCCGTCCTGCAGGCGGTCGGCGCGGCCATCGTCGTCCTGGCCCTGGGCGCGGCCCTGGCCCTGGGCGTCGTCGTCGCCACTCGGGGGCGTCGTCCGTCCGTGGCCAAACCCCGGCCCCCCCAGGCCCAGGTGCAGGCGCTCGACCCCGCCCTCTTCAGCCCGGGAGCGTGCGTGGCGTTCCCACCGACGGCCGGCAACCGGCACGTGACGGTCTTCCTCGACGCCGGCCACGGCGGGATCGACCCGGGCGCCATCGGGACGACCACCGCAGGACGGACGATCTACGAAGCTGACGAGACCCTGCCGGCCGAGCTGGCCACCATGGAGCTCCTGCGGGCCCAGGGCTTCAGGGTGGTCGTGTCCCGAACGCGCTCGTCGCCGGTGGTCAGGCTCACGCCCGCCGATGTCTCGGAGGGTGTACTCACCGAGAAGGGCGCCCACGACGACGTGGCCGCCCGGGACATCTGCGCCAACCTCGCCCGGGCGTCGGTGCTGGTAGGGATCTACTTCGACTCAGGCGCCAGCCCTTACAACGCCGGCAGCGTCACGGCGTACGACGCCGCCCGTCCCTTCTGGCGCAAGAGCCTCCGCCTCGCCACCCTGGTCCAGCGCGACGTGCTCAGCGTCATGGACGCCCAGCACTGGGCCATCCCGAACGAGGGCGTGCTCCCCGACAGCGGGCTCGGCTCAGTCGTGCCCACGGAGCCGGGGACGGGCGGGCCGCTGGCGGCCGACGCCCAGGACTACGGCCACCTTTTGCTCCTCGGCCCGGCGATGCCCGGGTATTTCTCCACCCCCAGCCAAATGCCCGGAACGGTGGTCGAGCCGCTGTTCATCACCGACCCGTTCGAAGGGAGCATCGCGGCCAGTACGAAGGGCCAGGACGTCATTGCCTCAGGCATCGCGGAGGCCGTCGAGCAGTACTTCGCCAAGCCTCCGGCCCCCCTGGTCCGTGACCGATGAGGGCCTTTCGCATCTAGTAACGTCCCGTCGGAACCACCCCCGTCAGGGTGCCTGATCAGGTCAACAGCTACAGGACTCGAAAGAGTGAGGAGGCAATGATGGTGAAAGACATCGATCAATCCGCCTACCAATCCGCCCGGTCAAGGCGCCGCGGCTGGCATGTGCCTGCGGCGATGCTGTCGGCGGCGGCCATGGTGGCCGGCGTCGGCGTTCTCGCCAGTACTTCGGCAAGCTACGGGGCCACAGCCCGGCTGACTGCGAACGCGAGCTCGAGCTTCCTGGCCTGCGAGGTCACAGACACCGGCGGCATCAGCGACCGGTCCTTCAATGCCTCCGCCTACGCGGGCTTGAAGGCCGCGGTGGCCGTGGACCACAACATCGTGCCCAAGTTCCTCTCGTCGACCTCGACGAGCGACTACACGCCCAACATTGACGACTTCCTGAGCGAGCACTGCGGCATAATCATCACCGTCGGTTACGACATGGCCGCGGCCACCCAGACCGCCGCCAAGGCGAACCCGAAGATGGACTTCGCCATCGTCGACTGCCCGGGCGGGACGGCAGCCGGTTGCCCCGGCGCCAGCCCCTCCGAGAAGACGCTGCCGAACATCGACAACCTCGCCTACGAGACCAACCAGGACGGCTTCCTTGGCGGGTACCTCGCCGCCGCCGTGGCCAAGTCGAACTCGATAGCACCTAACGGTGCCGTGGGCGAGTTCGGCGGCGAGAACATCCCGACCGTCACCATCTACATGGACGGCTGGGTGGCCGGTGTGCGCTACTACGACCAGCTCAACCACAAGTCGGTGAAGGTGTACGGCTGGTACCCGACCTCCAAGGGCCGGACTGCCGACAACTACACCGGCAGCGGGCTGTTCACTAGCAGCTTCACCGACGACGACCTCGGCAAGACCGATACCCACGCCCTCATCGGCGAGGGCGCGAGCGTGATCTTCTCTGTGGCCGGCGGGGTCGGCCTCGGCGCCTTGGCAGCAGTCCAGTCGGCTGACTCCACCAGCCCGGGTTCGGCCGAGATGGAGTGGGTCGACACCGACGGCTGCATCTCGGACCCGAGCGGCTGCTCGCACTTCCTCACCAGCGTCGATAAGGGCATCCTGCCGTCGGTCGAGACCGCAGTGCTGGCCGCGGCCCACGGCACCTTCAAGGGCGGCTTCTACCTAGGCGACCTCGCCAACGGCGGCGTTTCCCTGGCTCCGTACCACGACTTCGCCAGCAAGATCCCGGCGAGCGTGCAGTCCGGGCTCAGCACCATCAAGGCGGGCATCGAGAGCGGCAAGATCTCGGTGAACCCGTGCAGCTACCCGGCGGCGGCAGCCACCCCCGCCTCGTCTGCTTCCTCCGTCTGCTCGGGATAAGGGACCACCTCAGCTGGGAGCGGGCCGGTCCCCGACCGGCCCGCTCCCTCGCCTGAAGCCAGGAGCCGCCCGATGAAGCTTGAGCTCATCGACATCACCAAGCGTTTCGGCAACTTCGTCGCGAACGACGACGTGAGCCTGACCGTCGAGGAGGGCGAGATCCACGGCCTCCTCGGCGAGAACGGCGCCGGCAAGACGACGCTGATGAACGTGCTGTTCGGCATGCTGCGGCCGGACAGCGGGGAGATCCGCATCGGCGGCGAGCCGGTCAAGATCTTGAGCCCGGGCGACGCCGTGCGCGCCGGGATCGGCATGGTCCACCAGCATTTCATGTTGGTGGACGTGTTCACCGTGGCCGAGAACGTGGTGCTCGGGTTCGAGCCGACGAAGGGCAAGGTCTTCTACGACCGGCGAGAAGCGGCTGCGAACATCCGCCGCCTGTCGGCGGAGTACGGCCTCGAGGTGGACCCGGAAGCCGTCGTCGAAGACATCCCCGTTGGTGTCCGGCAACGAGTCGAGATCCTAAAGGCCCTCGAGCGCGACGCCCAGGTGCTCATCCTTGACGAGCCGACGTCGGTTTTGACGCCACAGGAGACCGAGGCTCTCTTCCGCATCATGCGCTCGCTCGCGGCCACTGGGCGCTCGATCCTTTTCATAAGCCACAAGCTGAGGGAGGTGCGCGAGATCGCCGACCGGGTGACAGTGATGCGGCGCGGGAAGGTCGTCGGCACCACCACGCCCGTTGAGTCGAGCGAGCAGGAGCTCGCCTCGATGATGGTCGGCCGGTCCGTCGAGCTCACGGTGACGAAGGGCCTGGCCGTTCCCGGCGACGTCGTGCTCCAACTGAGCGATCTCACCGTGGCCGACGAACGCGACCTGATCGCTGTCGACGGCGTCGACCTCGAGGTACGCGCCGGCGAGATCGTGGCCCTGGCCGGCGTACAGGGGAACGGCCAGACAGAGCTGGTGGAGGCGATAACGGGCCTGCGCCGCGCCCTGCGCGGCAGCATCCTCGTAGCCGGTAAGGACCTGACGCACGCCACGCCCCGCCAGCGCCTCCACGCCGGCGTAGCCCACGTGCCCGAAGACCGGCAAAAGGACGCCCTTGTGCTCCCGATGGACCTGGCGGACAACCTCGTGCTCGACATGTACGGAGATCCCCCGTACGCCGGTCGGGCATCGCGGGACCTCGGCGCTGTCAAGCAGAACGCGGAACGGCGCATGCGGGAGTTCGACATCCGCGCCCGCTCGGTCGACGATCCCGTCTCGTCGCTCTCGGGCGGCAACCAGCAGAAGGTCGTGCTGGCGCGTGAGCTGGGCAGGCCGGTTAAGTTGGTCGTGGCGTCGCAGCCCACCCGTGGCCTCGACGTCGGCTCGATCGAGTACGTCCACAACCAGATCGTCGCCGCGCGTGACCAGGGCACGGCGGTCCTCATCGTCTCGTCCGAGCTCGATGAGGTGCTCGCCCTAGGCGACCGCATCGCCGTCATGTACAGGGGCCGGATCATGGGCGTCGTCGACCCGAGCGCCGGTCGGGAGCGGATCGGCCTGATGATGGCCGGCATCTCTGGGGACGCCGCCACCACGGGAACGCGAGGCGCGGCCTCATGAGCAGCGGTACGGGGACCGTCGACCTCGGTCAGTCGGGCGTGCCTGCTGAGCCGGAGCGTTCGGGCGAGCCGACCGGGGCGACGCGACGGTCGCGGGCCGTCGACCTGTTGCGCCGGCTCGGCGAGGCCAACGCGCTCGTGGTCACCGTCTGCGCGATCGTTGCGGCGCTCGTCTTCGGGGCGCTGTTGATCCTCTGCACCAGCCCGCCAGTGCTGCAGGCGTGGGGGCACGTCGGGAGCAACCCGGGACATGCTTTTAGCGAGAGTTGGTCGACCGTCGCCGCCGCCTACTCGGCGCTGGTCGAGGGCTCGATCTTCAATCCCCACGCGCAGGATCTCACGCAAGCCTTCAACCCGATCTCGGAGACGCTCGTGGCCGCCACCCCCCTGATGCTCGCCGGGCTCGGCGTGGGGCTCGGGTTCTCCACCGGGGTGTTCAACATCGGTGGCCAGGGGCAGCTGATCGCCGGCGCCGTGGCCGCCCTCTGGGTCGGCACGGAGATCAAGGCACCGATCGGCATCCACATCCCGCTCGTGGTCCTCGCCGGCGCACTCGGCGGGGCGGTGGCCGGTTTCATCCCCGGCATCCTCAAAGCCACGACCGGCGCCCATGAGGTCATTACGACCATCATGCTCAACTACATCTTCCTCTACCTGCTCGAGTGGCTGCTCACCATTTCCCCCTTCCAACAGCCGGGGCAATCGAACGCGATCTCGAAGACGATGCCCACCACGGCTCAGATGCCTCATTTGTTCGGTAGCACGCTGCGCGTCAACCTTTCGTTGATCGTGGCCCTGGCGATGGCGCTCGTGGTCTGGTGGCTAATGCAAAGGAGCCGCCTCGGCTTCTCCTTCAAGGTGATCGGCCTCAACCCGGACGCGGGCAAGACGGCGGGCATGGACGCGCGGCTCATCACCGTCCTCGTGCTCACGATCTCCGGAGCGCTCATCGGCATGGCCGGCATGGCGACGCTTTCGGGCACCGACTTCTTGCTCTCCACGGGCTACGGCGGCAACACCGGTTTCAACGCCATCACGGTGGCGCTCTTGGGCCGCAACAGCCCCGGTGGCATCGTCCTCGGCTCGTTGCTGTTCGCCGCGCTCATCTCCGGTGGGCGCGACATGCAGGCAGTGACCGGCATCCCGATCGACCTCACGACGGTGATCCAGGCCGTGATCGTCTTCATGGTGGCCACGCCCGCGCTTGTGCGCGAAGTGTTCCGACTGCGTGAGGCGCGGGGAGGTCAAGCGCGCATCGCCACCAAGGGGTGGACAGCGTGAGCGCCGTCACCGTCACCGCCGCCGAGATGGCCCCTGCCGAGGCCCGGCTCGTCCCGGCCGGCCGCCGGCACGGAATGGGGATCTTCCTCGTGCTGCTGGCCGTCATCATGTTCTGGGCGTTCGGCGTCAGCGTCGACGGCAAGGTGCACTCCACCTTCATCCTCACGCAGTCGCCCGCCGTCAACGTCTCGCCCCTCACGATGGACGTGCGGTGGATATCGATCATCCTGGCGCTCGTCTGCGCCGGCCTCGGCGCATTGCTCTACACGTGGCCCCGCAGCCGCGGCACCTTCGCCATCTTCACGCTCGGCACGATTGTCTTCCTGTGGTCGTTCCTCACCTGGGCGGCGCGCGGGGGAACGCTCAACTTCGTCAGCTTGCTCGCCGGGACGCTGATCGGCGCCACGCCGCTCGTCTACGGCTCGCTGTCAGGGATCCTGTGCGAGCGGTCCGGCGTCATCAACATCGCCATCGAGGGCCAGTTCTTGGCCGGCGCCTTTCTGGGGGCGATGATCGGGTCCTGGACCGGCGACCTGTGGCTCGGCGTGCTGTGCGGCGCCGGGGCGGGTGCGATCTTCGGCTGGCTGCTCGCCTTCCTCGCCCTGCGCTACGGAGCCGACCAGATCATCATCGGCGTGGTCATAGACGCGTTTGCGCTGGGCCTCACCAACTACCTCCTGTACGAGGTGCTCACGCCCTACCAGAGCACCCTCAACAACGGCATCACCTTCTCGGCCTGGGAGATCCCGTTGGTCTCGAAGATCCCCATCGTCGGCCCGGTCCTCTTCGACCAGAACTTCTTCGTTTACCTGGCCGCCATCCTCCTCGTCGCCGTCAACGTCGCCCTGTTCAGGACCCGCTGGGGCCTGCGGGTACGGGCCGTCGGGGAGCACCCGCGAGCGGCGGAGACGGTCGGGCTGCACGTGATCCGGGCCCGGTACTCCAACGTGGTCATCGGCGGGGCCCTCGCCGGCATCGGCGGCGCAGCCTTCACGCTCGGCTCGATCGGTGAGTTCAGCACCGACATGAGCGCAGGGCTCGGCTTCGTGGCACTGGCGGCGATGATCTTTGGGCGCTGGCGCCCCTACGGTGCGCTCGGGGCCGCACTGCTGTTCGGCTTTGCCGAGTCCCTGCAGAGCGTGCTGGGAGTGCTCAACGTCGGGATACCCGCGCCCTTCCTGTCGATGGCGCCGTACGTGATCACGATCGCCGTGGTCTGCGGCCTCGTCGGCCGGGTGCGGCCGCCCGCAGCCGACGGCAAGCCGTACTCGAGGGAGTAGTCAGCTCCAGGGGCGGGCACCGGGCGAGCCCACCACCCGGGCCGCGGCGGCCAGAGCCGCCCGTAGCGCGGCGCCCGGCTCCTCGCCGCGTAAGCGCCGGGCGAGAAAGGTCCCCGTGAAAGCGTCGCCCGCCCCGGTGGTGTCGACGACGGCTACCCGGTCCGCGGGGCAATGGAGGAGCGCCGTCCCTGGCCCCGAGAACAGGGCGCCGTCCGCCCCTAGGGTCAGAGCGACCTCACGGTAGTGGTGGCGCAAGCCGGCCAGGACCTCCTCGGGCCGAGTGGCGCCGGTCAGGGCCCGGCCCTCGTCGAGGTTGGCGCAGCACCACTCGACCCCCTCGGTCCAGGCCAGGAACTCCGCCCGGCCGACGGCGGCCAGGGGGCCGGCGGAACAGGGGTCGACCGACCGCGTCATCCCGGCGCCAAAGGCGAGGTCCAGCGCCGCTCGGGCCGCCGGCCGAGTGGCCTCGTCGAGCAGCTCGTAGCCCGAGAGGTGGAGGTGCCGGCCGGCGATGAGCAGCCCGCGCCCGAGGTCCGGCGCGGCGAGGCGCAGGTTGGCACCCCGGTCGGTGAGCATCGAACGCTGCCCGGAGGCGTCGACAACGGCAACGACCACTCCGGTCTGGTGGCCGAGCGCCACCCGCAGGTGGGCCTGGACCCCGGCCAACACCAGGGCACGGGCGGCGGCGCGACCGAGATCGTCGTCGCCGACCACGCCGACGAGGTGCACCTGCGCTCCGGCGGCGGCCAGCGCGACCGCCTGGTTGGAGGCCGAGCCGCCTGGTGTGAGGGCGATGCGCGACGGCGTGTCGCTACCCCGGTTGAAAGGGCCGAGGGGGCGTACGACGACGTCCACGATCACGTCGCCGACCACGATGACCACCGGGCCGGGAGACGGGGTTGGCGGCGCCGGCGCGGGGGGCTCCACGCCCAGAGCAGTGTAATGTCGACTTCGTGCCCACCGGAGGGGACTCGGCCGTGCTGGGCGTCCCCGGTCCTGTCAAGGACTGGCCCGTCCCCGATTGGGCGGTGCTGCGTGAAGCCGCTGCCAGCGTCGCGGCGCGGGCCTATGCGCCCTACTCGGGCTTGATGGTCGGAGCCGCCGGTCTGTGCGACGACGGTCACGTCGTCACCGGGTGCAACGTCGAAAATGCCTCCTTCGGCCTCACCCTGTGCGCCGAATGCGGGCTCGTCTCCGCACTTGCCGCCCACGGCCGTAACCGGCTGATGGCCGTCAGTGTGGTGGCCGCTGACGGCTGGCCGCTGACGCCCTGCGGCCGCTGCCGGCAGGTACTGATGGAGCACGGTGGGCCTGAGCTCCTCGTCGATGGCGGCCCCGCGGCTTCGCCGCAGCGCCTGGGCGACCTGCTACCGGGAGCTTTCGACCGCTCCGAGCTGGAGGTCCGACGTGGACCAGGGGGGACTGAGCCGGCCCGCCGCCCGGCGGTGGGCTGAACCCGTAGTGCAGAACGCCGCCCCCAGCCTCGATCAGATCCGGAGAGCGCCGAAGGTGCTCCTCCACGACCACCTCGACGGCGGCTTGAGGCCCGAAACGCTGGTCGAACTGGCCGCCGCCGCCGGCTATAGAGGCCTCCCGACCGTCGACCCCGCGGAGCTCGGGCGCTCGTTCGTGGCGAAGGAGCCTCGCCTGGACCTTGTCCGCTACCTCGAGGGCTTCGCCCACACGGTCGCCGTGATGCAGACGGCGGAGGCGCTCGAGCGCGTCGCCCGGGAGTGCGTGGCGGACCTGGCCGAGGACGGCGTCGTGTACGCCGAGGTCCGCTTCGCCCCCGAGCTGCACACCGAGGACGGCCTGGGCCTCGAGGCCGTCGTGGAAGCCGTGCTGGCGGGCTTCGCTAACGGGATGGCTCAGGCCCGTGACACCGGTCGGCGCATAGTGGTGAGGGCATTACTGACTGCCATGCGCACCGCCGCCCGGTCGCTGGAGATCGCCCGGATGGCGGTCCGCTACCGCGACGCCGGGGTGGCCGGGTTCGACGTGGCCGGGCCCGAGGCGGGCTACCCCCTGGTCCCCCACATGGAGGCCTTTAGCCTGGTCAAACAGGAGAACTTCCATGCCACGGTGCATGCCGGGGAGGCCTTCGGGCTGCCGTCGATCTGGCAGGCGCTGCAGTTGTGCGGGGCCGAGCGGCTGGGCCATGGCGTGCGCATCCTCGACGACATCACGGTGGGCGACGACGGTGCGGTCAGGCTGGGCCGGTTGGCCAGCTACGTCCGGGACGGCCGGGTGCCCCTGGAGCTGTGCCCCAGCTCCAATGTCCACACCGGGGCGGTCCGGAACCTGGCCGAGCACCCTATAGGAATGCTGCGCAGGCTCGGCTTCCGGGCCACCATCAACACCGACAACCGGCTCATGAGCGGGGTGAGCCTGTCGTCGGAGACGGCTCGCTGCGCCGAGGTCTTCGGCTGGGCCTGGGCGGATCTGCGGTGGCTGTCGATCAACGCCATGAAAAGCGCTTTCTGCGACTTCGACGAACGCCTGGCGCTGATCAACGGCGTGATCAAGCCCGGCTACGACGCGTTGGCGGCGCAGGCCGCCTTCCGCGTGTCGGGCCCGGGCGGCCCCGCTAAGCCGGACTAGAGTTGGTCCGCTGTGAGCCATCCCGAGTTGCTCGAGCGCCACCGCAAAGTCATGCCGTCGTGGCTGTCTCTCTATTACGACGAGCCAATTGAGCTCGTTTCCGGCAAGGGCTGCGTCGTCACCGACGGGCAAGGCCGGGACTACCTCGACTTTTTCGGCGGGATCCTGACCACGATGACCGGGCACGCCGTGCCCGAGGTGGTGGAGGCGGTACGGGAGCAGGCCGGCCGCATCCTGCACACCTCCACGCTCTACCTCATCCGCCCGATGATCGAGCTGGCCGAGAAGATAGCGGCCTTGTCCACCATCCCCGACGCCAAGGTCTTCTTCGTGAGCTCGGGCACCGAGGCCACCGAAGCCGCTCTCCTGCTGTGCTGCGGCGCCCGGCGGTCCAACCAGGTGCTGGCGCTGCGCAACAGCTACCACGGCCGGTCCTTCACGGCCATGTCGGTCACCGGCAACCGGGGATGGTCGGCTTCCAGCCTGAGCCCGCTGCAGGTGAGCTACCTCCACAACGGGGACCGCCTAAGGGGACCGTTCGCCGGCCTCGGCGACAAGGAGCTCAACGCCGCCTGCGCCGCCGACCTGCGCCAGGTGATAGAGACGACCACCGCGGGGGACGTCGCCTGCCTCATCGCCGAGCCCATCCAGGGGGTGGGAGGTTTCGTGGTCCCTCCCGACGGTTTCTTCGCCTCGTTGAAAGAGGTCCTCGACGAGTACGGCATCCTCTTCGTATCCGACGAGGTGCAGACGGGCTGGGGGCGCACCGGCGAGCACTTCTGGGGCTTCCAGGCCCACGGGGTCAAGCCCGATCTCCTGACCTTCGCCAAGGGCCTCGGCAATGGGATGGCCATCGCCGGTGTGGTGGGACGGGCCGACCTCGTCGACTCGGTGCAGGCGAGCTCGATATCGACCTTCGGAGGCAACCCGTTGGCTACGAGCGCCGCCCTCGCCAACCTCGACTACCTCCTCTCCCACGACCTGCAGGCCAATGCCCGGGAGGTCGGGGCCTTCCTGCTGGAGGGCCTACGGCGGCTGGCAGAGGGCAACGACGTAGTTGGGGACGTCCGGGGCAAGGGCCTGATGATCGGTGTGGAGCTCGTGGAGCCGGGTAGCGCCACGCCCTGCGCCCAAGCCGCCGGGCTCGTCCTCGAGGGGGCCCGGGAGCGGGGCGTGCTCATAGGCAAGGGCGGTCTTTATGGGAACGTCCTGCGCATCGCGCCACCTTTGTCAGTGAGCCGTCAGCAGGCCGAGGAGGCACTGGCCGTGCTGGGAGACGCCCTCCAGGCCGCCGGCCGGGCGGTCCGTCCCTCCGTCCCCGCCCGCTAGGCCGAAAGGAGCACCGCCATGCCCGAGATCGTACGAGCTGCGCTCGTCCAGTCGCGCTGGACGGGCGACAAGCAGTCCATGGTCGAGGCCAATGTCGCCTTCGCCCGCCAAGCCGCCGCCGAGGGCGCCAAGGTCGCCTGCTTCCAGGAGATCTTCTCCGGGCCCTACTTCTGCCAGGTCCAAGACCCCACCCACTTCGACCTGGCCGAACCGGTCCCCGACGGCCCCACCGTCGAACTGATGCGAGACCTGGCCCGGGAGCTCGCCATGGTGCTCGTCGTGCCCGTGTTCGAAGAGGAACAGGCGGGGGTCTATTACAACTGCGCCTTCGTGGTCGACGCCGACGGTACTTACCTGGGCAAGTACCGCAAGACCCACATCCCCCAGGTGCACGGCTTTTTCGAGAAGTACTACTTCCGCCCGGGCAACCTCGGTTACCCCGTGTTCCAAACCGCCGTCGGGCCGATCGGGGTCTACATCTGCTACGACCGTCACTTCCCCGAGGGCTGGCGGGCCCTGGGCCTGGCTGGGGCGCGCATCGTGTTCAACCCCTCGGCCACCAGCCGCAGCCTGTCCCAGTACCTGTGGCGCCTGGAGCAACCGGCGGCGGCAGTGGCCAACGAGTACTTCGTGGGCGCCATCAACCGGGTGGGCGTGGAACCGCTCGGCGACGACGATTTCTACGGGGGCTCGTACTTCGTCGACCCCCGGGGCAAGCTGGTGGGGGAAGCGGCGCCGGATGACGTCAGCGCCGTCGTCGTGCGGGACCTCGACATGGACCTCCTGGTCGAAGTACGCCAGACCTGGGCCTTTTACCGCGACCGCAACCCGGCCGCCTACGCCCCGCTCGTCCAACCCTGAACACAGCTCGTCCAACCCTAAACGCGAAGGAGCCGCAGGTGCGCACGCTGATCTCCGGAGGGACGGTCGTCGGCCCGACCGGCACCCTGGCCGCCGAGGTCCTGGTGGAGGACGAACGGATCGTGGCCATCGCCGCTCCCGGCACGCAGCTGGCGACGGCGTTCGCCGAGGGGGGCCGGGTCATCGACGCCTCCGGGCGCTTGGTCGTGCCCGGCGGGATCGATGCCCACACCCACATGGAACTGCCCTTTGGCGGCACCTTCGCCTCCGACACCTTCGAGACGGGGACCCGCGCCGCGGCGTGGGGAGGTACGACGACGATCGTGGACTTCGCCGTCCAGCGCAAGGGAGAGGCTCTTCGGCCTGGCCTTGAAGCCGCCCTGGCCAAGGCGGAAGGCAACTGCGCCATCGACTACGGCTTCCACATGATCGTGTCGGACGTCAACGAGCAGTCGTGCAAGGAGATGGACGTCCTGGTCGACGAGGGCGTGACCAGCTTCAAGCTCTTCATGGCCTATCCGGGTGTTTTCTACTCCACCGACGGTGAGATCCTCCGGGCCATGCAAGAGGCACGGACCAGCGGCGCCACCGTGATGATGCACGCCGAGAACGGCACCGCCATCGACGTGCTGGTGTCCCAGGCCCTTTCCCGGGGCGAGACGGCGCCCCGTTTCCATGGCCTCACCCGCCCCGACCGGCTGGAGGCCGAGGCTACGAGCCGCGCCATCGCCCTGGCCAAGGTGACCGGGGCGCCCCTTTACATCGTCCACCTCTCCACCACGGGCGCCCTCGAGGCTGTCGCCCAGGCCCGCAGCGAGGGCCAGAACGCCTTCGCCGAGACCTGCCCGCAGTACTTGTTCCTCTCGGCCGACGACCTCGCCCGGGAGGGTTTCGAGGGGGCGAAGTACGTCTGCTCCCCGCCGCTGCGGGACCGCGAGCACCAGGCCAACCTGTGGCGGGGATTGCGCACCGACGACCTTTCGGTTGTCTCCACCGACCACTGCCCGTTCTGCTTCAAGGAACAAAAGGAGCTGGGGGCCGAGGACTTCTCCAAGATCCCCAACGGCTTGCCCGGCGTCGAGCACCGCATCGACCTCACCTACCAGGGGGTGGTGGCGGGCGAGATCACCCTCGCGCGCTGGGTCGAGGTCAACGCCACGACGCCGGCGCGGATGTTCGGCCTCTACCCGAAAAAAGGGGTGCTCGCCCCCGGGTCCGACGCCGACATCGTGATCTACGACCCGGCCGCCACGCAGACCATCTCGGCGGCGACGCACCACATGAACGTCGACTACTCGGCCTACGAAGGTACGAAGGTGACGGGCCGCGTCGACACCGTGCTGTCCCGGGGCAAGGTCGTGATCGAGGCCGGCCGCTACGTCGGCGACAAAGGTCACGGGCGCTACCTGCCCCGCAAGACCAACGAGTACCTCGTTTGAACTTCGGCGTGGTGCTGCAGACAGACCCTCCGGCCCGAGATGTGATCGGGCTGGCGCAGCTGTCGGAGAGGCTCGGCTTCGAGTACGTCTGGACCTTCGACTCGCCCGTGCTCTGGCAGGAGCCCTTCGTCATCTACTCGCAGATCCTCGCCACCACCAAGTCTGTCGTGGTCGGCCCCATGGTGACCAACCCTCTGTCGCGCAATTGGGCCGTCACCGCCTCGCTGTTCGCCACGCTCAACGACATGTACGGCAACCGCACCGTGTGCGGCATCGGTCGGGGGGACTCCGCCGTACGTGTGCTCGGGGGCGTCCCGGCCAGCCTGGCCACTCTGGGCCGGGCCATGGACGCCATCAAGGACCTGGCCGAAGGCCGCCCGGCCCAGGTCGGCGAAGCCTCGGTCACCATCTCCTGGGCGCGCGACAGCCGCCTTCCTGTGCTGATGGCCGCCTACGGCCCCCGTGCCCTCGAGCTTGCCGGCCGGCGGGCCGACGGCGTCATCCTCCAGATCGGCGACCCGTTCATCATCGAGTGGGCCATCGGTGTGGCTCGCGCTGCGGCCGCGGCGGCCGGGCGCGACCCCGCCGCGTTCAAGGTCTGCGTCGCCGCCCCCGCCTACGTGGGGGACGACCTGGCCGCGCAACGCGACCAACTGCGCTGGTTCGGGGGCATGGTAGGCAACCATGTGGCCGACATCGTCGAACGCTACGGCGCCGACGCCGGCACCGTGCCCGCCGCCCTGACTTCGTACATCGCCGGGCGTAAGACCTACGACTACAGCCACCACGGCAAGCCCGGCAACCCGACCACGGACTTCGTGCCCGACGAAGTCGTCGACCGTTTCTGCATACTCGGCCCCGCCGCCGCCCACCTCGAGCGGATGAGGGAGCTCGAGCGCCTCGGCGTGGACCAGTTTGCCATCTACCTCATGCACGACCAGAAGGAAGAGACGCTGCGGGCCTACGCCCGGGAGGTCCTCCCCGCCTTCGCCGCGTCCTCCCAGCCGTGAGCACCTCCCCGGCCGCCGCGGGCGAGCCCTTTGCCATCGCGGAGCAGGCCGCCGAAGCGCTCGTGACCCGGCTCGGGGCCCGTCCAGAGGTGGCCCTCGTACTCGGCTCGGGGTGGCGCCCGGCGGCCGACGCGCTCGGGGAGGCCGACGCCGAATGCCCGGTGGCCGAGCTGCCGGGGTTCGTGGCGCCGACCGTGCCCGGGCACCAGGGGGCCGTGAGGTCGGTACGCGTGGACGGGCGCCAGGTGCTGGTACTACTCGGCCGGTCCCATTTCTACGAGAGCCGCTCGCCCGCCCAGGTCGTGCACGCCGTGCGCACGGCGGTCATCGCCGGCGCCGGTGTGGTGGTGCTCACCAACGCCGCCGGAGCCGTCAACCCGGTCCTGCGGCCGGGCGAGGTGGTGCTCGTGCGCGACCACCTCAACCTGACGGGCGCCTCCCCCCTTTCCGGCGGGGAGCCACCACCCCCCTACCGTTCGCCTTTCGTGGACCTCACCGACCTGTACGCGTCGGCTCTCCGCCGTACGGCCAGGACGGTGGACCCGAGCCTGGCCGAAGGCGTTTACGCCGCCCTGCCCGGGCCCCATTACGAGACGCCGGCCGAGATCGCCATGCTCCGGGCCGCCGGCGCCGACCTGGTCGGTATGTCGACCGCCCTCGAGGCGATCGCGGCGCGCCACCTCGGCGCTTTGGTGCTCGGCCTCTCGCTGGTGACCAACCTCGCTGCCGGGGTCTCGCCCGGACCGCTCGACCACGCCGAGGTACTGGCCGCCGGGGCGGCCGCCGTTCCCCGCCTCGGCCGGCTCCTCGCCGCCCTGCTTCCATTGCTGTCGCCGGGATGAACCGGGGGGAGGCGCAGGGGACCGCCAGCAGCCTGCCGGCCACCGGGCTGCCCGCCGAGCTCGTGGACCGGGTCAGGGCGTGGGTGGCCGAGGACCCGGACCCGGGGTCGCGAGCCGAACTGGAGGCGCTGTTGGCACAAGGCGACGAGGGCGGCCTCCGCGACCGTTTCGACCACCCGCTCAGCTTCGGCACCGCCGGCCTGCGGGGCCCGCTCGGCGCCGGCCCCGGACGGGTCAACTTGGCCGTCGTCCGCCGGACCACCGCCGGCCTGGTCAGCTATATCCGGGACCAAGGCGGGCAGGCCGGTGGCAACGGCGTCGTCGTCGGGCACGACGCCCGGCACCGCTCCGCCGAGCTCGCCGCCGATGCGGCCAGGGTCGTGGCGGCCGGTGGCTTGCCGGCGTGGCATTTCCGCAGTGCCCTGCCCACCCCCGTCACGGCTTTCGCCGTGCGCCACCTGGGAGCGGCGGCCGGGGCCATGGTCACTGCCAGCCACAACCCGGCGCCCGACAACGGCTACAAGGTCTACCTCAGCGACGGTGCCCTGGTCATCCCACCTCATGACGCCGCCATCGCCGCCGCCTCCTCCCAGGCCGCCCTTCCCCGGGGCCCGGCCCTCGAAGGACCTTTCGGCGACCTCCTGGTAGATATCGACGAGGCCGAGCTGTTGGCCGCTTACCGCCAGGCAGTGCTCGCCGTGGTGAGCACTGCCGGGCCCCGGCGGCTGCGCACCCTGTACACGCCCGTTCACGGGGTGGGCGGGGCGGTACTGCCCGAGCTCCTGGAAGAGGCGGGCTTCGACCGGCCGGCGCTCGTCGCCGCCCAGGCCCGGCCCGACCCCGACTTCCCGACCGCCCCTTTCCCCAACCCGGAAGAGCCAGGTGTCCTGGACCTGGCCCTGGCCGAGGCCGGGCGCCTCGGCCCGGACCTCGTCCTGGCCAACGACCCCGACGCCGACCGGTTGGCGGTCGCCGTCCCTGAGCGTGCTGGGCCAGGGGGAGCTGGGCCAGGGAGGGGGGGGCCGGGTTTCCGGGTGCTGACGGGCGACGAGCTCGGGGTGCTGATCGCTGACCACCTCATCTCGACCACCTGCGGTAGCGACCGGCTGGTGGCAACGACGGTGGTCTCCTCCTCCATGCTCTCGGCCCTGGCCGAGCACGCCGGGGTCGCCTACGTGGAGACGTTGACGGGGTTCAAATGGATCGCCCGGGCTGCGCTCCGGCGCCCGGGCCACCGCCTGCTGTTCGGGTACGAGGAGGCGCTCGGCTATGCCGTCACCGACGCCGTGGCCGACAAGGACGGGTTGTCGGCTGCCCTCGTAGTGGCCGACATGGCCGCCCGGGCCCTTAGCCAGGGGCGTTCGCTACTGGACCGCCTCGACGAGCTCGAATGCAGCCTGGGCGTGCACACCACGGGCCAGTGGTCCGTACGCTTGGCGGGAAGCGATGCCCCCGACGTACTCGCCGCCCTCATGTCCCGCCTGCGTTCGTCACCGCCGGCGCGCCTGGGCGGTCTCCAGGTGACGGCGGTACATGACCTGGCCCGGGGCGACGCCGAACTGCCGCCGTCGGACGTACTCGTCCTTCAGCTCGGCGGGGCGGGTCGCGTCGTGTTGCGCCCGAGCGGCACCGAGCCCAAGCTCAAGGCCTACCTTGAGGCGACCACCGGGCCCTGCGTTCCCGGGGACCTCGACGAGGCCCGGCGGGCCGCCCGGGCTCGGCTCGAAGAGCTCCGCGGCGAAGTCGTCACGTTGGTAACGGGAGGTTCATGAGCACGCAACCGACTACGCCCGGGGAACTTCGGCTGAGCCCCGAGGTGGCACGGGCGCGCCGGGACGGTACGCCCGTGCTCGCCCTGGAGTCGACCATCATCGCCCACGGCCTGCCCCGGCCCCGCAACCGTGAGGTGGCCCGGGAGCTGGAGGCCATCGCCCGTGAAGAAGGTGCCTGCCCGGCCACGGTGGCTGTGCTCGACGGCGTCGCCCACGTCGGGCTGGACGACGACGAACTGGCCCGGGTGGCCGAAGACACCACACTGCGCAAGCTCGGGACGCGCGACCTCCCGGTGGCCCTGGCCCTGGGGGCAAGCGGGGCGACGACGGTCTCCGCCACCGCCTGGCTGGCTGCCGCGGCCGGCATCCGGGTCTTCGCCACCGGCGGTCTGGGCGGGGTGCACCGCGGGTTCGCGGAGACTTTCGACGAATCGGCGGACCTCGGGGTGCTAAGCCACACCCGCCTCACCGTGGTCTCAGCCGGGGTGAAGTCCATCCTCGATGTACCCGCCACCCTGGAACGCCTGGAGAGCCTGAGCGTGACGGTGGTGGGCTTCGCCACCGCCATCTTTCCCGGCTTCTACCTCCACAGCTCCGGCCGCCCGCTCGACTGGACCGTCCACACGCCGGCCGAGGTCGCCGGGATAATGCACCAGCAGGACGCCCTGCATATCGGTTCGGCGCTTCTGGTCGCCAACCCGGTGCCCGAGGCCGAGCAGCTGGATCCGGAGCTGCACGACCGGGCGCTGGCCGAGGCGCTGGCCGGGGCCGAAAGAGATGGCGTCACGGGGCAGCGCCTCACGCCTTACCTGCTGGCGGCGCTGGTGCAGGCCACGGGGGGTGCCGCCCTCGAGGCCAACCTGGCCGCGGTCAGAGGCAATGTCAGGCTGGGCGCCAGGATCGCGGTCGCCTTCGCCCGTTGAGGCGCGTTCTCACAGAGTGCCGAAAAGGCGGTCCCCGAAGTCGCCGAGCCCGGGGACTATGTACGCGTGCTGGTTGAGGCCCTCGTCGATCGAAGCGGTGACGATGTTGACGTCGGGGTGGAGCTGGTGGAGGTGGGTGATGCCCTCGGGGGCCGACACCACCGACAGGAGGGTGATCTCCTCGGCGCCCGCCTTCTCCAGCGCGTGGCAGGCAGCCGCGGCCGAGGCACCGGTGGCGAGCATGGGGTCGAGCAACAGGACCACCCGTCCATCCAGTGGGGGCAGCTTGGAGTAGTAGAGGGAAGGCTCGAAGGTGGCGTGGTCACGCTCGAGGCCGACATAGCCGACGGTCACCTCGGGGAACAGCTCGGTCACCGCCTCCAGCATCCCGAGCCCGGCCCGCAGCACGGGCACGGCCACCAGGGGTTTGGCCAGCCGGGCCCCGGTGGTGCGGGTGAGCGGCGTCTCCACCTCGACCGGGGCGGTGGGTACCCCCCTGGTCGCTTCCAGGCAGAGCACCAGCGCCAGCCGCTTGGCCAGGAGGCGGAACAGCGGAGGCGGCGTGTTGCGGTCGCGCAACTGCGCCAATAAAGCTTTCGCCAGGGGATGGTCAACGACCTGTACACCCAACTTCGCCAGCCTCCTCGGCCGCTCGGCCTGGCCCCGTCCGGCGCTAGACGCCGACGGGGTGCCAGACGGTCTTGATCTCGGTGAAAAAAACCAGCCGCGCCGGGCCTGGCTCGGCGGACCAGTCCACGCCGATCGGCGGCCGGCGCAGGACTCGTTTTACATTGTCCGCCGCCGCCACTTCGAGCTCGGCTTCGGCCTCTGGCGCCGCCCCGGCGAGGTCGAGGGCGTCGACGTCGCGGTGGGCGGCCAGCACGGGCCCGAGCTCGGCCGTATGTCCGGTGAGGATGTTGACCACGCCCCCGGGGAGATCGGAGGTCGCCAGGACCTCGGCCAGCTCCAGGGCGGGGAGGGGGTGGGCCCCGCAGGCGACCACCACCACGGCGTTCCCGGTCGTTATCACCGGGGCGATCACGCTCACCAGCCCGAGGAGCGAGGAGGTCTGGGGGGCGAGCACGCCCACGACGCCGGTGGGCTCAGGGAACGAGAAGTTGAAGTAAGGGCCGGCTATGGGGTTTGAGGAGCCTGCCACCTGGGCGAACTTGTCCGACCAGCCCGCGTACCAGACCAGGCGGTCGACCGCAGCGTCCACTGTCGAGGAGGCGGCCCCGGCGTCCAGCCCTTCCCCGGCCACGAGAGCGTCGACGAACTGAGCGTGGCGGCCCTCCAGCATCTCGGCCACGCGGTAGACGACCTGGCCCCGCAGGTAGGCGGTCGCCTTGGCCCAACCGGGCTGGGCCTTGCGGGCCGCCACGACGGCCTCCCGGAGGTCCTTGCGGGAGGCGAGGGCCGCGTTGGCCAGGACCTGCCCTCCCGAGCCGCAGATGGGATAGGAACGCCCGGACTCCGAACGCGGGAAGGCCCCGCCGATGAAGAGCTTGTAGGTCTTGCGTACCATCAACCGCCCCTCAGGCAACTGCCCCTCAGGCTCACGTCCCTCAGGCATCGAACGAGCCTTCGAGATAGGCCTCGAGACCGTGACGGCCGCCCTCCCGGCCGAAGCCTGACTCGCCATAGCCGCCGAAGGGACTGGCAGGGTCGAAGCGGTTGAAGGTGTTGGCCCACACCACCCCGGCCCGCAAGCGGGCGGCCATGTGCAGGATGCGGCTACCCTTCTCGGTCCAGACCCCCGCCGACAGCCCGTAAGGGGTGTTGTTGGCCTTCTCGACTGCCTCTTCAGGGGTGCGGAACGTGAGCACGGAGAGGACGGGGCCGAAGATCTCCTCGCGGGCGATCCGTTGGGCCGGGACCACGCCGGTGAACAGTGTCGGAGGGAACCAGTAGCCCCGGTCAGGCAACGTGCACGCCGGGGACCAGCGCTGCGCCCCCTCGTCCTCGCCCGATGCCGCCAGCCGCCGGATCTTGTCGAGCTGAGCTGAGGAATTGATGGCGCCGATATCGGTGTTTTTGTCGAGGGGGTCGCCCAGGCGCAGGGTGTCGAGCCGTCGCTTCAGGGCCTCGACCACGCCCTCAACGATCGGCTCCTGGACGAGCAGGCGGGACCCGGCGCAGCACACCTGGCCCTGATTGAAGAAAATGCCGTTGACGATCCCTTCGACCGCCTGGGACAAGGGGGCATCCTCGAAGACGATGTTGGCCGCCTTGCCTCCAAGCTCCAACGTGAGGCGCCTACCGGTCCCGGCCAGGTCGCGCTGGATCTGCTTGCCGACCTCGGTAGAGCCGGTGAAGGCGACCTTGTCGAGCCCGGGGTGGGCGACCAGGGCGGCTCCCGTGTCCCCGGCGCCCGGGACGATGTTGACCACGCCCGGGGGCAGGTCGGCCTGCTGGAGGATCTCGGCCAACAGGAGAGCGGAGAGGGGCGTCGTCTCGGCCGGCTTAAGCACACAGGTGTTGCCGGTCGCCAGCGCCGGGGCCAGCTTCCAGGCGGCCATCAGCAGCGGGAAATTCCACGGTATGACCTGCCCGGCCACGCCGAGCGGCCTCGGGTGGGGCCCGAAGCCGGCATAGGCGAGCTTGTCCGCCCAGCCCGCGTAGTAGAAGAAGTGGGCGGCGGCGAGAGGCACGTCGACGTCGCGTGACTCCTTTATGGGCTTGCCGTTGTCGAGGGTCTCGAGCACCGCCAGCTCGCGCGAACGTTCCTGGATGATGCGGGCCACGCGGAACAGGTACTTCGCCCGCTCCCGGCCCGGCATCGGTCCCCAGACCTCTTCCTGCGCTCGCCGTGCGGCTCGCACCGCCCGGTCGACGTCAGCCGGCCCGGCCGAGCTGACCTCGGCCAGAACTTCCTGCGAAGACGGGTTCTCTGTCTTGAAATGACCACCGTCGGCTGGGCTCACGAACTCCCCGTCGATGAACAGCCCGTACGAAGCCCTCAGGTTGACCACGGCCCGCGACTCGGGCGCAGGTGCATAAGGGAAACGGGGGGAGGTCAAGGAAGGTCCCGCTACTCGACGCTGAAGTCCTGCGAGCCGGCGTAGGCCCCGCGCCGTTGCTTGGAGCGTTGCATCAAGAGGTCGTTGAGCAGGCTGGAAGCGCCGATGCGGAACCGGTCCGGCTCCAGCCAAGCGTCGCCGGCGACCTCGTTGACCAGCACGAGGTAGCGGATGGCGTCCTTTGTGGTCCGGACGCCCCCGGCCACTTTGACCCCGACTGTGGTGCCCGAAACGTCGGCAAACTCCCGCACCGCCTCCAGCATCACCAGGGCGACCGGAGGCGTGGCCGCAGGGCTCACCTTGCCGGTCGAGGTCTTCACGAAGTCGGCGCCGCCGACCATCGCCGTCCAGCACGCCCGGCGCACGTTGTCGTAGGTGACGAGCTCGCCGGTCTCCAGTATCACCTTGAGGTGCGCCTGCCCGCAGGCCTCTTTCACGGCCTGCACCTCTTCGAGCACCACCCCGTAGCGGCCGGCCAGAAAAGCTCCGCGATCGATGACCATGTCCACCTCGTCCGCCCCGGCGGCCACCGCATCGGCGACATCGGCCAGCTTCACCGCCAAGGAGGCACGGCCCGAAGGGAAGGCCGTGGCTACAGAAGCCACCTTGACCGGGCTGCCGGCCAGCGCCGCCCGGGCGAAGGGGACGAGGTCGGGGTAGACGCAGACCGCGGCGACCGGCGGGACCTCGGGGCTCTCGGGGTCGGGCCGGCGGGCCTTGCCGCACAGGGCCCTCACCTTGCCCGGCGTGTCGGCACCCTCGAGCGTCGTGAGGTCGACCATCGAGATGGCGGTGTCGATGGCCCAGAGCTTGGCCCCGGCCTTGATCGACCGGGTCGCCAGACCGGAGGCCCGCTGCTCCGCCCCAACCTGGTCGACACCCGGGAGACCATGGAGGAAGCGGCGAAGGGAAACCTCCGACCGGGCTATGTCCGCCAGCTCGGAACGCCGCGCCCGCTCGGGCACGCCACCGGCCTCCGCCGGGCCCAAAGCCCTGTCCACGACGAGGAGCTGGTCCCCTGGCTGCGCGCTCATCGGCACCGGTCCAATGTACGCCTACGGCGGTTCGTACAAGGCGAGGACCAAGCTCGGCCGGGCCGATGCCGCGCCATCGATGGTGGTCATCGACACCCATCAAGCCCATGCTGCAGGGGAAAAGCTGGGCGCCTCACCTGTCGAACGGTCAGCAGTGAACGTGGGAACCGTCCTGGGTCCTCCCTATCCCCCGGCCACCCAGGCCGAGGTCGGGCAGGCTCGTCGTCAGCCGACAACCCCAGGGTGGGGTGGAGCCCTCGTAGTAGTCCGAGCGTGGGAAAGCCACGTACATGGCGAAGGAGGACAGCGTGCCCGTAAGGATAAACCCCGGTTTATGTAGGTTTCTTGGCGTTGAGGCCAAGCTGTTTGGCTGCCGTAAACATCCGTTCGTCATAGGTGACGAACTGGCCAAGATCGGTCCCGAGCTGTCGGGCGCTCTCGAGGTGGATGGCGTCAAGGGACCGGACCTCCAATGGCAACAGCACACCAGCCGCGCTAAGGATGCGGTCGCTCACGCGGATCATGTCGACCCGGTTGAGGACGGTTCGTCCTCGGGCCAGGGCTGCGTCGCCCTCGAGGAGCAGCGCCCGGAGGACTTCTGTACGAGCGAGAGCGCTGGAGATCAAGGGAGTACGTCGCCGCAGGTGCCGCCGCAGCGCTATCGACTCGGGCTCCTCAACAACGAGCTTGACGATCGCTGACGAGTCGAGGTACGTCGCCGCCGTCAGCGTTCGTTGTCCCGGAAACGAGCAAGGACCGCCGAGGGAGGCTCGGGTGCTCTTGATGGCAGCGGGTCGGGGAGGTCCTCGAGGTCCAAAGTGGCGGCGTCGATCTCGCCGGCGAGGCGGAGCCGTTGCAGAGGGCTCCCAACCGGCAGCGGCGTGAGCAAGGCCACAGGCCGTCCGCGATCGGTGATCTCGATCGTCTCACCTTGCTCGACTTGGCGCAGCAGCGCGCTCGCCCGCTGCCGTAGCTCCCGCACCCCGACTGACGTCATATGCTACTTATAGCACATCGCAGCGTCTACCTTGGCGTGAGCGGCGCTGCGCATGCGGTCGGCGGCGGACCGGTAGCTGTCCTCCAGCCACCCTGCCCCGAGGCCGCGGTAGATGCTGTAGGCCAGCATCTGGGCCAGGTTCGTTTCCACGAAGCTGCTCGGCTGGTCGACCACATTGTGGAAGAGCCCGTCGCCCCGTTGGTGAGCCAAGCAGCCATCAATGACCTCCCGGGCGTAGCCGGCCAGCCGCAGCCGGGCGGCGATTGTCTCGGGCAGGGCCTTAACCAGCCGGGCCAGACCCGCGGCGGCCCAGCCGTTGCCCACGCCCCAGAACCCGGGGTCGACCCATTGCCGCTGGCCGTCGTCCCAGATGTGCGCGTACAGGTGGGCCACCGGGTCCCAGAGCGCGGCCCGGTAGGCCTCGACCTGAGCTACCGCTTCGTCGGCTTGGCCGGCCAGGGCCAGGAACGGGGGCACCATGTAGATCGAGTCGTCCCACAGCTGCACGCTGCAACGGCTCTCCGTTGACCGCCGGGTCAGTGACATTCGTGCCCGATCCCAGCATGGCGACGCGCCCGTCGGGGACGCGCCGCAATACAGCTTCGCCCGCCAACAGGACGACGAGTCCCTGTTCGTCGAGCTCCAACAGGGCCTGGGCGGCCACCCCCTGTTCCCAGGAGGCGCGCTGCATGCACAGCATGGCGCGCGTGACCCTGCCGATCGTCTCCTGGTCAAAGGGGTGGCGATCTTCGTGCACCGATCTAATCCTTTCTGGAACGGCGATTAAGGACGGGTCACCGGGCCATCGCTTTGCTAGCGCGCGCGCTCGGGACGTTAATCGATACCGGCCAGACCGAGCACGTGGCCCATCCGTTCGGTGGCCAGATCAGCGTCCCGGAGGAGAGTGGCCCCGTCGGCGAGCCGGAAGATCGTCGCCAGGTGGGTGACCGAGCGCGCGCTCTCGAACCCCCCAACCATCTTGAAGTGGGGCTGGAACCCGTTGAGGAAAGCGAGGAACGTGACCCCGGTCTTTTAGAAGCGCGTGGGCGCGGCGAAAACATGGCGCGACAGCTCGACCGTCGGCTCTATCCGTGCTCTGAAGCCACTGACATCACCCCGGTCCAGCGCCTCAGGCCAGCCAGGCCGGCGGTCAAGGGGAGCCGGTGTGCTGCCTAGCAATTGGGGCACACTCTGTAATGGGCGGTGGGTACTGTCATGAGGTGCCTGACGCCCAGCCCGTAGATCTCGTCGTCGCCGGAGCCGAGGTGGTGGTGACGATGGACAGGGCCTCCACGGACAGGGCCTCCACGGACAGGGCC
>Ga0182013_10000692_pt1 | contig 46556 bp, 39 predicted proteins | sample 612S2MmetaG_FD_120487 | JGI IMG/M metagenome (GOLD analysis project Ga0182013, IMG submission 120487) | Permafrost microbial communities from Stordalen Mire, Sweden - 612S2M metaG | ecosystem: Environmental > Terrestrial > Soil > Wetlands > Permafrost | place: Sweden: Stordalen | collected...
CCGGGCGTAGCCGAGGAAAAGCAGCACGCTGATCAGGGTGACCAGGACCCAGGTGGGATGGCTGTTGATCGGGTTCCAGTCGTTCAGGCCGTGCAGGACCGCCGCGATCCCGATCCCGACACCGGCGAGGGAGAACCTCCGGCTCTGACCGGTGATGGCCAGGCCGATGAAATACCCGGTGATACCGGCCCAGCACGCGTGGTCCACCGGGTCGGTGAGGAACCGCCAGATGTACTGAATCGTCAGGCCCTGCAGCGTGATGCCGTTGACACTTCCCGGCACCGTGCCCAGGACATTGAAATAGTGCACGGCCTCGGCCGCGCCGAACACAAGCCCGCTCACCGCGCCCAGGAACAGGTAATCCCGTGGCGCCTGCGACTGCCACTGCCGCCGCCATATCCACGCCACCGCGACGATCGGGATGGCCTTGGCCAGCTCCTCCGGGATACCGATGGTGACGACGTCCAGCAAGTTCGAAGTCCCGGCGTGCAGCTCGGTTTCCAGGAATATCGCGATGGGCGCCTGGGTGACGATGCCGATCACCGCGATGGTCGCCAGCATGGACCTGCTCACATGCTGCGGGCGGACGATAACGCCGAGCAGCAGCAGCCAGGCCACCGCGAAGTAAGCGGCGAAGATCCAGGCAATATCGCGGATGGTGGACTCGGTCGCGTTGTTCAGCATGACCAGCGCGATCGGCGGAACGCAGACCAAGGCGATCAGCAGCAGCACCGGCCAGCTGCGCAGGGCCGGGTCACGGGCCCAGTGCCGCACCGGGACCAGCGACGAGAAAGAATACGCGGGAAATTGGCCGGGATGCTGGGCCGGATACGGCTGGCCGGGATACGGCTGACCCGGATACTGCGGGCCGGGATGCTGCGGGCCGGGATGCTGCGGGCCGGAATTTGGGAAGCCCCCGCTCATCAATGCCGCCTTCCGCGAACGTGACGGAAACAGCCGCTAGGCAGCCAGCTACGAACGCTAATCCTAAACTAGGGTTGACGGCTTGCACTAGGGATCGCTTTTACTGGTCGTCGCCGGGCTGATCACGATTTTCCCGGCCTTCAGTCGCCGATGACCACCCGGTTAGTAAGCGTCCCGATACTCTCAATAGTCACCGAAACCTCGTCCCCGTCGATCAGCGGCCCCACGCCGGCCGGCGTCCCGGTGAGCAGGATGTCCCCGGGCAGCAGCGTCATCACCTGGCTGACGTGCGCGATCAGGTCGGGCACCGGCCAGAGCAGCTCCGAGGTGCGGGCCTGCTGCCTGACGGTCCCGTTCACGGTGGTGGTGATCGCGAGGTCGGCGGGGTTCGTCCCGGTCTCCATCCAGGGACCGAGCGGGCAGAACGTGTCGAAGCCCTTGGCCCGGGTCCATTGCCCGTCCCTGGCCTGCAGGTCCCGTGCGGTGACGTCGTTGGCGCAGGTGTAACCGAAGATCACGTCCTCGGCCCGCTCCCTGGGCACCTGCCGGCAGAGCCTGCCGATGATGACCGCGAGCTCCCCCTCGAAGTCGACCCGGTCGGTGAGCTTGACCGGGTACTTGATCGCGTCTCCCGGCCCGGTCACCGACGTCGACGGCTTGAGGAAAAGCACCGGCTCCGGCGGCAGCCCGCCGTCCCTCAAGGCGGCCGCGTAATTCCGGTCGACGGCCACGACCTTGCTCGGCAGCACCGGGGCCAGCAGCCTGACCTCGGCCAGCGGGTAGCTGTGCCCGGTCAGCCGGACGCCGCCCGGGTCGACCCCGAACGGGTGCCCGTACAACTCGCTGATCCTCAGCCCAAGCCCGGACCCGGCCTCAGCCGGCTGGCCCTCGATGACGCCGTACGCAACCCCGTCACCCTGAGCGAATCTCGCGATGCGCACGCCTCTCCCTTTTCTACTGCTGGTAACCCTCGACCTCGCTGGCCGGCCTGGCCATCGCCTCGTCCGGGTCCTCACCGAACTCGCGGCGGGCCCGCCGCTGCCGCAGCAGGTCCCAGCACTGGTCCAGTGACTCCTCGACGGACCGGAGCTGCTCGTGCTCCTCCGGAGCGCTCAGCTCACCGGCCGTGAGCTGCTGCCTGAGCCGGTGCTCGGTTTCGATCAGCTCACCGATGTTCGCCATGATCTGCTTGTCGTCCATGCCCCTACCGTAAATCCCGGACCGGCTTGCTGCGGCTCGGGGGCGGCTTATTGACCCGAGCGGGCCGGGCGAAACGCACATCCCGGCCACTTTCCTGACCGGGCGGTACGGCGAAGTCCAGGAGCCGTTCGCCCTCGGCGGCGATGGCGTCCAGGTCGGCGGCGCGCATCGGGACGAAGGGCTCGATCTGCAGGACGGCCTGGGCGATCGTCCAGTCGGCCTGCCACAGGCCGTCGACGAGCAGCGTGCCGCGGCTGGCCCCGTGGCCCGGGGGCAGCGGGACCGGACGGCGATGCGGGATGACCCGGCTGCGGTCGGCGAAGGAGAGCAGCAGGTTGTCATAGGCGGGCAGGAAGCGGGGCGGCGCCGGGACGTCGGGGCCGGGCCGGGGTGCGTCCGGCAGGTCGAGCAGATGGCCGCCCGGCCCGGTGAATACCCGCAGCCGGGCCCCCAGTCGCTCGGTCACCTCACGCAGCCGGGACAGCCCGGACCAGGCCTGGATGTCGGCCACGCTGGCCGGCCCGTAGGCGCCCAGGTAACGCAGCACCAGCTGCTCCACCGCGCGGGCCGGATCCGGCGGGGCCAGCGGGGTGTCCAGCCACGCGGCGGCCAGCACGAAGGTGGCCTGCCCGGCCGAACCCCACAGGCCGCGCGGCGGCGCCTGCACCAGCGGCAGCAGGTGGGTGGCCGCGTAGGCCAGCGAGGCCGGGTCACGGTCCGGCCAGCGCGGCGCCAGCCGCCGGGCCAGCTGCGCCCGGGTCAGCGCGGTCTCGCCGAGCAGGGCGGCCGCGATCGCCGTGAGCTCGCTCAGGTCGACCCCGTCCAGGTTCTTGCCGAAGGCGCCGGCCAGACCGCGTTCCATCAAGGGCTGGACCAGCGGGCGGAAGCTGACGAAATCCTCGGCGGTCAGCAGGTGGACGGTGTTGCGCATCAGGTGGGCACGCACCACGGACCGTTTGGTCAAAAGATCTTTGAGGTGGTCAGGACGGAAGCCGGACAGCCTCGTCCACAGCCCCAGGTACGGGGCCAGCGGGGCCTGGGCTTGCAGGCCGCCCAGGTGCCCGATCGCGTCGGCGGCGGGCCGCTCGGCCCGGCGCAGCAGCAGCTGGCGCTCCAGCGTGGCGCGGTTCAGCTCCCGCAGCCCGAGCGAGCCTGCCGTCACCGGGCCGGCCTGGGGTCATCGTGGCTAGTCAGCTGGCGGTGCGCACGGTAACTATCCACGATGATGGGATCTTAGCTTGGTTCGCGGCCGGAGCGCAGCAGGCAGTAGGTGACGGCCTCCTCCAGGGCGTGGTAGGAGGCGGCGATGATGTTCTCGTGCACGCCGACCGTGTTCCAGACCTCGCCTGAGCCGTCGTCGGACTCGACCAGGACCCTGGTGACGGCGCCGGTGCCGTGGGTGCCGGCCAGGATACGGACCTTGTAGTCGGTCAGCTGCAGCCGGGCCAGCTCCGGGTAGATCTGCTCCAGAGCCGCGCGCAGCGCCTTGTCCAGGGCGTTCACCGGGCCGTTGCCCTCGCCCACCGCGACCAGCCGCTCCCCCTTGGCGGCCAGCCTGACCGTCGCCTCGCTCGTCATCCGGTGGTCCGGGTGACGCTCGACGATGACCCGCCAGGACTCCACCGCGAAGTACTCGTGCCGCTGGCCAAGCTCGTCGCGCAGCAGCAGCTCGAACGAGGCGTCCGCAGCCTCGAAGGTGTAGCCGCGGGCCTCCAGGTCCTTGACCCGGTCGGTGACCCGGCCGATGGCCGCCTTGTCCCCGGACAGGTCATAACCGAGCTCGCGGCCCTTCAGCTCGACCGACGCCCGGCCCGCCATGTCCGAGACGAGCATCCGCATGTCGTTGCCGACCAGGACGGGATCGATGTGCTGGTAGAGCATCGGGTCCACCTTGATCGCCGAGGCGTGCAGCCCGGCCTTGTGGGCGAAGGCGGACAGCCCCACGTACGGCTGGTGGGTGTCCGGCGCCACGTTGGTGACCTCGCTGATCGCGTGCGCGATCCGGCTCATCTCCTTGATGCCCGCGACCGGCAGCACCTCGCGCCCCTGCTTCAGCTGCAGCCCGGCCACCACGCTGAACAGGTTGGCGTTGCCGGCCCGTTCGCCGTAGCCGTTCGCGGTGCCCTGGACGTGGGTGACGCCCGCGTCCACCGCGACCAGGGTGTTGGCCACGCCGCAGGCGGTGTCGTCGTGGCAGTGGATGCCAAGCCGGGACCCGGTGGCGTCGGCGACGGCGCGGACCACGTCGGTCAGCTCGTTCGGCATCATGCCGCCGTTGGTGTCGCACAGGGCGACCACGTCGGCGCCGGCTTCGGCGGCGGTGCGGACCACCTCGAGGGCGTAGGCCGGGTTGGACCGGTAGCCGTCGAAGAAGTGCTCGGCGTCGAGGAACACCCGCTGGCCATGATCGCGTAGGTGGGTAACCGTGTCCGCGATCATGGCCAGGTTCTCGTCCAGCGTGGTGCGCAGGGCGAGCAGGACGTGCCGGTCGTGACTCTTGGCGACAAGGGTCACGACCGGCGCGCCCGATTCGCGCAGAGCGGCGACCTGGGGGTCGTAGGCCGCCTGAGCGCCGGGCCGGCGGGTCGCGCCGAACGCGGCGAGCTGCGCGTGGTGAAGGTCCAGTTCGGTCCGTGCGCGGGCGAAGAACTCGGTGTCCTTCGGTATCGCGCCCGGCCAGCCGCCCTCGATGAACCCGACGCCAAGGTCGTCCAGCTGCCTGGCGATGACCAGCTTGTCGGCGACCGACAGGTTCAGCCCCTCTTGCTGGGCGCCGTCGCGGAGCGTGGTGTCGTAGACGTGGAAGGTGTCATCGAGCATCGGTGCTGTCCGTTTCTTTAAGAGGTGTGCCGCCACTGGCGCAAAACAAAAGACCCCCCGCGAGAACGCGAGAGGTCTGCGCATCGGCGACGGGCCTAGGGCCACGCCTAGGGCTCGTTGCCCTAGGAGCCGACGCGCCTGCCGATAATGATGCGGCCGGACGTCATGCGCTCAGTGTGCCACACGTCCGCCCCCACCCGCACATCCGTCTCGCATGCCGAGACGCCGAGGGGTACCTGGGACTAGCAGACTTTGTGGACCCAGTTGAGGGGGTCGGGGTGGCGGCCGTACTGGATGTTGATGAGTTCTTCGCGGAGGCGGAGGGTGATGGGGCCGGGCTCGCCGTCGGCGACGGACCAGTCGGCGGACTCGCTCTTGACCCGGCCGACCGGGGTGATCACGGCCGCGGTCCCGCAGGCGAACACCTCGGTCAGCTGGCCGGCCGCACACTGCGCCTGCCACTGCTCGATGGAGATTGGCTCCTCGGCGACCGCCAAGCCCAAATCAGGGGCCAGCTTGAGCAGCGAGTCGCGGGTGATGCCAGGCAGCAGGGTTCCGGTCAGCGGCGGGGTGGTGATCAGCGGAGCACCGCCGGGGTCTGAGCCGGTCTGGACGAAGAACAGGTTCATGCCGCCCATTTCCTCGACCCAGCGGTGCTCCGCGGCGTCCAGCCAGACCACCTGGTCACAGCCCCGCTCCACCGCCTGGCGCTGGGCCACGAACGCGGCCGCGTAGTTGCCGCCGGTCTTGACCCCGCCGGTGCCGCCCGGCGCGGCCCGGGTGTAGTCCTGGGACAGCCACACGGTGACCGGCTTAACCCCGCCGCTGAAGTAGGACGCGGCCGGCGAGGCGATGACGCAGAACAGGTACTCGTTCGACGGGTGGTTGACGCCGAGCCCCCGCTCGGTCGCGATCATGAACGGGCGCAGGTAGAGGCTGTTGCCCGCACCGGAAGGCACCCACTCGCGGTCCTGCGCGACGAGCAGCTCGAGGGCCCGGATGAAGGTCTCCTCCGGCAGCTCGGGCATCGCCATCCGGCGGGCCGTGGCGTTGAACCTGGCCGCGTTGGCATCCGGCCGGAACAGCGCGATCGACCCGTTGTCCTGGCGGTAGGCCTTCAGCCCCTCGAAAAACTCCTGCGAGTAGTGGAGCACCGCGGTGGCCGGGTCCAGCGTGAACGGCCCGTACGGCTCAAGCCGCGCGTCGTGCCAGCCGCGGCCGGCCGACCAGCGGGCCGTGATCATGTGATCGGTGAAGATCTGGCCGAACCCGGGCGAGGCCAGCATGGCCTCGCGCTCGGCATCGGGCACCAGGTGACCGGACGGGCGGATATCGAACTCAGTCATGATCGAAGCCTTCCTCGCCCGCGGCGGGGCGCGACATCAACACTAGCCAGTGAGCTGAACAGGATCAGCCGGATACTCGCTCGGCGATGTCGTCGCCTATCTCCACCGTGGTGCGCGCCGCCCAGGCGCCCTGCCGCTCGACCAGGTCCTCGGCCACCGACTGCTCGATCCGCCCGGCCAACGAGCCCAGGCCCAGATGCTCGCAGAGCATGGCCGCGGACAAGATCGCCGCCGTCGGGTCGGCCTTCTGCTGGCCGGCGATGTCCGGGGCGCTGCCGTGCACCGGCTCGAACATGGACGGCGTGGTCCGCTCCGGGTTGATGTTGCCGCTCGCGGCCAGCCCGATGCCGCCGGCGATCGCGGCCCCCAGGTCGGTCAGGATGTCGCCGAACAGGTTGTCGGTGACGATGACGTCGAACCGTTCTGGTGCGGACACGAAGAACATCGACGCGGCGTCCACGTGGCAGTAGTCCACCGACACCTCGGCGAACTCCTTGGCCAGCCGGTCCACCGTGCGCTGCCACAGGTCGCCGGCGTAGGTCAGCACGTTGGTCTTGTGCACCAGGGTGAGCTTGCGGCGCGGCCGCCTCATCGCCCGGCCGAACGCGTACCTGGCCACCCGCTCCACCCCGAACGCGGTGTTGATGCTCTCCTGGGTGGCGATCTCGGCCGCCGTGCCCTTGCGCATCACGCCGCCCGCACCGGTGTAGGGACCCTCGGTGCCCTCCCGGACCACCACCATGTCCACCGACTCTGGCCGGGCGTTGGTCAGCGGGACGGCCACGCCGGGATAGAGCCGCACCGGGCGCAGGTTGACGTAGTGGTCGAGCTCGAACCGCAGTCGCAGCAGCAAGCCGCGTTCGAGCACGCCGCTGGGCACGCTCGGGTCGCCGACCGCGCCGAGCAGGATCGCGTCGTGGCCCTTGATCTCCTCGAGTACCGCGTCCGGCAGAGTCTCCCCGGTCCGGTGCCAGCGCCGTGCGCCCAGGTCGTAGCTGGTCTCCTCGAAGGAGACCCCGACGGCGCGGAGCACCTTGAGTGCCTCGGCGACCACCTCGGGACCGATACCGTCGCCGCCGACGACGGCCAGCCTGATTGTTCGTGAGCCCATGGCTGAACCTTACTTGCGGGCCGGGCTGGGTGCGGCAGGCGCGTCGCCGCCGTTGTCGCGCCGGTCGAGGGCGACCTGGACGGCGCGGGTCAGGGCAGGGTCAGCGGGGTCCGGAGAGGTCGAAGAGACCAGAGGGTCCAGAGGGGCCGGGGGCTGGGGGTCGTCGGACTTATTCCAGGGGTACATGTCGTACACGAGAATGCTCCTGATCGCGATGAGGAAACGGCCAGCAGCCAACCCCCGCAGCGGGTTGCCGGCCTGTCTTCGATCAGGCTCCGCTGCGGCAGGGAAAGAGTACGAGACGCCGCATAGTGTCTGTCACGTTACCCGAACGCAGCCGGCCTGCACACTCCTTAAGACATCGGTCTCGCTATCCGAGACGGATTAGGGCAGCCAGCGGCGATGGCGCGGGCGGGCGGCGTGCTTCCATACCTGGCGCGCACGCACCCGGAGCCGTTCTGCCTGGTCGGCTTGTTGTTCGTAGAGCAGCCCGTAGCTGAACGCGTTTTCGCCGGCCAGGTGCGCGCCGATGCCGAGATCCCTGGCGGCCTGCCGGGCCAGCACCGTGTCCTGGTGCTCGCCGAGGACCGACTGGACCTTCTTCATCTGCTTGGCGAACCGGCGGGCCGGGCGGCCGGCCGCCGGGCGGGTGGCCTCGGCCGCGTAGCGGGCCCGGCGGGCCGACTTGCGCGCCTGGTGCAGAGCCACGTCCTGGGCTGGGCCGGCCGGGGTGTGCCTGGCCTGGCGCAGCCGCCGGTTTGCCTGCCGGTACGCCAGGCGCACCGCCGCCGGGAGCACTTCACGGGCCGGGTCGGCCGCCCGCGGGCCCAGCGGCGGCTCGCTGACGATCCGGTCGAGCTCGGCCCGCAGCCCGGCGTACCTGGGTGAGTCGAGCGCCTCGATCAGGCCGGCGTGCGCGGCGGCCCGCTGCGGCGCGTAATGACCCCGGACCCGCGCCTGCACCGGCCCGATGAGCAGCTCGACCGGCACGGACCGCAGGTGAGCCTGCAGGTGCCCGGGCAGCACCTCGCCTTCGCGGGCCGCGCCGAGCAACCCGCCCAGCCACTTGAGCTCGGCGGCCAGCTGCTCGCTACGGGACCGCGGAATAACCGAGCCGAACGAACGGAACGTGGCGCGCAGCCGGCGGGTCGCGATCCGCATCTGGTGGACGGCGTCGGGCTGGTCGGACCTGACCAGGGGCTCCAGTGCGGTCAGGGCGGCCGCCGGGATCCGGAGATAGGCCAGCACCACCTCCCCCGCCGACGCCGAGCGGCGCGGCCGGGTACCGGCGATAACCTGCGGGGAATGCTCCGAGTGGGGCGCGGTCTGAGTCATAACCATCCCGACCTGCTACCCCACCCGGAGCATTCAACACCTCTTACTCGTCCTCTTACTCGTCCTCGGCGAGCCAGGACATCAGCGGGCGCAGCTTGGCCCCGACCTGCTCGATCTGCTCGGCGCGCTCGGCCTCGCGGCGCTTGAGGAAGTTGGGCTTGCCCGCGTCGAACTCCTCGACCAGCTCACGGGCGAACGAGCCGTCCTGGATCTCGCCCAGGATGCGGCGCATCTCCTCGCGGGTCTGCTCGTTGATCAGCCGCGGGCCCCGGGTGTAGCCGCCGTACTCGGCGGTGTCGGACACCGACCAGTACATCTTGGAGATGCCGCCCTCGTACATCAGGTCCACGATCAGCTTCATCTCGTGCAGGCACTCGAAGTAGGCGGACTCCGGCTGGTAGCCGGCCTCGACCAGGGTGGCGAAACCCGCCTTGATCAGTTCGGCCACGCCGCCGCACAGCACCGTCTGCTCGCCGAACAGGTCGGTCTCGGTCTCCTCGGTGAACGTGCTCTTCAGCGCGCCCGCCCGGGTGCCGCCGATGGCCTTGGCGTAGGCCAGGGTCAGCGGCCAGGCGTTACCTGTCGCGTCATGCTCGACGCAGACCAGCATGGGCACGCCGCGGCCCTGCGCGAACTGGCGGCGTACCAGGTGACCGGGCGCCTTGGGCGCGACCATGCAGACGTCCACGCCGGCCGGCGGGGTAATGAGGTCGTAGCGGATGTTCAGGCCGTGGGCGAAGAACAGCGCGTCGCCTTCGACCAGCGAGGGCGCGATCGCCTCGGCGTAAAGCTGCCGCTGCAGGTGATCGGGAACCAGGACCATGACCAGGTCCGACTCCTCGCACGCCTCGGCCGGGGTGAGGACCCGCAGGCCGTCGCTCTCGGCTTTCTCCCGGCTCTTGGAACCCTCGGGGAGCCCGACCCGGACGTTCACGCCGGAATCGCGCAGCGAGAGCGCGTGCGCGTGCCCCTGGCTGCCGTAACCGAGCACGGCGACGTGCCGGCCCTGGATAACGGAGAGGTCGGCGCTGTCGTCGTAGAAAATCTCTGCCACTTGAAATGGGCCTTTCTCTATGGTTGGTGTGCTGAGGGGTTAGGCGCTGCGCTCGACCGGCCGGAGCGCGCGATCGGTGATCGACCGGCCACCGCGGCCGATGGCCACCATCCCGGACTCGACCAGCTCCTTGATCCCGAACGGTTCAAGCACCTTGATCAGGGCATCCAGCTTCTCCCGGTTCCCTGTCGCCTCGATCGTGATCACATCAAGGGCCACGTCCACCACCTTGGCCCGGAACAGGTTAACGGTCTCAAGGACCCGCGACCTGCTCTCGGCGTCGGCTCTGATCTTGACCAGGATCAGCTCGCGCTGCACCGTGGCGCCCGGCTCGAGCTCCACGATCTTCAGCACGTTGATCAGCTTGTTCAGCTGCTTGGTGACCTGCTCCAGCGGGTGCTCCTCGCAGTTCACCACGATCGTGATGCGGGAGATCTCATCGTGCTCGGTCGGCCCGACCGCCAGTGAGTCGATGTTGAAATTGCGGCGCGCGAACAGCCCGGCGATCCTGACCAGGACCCCCGGCTTGTTCTCCACCAGCACGGACAGCGTATGCCGAGTCATTATTCGGTCGCCCCTCCCCAGTCGGGCGCGAGGCCGCGCGCGAAGTTAATGTCGTTGTTGGACGTGCCGGCCGCGACCATGGGCCAGACCATGGCGTCCCTGTGCACGATGAAGTCGACCACGACCGGGCGGTCGTTGATGGCCATGGCCTGCTCGATCACCTTGTCCACGTCGCCCGCCTCCTCGCAGCGCAGGCCCGCGCAGTCGTAGGCCTCGGCGAGCTTGACGAAGTCAGGGATGCGGGTGCCGGTCGGCCGGCCTGACGCGGCCTTGGTGGCGGTCCTTTGCAGGTCGGTGTTGGAGTAGCGCTCGTTGTAGAACAGGGTCTGCCACTGCCTGACCATGCCGAGGCTGCCGTTGTTGATGATCGCGACCTTGATCGGGATGCCCTCGATGGCGCAGGTGGCCAGCTCCTGGTTGGTCATCTGGAAACACCCGTCGCCGTCGATCGCCCACACGGTGGCGTCCGGCCGGCCCATCTTGGCGCCCATCGCGGCCGGCACGGCGAAGCCCATCGTGCCCAGGCCGCCCGAGTTGATCCAGGTCGCCGGGTGCTCGTAGTCGATGAACTGGGCGGCCCACATCTGGTGCTGGCCGACCCCGGCCACGTACACCGCGTCCGGACCGGCGATCTGGCCGATCCGTTCGATCACGTACTGCGGCGCCAGCGAGCCGTCGTCGGGCTGGTCATAGCCCAGCGGGTAGGTGTTCCGCAGCATGTCGAGCTGCGCCCACCAGGCGGTCAGGTCGGGCTGGCGGCCCTGCTCGTTCTCGGCGCGGACGGCGGCGATCAGGTCGGCGATCACCTCCCGGCAGTCACCGACGATCGGCACGTCGGCGCGGCGGTTCTTGGAGATCTCGGCCGGATCGATGTCCGCGTGCACGATCAGCGCGTTCGGTGCGAACGTGTCGAGCTTGCCGGTCACCCGGTCGTCGAACCTGGTGCCGAGCGCGATGAGCAGGTCGGCCTGCTGCAGCGCGCCGACCGCCGCCACCGCGCCGTGCATGCCGGGCATGCCCAGGTGCTGCGGGTGCCGGTCGGGGAACGCGCCCCTGGCCATCAGCGTGGTGACCACCGGGATGCCGGTCAGCTCGGCAAGCTCGCGCAGCTGCTCGCAGGCGCGTGCCTTGATCACGCCGCCGCCGACGTACAGGACGGGGCGCCTGGACTCGGTGATCAGCCGCGCAGCCTCGCGCACCTGCCGGGCGTGCGGCCTGGTCACCGGGTGGTAGCCGGGCAGGTCCAGGGTGACCGGCCAGCTGAAGTCGGTCATCGCCTGCAGCGCATCCTTGGAGATGTCCACAAGCACCGGCCCCGGCCGTCCGGTCGAGGCCACGTGGAACGCCTCGGCGATGGTGCGGGCGATGTCCTCGGGCTTGGTGACGAGGAAATTGTGCTTGGTGATCGGGATGGTGATCCCGGAGATGTCGGCCTCCTGGAAGCCGTCGGTGCCGATCAGGCTGGACGGCACCTGCCCGGTGATCGCGACCATCGGAACCGAGTCCATGTAGGCGTCGGCGATCGGCGTCACCAGGTTCGTCGCGCCCGGGCCGCTGGTCGCCATGCAGACGCCGACCCGGCCGGTGGCCTGGGCGTACCCGGTGGCGGCGTGACCCGCGCCCTGCTCGTGCCTGACCAGGATGTGCCTGATCACCTTGGAGTCGAGCAGCGGGTCGTAGGCCGGCAGGACCGCGCCGCCCGGAATGCCGAACACGATGTCCGCGCCGACTCGCTCCAGCGCGTACACCAGCGCCTGCGCCCCGGTGGCCCGCACCTTGCCGACGCTGGCGACGTGCGCGCGGGGCGGCTCAGGCTGGGCCTGCGCGGTCTCCGAAGCCTGCTGGGCCTGCTGGGGCTGCGGCTGGCCGGGGGCGGGATGGTGGGTGGCTTCTCGGTGCGGCGAGCGGGCGGCTAGGTCCCGCGGGCTGGGACCCGGGACCCCGGGTGAGCCCGAGGGCCCGGTTGCGGCCGCTGGCGGCCGCCCGGAAGCGTCGGCTTCCTTGTGGCCGGTCATCTGCTCGGTCATCGGTAGGTCTCCATTGTCTGGCGTTGCGGGACTGTCTTGCGGCACTTGTCGTTGCGGCACTGTCTTTGGCGGTCTTTGTGGTGGTGGCACGGTCTTTGCGGCCCGGGCTTGCGGCCGGCGGCATAAAAAATCCCCTCGTGCCTGACGGCAGTCGAGGGGAGCGCGCAGTGAGCTGGCTTGGTCAGCGGCCTGCGCGCCGGCCAAGTACGAGAATCTGCAGAGGAGTCACCGGTACACCATACTGCGGTTCTCGATCAGTACGTCAACCGCTGACGGGGGTTGTCTCACATTCCGAGACCGGCTGCTCGTGCGGATCGGCCGCAGCGTCGCTGAGCAGCGCTTCCACGCCCGCCGCGGCCATCGGCTTGGCCAGCAGAAAGCCCTGCCCGTAGTCGCAGCCGATCTCGCGCAGCGCGATGAGCTGGCGAGGCAGCTCGATGCCCTCGGCGACCACCCGCAGGCCCAGGTCCCGTCCTACCTGGACCACGGTCCTGGTGAGCAGCGTGAGCGCGTCGTCACGGCCGAGGCCGGCCACGAACGAGGGGTCGATCTTGATGATGTCCAGCGGGAGTTCCCGCAAGTTGGCCAGCGAGGCGTAGCCGGTGCCGAAGTCGTCGACCGCCAACCGGATCCCGAGCTGGTGCAGCTCGGCGAGCCGGTCAGTGATCAGCCCGTCGCCGGTCACCAGGACCCGCTCGTTCACCTCGACCGTGAGCGCCTCGGGCGGCAAGCCGGTATCGGCGAGGATGGCGGCCACCCGGGCGGCGAACGTGGGCGAGGTGATCTGCCGGGCGGACAGGTTGACGCAGATTCCGACGTCGGCCCCCGACCGCCGCCAGGCTACCCCCTGCGCGCAGGCCTCGCGGAGCACCCATTCGCCGAGCGGGACGATCAGGCCGGACTCCTCGGCGACGGCGAGAAACTCCCGCGGCGGCACCAGCTGACCCGCGCGCCGCCACCGGACCAGCGCCTCGGCCCCGATGACGCGCGAGGTCTCCAGGTTGAGGATCGGCTGATACTGCAGCTTGAGCTCGCTGCGGCTAATGGCCCGCTGCAGGTCGCTGACGAGCTCAAGCCGGCGCACCACGTCCTCGTGCATGTGTGCGGCGTAGACCTCGACCCGATCGCCGCCTGCCTCCTTCGCCCGGGACATGGCCACGTCCGCGTTGCGGAGCATCAGTCCGGGCGGGATGCCTGGGGTTGCCGGGGTGCTCTCGTGGTCCTGGGTGCTCTCGGCGACGGCGACGCCCACGCTGGCGGTGAGCGCGATCTGCTGGCGGCCGGCCTGGAACGGCTCCGCCGCGACCACGCCGCCCAGCCGTTCGGCGATCTCGATGATCTCCTGGGTGCTCCCTGCGTTTTCGATCAGGACCGCGAACTCGTCGCTGCCCCAGCGAGCCACCGTGTGGTGCACCGGGACAACGGCGCGCAGCCGCCGGGCCGCCTGGGCCAGCACGAGGTCACCGGCGCCATGGCCCGCCGAGTCGTTGACCGCGGTGAAACGGTCAAGGTCCAGGAAGATGACGCCGGTCCGCCCGGGCCCAGGGCCAGCGGCTGGCACCGTGGTCAGCGCGCCCCTGGCCCGCTCTTCGACGTAGGCGCGGTTCGGCAGCCCGGTCAGCCCATCGTGGAAGGTCAGGTGGGTCACCTGCTGACGCAGGGCCACCTGGTCGCTGACGTCGCGGGCGGTGACGAGCACCTGGCTGGGCTCGCCCGGGGCCTGGTAGCGCAGCACGGTGGACTCCACGTGCCGCCACGTCCCGTCGGCCGCCCGGACCCGGGCCGGGAACCGGCCCGAGCCCTCGGCTGGTTCGCTGCCCGGCGCCTTCGGGGACTCGGCGGAGCCCGCCGGGTGGTAGCCCCCGAGCGCGAGCCGGACGGCGGCCAACGCGGCCCCGCGGTCTTCGGGATGAACGAAATCGATGAGCCGCCGGCCGACCAGGGATCCCGGCGGGTAGCCGTAGTCCTGGACCGCCTGGCTCGCGTAGGAGATAGCACCGTCGAGGTCGCAGACGACGAAGACGTCGCTGGTCCGGCTGGCCAGGTCGCGCAGGCTCCGGCTGGACTCCCGCCACATGGACAGCACGACGCCGTTCTGCCGGATCAGCATGAAGACCCGAGCCGCCAGCACGAGCACGCCCGCCCCGCCGGCCACCACCAGGGCGGCCCCGGACCCTGGCGCTGCGGCCAGCCCGTTGCCGATCACCACCAGGGTGGCGGCGCAGGCGGCGAGCACGGCGATGATGCCGGCCGCCGCCGAGCTTGCGGTCCGGCGGGTCCAGCCGCCCTCTGTCACCCGCCAGGGAGCCAGCCCGAGCAGCAGCGCCGCGGCCACCGGCAGCAGTTGCGCCGCGATACCCGGGTGGCCGCCCGCGACCCGCTGACCGACCGCGAGCGAGTCGCCGACCGCGACGGCAAGCAGGAACGTGTAAGGCAGCGTGGCGCGCCGCCAGGCGGTGGTGACCATGGGCAGCAGCGCACCCAGGACAGCCAGGTCCGCCAGCGGGTGGATGAGGGCGAGCAGGAAAGTGCCCGGCCGTTCGCCGGACCGGTGGAATTCGGCGCTGAACAGCGTCACCCACCCGATCACGAGCAGGGCGACCGCCATGACGTAGCCATCGGCCAGGCCAGCCAGCCCGGAAGCCGCCGACCCGGGGGGCACCGACCCGGCAGGTCCCAGTTTGCCCTCGGATCCGTCCGGGGGCTTGCCCTCGGATCCGTCCGGGCGCGCTGCTCGGGTGGCCGCCCACCGCTGGGCGCTGCTGTCGCCTTCTCGCTCCGCGGTGGTCAGCATCGCGATGCCGACCGCCACGGCGGCCAGCGCCAGCAAGGGCGGCAGGTCAGCGAACGACAGTCCGGGAGCGGGGTTCAGCGACCCGCCGCTGAGCATGACGATGATCAGCCCAGCGCCGTACAGCGCGGCGGCCCCCGCCAGCCACCGGTACCCCCGCGCGATGGCGCCATCGTGCCCGCGCGCGCCGAGCCATAGGCTCACCGCGGCCGCGCACCACGCAAGTATGCCAAGCACGCTCATACTCGGTTCCCCGAGATGATCAGGCGCACCCGGGCTCCTTCCGTTCGCCTCGCCGTCTTTCAGTACTCAACGCACGCCGGGCAAGAGCGGATAGCTTCATCACGCTTTCGTTACCACGTCGTAACGAAAAGTCGCAGGCGCCGCATGACCAGAGACCGATCTGGCGCTTACTCTACGTACCCGAGATCACACTTCGGTTGAGGAAGAGCGTCCAGCGGGAGACAAAACCACCGCTGCCCGAGACGTCTCGCGCACCCTTTCTTGCCACTCCTACAGAAATTGAATGGCTTAGGTCTGTGTCCGCAGGTAACGCTGCGTTTCACCGAACCCTGCGGACCGTAGGGCCGGCCGCGGCCGGCCCTACGGTCCGTGGGTGCGCCCTGTGGTCCGTGGGTGTGGCTGTGCCGCAAGGAGCTGCCCTTCCCTGGTGGAAGTCCTGATGCCGCGGGAGCGGTGATGGCAGGGGGCAGCGCGGCGGAGGCCCTGCCCCCTGGGTCAGCTCCGCCGGGACCCGCGGTCCCCGTGTGACGGGACAGCACCTGCCGGGCCGGTGGTGCGGCGGCCGGGAAAAAGATTGTGGTGGATCCGGGCTCCATGGAGTATTTGGTGCATCCCCGTGCACTCGATCCACCGCCAAGCCCGGATCCACCACGGAAAACCCGGCCAGGACGCCGGGAACGGCCGACGGGCGGGGCAGCCGGGACCACAGCGGCCAGCGGGACACCAGGGAACGTCACATGGACGCCGGGGAACGTCACATGGACGCCGGGGAACGTCACAGCCGGCAGGACTGCCATTGCCGTTAGCTCAGCGGCTGCCACGACGGCCCGGCCGGGGCTCGGAGGTAAGTTCCCATATCGCCTTGCTGCAGCGTATAGGAACGCGTTTGCCAGCCGCCGGCGAGTCGCTGAGCACGAACGTCATCAGGCTCCTGGTAACCGCGGATGAGCTTTTGGACCCGGTCCGTTGATCAGCCGGAGAGGTGCCAGAATGCGCAAGCCTCGATCCGCCGAGGGCGGCCAGCCAGCGGCAGCCGCCCCGTCGCCGATTCATAATCCTGTCGTCCGGCGAGTCATTGTCTCCGATCTAGTCTCCAGGCTAGGCAGCCGCATGAGCTACCTCACCCTGCCGTGGTTCGTTCTCATCACGACCTATTCGGCGACCCGGATGAGGTTTGTCTTCGCGGCCGAGCTACTGCCGGTGGCGGTACTCGGCATTCCGTCTTCTGCCGTGATCGAGCGCCTGGGGGTGCGCCGCACGGTCGTACTAGGCGACGCGGCACAGGCCATCCTGATCGGTCTGGTACCGGCCTTGTCCCTCTTGAAGGTGCTGTCATTCTGGGCCATCCTCGTCATCGTGGCCGGCGTGGGAACGGTCAGTGCGCCGTACTTCGCCGCGCAGCGACTGCTGCTGCCCGAGGCCCTGGGGATGACGAAGTCGCCTGCCGCGGCGGAAAGCACGCCCGGAGGGCACCGCCGCCAGCACCGGTATCCCGGCCGGGGTGCGCATTCCATGATCCCGTCCTGGCGAGGCTGATACTCGCGGCTACCGGCTACGGGATCTTCGTCCCGTTCATTCTCATGTCGCTGCCGATTATGGCCGATGTCCGGTTCGGCGCCAGCCCCCGGGTGGCGGGCTGGCTGCTAGCCGCCTGGGGCGGGGGCGCACTCGCCGGAACCTTCGTGGTGATGCCCGCCGTCAAGAAGCTGACGGCGCTCCGGCTCGGCGCGATCGCCGGTATCGGCATGGCGGTGCCGCTGTGGTTCCTGCCGCTCGGCCAACCCGCCGTCACCATCGCCCTGATCCTGGTCATTAGCGGGATCTTCGTCCCTATGCTGAACGCGCCCGGTTTCGCGCTGCTGACCACAAGACCGCCAGCGGAGCTACGCGGGCAGGTCATAACCTTCTTCGTGACCGCGAACCTGCTGGCCGGGCCCGCCGCCTACGTAGCCGCTGGTCCTCTGTTCACTCATTTCGGGCTCATGCGGGTCCTGGCCGCGGTGGCGATCGGCGTGACGTTGTGCGCGGCCGTGCTGCTCACGTTCCTGCGGCCTGCCGTAGCACACGGCCAGCAGCCGGCCCCGGTCGAAGCCCTGACGCGGGGAACGTAACCCCGGCCTGATCGGGACGGGAACACGCTGGAGCCCGGCCACGGTCCTGGCCGTCAAAGCCCGTGACCGGGCGGGCTTGGCCCTCGACTTCGCCGCCGCCTGCGGAGTCAAGGCGAGCCTTGATCGAGTTCAGGGTCGCGACCTCTTCTTGCGAAGGAGACGACAGCACCCCGCGCTGATCCGCGGAAAGAACATCGACGGGGTGGCCGGTCGCCGCAACGCAGCCACTGAATCGTAAGACATGGTGCCTCCTTGTAGTTGAAGCGGCCGATTGCCGCTCGGTACAGCGGCGGGCTGCTTGTCTGCAGCCCGCGTAATTAATTCCGGGTAAGAAACGCGCCCAGCCGGGCTGCGGACCTAAGTCGATACGCCCGCCCGGCCATTATCTGCGGCGATAGGAACGCCTTGCGCATCGGGCATGCCTCAGAGAACGAGGTAGACGTCCTGGCCTTCGACTTCGCCGCCGCCCGCGGAGTCAAGGCGAGCCTTGATCGAGTTCAGGGTCGCGACCTTTTCTTGCGAAAGAGACGACAGCACCCCGCGCTGATCCGCGGAAAGAACATCGATAGGATGGCCGGCCGCGCGCAACGCAGCCACTGAATCGTAAGTCATTGTGCCTCCTGATGGATTGATGCGACAGTTTGCCCACTCTGCATTTTCGGCTTAACCAGGTTTTTTAGTCTGCGCGACCGCACAGCGCGGTGCCATCCCAGAAGTTCATAGTTCTTGTGGCATGATCGCGCCGCGCCCGAGGAGCTCTAGACTTTCTCCGTAGTCCTGAACAGAGGAGAAGACGTGCGCAAGGTACTGATCGCCAACCGCGGCGAGATCGCCGTGCGGATCGTCCGGGCGTGCCGTGACGCCGGGCTGACCAGCGTGGCCGTCTACGCCGAGCCCGACCTGGACGCGCTGCATGTGCGGATGGCCGACGAAGCCTATGCGCTGGGCGGTGTGACCAGCCAGGAGACCTACCTGGACATCGGGAAGATCATCAAGGTGGCGACCGAGACCGGCACGGACGCGGTGCATCCCGGCTACGGCTTCCTGGCCGAGAACGCCGACTTCGCCCGCGCGGTGATCGACGCGGGCCTGACCTGGATCGGCCCGCCGCCGCAGGCCATCGAGGCGCTCGGCGACAAGGTCCGGGCCAGGCACATCGCCCGCGCGGCCGGGGCCCCGCTGACACCTGGCACGCAGGACCCGGTCTCCGGGGCCGACGAGGTCCTGGCGTTCGCCGCCGAGCATGGCTTTCCGGTGGCGATCAAGGCCGCGTTCGGCGGCGGCGGCCGCGGCCTCAAGGTGGCCTGGCGCGAGGACGAGGTCGCCGAGTTGTACGAGTCGGCGGTCCGGGAGGCCACCGCGGCGTTCGGCCGGGGCGAGTGCTTCGTCGAGCGGTACCTGGACCGGCCGCGGCACGTGGAAACGCAATGCCTGGCCGACGCGCACGGCGATGTGGTGGTGATCTCGACCCGGGACTGCTCCTTGCAGCGCAGGCACCAAAAGCTCGTCGAGGAGGCCCCGGCCCCGTTCCTGTCCGCGGCGCAGACCGAGGCGCTCTACTCCTCCTCCAAGGACATCCTGCGGCTGGCCGGCTACGTGGGCGCGGGCACCTGCGAGTTCCTCGTCGCCCAGGACGGCACGGTCAGCTTCCTCGAGGTCAACACCAGACTGCAAGTCGAGCACCCGGTCAGCGAGGAAGTGACAGGGATCGACCTGGTGCGCGAGATGTTCCGCATCGCCGAGGGGGAACATCTCGGTTACGACGACCCGCCGGCCCGGGGGCACTCGATCGAATTCCGGATCAACGCCGAAGACCCCGGCCGGAACTTCCTTCCGGCCCCGGGCACGATCACCGCCTGGGACCCGCCAGCTGGCCCAGGGGTGCGGCTCGACACCGGGTACACGGCCGGAATGACGGTCCCGCGAGTGTTCGACTCGCTGATCGGCAAGCTGATCGTGACCGGCGCCAGCCGCACTGAGGCCCTGCAGCGGGCGGCCCGCGCGCTGGCCGAGTTCGACATCGCCGGGATGCCCACGGTGCTGCCTTTCCACCGGGCCGTGGTCACCGACCCGGCATTCACCGATGAGCCGCTGCACGTGCACACCCGCTGGATCGAGACCGAGTTCGCCACTGAGATGCCGGCCCAGGACTCCGCCGAAGCGGCTGAGCCCGCCGAACGGGAAACGATCACCGTCGAGGTGGGCGGAAAGCGCCTCGAAGTGGTCATCCCGGCCGCCCTGACCACCGCCACCACCCGGGCCCCCGCAGGGGGTCCCCGGGGGGCCCGGGAAGGGGGTCCCCGGAAACGGGGGGGTTCGTCCCCCCGGGGCACTAACAGTAATGACCTGGTCAGCCCGATGCAGGGCACCATCATCAAGATCGCCGCGACCAACGGGCAGCAGGTATCGGCGGGTGACGTGGTGGTCGTGCTCGAGGCGATGAAGATGGAGCAGCCGCTGACCGCCCACAAGGACGGCACGCTGAACGGCCTGTCCGTCGAGGTGGGCCAGACCGTCACCGCTGGCGCCGTCATCGGCCAGATCGAGGACTGATCGGGCGTGCGCAAGCTCCCCGGAGATCCCAGCGCCGGGGGGAAGGCGCTGTTCGCGATCGGCGTCAGGCTGCCCGACCGTAACCGCGAATGGGTCAGGCATGAGCTGACCGACGTCGGCTGGCGTGCCCGGCTGACCATCCGGCACCTGATCCTCATGCTGCCGCTTGGCGCGCTGCTCGCGTTGCTGCCCGGTGCGATCTGGATCCGCATCATGGTTCCCGCGCTGTTCCTGATCTGCAGCGTAGGCATCGTCGCGATGTACGCCGACGACATCCGGGTCTCCCGGATGCGGCGGCACGGACTGGAGGCGCCGCACGATCCCGACCTGGGCCGCCCCTCCCACTAGGGGATGTCGCCGCCGAACTCCATGAGCTTCCTGGCCGCTTCGGTCACGCTGCCGGACATGGAGGGGTAGACGGCGAAGGTGCGCGCCAGCTGCTCGCTCGTCAGGTGCTGCTCGACCGCGACCGAGACGGCCATGATCAGCTCGCTGGCCCGCGGGGCCACCACCACGCCGCCGAGCACCACGCCGGTGCCCGGGCTGGTGAACAGCTTCACGAAACCGTCGCTGACCCCGGCCATCTTGGCCCGCGGGTTCGTGGCCAGTGGCAGCTTCAGCACCCGGGCGGAGATCTGGCCGGCCGTGACCGCTCGTTGCGAGACGCCGACGGTGGCGATCTCCGGGTCGGTGAAGATGGTCGCGGCGACGTGGCCGAGCCGCAGTGGGCCGACCGCCTCACCGAGCGTGTGCCACATAGCGATCCGGCCCTGCATGGCCGCGACCGAGGCCAGCATCAGCACGCCGGTGCAGTCGCCCGCGGCGTACACGCCGGCCGCAGACGTCCGCGACACGCGGTCGACCTCGACGAAGCCGTGCGCGTCCAGCTTCACGCCGGCCTCGTCCAGCCCGATGCCGTCGGTCCTGGGGATCATGCCCACGGTCAGCAGGCAGTGGCTGCCGGACACGGTGCGGCCGTCTTCCAGCGTGACGGTGACGGTGCCGGCGTCCCGGCTGACCGACTGCGCCCGCGACCGGCCGAGCACGGTCATGCCCCGGCGGCGGAACACGTCCTCGATCAGGCCGGCCGCGTCCTCGTCCTCCTGCGGGAGCACCCGGTCCCGCGAGGACACCAGCGTGACGCGGGAGCCGAGGGCCAGGTAGGCGCTGGCGAACTCGGCCCCGGTGACACCTGAGCCGACCACGATCAGATCGCGGGGCAGTTCGGTGAGGTCATAGAGCTGCCGCCAGGTCAAGATGCGCTCGCCGTCGGGCTCCGCGCCCGGCAGCACCCGGGGCCGCGCCCCGGTGGCGACCAGGATCGCGTCGGCCTGGATCCGCTCGTCGCCCGCCTGGATCGTGCCGGGCCCGGTCAGGCGGCCGGGGGCGGCGATCACCTTGACCTGCTCGGCGGCGAGCCGGGCGGTGATGTCCTGGGACTGGGCCCGGGCCAGGTCGGTGATCCGCTCGTAAAGACGGGCGGCGTTGACCGTGGCCAGGCCGCCGGTGGCGATGCCGAGCCGGGGCGCCCGGTTCAGCATCGTCATGGCGTTGGAGGTCTCGATCAGCGTCTTGGAAGGGACGCAATCGGTGAGCACGCAGGCACCGCCGACGCCGTCGGAATCGACGACGGTGACGTCGGCGCCGAGCTGGGCCGCGACGAGGGCGGCCTCGTAACCGCCGGGACCGCCGCCGAGGATCGCGATTGTCCGCCGAAGCAACGACACGATTACTGATTCCCCCGCAGTTAGTTGGTCGCAGTCAGGTATCAGACGCCGGCCAATTCGCGGCACCGGGCCACGGGACGCCGTACGCTTTCCCCCGTGGGACTGTACGCCGCCTACGGCAGCAACATGGACCCAGCTCAGATGCTGGTGCGTTGCCCGCACTCACCGCAGCGGGGTACCGGCTGGCTGGAGGGATGGCGGCTGACGTTCGGCGGTGCGGACATCGGCTGGGACGGGGCGCTGGCGACCGTGGTCGAGGCGCCAGGCACCCGGGTCTTCGTCGTGCTCTACGACGTGCCGGAGAACGACGAGAAGGAACTCGACAACTGGGACGGGGTCGATCTCGGCTACTACCGCAAGGCCAAGGTCCGGGTGGAGACCCTCGACGGCAACGTGCTGGCCTGGCTGTACGTCCTCAACTTCTACGAGGGCGGGCTGCCCTCGGCTAGGACGACCGGCATCCTCGCCGACGCCGCCGAGCAGGCAGCCGCCCCGGCGGACTACGTCGCGGCGCTGCGCACGCGGCCCTGCGCCAAGCTCGGCGACACCGACCCCGAGCCGCCCAGGTTAGACCAGGCCGACGATCAGCAGGATGAGCGCGGGGACGAGGACGGCGGCGATGGCAGACCGGCTCCAGGTGCTCCGCAGCGGCTCGAGCCAGCCGGTGACCGCGGAAGCGGAGGCGGTGCCGGGAACGGTCGGGGCGCCGGGAACGGTGGGATCGCCGGGGACGGTGGGGGCGCCGGGGACGGTGGGGGCGCTAGGGACGGTGGGGGCGCTAGGGACGGTCGGATCGCCGGGGACGGTGGGGGCGCCAGGCACGGTCGGGGCGGCGGGAACGGTGGCGGCGGCGCCGGTGGCCCAGACGGTCTCGGCCTGAGCGGCGGTCGCGCGCTCGCTGAGCAGTCGGACGATCATTTCCGCGTCCGCCTCGGCGGTGGAGGCAGCCGGAGCCGGAGCGGGCATCATGTCGCTGAAGCCCAGACCGCGGCCGGAGGACAGGCCGAACGACGACCGGCGCGAGCTTGGCCCCCGGCGCGAGCGGACCTCGGCGGCGAGCTGGCGGCGGCGCGAGTAGTGCACGGCCCACGAGCTGATGACCTTGCGGCGCCTCTTGCCCGCGGTGTCCTGGCCCAGGTCGCAGTGCACCCGGAGCAGGTCCGCCAGGTCCACCTTGGCCACGCTGGCCCAGCCGATCCGGTGATCACGCACCGGGTTCCTGACCGTGACCCCGTCGTCGTCCGCGATGAGCTTGGGCCGCTGCGCGGTGACGTAGGCGATCCCGGTCACGAGAAGCAGGACGGCCGCCGCGACCACGGAGGTGTGGTCCCGTCCCTGCACGGCCAGGTCGATCCAGTTGGCCACGGCGAACAGCAGCCACACGATCCAGACCACCAGGGCGGTCGGCGAGCGGAAGGTCTGGACGTTGCCGCCCCCTTGGCCCCCCTGGCGGCCCAGCCGGGTTCGCAGCCAGCCGCGCTGCGGGCCGGCCGCCGCCGGGGCGCCCGCGCCCGGGGAAACCCCCGGCGCCGCCTTCGGCGTGCTGCTCCACGGTGAGCCGCCTTGGTTAGCTGTCATGCTGCCGCACTTTCCACGACGACGATCGGGCGGTAACCCTCATTTCGTCCAGCCTAACGGCACCCAGGTGCGGAGGTAAGGCGCCGGTGACGCCGGGCAGCGGCTGGGCCACCATCGCCCCGTCGTCCCACAGCGCGGTGACCGCGGTGGCCGCCATCACCCGGACGCCCACGCCGATGGCGCGCTCGTCGATGTCGAACGTCGGCTGGTGAATGTCGAGCGAAGTCGTCGAACCTGGCACCCGGGTACCCAGCCGGGCCAGCGCGCCGGGGATCGACTCCAGGTACCAGGCAAAGTCCTCGCCGCCCAGGCTCTGCGGCGTCTGCACGACCGAGCCCGCGCCGAGCACGCCGAGCGCCGCGGCGGAGATCATCGCCGTGCTGGCCTGGTCGTTGACCGTGGGCGGCACGTAGCGCTGGTAGCTGAACTCCGCATGCAGCCCGTACGCGGAGGCCACCGAGTCGATGAGCTCCTTGAGCAGGTCGGGCGCCGCGTGCCAGGCCACGTCATCCAGGCAGCGCACGGTCCCCTCCACCAGCCCGGCGTCGGGGATGGCGTTGGCCACGGTGCCCGCGACCACCCGGCCCCAGACCAGGCTGAGGCTGGACCGCGGGTCGACCCGCCGGGACAGCGCGGCAGGCACCTCCGTGATGATCTTGCCGAGCGCGTAGACCAGGTCGGTGGTCAGGTGCGGCCGGGCGGTGTGGCCGCCGGGCCCGGAGACCCGCACCTCGATCTTGTCGCAGGCCGCGGTGATCGGGCCCGAGCGCACGCCGAGGTACCCGGCGTCCAGCCGGGGGTCGCAGTGCAGCGCGAAGATCCGGCCGACCGAGGCGATGCCGCCCGCCGCGAGCACGTCGAGCGAGCCGCCGCCCCCCTCCTCGGCGGGCTGGAAGACCAGCCGGACCCGCCCGGGCAGCAGGCCCGCGGCGGCCTGCCGGGCCAGGAACATGCCCGCGCCGAGCAGGATCGTGGTGTGCACGTCGTGACCGCAGGCATGGCAGGCACCCGGCACCGTGGAGCGGTAGGGAACGTCCTTCTCGTCCGTCATGGGGAGCGCATCGAGGTCAGCCCGCAGTGCCACCACCGGCCGTTCGGCGTAAGAATCTTGCTCCGAGCAATTTGGGGGGACGATATCGACGATCAGCCCGGTTCCCTTGGGCAAGATCATCGGCCGGAGTCCCTCTGCGGCCAGCCGCAGCGCGACCCGGCGGGTGGTGCGATGCTCGGCGTTGGCCAACTCCGGGTGCGCGTGCAGATCGCGGCGGAACTCGATCAGCTCAGCCTCGTGCTCGGCCAGAAACTCGCTAAGATCCGCGACCAAGTCATTGCCTGCCATACTCACCATCCCCCTGGAACCTGTCGTCTGCGAACTCGGTGACCAGCGCGTCTACCACGCTGGTCAGGTCCCCGGTGCGGGCGTAGACGGCCCGCTGCCGCTCGTAGGAGGCGCCGTGCTCGAGCACGGCGGCGACCACGGAGAGCTCATCGGCACAGCCGAGCCTGGCCGCGACCGGCTCAAGCTCGGCCAGCAGCTCGTACAGCTGGTCGCGCAGCGGCGCGGTGCCGCCGGCCTCGTCAGTGATCACGATCGCGTCCAGCCCGTACCGCGTCGCGCGCCATTTGTTGTCCCTGACCACCCAGGACGAGGGAGAGGGCAGCGTGTAGCCGCGGTCCAGCTGGAAGTCGAACAGCTGGACCAGGCACTGCGAGAGCGCGGCGACCATGCCCACCTCGCGCAGCGTCGGCACCCCGTCGAACATGCGGATCTCGACGGTGCCGAAGTCCGGGTGCGGCCGGATGTCCCACCAGACCTCCTTGATGCTGCGAATTGTCCCAGCCCGCAGCAGGGTGTCCATGTAGTCCTCGAACTGTTTCCAGTCCGTAAGCCGTTGCGGTATACCCGCCGTCGGTAGCGCGCCGAACGTCACGGACCTGCTGGAGGCAAGCCCGGTGTCGTACCCGCACCAGAACGGGCTCGACGCGGTAATGGCGAGAAAGTGCGGAAGATAGGCGGCGAGGGCATTGACGATCGGAATCGCCTTGCTCCCGTCACGAATCCCCACATGAACGTGTACTCCGAAAGTCTGAATCCGGCGGGCCAGCCACTGCATTTGCTCGACAAGCTCGGCATAGCGCTGGATAGGCGCCATTGCCGCATCCTGCCAGTTGCTCACCGGATGAGTGCCGGCACACGCCAATAGGATACCGTGCTCCGCGGTCGTCCGCTGCAGTTCGCTGATCGTGCAGGCGAGGTCGTCTTTCGCCTCGGCCACCGTACTGCTAATGCCCGTGACCAGCTCAAGCGTCGACTGCATCAGCTCGTGCCTGATCCGCGGGTGCTCGCCGTGGCCGGCCGCCCCTGGCAGCTCGTCGAGCAGCTTCCCGGCTTCCTGGCGGAGCAGCTTCGTCTGGGCGTCGATGAGCTGCACCTCCCATTCGACCCCGAGCGTCGCACCACGGGAAGGATTCCACTCGATAGCCATGGCTGACCTCCGGCCCCCCTTTGTTAAATTGTCACAAGGTTCCGGGCCGGTACTCGCCCCATACGTCCCGCAGGGCGTCGCAGACCTCACCGAGAGTGGCGTCGGCTCGCAGCGCGTCGCGCAGCGGATAAAGCACGTTATCTGTGCCCTCGGCCGCCTTCTTGACGGCGGAAAGCGTGCGGCCGACAGCCGCGGCGTCGCGGCGATCGCGGACGGCAGCCAGCCGGGCCGATTGTTCGGCCTCAAGGGCCGGGTCGAAGCGGAGCGGCTGATAAGGCTCCTCGCTGGCCGAGACGAACTTGTTCACGCCGACGATCACCCGCTCGCCCCCGTCGATCTCGCAGGCCACCTGGTAGGCCGTGCCCTCGATCTCCTGCTTCTGGAACCCGCGCTCGATCGCCGCCGCCGCCCCGCCCATGTCCTCGATCCGGTTCATCAGCTCAGCGGCGGCGGTGGCCACCTCGTCGGTCATCGACTCGATCGCGTACGAGCCCGCGAACGGGTCCGCCGTCGCGGTCAGGTCGCTCTCGTACGCGATCACCTGCTGGGTGCGCAGCGCCAGCCGGGCCGCCTTGGTGCTCGGCAGCGCGAGCGCCTCGTCGAAGGAGTTCGTGTGCAGCGACTGGGTGCCGCCAAGCACGGCCGCCAGGGCCTGCAGGCTCACCCGGACCATGTTCACCTCAGGCTGCTGCGCGGTGAGCTGGACGCCGGCCGTCTGGGTGTGGAACCGCAGCATCTGCGACCTGGGGTCCTTGGCGTTGAATTCGTTCTTCATGATGCCCGCCCACAGCCGGCGCGCCGCCCGGAACTTGGCCACCTCCTCGAGCAGCGTGGTCCGGGCGACGAAGAAGAACGAAAGCCGGGGGCCGAAGTCGTCGATGTCCAGGCCGGATTTCAGCGCCGTCCGGACATACTCTTTGGCGTTGGCCAGCGTGAACGCGATCTCCTGCACCGGCGTCGCGCCGGCCTCGGCCATGTGGTAGCCGGAGATGGAGATCGTGTTCCACTTGGGCAGCTCCCGGTGGCAGTAACCGAAGGTGTCGGCCACCAGGCGCAGCGACGGGCGCGGCGGGTAGATATAGGTGCCCCGGGCGATGTACTCCTTGAGCACGTCGTTCTGGATCGTCCCGGTCAGCTTGTCCAGCCGCGCGCCCTGTTCCTCGCCGACCGTGGCGTACATCAGCAGCAGCACCGCGGCCGGCGCGTTGATCGTCATCGAGGTGGACACGGTGTCGAGTGGGATATCGCTGAACAGCGTGCGCATGTCGTCGATGCAGTCAATGGCCACCCCGACCTTGCCCACCTCGCCGTGCGCGACGTTGGCGTCGGAGTCATAGCCCATCTGCGTGGGCAGGTCGAAGGCGACGGAAAGGCCGGTGGTGCCGGCCTCGATAAGCTCGTGATATCGCCGGTTGGACTCCGCGGCGGTGGCGAAGCCGGCGTACTGCCGCATCGTCCACGGGCGGTCGACGTACATTCGCGGATACACACCGCGAGTAAACGGATACTTTCCGGGCCTGCCTAGGTCTGTTTCCGGCCGGAAATCCGTAAGCTTGCTGTCGTCGTAGACGGGATCGATCGGAAAGCCTGACTCGGACGTGCGCTCCATGTGCCCAGAGTACTTCGGAGCGACCGCATGGCCCACGGGAGAGGAGGTCGCTTGGGGCGCTTGCGTGTTCTGGCCGGCCCGGTACTGGCCGGCCCGGTACTGGCTGGCGCGGTACTGGCCGGCGCGGTGCTGGCTCCTGGGGCGGCGGCCGGGGGGGTCATCGGGGGGGTCATCGGGGGGAGCCGGCTGGCCGGGCCCGGGGTGGTGGTCGACGACGGCGCCGGGCGCGCGCTGCCGTCGGTGCAGGCGTCCGCGTTCGTCGTCGCCGACGCGGGCACCGGTCAGGTGCTCGCGGCCAAGGACCCGCACGGGTGGTACCGGCCGGCCAGCACGCTCAAGATGCTCACCGCGGTCGCGCTGATCCCGCTGCTCAACCCGGACGCCACCGTGGTCGCGAGCAAGCAGGCCACCTCGGCCCCCGCGAACGTGGCCGGCCTCATCACCGGGCACGCCTACCGGATCTCTGACCTGTTCACCGCGCTGCTGACGATCTCCGCCAACGACGCCGCGGTGGCCCTGACGCAGGCGACGGGATCGTTCGGCCGGGGCATGGCCGCGATCAACGCCGAGGCGCGGCAGCTGCGAGCCGACGACACCGTGGCGGTCGAGCCCAACGGGCTGGACGCCCCCGGCCAGCACACCTCCGCCTACGACCTGGCCCTGATCGCCCGGCAGGCGCTGCGGCAGCCCGCGTTCATGAAGTACGACGAGACGACGGCCGCGAAGTTCGCGGTGAGCGCCAAGAAGAGCGTCACCCTGGTCAACCAGAACTCGCTGCTCACCAGCTACCCCGGAGGTATCGGCGGCAAGATCGGCTGGACCAGCGCGGCCGGCGCCACCTACGTGGGGATGGCCAGGCGGCACGGCGTCACGCTGATCGTGACCCTGCTGCACTGCCCCGCGCTGACCGAGATCGACACGGCCAAGAAGCTGCTGAACTGGGGCTTCGCGGTGGACGGCAAGGTTCGGGCCGTCGGCACGCTGGTCAGCGCGCTGCCGTCGGGCGGGGCGGGTTCGGGTTTTGCTTCGGCTTCGGCTTCGGCTTCGGCTTCGGCTTCGGCGTCGGGTTTTGCTTCGGGTTTTGCTTCGGCTTCGGGTTCTGCGGCGGGGGCGGTTAGGTCGGGTGCGGCTGGGGCGCGGGCGGCGGGGGGCGGGTCTGGGCTGGTGGGCGGCCATCCGTCCGTGGTCGCGGCCGGATTCAGCTGCGTCGCGCTGATCGTGGCCGGGCTCGGCTTCGCTCATAGCCGCAGGCGGCTCGGCTTCGCTCGTAGCCGCAGGCCGCCGCCCTCGGCGCGGAACCGGCGGGAGGGCTAGGGTGCTGGCTTGAGCAGGCCGATGCGGTCGCGGGTGGCCGCCATGGTCTGCCCGGCGACCTGGCGGGCGTGCGCGGCCCCGCGGGCGAGCACGCGGTCCAGCCCGGCCTCGTCGGCGAGAAGCCGCTGCGTCTTCTCCCTGATCGGGGCGAACGTGGCCACCACCAGCTCGGCCAGGTCCTTCTTGAAGCCGCCGTAGCCCGCGCCCTCGTACTTGGTCTCAAGCGCGGCGACCGGCTCACCGGACAGGGCCGAGTAGATCCGCAGCAGGTTGGTCACGCCCGGCTTGGCCTCGGCGTCGGCCCGGACCTCCGAGCCCGCGTCGGTGACCGCCCGGGCGATCTTCTTGCGGATCACGGCCGGATCGTCCAGGACGTCGATGATGCCCTGCGGTGCGGATGACGACTTGCTCATCTTGGCCGTCGGGTCCTGCAGATCGTAGATCTTGGCCACGTCGGCGAGGATGTACGGCTGCGGGGCGACAAACGTCTGGCCGTATCTCTTGTTGAACCGCTGGGCCAGCGTCCGGCTGAGCTCCAGGTGCTGCCGCTGGTCCTCGCCCACCGGCACCTGGTCGGCCTGGTAGAGCAGGATGTCGGCGGCTTGCAGGACAGGGTAGGTGAACAGGCCGACGGAGGCCTGCTCCTGGCCTTCCCTGGCGGACTTGTCCTTGAACTGAATCATCCGGCTCGCCTCGCCGAAGCCGGTCAGGCAGCCGAGGATCCAGGCCAGCTCGGCGTGCTCGGCCACATGGCTTTGCACGAACAGGGTGCACCGGTCCGGGTCAAGCCCGGCGCCGAGCAGCTGAGCGGCGGCGATCCTGGTCCGGCGGGAGAGCTGGGCCGGGTCCTGCGGCACCGTGATCGCGTGCAGGTCGACCACGCAGTAGAAAGCGTCGTAGCTGTCCTGCAGCGCTACCCACTGGCGCACCGCACCCAGGTAGTTGCCCAGGTGGAAGGAGTCGGCGGTGGGCTGGATGCCGGAAAGCACCCGGGATTGTGACATGCGCAGGAGTCTAGCGGCGGCCGCCGGGCAGGCCGGAATCGGCGACGACCACCTCGACCCGCTGGAATTCCTTCAGGTCGGAGTAGCCAGCCGTGGCCATCGTCCGGCGCAGCGCGCCCATCAGGTTCATCGAACCGTCCGGGACGGTGGACGGGCCGTGCAGGATCTGCTCGAGCGTGCCGATCGTGCCGACCCGGACCCGGGCGCCCCGGGGCAGCTCGGTGTGGTTGGCCTCACTGCCCCAGTGATAGCCCCGGCCTGGCGCCTGTTCGGCCCGGGCTAGCGGGGAGCCCACCATCACCGCGTCGGCGCCGATGGCCAGGGCCTTGGCGATGTCGCCGCTGGTGGTCATGGACCCGTCCGCGATCACGTGCACGTAGCGGCCGCCGGATTCGTCCAGGTAGTCGCGCCGCGCCGCGGCCACGTCGGCGATCGCGGTGGCCATCGGCACCGCGACGCCGAGCACGGTCACCGTGGTGTGGCCGGAACCGCCGCCGAATCCCACTAGCACCCCGGCGGCACCGGTGCGCATCAGGTGCAACGCGGCGGTATAGGTCGCGCAGCCGCCGACCACCACGGGGACGTCGAGCTCGTAAATGAACTGCTTGAGGTTGAGCGGTTCGGCCCGGCCGGAGACGTGCTCGGCCGACACCGTGGTACCGCGGATCACGAAGATGTCCACACCCGCGTCCACCACCGCCTTGGCGTACCTCGCGGTCCGCTGCGGCGACAGGCTCGCCGCGGTGGTCACCCCGGCCCGTGCGACCTCCTCGATCCGGCGCCCGATGAGGTCCTCGGAAATAGGTGCGGCGTACATGGCCTGCAGCCGCCGGGTCGCGGCCTGCTCGTCGAGCTCGGTGACCTCCGCGAGCAGCGGCTCAGGCTCTTCGTACCGGGTCCACAGTCCTTCCAGGTCGAGCACGGCGAGCCCGCCGAGGCGGCCGATGCCGATGGCGGTGGCCGGGGACACCACGCTGTCCATCGGGCACGCCATCAGCGGCAGCTCGAACCGGTAGGCGTCGATCTGCCAGGCGATCGACACCTCCTCCGGGTCTCGCGTCCGGCGCGCGGGCACGATGCCGATCTCGTTCAGAGAATAGGCTCGGCGCCCGGTCTTGCCCCGGCCGATCTCCACGTCGCTCATGTCTGGGACCCGTTCCGGCCCGGCCGGCCACCGTAGTTCGGCGCCTCGACGGTCATCTTGACGTCGTGCGGGTGACTCTCGGTCAGCCCGGCCGCGGTGATCTGGATAAACCGTGCGTCCTGCAGGTCGGCGATGGTCCGGGCGCCACAGTAGCCCATGGCCGCGCGGAGCCCGCCGACCAGCTGCCCGGCGACGGCGGACAGCGGCCCGCGGTAGGGCACCTGCCCCTCGATGCCCTCCGGCACGAGCTTGTCCTCGCGCAGCACGTCGTCCTGGAAGTAGCGGTCCTTGGAGTAGGAACGGCCGCGCTCGCGGTTCCGCAGCGCGCCGAGCGAGCCCATGCCCCGGTACAGCTTGTACTGCTTGCCGTTGATGAAGACCATCTCGCCGGGGCTCTCCTCGCACCCGGCGAGCAGGCTGCCGAGCATGACGCTGTCGGCGCCCGCGGCGATGGCCTTGGCGATGTCGCCCGAGTACTGCAGGCCGCCATCGCCGATCACGGGCACCCCGGCGGGCCGGGCCGCCTTGGCTGCCTCGTAGATGGCCGTCACCTGCGGCACGCCCACCCCGGCCACGACCCGGGTGGTACAGATGGACCCGGGCCCGACACCGACCTTGATGCCGTCTGCCCCCGCGTCCACCAGGGCCTGGGCCCCGGCCCTGGTCGCGACGTTGCCGCCCACCACCTCGATGTCGGAGTTCGCCTTGATCTGGGCGACCATCTCAAGCACGCCTTGCGCGTGCCCGTGCGCGGTGTCCACGACGAGGAAGTCCACCCCGACCTCGATGAGCGCCTGCGCCCGGCGCTTGGCGTCCTCACCCACCCCGACGGCGGCCCCGACCACCAGCCGCCCGGCCGGGTCCTTGGTCGCGAAGGGGAACTTCTCGCTCTTGGTGAAGTCCTTCACCGTGATCAGCCCGCGGAGCCGGCCCGCGTCGTCGACCAGCGGCAGCTTTTCCACCTTGTGCTGCCGCAGCAGCCGCAGCGCTTCCTCGGACGCCACCCCGACCGGCGCGGTGATCAGCGGCATCGCGGTCATCACCTCGGCCACCCGGCGGCTGTGGTCGGTCTCGAACCTGATGTCACGATTGGTGACGATGCCGACCAGCACGCCGTCGGCGCTGGTCACAGGCACGCCGGAGATACGGTACCGGCCGCAGAGTCCGTCCACGTCGGCGATGGTGGCATCCGGCCCGCACGTCACCGGGTGGGTGATCATGCCCGCCTCGGAACGCTTGACCATATCGGCCTGCTGGGCCTGGTCCTCGATCGACAGGTTGCGGTGCAGCACACCGACACCGCCTTGGCGGGCCATGGCAATCGCCATCCTGGCCTCGGTGACAGTGTCCATGGACGCCGACACGAGCGGGACACGGAGCTGGCAACGACGGGTGACCCTGGTGGTCGTGTCGGCCTCACTGGGCAGCACGCTGGAATGAGCGGGGAGCAGCAGGACGTCGTCGAAAGTCAGCCCGACGGGCGCGAACTTGTCGTCCGGGGGTAGTTGATCAGTCATGACACCTTCAGTGGCAGCGGGAATCTTCTCATCCTATTGGGCCGGCTTCCGTGAGGGCCGGCTGACCGGCCGCGAGTGCGCGCAGCCTCAGCAGCGCCCGGTGCTGGGCGACGCGGACCGCGCCGGGCGACATATCGAGCACGTACCCGGTGTCCTCGGCGGACAGGCCGCCGACCACCCGGAGCAGCAGCAGCCTTCGCTGGCCGGCCGGCAGGTGAGCCAGCAAGATCCGCGCCTGGCTGGCTTCCAGCCGGGCCACCGCGGTCTCCTCCGGCCCGAGGCACCGGTCCGGTACGTTCGGCAGCACGGGCACGGGCAGCGGTGAGCGGGCCGCGCCGCGGACCGCGTCGGCCACCTTGTGCGCGGCGATGGCGAACACGAAGGCCGCGAACGGCCGCCCCATGTCCCGGTAGGACGGCAGGGCGGACAGCAACGCCAGGCACACCTCCTGCGCCACGTCGTCTTCGTCCTGGTGTCCGATCGGGGCCAGCCGGGCCCGGACGTACCTCACGATCACCGGCCTGAACTGCCGCAGCAGCGCCTCGACCGCGTCCTGACGACCCTGCGCCGCCAGGACGTGCAGGTCGGCACGGGGTCGTGGCTCAGGGGTTGCCGGGGAGGATTGGGAGAGTTGGGAGAGCTGGAGTTGAGGGGGCTGGAGGGGGGGCTGGGGGGGGCTCAGGAACGCCATGTCGTTTGTGTTGGCCATGTCTGCGGCGGTGAATACGGAGCATTTCCATCTCGTCACATAAAGTTACTGCCCATTCGGCGGCCCGCCACCTCCGCGACACGCCGAAACGGCGGGCTACATTCTTATGACCTTTGCGTCTACCGCGAATTCGGTTAGCGTAATCGAGTGATAAGCCGGTCTTGTCCGGCCAAATTCTCTCGCCAGGATCCTCCACGAAAACTCGCGGTAACTGGCCAGGTAGGTAATTAGCTCACGGGACAGCACGAAAGCCGGGTTTCACGGTTGAAACCCGGCTTTCGTGCGGTTGGCTCGCCGGACGGTGGGTCCAGCGGAGCCCTCGCGCTAGGGGTTGACCTAGTGCGAGTGGCTGTGCCCGTGGCCGTCGGCCGCGGACCCTTCCTTCTCTTCCGGCTTCTCCACCACGAGGGTCTCCGTGGTCAGCAGCATGCCGGCGATCGACGCGGCGTTCTGCACGGCCGACCTGGTCACCTTCACCGGGTCGATGACGCCCTGAGCCATCAGGTCGCCGTACTCACCGGTAGCCGCGTTGTAACCGTGGCCCACGGGCAGCGTCGCGACCTTGGCGGTCACCACCCCGCCTTCCTGGCCCGCGTTCAGCGCGATCCAGCGGCACGGCTCGGCCAGGGCACGCTGTACGACGCGCACCCCGGTTGCCTCGTCGCCGGTAAAGCCGAGGTCACCGAGGTCGGTGGCGACATGCACCAGGGCGCTGCCGCCGCCGGCGATGATGCCTTCCTCGATGGCCGCGCGAGTGGCGGAGATGGCGTCCTCCAGGCGGTGCTTCTTCTCCTTGAGCTCCACCTCGGTGGCGGCACCGACCCGCAGGACGCAGACGCCGCCGGACAGCTTGGCCAGCCGCTCCTGCAGCTTCTCCTTGTCCCAGTCGGAGTCGGAGTTGTCGATCTCGGTGCGGATCTGCCTGATCCTGTCCTCGATCTCGCTCTTGTCGCCTGCCCCGTCCACGATCGTGGTGTCGTCCTTGGTGATGACGACACGGCGGGCGCGGCCCAGGCTGTCAATCTCGACCGACTCCAGCTTGGTGCCGAGCTCCTCGGTCACCACGGTGCCGCCGGTCAGGGCGGCGACGTCGGCCAGCATGGCCTTGCGGCGGTCGCCGAAGCCGGGCGCCTTCACGGCGACCACATTGAGCAGGCCGCGCAGCTTGTTCACCACGATGGTGGCCAGCGCCTCACCCTCGACGTCCTCGGCGATCACCAGCAGCGGCCTCTTCACCTGCGCGATCTTTTCGAGCAGCGGCAGGAAGTCGGCCATCGAGGAGATCTTGGACTGGTGGATGAGGATGTACGGGTCATCCAGCACCGCCTCGAGACGCTCGGGGTCGGTGATGAAGTACGGAGAAATGTATCCCTTGTCGAACTGGAGGCCTTCGGTGAATTCCAGCTCGAGGCCCATCGTCGGCGATTCCTCGACGGTGATGACGCCGTCCTTGCCGACCTTGCTGAACGCCTCGGCGATCAGCTCGCCGATCTTCTCGTCCTGCGCCGAGATCGTCGCGACGTGCGCGATTTCGGTCTGCTCCTCCACGTCACGCGCGGACTCGAGCAGTCGCTTGGAGACCTCAGCGGCGGCGGCGTCTATACCGCGCTTAAGGTCCATCGGGTTGGCGCCGGCGGTGACCGAACGCAGCCCGAAGTGCACCATCGCCTGGGCCAGGACCGTCGCCGTCGTGGTGCCGTCTCCGGCGACGTCGTTGGTCTTGGTGGCGACCTCCTTGGCGAGCTGGGCGCCCATGTTCTCGTACGGGTCCTCCAGCTCCACCTCCTTGGCGACGGTCACGCCATCGTTGGTGATGGTGGGGGCGCCCCATTTTTTATCGAGTACGACGTTGCGGCCCATCGGGCCGAGCGTCACCTTCACGGCGTCGGCGAGCTTGTTGACGCCACGCTCAAGCGAGCGGCGGGCGGCCTCGTCGAACTCCAGGATCTTGGGCATTTACTACCTCAACCTACGGTTGGATCGAGTTCTCTGCAGCATGCGAAGGCATGCTCGCGGGCCCCGGCGGCAAGACCACCGGCGATTCGCCGACATCTTGCCTCCGGAGCCCGCGAACTACTGCTACTTGTCGATGATGGCGAGCACGTCGCGAGCGGAAAGCACCAGGTATTCCTCGCCTGAGTACTTCACCTCGGTGCCGCCATACTTGCTGTACAGCACCACGTCGCCGACCTTGACGTCGATCGGCACGCGCTTGGAACCCGCGTCGTCGAAGCGTCCCGGGCCCACCGCGAGGACTTCGCCCTCCTGGGGCTTCTCCTTGGCGGTGTCCGGGATCACAAGTCCGGACGCCGTGGTCTGCTCCGCCTCGAGCGGGCGGACCACAATCCGGTCTTCGAGCGGCTTGATTACTACCTTGGTGGCGGTCGTCACGATCTGACCTCCCCCTTCGGAAAGGCTAATGGTGAGTTACTAGGGGAAAGCGAGTGCGGCTGCCTGTCGTCGCGGGTGCCAGACGGCCTCATCGCATTAGCACTCTACACGACCGAGTGCTAACTCGGAACAGTAGCGCGAGCAGCCGGAGCCGTCAAACGAGGGAACCGGGCCCTGCTTCGGGGCGGCAGCCGCGGGTTAGGGTGATCATCATGTCCCAGCAGATCTTGGACCGAGCGCACGCGGAGGAACTGGACGCGGCGGATCCGCTGGGCGGGTACCGGGCGCGGTTCGCCCCGACTGAGCAGGTCTACCTGAACGGCAATTCCCTGGGCGCGCTTCCGCTGGCCACCATGGCGCGGCTGGACCGCGTAATCCGGGCCGAATGGGGCGCTGCCCTGGCCAGGTCGTGGGATCACTGGGTCGACCTGCCCGGCCGCGCGGGCGACCTGGTCGGCGAGCTGACCGGCGCGGCCGGCGGACAGGTCGTCGTCACCGACAACACCACGGTCAACCTGTACAAGCTGGCCTGCGCGGCGCTGGACGCCCGGCCCGGGCGGCGGGTGATCGTCACCGACGCCGACAACTTCCCCAGCGACCGCTACGTGCTCGAGGGAATCGCGGCGCAGCGCGGCGCGGAGCTCCGCATGCTGGCGACCGACATCAACGAGGGCCTGACCGCCGATGCGGTCGCCGCGGCCGTCGACGATGACACCGCGCTGGTCAGCCTGTCCCACGTGGCGTACCGCAGCGGCGCGCTGGCCGACATGGCGGCCATCACCGAGATTACCCACGGGGCCGGCGCGCTGATGCTCTGGGATCTGTGCCATTCGGTCGGCGCCGTGCCCATCGAGCTCGACGCCTGCGACGTCGACCTAGCCGTGGGCTGCACCTACAAGTACCTCAACTCCGGTCCCGGTGCCCCCGCGTTCTGCTACGTCACGGCCCGGCTGCGGGACGTGCTACGGCAGCCGATCTGGGGCTGGTTCTCCCAGCGCGACCAGTTCGCCATGGGTCCCAGATACGACCCGGCGGCCGGCATCGCGAAGTTCACCACGGGAACGCCGTCAATCCTGGGCACGGCCGCGGTGGAAGAGGGGGCCAGGCTGCTGCTCGAGGCAGGCATCGGGCCGATTCGCGCCAAGAGCATGCGGCTGACCAGCTACCTCATCGACCTGGCCGAGGCCTGGCTCATCCCGCTTGGCTGCGCGCTGGCCACACCGTCTGACCCTGGCCGCCGCGGCGGCCACGTCACCTTCTGTCATCCGCTGGCCGAGCAGGTCGTCGGTCAGCTGGCCGCCGCCAACGTCATCACCGACTATCGCACCCCCGAACGGTTCCGGCTCGGCCTTTCCCCGCTCACCACGCGCTTCACCGACGTCTGGCGGGCCGCCCGCACCACCCGCGACATCCTCGGGGCGAACCATGGCTGAACCTGGCTTTGAGTCCGCGCAGTTCCGCGAGCTCGAGGCGGGAAGGGGCGGCCGTTCGGGAGATTACTCCCACTCGATGGTGGCGGGGGGCTTGCTTGTGACGTCCAGGACCACGCGGTTGACCTCGGGGACTTCGTTGGTGACCCGGGTGGAGATCCGGGCCAGCACGTCGTCGGGGAGCCGGGCCCAGTCGGCGGTCATGGCGTCTTCGCTGGTGACTGGGCGCAGCACGACCGGGTGGCCGTAGCTGCGGCCGTCGCCTTGCACGCCGACCGAGCGCACGTCGGCGAGCAGCACCACCGGGCACTGCCAGACCAAGGTGTCGAGCCCGGCCGCGGACATCTCCTCGCGGGCGATGGCGTCGGCCGCGCGCAAGATGGCGAGGCGTTCGGCGGTGACCTCGCCGATGATCCTGATGGCCAGGCCAGGGCCGGGGAACGGCTGGCGGCGGACGATCGCCTGCGGCAGCCCAAGCTCCTCCCCCACCCGGCGGACCTCGTCCTTGAACAGCGATCTCAGCGGTTCGACCAGGCGGAACTTCAGGTCATCGGGCAGCCCGCCGACGTTGTGGTGCGACTTGATGTTGGCGGTGCCTGTGCCGCCGCCTGATTCCACCACATCCGGGTACAGGGTGCCCTGGACCAGGAACTCGCACGCCTCGCCGTGCTGGCCGGCCTCGGCGGTGATCTCCCTGGCGGCCCGCTCGAAGGCACGGATGAACTCCCGGCCGATGATCTTCCGCTTCTGCTCCGGGTCGGTCACCCCGGCCAGCGCCGAGCCGAACGCCCCGGCCTCGTTCGCCACCATGAGCCGGACCCCGGTGGCGGCCACGAAGTCCTGCTCGACCTGCTCCGCCTCACCCTGGCGTAGCAGGCCGTGATCGACGAATACACAGGTCAAGCGGTCGCCGATGGCGCGCTGCACGAGCGCGGCGGCGACCGCGGAGTCCACTCCGCCGGACAGCCCGCAGATCGCGTGCCCGCCGCCCACCTGCTCGCGGATCCGTTCCACCTGCTCCTCGACGATGTTCACCATCGTCCAGGACGGCCGGCAGCCGGCCAGCTCGAGGAAACGGCCGAGCAGCCGGGTGCCGTGCTCGGTGTGCATCACCTCGGGATGGAACTGGACGCCGAACATCCGGCGCTCCGCGTCCTCCACCGCGGCCACCGGCGTCGCCTTCGTCTGAGCCGTCACGGTGAAGCCCGGCGGAGCCGCGGTGCAGGTATCCCCGTGGGACATCCAGACCCGCTGGCTGGCCGGCGTGCCAGACAGGAGCAGGCCGCCAGAGGTGTCCAGTACGGTGGCGCCGTACTCGGCGGCGCCGGTGCGCTCGACCGTGCCGCCTAGTCCGGTCACCATGAGCTGGAAGCCGTAGCAGATGCCAAGGACAGGGACGCCCGCTTCGAACAGGCCGGGCGGTGCGGGCGGGGCCCCGTCGGCGTAGACGGACGACGGGCCGCCGGACAAGATGATCGCCTTCGGCCGCTTGGCCAGCATCTGCTCGGCCGGCATGTTCGAGGGAACGATCTCGGAGTAGACATGGCATTCACGCACCCGGCGCGCGATCAGCTGAGCGTACTGAGCGCCGAAGTCAACCACCAGAACGGTGTCGAAACCACGGGGCACGTTAGTCGCCCTTCTCTTGGGGCCTTGAGTCTAGAACCGGGGTTTGGGAGACGTGCAGGCGGGCGATGCGGCGGCCGTCAAGTTCGGTGACGGTGATGGTGCGGCCGGCCACCTGGACGCTGTCGCCGGCGGACGGCAGGTCGCCGAAGGCGGCCAGGACGTACCCGGCCGCGGTCTCGTACGGGCCTTCCGGCAGCTCGACGCCGGTCTGTTCGGTGAACTCGTCCAGGTTGAGCAGGCCGTCGACCTCGACCTCGCCACCGCGCAGCGTGGTGGAGGTGGCCTGCTCCAGGTCGTACTCGTCCTGGATGTCGCCGATCAGCTCCTCGACCAGGTCCTCGAGCGTGACGATGCCCGCGGTGCCGCCGTAGTCGTCGACCACGATGGCCAGGTGGGCCCGCTCGCGGCGCATCTCGGACAGCGAGGAGAGCACGGTCTTGCTGATCGGCAGGAACTTTACCGGCCGGCTGATCGCGCTGACCGGGCCCGGCCGCTTGGCCTCCCCCGGGCCGAACAGGTCCCGCACGTGCACGAAGCCGATCACGTTGTCGTAGGTGCCCGAGTACACAGGCAGCCGCGAATGCGGCTCGCGGGCGGCTATCGCCGCGGCCTCGGCGATCGGCGTCTGCTCGTCCAGGAACACCACCTCGGTGCGGGGCACAAGGACCTCGCGGATCTGCCGTTTGCCCGCGTCGAAGACCTCGCCGACGATGTGCCGCTCGTCCTGGCTGAGCGTCTGGGCGCCGGTGACGAGCTCGCGCAGCTCCGCCTCGGTCATGGCCTGGCGGCCGACCCGGGGATCGCCACCGAGGATGGCCACGACCAGGTTGGTCGACTGGATCAGCAGCCAGACGACCGGCCGGGCCAAGGTGGCGATCCGGTCGAGCAGCGGCGCGGCCAGCAACGCCAGCCCGGGGGCCCGCTGCAGCCCGATTCGCTTGGGCGCAAGCTCGCCCAGGATCAGGCTGAAGAACGTGATGACGATCGTCACCGCGAAAAACGCCACCGGGCCCGCCCAGCCCGGCGACATGTGGTGGGCCTTGATCAGCCACGACTTCAGCACGCGGGCCAGGGTGTCGGCGCCGTAGGCGCCGGTGACCAAGGTGGCCAGGGTGACGCCGATCTGCACGGCGGAGAAGAACCGGTTCGGGTCGAGGGCCAGCTTCGCCGCCCGCTGGCCGCGCTTGCCCCGCCGGGCCAGCTCCCGGACCTGGCCTTCCCGCAGCGACACCAGGGCCATCTCCGAGGCGGAGAAGAAACCCCCGATGCAGGCGATGACCAGGACGACGACGATCTCGACCACGACCTTGCTCACGTCGCGATCGCCGGCTTCCCTGTACCGTTGGTACGGATCGAAACCCCCGAGGTCCTGATGTGTCTGGCCAGTCTAGACCGGATAACGTATGGGTTCCGTGGGCACACAATCAATCTGGAAATCCAGTACTCAGCTGGCGGACGGGCGCGAGATCGTCTATTTCGACGAGTCGCCCGGCCTGGGCCGGGAGCTGGTGCCCGACACCAGGGACCTGCCGCCGCAGCCGCCAGGTCCCCCGCTCCCGGTCGGGTCGGCCGAGTCCGGGATCCGCTGGGATCCGCTGGCCGGCGAGTGGGTGGTGATCGCGGCCGCCCGCCAGGACCGCACCTTCCTGCCGCCGCCCGATCAGTGCCCGCTCGACCCGTCGGCGCCGGGGCGGCTCACCGAGATCCCGGCGCCCAGCTATGACGTGGTGGTGTTCGAGAACAGGTTTCCCTCGCTGGCCCAGCCGCTCGGACGCTGCGAGGTGGTCTGCTTCACCGCCGACCACAACTCTTCCTTCGCCCGGCTCAGCCCGGCCCGGGTCCGCACCGTGTTCGAGGCCTGGGTGGACCGGACCCAGGCGCTGAGCGAGCTGCCGGGCATCGAGCAGGTGTACTGCTTCGAGAACCGCGGCGAGGAGATCGGCGTCACGCTGCACCATCCGCACGGGCAGATCTATGCGTTCCCGTTCGTCACTCCGCGCACCGAGCGGATGGTGGCGCAGGCCGCGGCGTACCCCGGGGACAACCTGTTCGACGACCTGGTCGCCGCCGAACTGCGGGCCGGGACGCGGATCGTGGTCCGCAACGAGCACTGGATCGCGTTCGTGCCCGAGGCGGCGCGCTGGCCGTACGAGGTGCGGATCTTCCCGGTCGTCCGGGTACCCGACCTGCCGGCGGTGGGCGAGGCGGCCCGCGACGCCTTCTGCCCGCTGTACCTGGACGTGCTGCGCCGGTTCGACGCGCTGTTCGGCCAGCCCGCGCCGTACATCGCCGGGTGGCACCAGGCGCCGGTTTCCGGCGAGCTCACGCGCCGCCAGTTCGCCGCGCACCTTCAGGTACTGTCGGTCCGGCGAGCGGCCGGCAAGCTGAAGTACCTGGCCGGGACGGAATCGGGGATGGGCGTCTTCAGCAACGACATCGTCCCGGAATCCGCAGCGCAACGGCTCAGGGAGGCCTGATGAGAGTGCTCGTCACCGGCGGCGCCGGCTACATCGGCAGCGTCGTCGCCGCGCAGCTTATCGCGACCGGGCACGAGGTCACCGTGCTTGACGACCTGTCCACCGGGTACGCCGACGCGGTGCCGACCGGCGCCACGTTCGTCCGGGGCACGCTGCGCGAATGCGCGGCCGAGGTACTCAGCGACGGCATCGAGGCGGTGCTGCACTTCGCGGCCAAGTCGCTGGTCGGCGAGTCGGTGGCGGACCCGGCCAGGTACTGGTCGAACAATCTGGGCGGCACGATCGCGCTGCTCGAGGCGATGCGCGAGATCGGTGTCCGGACGATCGTGTTCTCCTCCACCGCGGCCGTCTACGGCGAGCCGGAGCGGACGCCCATCGAAGAAACCGACCCCACCCGGCCGACCAGCCCCTACGGCGCGACCAAGCTGGCCGTGGACACGACGCTGAGTGAGTTCGGCCGGATGTACGGGTTCGGCGCGGTCAGCCTGCGCTACTTCAACGTCGCGGGCGCCCAGCAGCTCGCCGACGGCCGCTGGCTCGGCGAGCGTCACCAGCCGGAAACTCACCTCATCCCGAACGTGCTGGCCGGGGCGACCGACGGCCGCCGGGTGCAGATCTTCGGGGACGACTACCCCACCCCGGACGGGACCTGCGTGCGGGACTACATCCACGTCGTGGACCTGGCCGACGCGCACCTGCGCGCGCTGGCGGCCTGCCAGGCCGGCCAGCACCGCGTCTACAACCTCGGCAGCGGGGCCGGATTCTCGGTCCGCGAGGTGATCGAGGTGTGCCGGGAGGTCACCGGGGCCGACGTCGGCACCGACGTGGGCCCGCGCCGGGCCGGCGACCCGGCCGTCCTGGTCGCCTCGTCCGCCAGGATCTCCTCCGAGCTGGGCTGGCACGCCACCAGGGAGCTGCGCGCCATGGCCGCCGACGCGTGGCACTTCACCCAGTCCCGCAGCCTCCGGTGAAAGCTGCTTCTGAGCTGTTTTCTGCTCGGTTCGGGGGGGTGCCTGAGGGGGTGTGGCTGGCGCCGGGGCGGGCCAACCTGATGGGCGAACACACCGACTACAACGACGGGTGGGTGCTGCCGTTCGCGCTCGGCCAGGCCACTGCGGCCGCGGCGGCCCGGCGGCCCGGCCGCACCCTGACGATGTGCTCCGGCCAGGAGCCGGACGCCACGGCGGAGATCGCGCTCGACGGGCTGGGCCCCGGCCAGGTGACCGGCTGGGCCGCCTACCCGGCCGGGGTGGCCTGGGCGCTGGGTGAGGCGGGCTACGAGATTCCCGGGGCCCGCATCGCCGTCGACTCCGACGTGCCCGCGGGCGCGGGCCTGTCCTCGTCGGCCGCGCTCGAGTGCGCGACCGCGCTGGCGCTGACCGAGCTGGCCGGGCTGACGGTGCCGCGAGCCGAGCTGGCCGCGATCACCCGCCGGGCGGAGAACGAGTTCGTCGGGGTGCCGTCCGGCATCATGGACCAGTCCGCGTCGCTGCTGGCCCAGGCCGACCACCTGCTGCTGCTCGACTGCCGCTCGCTGGAGACCACCCAGGTGCCGTTCGACCCGGCCGCGGCGGGTGCGCGGCTGCTGCTGATCAACACCCGGGCCAGGCACGAGCTGACCGACGGGGAGTACGGCCGGCGCCGGGCCGAATGCCAGCAAGCCGCACGGCTACTCGGCATTGCTTCGCTGAGAGACCTAACGGACATTCGTCAAGTCGCCCGGCTCACCGATCCCGTGCTGCGGGGCCGCGCCCGGCACGTGGTCGCCGACAATCACCGGGTACTCAAAGTGGTGGCATTTCTCCGCGCCGCCAGCGGTGGGGCCGATCTTTACCGCGAGATCGGGCGGCTGCTGACCCAGGCGCACTCCTCGCTGCGCGACGACTTCGAGATCTCCTGGCCGGAGGCGGATGCGGCCGTCGAGGCGGCCGTGGCCGCGGGCGCGCTCGGCGCCCGGATGATCGGCGGTGGCTTCGGCGGCTCGGTGCTGGCGCTGACGCCCGCGGCCAGCGGCGACTCGGTCCGCGCTGCGGTCACCGAGGCGTTCACCCGGCACGGCTGGACCGCACCGGAGTTCCTCGACGCCGCTCCCTCGGCGTGTGCCAGAAGGCTGGTCTAAAGGGTCACCGGCAGGCGGAGCGGACCGCGGACGGTGGTCGCGTTACGCCACGTCACCCGGCCGTTCCGGGCCAGGCCCGGCATCCGGGTGGCCAGCTGGCTGAGTGCGACCGTGGCCTCCAGTCTCGCGAGCGGCTGCCCGAGGCAGTAGTGGATGCCGCTGGAGAACGCGAGGTGGCCAACCCGGTTCTCGCGCCTGATGTCGAACGTATCCGGGTCGCGGTAGACCTCCGGGTCCCGGTTCGCGGCCCCGATCAGCGTGACCACCAGCTGACCGCGGTGTACCGTCTTGCCCGCCAGCTCTAGGTCCTGCTGCGCGCGCCGGTCGGTGCGCTGGACCGGTGGGTCCCAGCGCAGCACCTCCTCGACCGCGCGGGCGGCCAGGCCAGCGGGGTCAGCGCAGAGCATGTCCCATTGCCTGGGGTGGTCAAGCAGGGCCAGCACCGCGTTGCTGATCAGGTTGACCGTCGTCTCGAACCCTGCGATCAGCAGCAGGATGCACATCGCCAGCATCTCGGCCGCGGTGACGCGGTCACCTTCCGCCGCGACCAGGTGGCTGACGATGTCGTCCTCCGGCTTACGCCGTCGCAGCTCGAAGAGGTGCTCGAAGAGACGCTGGAGTGCGGAGTTCGTGGCCAGCAGCTGCCGCGCGTGACGCATCGACGTGACGCCGTCGATCGCGCTACCCATGACCACGCCGTAACGGGCGAAGTCGGCTGAGTCCGAGTCCGGGATGCCGAGCAGGTCGGTGATGACGGCGATCGGCAGCGGCGCGGCGAAGTCGGACACCAGGTCGAACTGGCCGGCCGCGCTGGCCCGGTCGAGCAGGTCATCGACGATGCACTCGATCCGGGCCTGATAGCTGGCCACCGCCTTCGGGCTGAACGCCGGGAGCGCGAGCCGCCGGAGCCGGGTATGGTCCGGCGGGTCCATGCCGAGAAAGGACATATCGGTCCCGTCGTCTCGATAGACGCCGAAGCGCCGGTCCCGCAGCACTGCGTCACACACCCGGTGGCTGGTGCTCACCCAGTTGCCCCGCCGGGTCGGCGTCAGCGGACCGTCGGCCCGGAGCCGGGCGTAGACCGGATAGGGGTTCACCCGGCCAGGACGCAGCTCGAGCAGCGCCATCGGTCTCGTCTGAGGTAACCGGCGTAACCGACGGCCGCCTGCTGCCGGTAGAGCCGGGACGCGAAGGTGATCACTTGGCCGAGATCGCTCATGATTACTCCTGGGGTCTACGGGTTAGGGCCGATGCCGTGCAAGAACGTGCTCAAGGCGAGACCCGGTGCGTCGAGGGGGGCCAGGTGGCCGGACTGGACAGACTCGGCGGCGACGTAGATCACCGAGTAGAACGTGTTCAGCAGCCACCAGTCGGGGACGGCTGGCGCGATCTCCCCTAGGTCCTGCGCCCGCTTGAGGATGGCCAGGGTGCCGTCCTCGACCGCGCGCCATCGCACCTCCATGCCCTGGTCATGGTCGAAGGCCGGCGTCCGCCACAGGAACGCCAGCTGCGGCCCGATCGGGATCATCGCCACCGAAGCCGCGCGCAGGCCCCCGTCAGGATGATCGGCGCCAGCGATCTCGGTGACCGCCTGCTCCCACAGGTCGAGCACTCGGTGCCCGACCGCGCGGATCAAGTCATCCCGGGTGGCGTAGTGCTTGTGCAGCGTGGTGCGGCCGATCCCGGCCGCCGCGGCCACCTGCGCCAGCGACGCGACCGGAATGAATTCTTATCGGAGCATGTGTGGCCTGCGGAGGCGATGCGGAACCTGCTGGCGCGGCCCACAGTGTCACGGCATCGGCTAGCCCCAGGCGGCTGGCGTTACAGTGGACTGGGCCAGTCACGCAGGAGGTACCAGTGGCGATACAACAGGAAGCCGCGCAGATCGCAGGCGAGATCGCCGAGCTGCGGCATGCGATCCACCGTGAGCCTGAGATCGGCCTGGACCTGCCCAAGACGCAGGCCAAGGTGCTGGCCGCCCTGGACGGGCTGCCGCTGGAGATCAGCACGGGCCGGGGGCTCAGTTCGGTGACCGCCGTGCTGCGCGGGGCCAGGAACGGGCCGGTGGTGCTGCTCCGCGGCGACATGGACGCGCTGCCCGTAACCGAGGAGACGCGGCTGCCTTACGCGTCGGAGATCCCCGGCGTGATGCATGCCTGCGGTCACGACCTGCACACCGCGATGCTGGCCGGGGCCGCGCGGCTGCTGTCCGCCCGGCAGGCCGAGCTGCCCGGCACCGTGATCTTCATGTTCCAGCCGGGCGAGGAGGGCTACGCCGGCGCCAGGCACATGATCAGCGAGGGCGTGCTCGACGCGGCGGGCCCGCGGCCGGTCGCGGGCTACGGCCTGCACGTGACGGCGAACCGGCTGCCGTGCGGCATGTTCTCCACCCGTCCGGGCCCGATGCTCGCCGCCGCCGACCAGATCACCGTCACCGTGCACGGGCGCGGCGGCCACGCCTCCCAGCCGCATCTGGCCGCGGACCCGATCCCGGCCGCCTGCGAGATGGTGCTCGCGCTGCAGACCCTGGTGACCAGGAAGTTCGACGTTTTCGACCCGGTGGTCATCACGGTCGGCAGCTTGCACGCGGGCACCACAGACAACGTGATCGGTGACCAGGCCACGTTCCTGGCCACCGCGCGCTCCTACAGCGCCCGGGCGCAGAGCTCACTGGCCAAGCTGGTCCCCGAGCTGATCCAGGGCATCGCGCACGCGCACGGGCTGACCGCCGACGCCGAGTACGCGACGGAATACCCGGTGACCGTCAACGACGCGGCCGAAGCGGCGTTCGCGACGGAGACGATCGCAGCGGCGTTCGGCCCGGCCAGGGGCGAGACGGCGCAGTTTCCCATCCCCGGCGCGGAGGACTTCTCCTTCGTGCTCGAACAGGTGCCTGGCGCGTTCGTCTTCCTCGGCGCATGCCCGCCTGACCGGGAGCCGGAGACCGCGCCCACCAACCACTCGGCGCGGGCGCTGTTCGACGACGCCGCGCTGGTGGAAGGCACCTCGTTGTACGCCGAACTGGCCCTGCGCCGGCTGGCCCAGGGCTGACGCTGGCCTGAGCCAAGAGCCAGGTCAGCTGCCTCCCCTGGACGCCTTATCTTGAGCAATTTTTTCTAGGATAGCGTCAGATTAGATAGCTAATCGAGTGTGAGTTCGATAGAATCGTGGTAGGCGTCACTGAGATCGTTCTCCCGTATGAAGGGTGACTCATGTCCGGAGGACCGTTCCGCGGCTGCGGGGATGACGGCGAGGAGCCTGCGGGTCCCGCGCTGCCGCCGGGCATCGGGGACGGTCCTCGTGGCGCCGGCCAGGGACGCGGGGATGACGGTGGTTGCGGTGA
>Ga0182013_10000694_pt1 | contig 46511 bp, 42 predicted proteins | sample 612S2MmetaG_FD_120487 | JGI IMG/M metagenome (GOLD analysis project Ga0182013, IMG submission 120487) | Permafrost microbial communities from Stordalen Mire, Sweden - 612S2M metaG | ecosystem: Environmental > Terrestrial > Soil > Wetlands > Permafrost | place: Sweden: Stordalen | collected...
AATTGACGGACGACCCCGATGGCCGGGCCACGATGGGCGGCAGTTCCGGCGGTTCCTGCGCGCTCATCATGGCATGGTATCATCCCGAATGGTATCACCGCGTGCTGACGTATTCGGGCACCTACGTGAACCAGCAGTGGCCGTATAACAACGAGACCCCGCACGGCGCATGGGGATTTCATGAAACGCTGATTCCGGACTACCCGCTCAAGCCGCTGCGCATCTGGCTTGAAGTCGGCGACCGGGACAATTACAACCCGAACGCCATGCGCGACGGGATGCACGACTGGGTCGTGGCGAACGAAAACATGGCGAAGGTTCTGGCGGCGAAGGGCTATCATTACCAGTTTGTCTTTGCCCGCAACGCCGGCCACACCGACCGCGCCGTGAAACAACAGACCCTGCCCGAAGCGCTGGAATGGCTGTGGCAGGATTACAAGCCGGCGGCAAACTGACTCCAAAACAGGCAGAACCAGAATGTTGCAGCCGTAAGGCGGCCTTGTGAAAAACTTTGTGTCTTGGTGTCTTGGTGGTTTAACTTCTCCTAAATGTTTTCAACCGAAATCAAATCCGTCCATTTCACCGGCATCGGCGGCACGGGCATGGCCGCAGTCGCCGCCGCGATGCAGGAAAAAGGCTTCAGCGTCACCGGCTCGGACCAGAACGTTTATCCGCCGATGTCCACGTTCCTCGCCGAGAAGAAGATCGCGGTGATGAACGGCTACGACGAAAAAAATCTCGCGCACAAGCCGGACCTCGTCGTCATCGGCAACGCCATTTCGCGCGGCAACCCGGAGGCGGAATTCGTGCTCGACCACAAACTGCGCTACTGCTCGCTGGCGGCGCTGCTCGCGGAATTTTTCATCCGTGGCAAACGCGCGCTGGTCGTCACCGGCACGCACGGCAAGACCACGACGACCTCGCTGCTGGCGTGGGTGTTCGAGCACAGCGGCTTGAACCCGGGTTTTTTCATCGGCGGCATCCCGACGAACCTCGGCCAGGGCGCGCGCTTCACGGACAGCGAATGGTTCATCATCGAAGGCGACGAATACGACACCGCGTTCTTCGACAAGCGCAGCAAGTTCATCCATTACCAGCCCGAAGTCGGCATCATCAACAACCTGGAATTCGACCACGCGGACATCTTCGAGAATCTCGACGCGGTGAAGAAAACGTTCTCGCATTTCATCCGGCTCATTCCGCGAAACGGCCTGCTGCTCGGCAATGGCGACGACGCGAATCTCAAAGAGTTGCTTAACATCACGCATTGCCCGGTAAAACGCTTCGGCCTCGGCGAAAACAATGCCGTTAAAGCCTTCAACCTGAAACTCGCGCCAACCGCGAGCGAGTTTGAAATTCCGAGCTTCAAATTCCACATCAATCTTGTCGGGGAACTGAACATCCGCAACGCGCTTGCCGTCGTTGCCGCCGCCAAGCATTGCGGCCTCTCCAACAAGCAGATCCAGTCCGCGTTCGACACGTTCAAGGGCATCAAGCGGCGGATGGAAGTGCGCGGCATCGCGGGCGGCGTGACGTTGATTGACGACTTTGGCCATCATCCGACGGCCATCCGCGAAACGCTTCGCGCGCTCCGCATCAAATATCCGCGCGAAAAAATCTGGGCGGTTTTCGAGCCGCGCTCAAACACGACGCGCCGGAATGTTTTCCAGACGGAGCTGGCCGAATCTTTTGCCGATGCGAATGCCGTCGTCGTTTCCGAAGTCGCGCGGCTCGAACAGCTCTTGCCGGAAGAAAGGTTGAACCCGGAAAAGCTGATGCAAGACTTGAAGGCATCAGGCAAGGACGCCGCGTATCTGCCGGATGTGGATGCCATCGTCGCGCATGTTGCCAAAGGCGCGCAGGGCGGCGACATTGTGTGCGTGTTCAGCAACGGCGGCTTCGGCGGCATCCACGGAAAACTCCTGGAGCGGCTCGGCAAACGGTGAAATACATTTTCTAAATCTATGGCAAAAACCATTCGCTGGGGAATCATCGGCTGCGGCGACGTGACCGAGGTGAAGAGTGGGCCGGGCTTTCAAAAGGCCGACGGCTCGTCGCTCGTCGCCGTGATGCGGCGCGACGCGGCCAAGGCCGAGGACTACGCGAGACGGCACAACATCCCGCGCTGGTATGGCGACGCCGGCGCGCTCATCGCCGACCGCGAGGTGGATGCGGTTTATGTCGCCACGCCGCCGTCGAGCCACAAGGATTTTGTTCTTCAAGCCGCGCGCGCTGGCAAGCCGGTGCTGGTCGAGAAGCCGATGGCGCTGTCCGTGGCCGAGTGCGAGGAAATGATCGCGGCTTGCAAGGCGGCGGGCGTGCCGTTGCGCGTGGCGTATTACCGGCGCAAGCTGCCGCGCTTTGAAAAGATGCGCTCGCTCATCCAGTCCGGCGCGATTGGCGAGCCTCGTGCGGTGGCGGTGCGCCAGTTCATGAAGGCAGGCGCGCAACCTGCGCAGTCGTGGAAAACGGACGTGGCCGTCAACGGCGGCGGACATTTCGTGGACATGCAGGCGCACACGCTCGATTGGCTGCAATATGTCTTCGGGCCGGTGCGCGAGATCGGCGGCGTGGCCGTCAACGCCGCCCGCGCCTACTCCGCCGAGGACACGGTCAGTTATTCGCTGCTGTTCGCGAACGGCGTGGTGGCAGGCGGACTTTTTGCCTACACGATTGCCCGCGCGGAGGAATCCGTCACCGTCCATGGCTCGGAAGGCGAAGTCTCCATGGGCTTTTTCCGCCCGAGCGAAGTGAAGCTGATTCGCGGCGACGCGGAGGAAATTTTTCAACTCCCCGATCCGCCGCACGTCCACCAGCCGTTGATCCAGGCGTTCGTGAACGAGCTGAACGGCGGCCCCGCGCTGGACAGCACCGGCGAGACGGCGATGGAGGCGACACGCGCGATTGACGAAATTTTGCGGAAGCATCGCGCCACACGCACCTGAGCCGCCGGTGATTTCCGGAACAATCTCACCGTCGGAAGTTTTCCCGCTTGACGGCATCGTGTTTTGACCTGTTACTGTTTGCCCATGACCAGCAACGCAAATCACAAGACGGTTTTCATTCCGATAAAAAGATTTTCCAGCCTGATTTTCACGGCGGCGACCGTGATTGTCGCGCTCGCCGGATTCGGCTGCGCATCAACCACCCCGCCGTCGTCGTCACCGACACCGACGGCGCAAACCAGTTCCGCCGCGCCTCAAACACAACCCGCGTCTGCAACCAAACCCACGCTCAAATTCGTCCGGGCGGACAGCGAGGAAACTTCGGCGGAAGACGGCAAGGGTGCCAACGCCGTTGACGGCGACCCGAATACTTTCTGGCATACGCAGTGGCAGGATGTCACCAACCCGTGCCCCCACGAAATCATCATCGAACTGGTTCCGCCCGCGACCATCAAGGGCTTCACCTACCTGCCACGGCAGGACGACAGCGTGAACGGCACGATAAAAGACTATGAATTTTACGTCAGCAACGACGGCGTTGATTTTGGCCAGCCGGTGAGCAAGGGAACTTTTGAAAACAGCAAGGACTTGAAAACCGAGAACTTTGACCCGAAGAAATGCCGGTTCATCAAGCTCAAGGCCCTCTCCGAAGTGAACGACGCTGCCTGGACCTCGGCGGCGGAAATTGGGGTCGTTCCGGCCGATTAAACTCACGGCTGGGTCTCAGCCGCGGATTTGAACAAGGGCAGGTGCGAGCCGCCGCTGATGAATTCAACCTGTTCGTAACCCGCGTCGTGCAGGAACGCGGCCAGTTCCAGACGCGCCCGCTCGTCGGCATCGTTCAAGATCCCGTTCTCCTGCGCCGCCCGGCGGATGTCCTGCACGGCGTTCAACCGCGTCGCCTGCTCCAAATCCTTGTCCAGCGAACGCAGAAAACCCGTCGTGCGCTCGATGACCTTCGTCTGCGAATCGTCAAGATACGCGTCGGTGATCTGCGGCAGCGGCAGATGGATGGAGATTTTCTTGCCCGAAACCGCGATGTCGTCCGGCTTGAGCTTCTTCAGGTCAATGCCCGCCTTGACGATGCCCTGGGCGAGGAGCAGCACGCGGTTGTCGCCCTGTACAAATTTCCCCAGCGTGCTGTCCGGCGGCGAGTCCACGATCTCCACCTTTTGCATCACGTATTTGACCGTGACCAGGTCCGACAACGTCTGCACCTGCTGCACCACCGCCGTGGTGTTCTCCACGCGCAACCCCGAACCGCGCCAGCGCGATACCGCGACTCCGAGATAAATCCCGAAAATCAGGACGGCCAGAATCACAGCCATCGAAAAAACATTCTTCAACCACTGCATGGCGGGAATGTAATCCGTCTCCGCCCGATGCAAAGCCCAAATGCACAGGCAACCGCCCCCCGACAGACGAGGCGCCACCCAAAGTGGATAGACCTTGGCCCAAAACGGCGGAACCCCCGCCCAAGACGGATGGAGCGTCACCCAAAGCGGATTTACCGTCCCCCAAGATGGACGGAGCTCCGCCCAAGATGGATGTCCATCAATAAAACATGGTCGGCAAGGGCTTTGACAACGTCTCGTAACTGTTCGGTTGTTGGTGTCATATCTGGATATGAAACCGCCGCCAAACCCACAACGCAAGCAACAACCGCTTGCGGTCAGTATCAACTCCCGCTGGCTGGCGTAGGATTGCCCGCCATTGCTTCAAGCGTAGTTCCTTTGGACTTTGCCCATTGGCGCGCTCTGCGCGCCGATACGCCCAATCTGGCGAGCTTTGCGTAGTGTTCTGGTGAACGGCGTTTGCTTTCTCCTTTGCCAGCCTTGCCGCCGCGTGCGCTAAACTCTCGGTGTTCCATGACAATCGCAAACTGTCAACCGCTTGTGGTTGCGTCCGTGAACTACCCACTCCCGCGGGGTGGCGGGATTATGTCTTTGACGTAGGCAGATAGTAGCGAAACCCAATGTCTATGCGGGCGGAAGTGGACTAATTCAGACGCGGATTTTTGACAGCTTTTTTAGTCTTGGCTTTCTTCATCGGCGGCGCGGAGAGTATGCGCTTGGCAGCTTGGTTGATGGAGCATTGAATCAGGTGTTCACCCCATGGTCATGGAAAGGTTTGCAGGTGTAATATTTCTCCAATATGAAAATCAAACCAGAAAGGCCGGCCCGCATGAACTCTCCGAATATTCTGGCCAGCCGGATCAGGACCGGGCTGGCCATTGCGATGCTGACCGCCATGACAGGATGCGTCGGTGTCGTGGATGACGGAGGTTACAATGACGGTGACGTTGGCGTTGGCTGGTGGGGCGGCTGGTGGGGTGGTTGGTGGGGCGGCGGCTATGAGCGGGGACGCGATGTGCATGGATATAGTGCTCGCGGAGCCGCCAGTCGTGGAGCGGCACATGGCGGTGGCGGAGGCGGACACGCGAGCGGTGGAGGCGGGCATGGCGGCGGTGGAGGCAGGCGCTGAACCACAAACCCATCTCAAAAAAAATTCAAATTTTATCCCTATGAAAATTTCAAACCTGTTGACACGTTTTTCCAGACTTTTGACACTGACACTGTTGGTGGCGGCCTCGGTTGTATTGCCCTCAAAACTACAGGCGGCGGAGCCGGATGCAAAACCGGCCATCACGGAACAATTGTTCGCCTCGCCGGATGATGCCGTAAAGGCCCTGCAAACCGCCGCCGAAGCCAAGGATCCATCCGCCCTGCAAACCATCTTTGGCCCGGAGTTCTCCGAGCTTTTGACCGGCGACAAGGTGCAGGATGCGAACAATGCCCAGCGGTTCGCCGCCGCAATGGCGCAGGGCTGCAACCAGGTGAAAGAAGGCGATGACACAATCACATTGGAAGTGGGCACAAACAACTGGCCGTATCCCATTCCGCTGGTGCAAACCAATGGCCAATGGCATTTCGACACGGCGGCGGGCAAGGAGGAGATCATCAACCGGCATATTGGAAAAGACGAGCTCTATGCCATCGGCATCTGTCGCGCTTATGTGACAGCTCAAAAGCAATACGCCAGTGCGAATACGGCCGCAGGGGGCGCATTCGTAGAATATGCGCAACATTTCAAAAGCACGCCCGGCAAGAAGGACGGGCTGTTTTGGCCGGTGGCGGAGAACGAACCGGCCAGCCCATTCGGGCCTTTGGTGGCGGAGGCGCAGGCCGAGGGTTATGCCATTCACAAGGGCGCGGGTCCGCATCCGTTTCACGGTTATTATTTCAGGATTCTGACCCGGCAAGGGCGGGCCGCACCCGGCGGGCAGATGAATTACATGAACGATGAGGAATTGACGGGGGGATTCGCAATGGTGGCTTACCCGGAACATTGGGATCAGTCGGGCATCATGACTTTCATTGTCAATCAGGACGGCAAAGTTTATCAGCGCAATCTTGCTGAAAAAACTTCCAAGATTGCTGAGGCAATGAAGGAATACAATCCGGACAGCGACTGGACGCTGGTGACGGATGAAGGCGTCTTGAGCGCGGTGTCCGAGAAATGACGCTGCATGGCTACAAGTTCAGACCCTGTAACGTCGTTTAAAAATGAGGCGATTGTAGCCACCGGTCTGACCAAATGGTTTGGCGAAGGCGAGGCCAGGGTGACGGCCGTGAATCAGGTCGGGTTGGTCGCGCACTTTGGCGAAATGCTGTTCATCGTCGGTCCGTCCGGCAGCGGAAAGACCACGATGCTCAGCATGATTTCCGGCATCCTGCGGCCCAACGCCGGCAACGTCAAAGTCAAAGGGGCCGATATCTGGACGCTGAACAATGACCAGTTGGCGGACTTCCGGCTGAACACGATTGGCTTCGTGTTTCAGGATTACCATTTGTTTCCACGACTGACGACGGCGGAAAATGTTGCGATTCCGTTGATCCTGAAGCAGCACAACTGGAATGAATCCATCAACGAGGCCAGAAAGCAGCTTGAAATTGTTGGCCTCAAAAACCGGGGCGACATGCTGCCGGTGAAGCTCTCCGGCGGCGAACAGCAGCGCGTGGCGATTGCGCGGGCAATCATCAGCCGGCCCGAGATTTTGATTTTCGACGAGCCGACGGCCTCGCTGGATGGCGACACGGGCCGGATGATCATCGCGTTTGTGAAGGAAAATATTCTCAATGAAAACCGGTGCATTTTGATTGTCACCCATGATGCGCGCATCAACGAATATGCGGATCGAATCCTCCACATGGAAGATGGCCACCTCAGTGCTGGCGAGGAAGACAAAGGAACCGAATGAACACTGATGAACCTAAACCAGCGATTAAGGCGGACGAGCCAAAGCCGGAAACAACCGCGCCGGCGCCCGATCCCAAAGCGCTCGAACTAACCCACGAAACCAACGTCGATAAGTCCACGCCTGCCGGCAAAACTGAAACTAAAGCCGCCCCTAAGCCTGACGCCAAACCGGTGGCAACGTTCAAGAGCAAGCCCAAAGCTGAACTGGAAGAAACCAAGCCTGAAGCCAGCGCTGCCGCGCCCAAGACGGCGGTTGGAAATAAAATCATTTTCACGGTTGCCATCATCGGCATATTGGCCGGGCTCGTCGCGGCCTATATTTTTGGCATGGTTCGAAAAGCGCAGCCACCGGTGTTTAAACCGGTCAGCAATCCGTTCGAGTCGGCCATTTATGCCAACGGCATGATCGAGAGCGATCTGCCAAGCGGCGCAAACATCAATATCTTCCCGCAAATTTCCGGTCCGATCACCCAGGTCTTGGTGCAGGAAGGCCAATCGGTGTCGGCCGGCACACCCTTGTTTGACATCGAAGATTCCGTGCAGCGCGCCAACACAGAACTGGCCGCCGCCAATCTGAAACTGGCCCGCGACCAATATGACAAAGACCGCGCCGCCTATGACGCCGACCCGAAATCGGTCAGCAAAGATGTGCTGGATACAGCCGGGGACGCGGTCAACCAGGCAACCGCCGCGCTGAAGGCGGCCAAAGCACTTCTGGAATATTATTCGGTGAAAGCTCCCGTGGCCGGAGTCGTGCTGGCAGTCAATGCTGCGGTCGGCGGTTACGTTTCGTCGCAGGGCAACTACGACAGTTACACGGAATTGTTTGACCCGCTGGTGGTCATGAGCGGTCCTCAAGATTACATGGATGTGCGCTGTTATGTGGATGAAATCCTGGTTTCACGGCTCCCTTCAAAGTGGCATATCCAGGCGCAGATGCAGATCACCGGAACGGACATCAAGGTGCCGCTGGAGTTCGTCCGGGTGCAGCCTTATGTCTCGCCCAAGATCGAGCTGTCCAATCAGAAGCAGGAGCAAGTGGACTTGCGGGTGCTGCCGGTGATTTTCCGTTTCGAGAAAAAGGATGCCCCGGTTTATCCCGGCCAGATGGTGGATGTTTTTATCGGGCAAGATACAACCGGAGCCAACGCCACGAACAATTTCTGATATGAGATACAGCGGCATCCTGCGGATCGGTTTCAAGCTGCTGGTCAATGATCGCGGCAAGTTCTTCGCGCTGTTGATCGGCATCACCTTCGCCGTGTTTCTGATGATGGAAATGACCGCCATGTTCGCTGGCATTCTCAACCGCGCCTTTTCGCCGGTCACCAACATTGGTGCGGCCATGTGGATCATGGACCCGGCGGTCAATACGGCCACCAGTCCGATTCCCATGCCGGATTATGTGCTGGACGCAGCCCGCAGCATGGACGGAGTCAGCTATGCGGTGCCGCTGTTTATGGGTGGTGCGCTGGTCAAGCTTGCCAGCGGCACTTACCAAGGGGTCAATGTGGTCGGTTTGGACGACAGCAGCTTGTTTGGTCGGCCCGAACTGGAACAGGGAAACATTCAGGACATCTATGCCGACAACACGTTCTTTGTAGTGGATGACGCCGAATTCTCCAAACTGGAGAATCCGAAGATTGGAACCGCCTTCGAACTCAATGATCATCGGGGCAGGATTGTCGGCATTGCCCGGGTTGTCTCCAACGGACTGAACGGCGTGCCGACGCTTTATACCACTTACCACCGCGCGATTGAATACATACCGTCCACCCGCTTCACCATGTCCTATGTGCTCGTGCAGCCGAAGAACGACGCAGCGGTGGCCGGAATCCAGCGACAAGTCGCCAAGCTTGGTTATGTTGCTTTCACCAGGGACGAATTCAACAGCCGGATTACCCACTATTGGACCTATCAGACCGGGTTGGGCACCAACATTCTCTTGATGACCATCATCGCGTTCATCGTCGGGTTGTCCATCTCCGGCCAGACTTTCTACACCTTCATCATCGAAAATCTGGAGAAGTTCGGCGCTTTGAAAGCCATTGGTGCCAAGGGTCGCGAGCTGGTCTATATGATCCTGTTCATGGCGTTCTTTACGGCCATGATCGGCTATGGGCTGGGCATCGGCCTGGTGACATTGATGATTACGATAGCCAAATCACGACTGCCCAATTATGCGGCGACCATCACGTTCGGAAATCTTGGGCTGGCCTTCGGCATGGTTCTGCTGATCGCCGGAATCTCAAGTTACATCGGAGTTCGAAAAGTTCTGAAGATCGAGCCGTTTGATATTTTCCGGGGATAAAGTCATCCAATGAACACTTTAATATCCAAACTCAAGTCAGCTTCGAGCATGATCGGGGTGGCACTCGCAATCTTGGGACTGCTCGCGGGATGCAGTTTGGCGCCGAATTATTCAAAACCATCCGTTCAAACTCCGGCCGCCTTCAAAGAATTGACGTCAGAACAGTTCAACCAAACGGACGGCTGGAAAACCGCCGAGCCACAGGACAGCGCAATTCGCGGCAATTGGTGGGAAGTCTTTCAAGAGCCGGAATTAAATGCTTTTGAAAAGCAGGTTTCTGATTCCAATCAAAGTGTCGCTGCCGCGCTCGCCAATTTCCTCGCCGCGCGGGCGGTGGTCGAACAATCGCGGTCACAGTATTTTCCCACGGTGAGCGCCAATCCTTCGGTCATCACCTCACGACAGCCATCTGTCTCAAATCCCAACGCCTCTGCGACCAGCACGGAATATTCATTGCCGTTCGACGCCTCATGGGAGCCGGATTTTTGGGGCCGCATCCGCAACACGGTGAAGGCAAATTCCTTGGAAGCCCAGGCCACGCTGGCCGATCTCGAAAACGTGCGGCTTACAGTCCAGTCGGAAGTGGCGGTGGATTATTTTGAACTGAGAGTTTTGGATGAGCAGGAACAGCTTCTGGAGGCGTCAGTCGCAGCTTATGAGGAATCGCTGAAGCTGGTCAAAATCCAGCTGACCACGGGCCTCGCGTCTGGACAGGACATTGAACAGGCTGAGACACAACTCGAGATCACCCGCGCGCAGGCCACCGACCTCGGCATCCAGCGCGCGCAGCTCGAACACGCCATCGCAATGCTGGTCGGACAACCGGCTTCAACTTTTTCCATCGCAACCAATTCGCTGACCACAAAACCTGTCGCCATTCCCTTCGGCATTCCGTCGCAGTTGCTCGAACGAAGGCCTGACATCGCCGCTGCCGAACGCCGCGTTGCCGAGGCGAACGCACAAATCGGCGTGGCGCGCGCGGCCTATTATCCTACCATTACTTTGAGCGGTTCAGTGGGCTATCAAAACACCTCGATACAAAATCTCTTTTCCGGGCCGGGTCTGGTCTGGTCAGTCGGTGCGACCCTGGCTCAGACACTTTTTGACGGCGGCTTGCGCAAAGCGGTCACCGAACAGTCCCAAGCAATCTACCAGGGCACCGTCGCGAATTACCGCCAGACCGTGCTCACCGCGTTTCAGGAAGTCGAAGATAATTTGTCAGCGCTGCGAATCTTGTCGCACGAACTCCAGCAACAGAATGCCGCCGTTGAATCATCACAGCGTTATCTCACGCTTGCCGGCGTCCGCTACCAATCCGGCATTGATATTTACCTCAATGTGATCAATGCGCAGACCACGCTGCTGAACAATCAGCGGACGGCGCTGAACCTCCAGATGGAACAACTGACGGCGAGCGTCCAACTGATCAAGGCGCTGGGTGGTGGGTGGAATGTTCAGCAAGAAACAAACACCACCATTCCATAAATCCCGCAATCGGCACAATACAAGTGGATTGGGGAGCGCACGCGCCTCGCGTGCTTTGTTTCCCCCCCCCCAAAAAAAAAAATTGTCCAACTGCTTTTTGTGCCTATGTCAATATGAACTGCTGCATTTCCAATTTGAATTCGTTCGGGACCGACCCCTTTGCAACATCATTTTGCAGCGTTATAGATTTGTTTGATTTCATAGTCGCTCAAGGCGCGGTTGTAGATGGACGGTCTGTCAATGATGCCCGCAAACATGCTTAAATACGGCGCCCATGTGCCGGTGGTGCCGATGTAAACCGGATCTTTTCCGTAATCCAGGGCGAATCCCGGAGTGGCCGTGGCCTCCGCCACGCCATTGACCCAGAGGGTTGACTTGTTGCCATCGTAAGTTCCCGCCACATGATACCAAACGCCACGTTCCGCGACCGTGGTGGAATGCAGGACGACCTGCTGGCCGTCGCTGGAGATGACAAATCCGAACCGGTCCGTGGAAGTTCCATTGCCATTATCAACGTGATCCTTCATAAGGCTGTAGCCTTCAAAAAAAGCACTCGATCTATTCTTTTTGAAGATGATTGCTTCACCACCGTGATCCGGAGGTGAGTTTGGATCCAGCCAGACCCACGCTGCCACGGTGACAGTTGCCGGCTTGAGCGCGGGCGAATCGGGTATCTTCACAAAACCGTTCGTTCCATCGAACTGGAAACCCATCCCCACTTTGCCTTTTCCGAAAGTGACTCCGCTTTCGGACAATATGCCATTATGCCTGCCGCCCATGGCTTTGGCATTCCCATCAGCCGACCATGAAGCCACCAAGCCCGAAGGCAAATTTTCATGCTTGAATATCAACCAGCCAAACCAGCCGAGACCGGCAAGAACAATCACAGAAACGGCAATGACCAGGACAGTTCGCAATGCCCGCGGCTTCGCCCCGCCGGCGTCACCCGGCACTTGCGGCACGAGGATGGTCTGTTGGCAGATCGGACAATTGATTTGCGTTCCAGAATAGCTGGTGTCGCACTGGATTTGCTTGCCGCATTGCGGGCAGGAGAATTGGAATTCAACCATAAATTTTATTGGCCCCGGAATGTGGCGGGTTCAGATATGACTTGGGATTTGGTTCGTTTTTGACAGCCGGCTGGCCACTGTCGTCCGGTTTCCAAAATTGAGTCCGTCTCAAAGCAATTTCCATAAAGGGGCGAGCCCATGACACGCCTAATTACGAACCATATCAAGAACTTTTTTAACTCGGATCAGCAAGCAGTGATTTTCCCGTCTGAGTCTGACCGTTCTTGGGGCTTGCCGTGAGCCGTGCCTCATTTCTTCCATTTTCTTGCCAGCAGCACCAAGGCCGCCACGACGGCGGAAACAGCGAGGATGCCGGAGACAATCCAGAGGGCGATAAACAAAATCCGCTTGTGAATCTCTGCCAGCTCGATGCTGGGGATGATTTTAAGCGTCCCGTTTTCCTGAACGGTCACGGATTTTTTCCACCCGTCGAATTTGTAATCCACGCGCAGCTTCTTAACTTTGCCGAACGCCGGATCGCCCAGGGTATTATTGCCTACCGCTAATTCAATGCCATCGTTCTCAACCATGTCCGCGAGGTCGGCGGTGACGTCGGTGGTTTTGCCGTTTGGCAGGTCGCCATAAACCGCCTTGACGATGACCAGCCGCGATTTTTTGGCCGTGTCCTTGTTGGCTGAAATCTTTAACCTGCCGCCTTCGTAAGCGGTCTTGGTGCCTGACACTCCGTCTATCGTGTAATCCACTTCGAGCTTCTTGGGAGTATTCGGGGCCGGGTCGCCTCCAAAATCATTGTTGTTTGGATGGAAATCGAGCGTGTCATCCTTCACCATCGCGGCGACTATCTTCGTCACGTTGGTGGTGGCCGCCAAATCGGACAAATTGCCGTAAACGGCATTTACGATCACCAGCCTGGCCGATGCGTCCGCAGCGGAAACGACGTTGGTTGCGGCGTCATCCGCATAGCTGGACACACACGCCATGCTCGCAATGAATCCGCAGAGAAGGGCCATCCGCGCGGATTTAATAAATTGAGAAAGCCGTTTAAGGGACATGGAGGCAGCCTAATCCAGCATGAAACTGCGTCAAGTTGCGAATTTCTTTAATGTAGATGCCAGCGGATTGACGACGTCGGACACTTCCAGCTTGAATTCATTCGGGCCGTCTCCAGTCCCGCCACACGCTGCGATTGGGACAACTCGTGCTCCGGTCAAATCAGAACGCTGCCTAAGATTTGACGGGAATTTCATTTTTAGGTATGCAGGAGGCTTTATGCACATGGGAACCCTGCGGATCTTCTGTGACGTCGCTCTCACTCAAAGCTTCACCGACGCCGCCCGCCTCCACGGCTGCACCCCGGCCAATGCCAGCCAGTCGTTCCACGCCCTCGAAAGGGAGTTAGACATGCCGCTGGCCGAACGCTTCCTCCGCCGGGTCCGCCTCAACCCCGCCGGCCAGCTCTGCCACGAATACTTCCGTCAAATGGTCGGCTTCGAAGATGCGTTGGTTGACAAGCTGGACAAAATCCGGAAAGGCTCCGGCTCGCTGGAAATTGCCGCGTGCCCCTGCATCGGACTGTATCGCCTGCCGCGGCTGCTACGCGCATTCCAGCAGTCTTTCCCCGGCATCGCCGTCCGGGTCCGTCACGAATCCCACGACGGAGTGCATCAGGCGGTGCGCAACAACCTCGTGGACACCGGCCTCGTTCCCTATCCCCGGCGCGGGCCGGGGCTGGTCGTCGGGATATTCCGCCGGGTGCCGCTCGTGCTTGCCTGCCATCCGGCAAATCCCCTCGCCGCACTGCCGATGGTTACGGTCCAAAAATTGAAAAACCGGCCCGTCGTGGTCTGGAACCAGATGCCGTGGCGGCATCTGTTGTCGGGCGTGCACGCGAACGAACGGCACTTCTTCGAGCCGCGCCACGAGTTCGACGAGGTGGAGCCGGCCATTGAGGCGGTGATGGCGGGTGCCGGCGTGGCGGTGCTGCCGGCCAGTCTTGTGCGGGATGAGGTCGCGCAACGGCGGCTGGCGACCGTGCCGTTTGAGAACGGGCGTCACACCGTGCCGGTGGCGGCCCTCCACCGTCGGTGCCGTAAACTGCCGCCCGCACTGCAACACTTCCTCCAGTTTCTCCAACAGCCGGAGCCAGATTCCTCGCCCATGGGAATGGGAGAGGATGTCAGCAGGACAGGTGAGGGTTGAGTGGAAAAACAATTAACCGCAGATTACGCGGCTGGACGCCTCCAAAATATGCGGGTCAATTTTTGCGTATAAATTGACAACCGATGACAAGCACCTTCCCGCAACAAGTTTCACATTAGACACATGGTTTCGTCCGTTTTACCACCGCCGTCCGCCGCGCCATTACTAAAGACCAGGCAGGATGCGGCTTGGGAATCGTTTTTTGTCCGGCTGCTGGAATTTAAGCGGCAGCACGGACATTACCATGTCCCCAAGGACGCTGAACATGCTTCACTGTTCTACTGGACCGGCCACCAGCGTTCGCACCTGAAAACGGGCCGGCTCCGGGCCGAACGCCGCGAACGCCTGCTGGCGGCGGGTTTTCCAGGTGAACCCAATTTCAACCAGAGACAGGCCGACGACCGCATCTGGGACCGGCACTTCGTCGAACTGATGGCCTTTCGCCGGCAACAGGGCCATTTCCAAATTCCCTACAAGAATGCGAATTACAAACTCCTGCGGGAATGGGTGAATCACATGCGACGGAAAAAAGCGTCCGGCAAACTGAAACCCGACCGCGCGCAGCGGCTGGAGGCCGCCGGGTTCCCCTGGTCCGGGATGACGCGAAAATTCTGGCTGGGGGCACCCCGAAAGCCCGCCGCGAAACTGAAAGAAATAAACAATGCCCGCTGGGAAAGGAGGTTCGCCGAACTGCGCGCCTTTCATCTGGCCCACGGCCATTTCCATGTCCCGGACGGCATCTATGGGGTCGGAGGCAGCTTCGCCCTGAAAGGCTGGTTCATGCAACAGCGCCACCTCCGGCAGCGTGGCCGGCTGCTGCTGGAACAGGAGCAGCGCCTCAAAGCTCTGGGTTTTCCATGGGAACCGGAATGGCCGCAAGCCTCCGCCCACGTAGGCCTGGCAAAAAAAATCCCCGGCGCGGAAACTTTCGGGGCCGGCACGGCACGGTTATGAGCTTTCCGCTGACCCGCATCCGCCGTGTTCTGGCCGATCCGCCGCAGGAACCGTTCACCCACCATTTGAACAACGCCCTCTGCGCGCACTGGAAAACACTCTTCACCGGGGACAGCCACTTCACCATTAAGATGACCGACAAACTCCGCGAGATGTTCGCGGAACAGCAGAAGGCTTGTGCGGATGCCGAGCAAAAACATCAAACCTACGTCGCCACCAGCCTTGCGTTGTGGGAGGCCAAGCGCAACGCCTTTCAGCTTGAGGCCACTCTCGGCGGGCTGCCCGGCCCTACCGGCCCGCTGTGTTCCTCCGATTACGGCACCCACTGGATTTTGTTTGACTGGCAGCCGCCGGCATCCGGCGGCCCGGTCTGGGGATATCGCGTCGAACGCAGCACGGACAACCGGGACTTTTACATGGCCGACCTGGGCGTGGAGCCGGAAATCACGCTGATCAACCAGCCGCAGAATGTGAAGCTCTACTACCGCGTCCGCGCCTTCAACGGCTGGGGCGATGGGCCGCCCGGCCCCGTCTTCGGCATCAAGTTCGACCCCAAACTCGTGGACGCGCGCAAATGCGGATGAAGGACTGTCCGAAGAAAAATGACCGTGACATTTCTCCATCAATTAAATCAGTTGAGAAGAAGCCAAAATAACATGCAAAATAGAAGACGGGGAAAAAGTTTAACTTCATCTGAATCCATCCGCGAAATGTGCGGTCCAACATTGACCTTTGACGGCAAGTTGCCGGCAGTGAGGACGGCTGCCAACACCTGTTTCCGATGGGAACGATTTATTCTACACTCAAAACCATGAACCCTGAATTGCGACACTTCATTGACGACATCCCATTCCACCGTGCGGCGATGCGGAAGGCGGTGGGGCTGCTGCCGCCGGATGATGCCTGGCCCGACCGCAGATCAGAGATACCCGAAACGAGGAGTCAAAATCAAAATCTGGCGGAGTATAATTCACGGACGGAATCGCGAATCAGGACAACTATCGTGAACACGCCCAGCACCGTGCCCAGCGGGATGTGCAGGCAGTTGATGCCCGCCACCACCAGCGAAAATGTCCGGCCCTTCCGGGCGCGGAGACACAGGCCGGAAATCAGGTTCAACACGCCCGAGATCACGAACCAGATGCCAAAGGCCAGATAAAACCATTTGAAGATGGCAAACAATTGCTCCGGCGTCATCGGCATGGGCTGCTTCTGGTTCTCAAAAAATTTGGGATTGGTAAACATCGCGTGCATGAATGTGTAATGCACCAGCAGGAACAAAAGCCCCAGCACCGCCAGGCCGGCGCCGACGAAATGGAAGATGGCGAGCAGGTTCAGATGATCCGCATCAATCTTGCGCTGGTCGCGGGGTAATGGAGGGAGTTCGCTCATAAATCAATGGGTTGCTTCACGGGACGCTCGGGGCGGGTGCTGCTGGCGGATGATAATCCGCCGCCACATAAAACGGCTGCGCCTGCCGGAACAAATCCGCGACACATCCCGGGGTGTTTGACTCGGTGAGGCTGAGGTTGACCTCATATTCCCGGCTGACCGACTTGGCCACCAGCAGGAAATCGTGGAAGAGCATCGTGTCGCGCGGCTCCATGAGCGCGAGAATATAATATGGCTTGAGGGCGGGCGCAGGCTGCCCGGTAATGACACGGGTGAATATCCAGACTGCGCGGAATTCACCATGCTGCCGGCAAAACTCAAACACCGCTTGCACCAGAGCCGTCGGATAATCCGCCGGATCAATCTTGTCCAGACGCAGCCGCTCCGTTTCCTGGCCATCCATTGGGTGTGGTTTCAACGCGGAACCGCTGGCCAGCTTGAGCAGCGATTCCGGCGGCAGGGAAATATCGCCCGTGGAGCAGCCATAGTTGACGGACATTTTCAGGTTCAGTTTGCCGAGCATCCCCAGCACATCCTTGGCGAGCATCTCGGCGGGCATATAAGTGCGTGGCCGCACCTTGTTCTTCTTCAAGCTCTCCAGTGCGCGCGCCTCCGATGAAAACACCGCCACCGCCACGCCTTTGCTGGTTTGAACCCGCAGGAACGGCATGGGCTGACCCTCCACATATTGCATATTTTGATTGGCCACCTCCGGGTGGAACGGGATCAGCAGATACAAATTGCCCGCGCACAGATGGCGCAACAAATCCGGCAACGCCGCCTGACTGCGTTGAAAGGCCATGATGGATTTGTCCAAATCATTCAAGGGAATGGGGACTTTCATAATTAAATGGGTGGCATTGCCACCAGTCTGATTTCAGCTATGACCAGAGCGTAAATCCGACAGGCCAGCGCGTCAATGGTGAGGAGAAGCTTGGTGTCTTCGTGTCTTGGTGGTTAAAAACCCGTGTCCATCGGTGTTCATCCGTGGTTCAACCGTTTCACACTTTCCTCATATACTTTTTGATGAACAGCAGGTAGCCCACAAACGGCAGCGAGAACAGCGCGGTGAACCAGCCCATGCGGTTGCCCGTGAACAGGCCCATCTTTTGGATCTGGTCAATCTGCGCCTGCGGCATTCCCTGCAATTGATATAACTCTGTAATGTCATGCTGCGCGTATGTCATCAGTGCGGAAGTTGCGAACAGCACCATTGCCACGAGGATGAGCCACCAGCCCCGCGCGTCCAATCTGTATAACCACCAGCCCGCCCAGCCCCAGACGGCGGCGACAATCAGACAGGACAATGCGCCCGGCAGGCCGGAGACAAACATCCCAAAGAACGGCATGACCGCCATGCCGGTCAGCGACATCACCAGCATCATCGGCACGGCCAGCCACGTCCACAGGCAGAATGCCAGCACCGGCAGCGGACAGGCATCGGTCCAGGGCGTCACCGGGTCGCGCGCCTCGCAGGTGGCCTTCACATGGCGGCTCTGGTAGAAAAACGTCCACAACAACGGCACCAGGACAAAAAACACGAAGAAGAAAAGGGTCATGCCGATGACCATGCCGGTGACGGCTCCCGGCGGCATGGCCGACTGGCCGGCTCTGGGATTGGCAGGCAGATTGGCAAACACCTTGGCCATGAAAAGCGGCATCACCGCCGTCATGAAGACGCCCATGATGAGCCAGCTCCAGGAAAAGATGAGAAGCAGCGCCCGCGCCCAGCGCCGCGCCTGAATGGAACCGATGCCCAGCCAGATCAACGCCACGGCCAGCCCGCCGTAGATGGCCATGCCCGGCAGCATCATGGCCGCATTGGTGGGTGGCGCGTTGGGAGCCTTGGCCGCCATCATCTGCCCGAACAGCATCAGCGGCACAAACAATCCGGCAAGACAGCCGAGCATCAGCGTCAGGATGCCAAAGACAACCAGTCCCGTGGAGCGGTCCTTGTAGTCGGGCAATGGAGCGGCCTCAACGGGCGGGGCTTCGGGATTTTGTTCGTACATAAAAAGTGGCGGATTTTGTTTGTTGATACGCCGATTTCCAAACCGAGTCGAGAAATTTCGAGGCGTTTGCTTGCCGTCTCGCGGCGTTTGTTGATTTACAAGCGGCGTTTGCTTGCCAACAGATGACGTTTGTTAGTTTACAAGCGACGTTTGCTTACCAACACGTGACGTTTGTTAATTAACAAACGATGTTTGCAAACCTACACGCGGCGTTTGTTGGTAAACAAATGATGTTTGTTTACCGTCTCGTGACGTTTGTTGGTAAACACGCGGCGCTTGCTTGCCAACAATCGGCGTTTGTTAATTAACACTTGGCGTTTGTAAACCTACACGCGTCGATTTCTTACCGTCTCGCGGCGTGGGATGGTAATTTCGTCCTACCGTTTCACTTTCCTGACACATTTTACCAGAATCCCGGGGCCTTTTTTTCGCATTGGAAAATCTGGGACGCGTGACGATATGGCACAGTGATTTTGGCCATATCCCTGTGCCGGAAGCACCTGTTAAAAAATCATCTTAAAGCGCAACTGATGCTGCTGTTGCAGCACTTACAGACTTTTTTAAATTGCCGTTTCTGGCAGAAAACTTGCGGTAAGTCGGGCGTTAACACGGGTGCAGCGCGAAGCTAAGTTGGCTTCCACCGGATGGCCCCGAATTTTATCAACAATCAACCGAAAGGTTCATTATGAAAAAATCAGTATTCAGAGTAAGTCTGGGTTACAAACGGCTGCCGGTGGAAGCGGTCCCGCCATTTGCGGGCTGGGTCGTCAGCTGCATGACGGGAAGCACGGTTTACATCAAACCGCCCGTCCCGCTGGTGCCGCCGGTGCCGCCCGACCCGACCGCTCCCGTGGACATGACCACGCGCATCACCGCCCTGCAGGTTGCCATCAAGAATTATCAGGATGGCGGCTCGCTGGCGTTGACGGCGCGCAATGTCGCACTGGCGGCGGTGATCGAGGGACTTGACGCGCTGGCGTTCTACGTGCAGACAGTCGCACGTTTCGACCGCGACATGATGCTCACCTCCGGCTTCGTGCCGGTGAGCACCAATCGCGCGCAATCGAAACTGGACGCGCCGTCCATCACGGGCATAGACAACGACACCGCCACGGAGCTGAACGTGCATCTGACCACCGTGGCCAATTCGTATGGCTACGAGGTGCAGATCTGCACCGGCACGGACGCGTGGACGACGGTCAAATACTCGGCCCAGGCCCGCACCATCACGCTGACCGGTCTCACGACCGGCACGGTGTATCAGGTGCGAGTCCGCGCGCTGGGCGGCAGCACCGGTCAGAGCGACTGGTCCATGCCCGGCTCGAGCATCGTGGACTAAAGGCAGGGACATCCCGCTGGGATGTCCGGTCATCGCAGCGCGATGACCCTACCACGGCTGACAAGACAAAGGCCGGAACGGGCAACCGTTCCGGCCCTTTTTATTTTTCGAGCGGACCGATTGCGACACCCAAAGCCAGTCAGACGATTTTTACGCTCACGCGGACAATCGGATAGATTGAAAACAACCTGAAAGAGACCATTCAAACATTTTTCAAAATCCGGCTTGACATCCGCGTTCTAGTGTTCTAATTGTATTCATACACTAAACATGGCTGTGACGTTCAACATCAACACCGGGTCGAACACCCCGATCTACAAGCAGATCACCGACCAGGTGCGTCTGGGGGTTGCGTCCGGCAGGCTAGCCGTGGGCGACCAGCTTCCAAGCGTCCGGGCGCTTGCGGAGGATTTGGTGGTGAATCCCAACACGGTGGCGCGCGCCTATGCCGACCTGATCAGCGAGGGGCTGCTTGAATCGCGCGCGGGCCGGGGTGTTTTCATCACGCAAAAACGCAAAATTTATTCTCGCGCGGAAGGCTGGCGGCGGCTGGAGCCGATGCTGAACGCGCTCATCGGCGAGGCGATGATCCTGGATTTCACGCGCGACGAGCTGCGCGAGGCGTTCGAGGAAAAATTAAGCAAATGGAAACACCAGAAGGGAGGCGACGGAAAAAATGAATAACGAATCTGTCATCCAAACGCGCAACCTGACCAAGTATTTTGGAGGCAAGGCCGCCGTATATGAACTCAACCTGGATGTTCCGCGCGGCTGCGTCTTTGCCTTTCTGGGCCGCAACGGTTCGGGCAAGACGACGACCATCCGGATGCTCATGGGGATGGTGCCGCCGACGCGCGGCACAGGCACGATTCTCGGCCACGACATCCGCGCGTTGACGCCGGAAGTCCGCGCGCGCATCGGTTATCTCACGGAGGAACACCAGCTTTACGGCTGGATGAACGTGAAGCAATGCGGCGAATTCCAATCGAAGTTTTTTGCGAAATGGAACGGCAGGATATTTCGCGGTGTCGCCGGCCATTTCGGGCTGAAACCCGAAGCCAGGGTGAAGGATTTATCGCGCGGCGAGCGCGCGGGGCTTTGTCTTGCGCTGACTCTTGCACCAGAGCCGGAATTATTGATGCTGGATGATCCGGGATTGGGCCTGGATCCGGTTGCGAGGCGGGGCCTGGTCGAATCCATGATTTTTCTCACGCGAAAATCCGACCGGACAATTTTCTTTTCTTCTCATCATCTGTCCGATGTCGAGCGTACGGCGGATTACATCGCCGTTTTTGACCGGAGCATATTGCGCGCGTGCTGCCCGTTGGAAAAATTCCAGGAAAGTGTTCAACAGGTGAGGTTGAGGTTCCCCGGAACACCTCCGGCGTTGCCAAAAATTCCAGGGCTGCTTCAGGCCGTCCGCACGGAAAACGAGCTTCGTGTGACTTGCGTTCATTACAATGGCGAGGCGGAAACGGCTCTTCGCGCGCTTTCGCCGGTTGAAATGGAATCCGTGCCGCTCGGACTCGAGGATGCATTCATCAGCTATCTGGGGGAGCGCGGCGAGAAAACATTCATCCTGTCGGAAATGGAGGCGCAATCATGAAGGCAATGATTCAAAAAGACCTGCGGGAAAATCTGAAACTGGCCCTGATCGGCCTGTTGATTTTTTCCCTGCTGCTGCTTCAGGCGTACCAGACGTGCATTTCGACGTTGACCAACATGCTCACCGGCAATTCGTCGGGGCAGATTGGCGCCCTGCAACCCTTGCTGGCGACGGGCTTGTTGACGGGGACGGCTTTTTTCTGTGCCATCTTCGGCACCGCGCTGGGCTGGCTGCAGACCCGGAACGAGGCGCACCGCGACCTTTGGGCGTTCTTGATACATCGTCCGGTCACACGCACGGAAATTTTCTGGGGCAAGACCATCGCCGGATTATGCCTGTATGCATTCGGCGCGGGATTGCCTCTGGCCGTTTTGGTGGCGGTGGTGCGGACGCCCGGTTACGTCGCCGCGCCATTTGAATGGGCGATGGTTGTGCCGCCGGCTTTGATTTTTTTTACGGGCATCGCCTATTATTTTGCGGGATTGCTGACCGGCTTGCGGCAGGCGCGTTGGTATGCGAGCCGTTGCTTTGGCCTTGGTCTGGCAATCGCCACTTCCTTCGGCGTGGTGGCATCTACTGTATTCTGGATACCAACGGTTCTGATTGCAGTTGCGGTTTTGATTTTGGCGGCGGCGGCGTGGGGCGCCTACCAGAGCGGCGGATTTTATCGCGGCCAGCCGGTGGCCGGAAGACTGGCGCTGACGGTTGCGCTGACTGCGGGTTGCGGTGTTGCCTTGTTTGCCAGCGTGGGCCTGCTTGTCAATTTGGTTTTGGGACCGTTGACACATCATCCTTATGTTTGGAGCTATTATCAAATGACCCGGGATGGAACGATTTACAAGGAGACGAACCGGGATGGCAACACGGAATATGCGGATTTGGACGGACATCCCCTGCTCGACCCCAAGACCGGGCAGAAAATGGAGCCAAAAGAATTTTCAAAGCGCATTGCCTACGGCAGAGGAGTTTTGTCCACCCTCAAATACCGGAACCGGGATCAATACCAATATTCCATCCAAAATGCTTCGGGCTTTTTCAGCCTCTGGAACATCACGGACAAAACCCTCTGGTATCTGGATCGCCATGGAAAATTGCTCGGCTATGACGGTCAGACCCGGAAATTCATCGGCAGTCTGGATCCGCACGGCAATGACGGCAAGCTGGCGTCCGAACCGTTCCTGCAACGGGCCGATTCCAACTACTACAATGCATACGGAGATGTGCCGCAGAAGATCATCGCAACCGCAAAGACCGTTTATCAGGTGGATTTCAAAGAACGCACGCTGAAGCCGGTTTTTACCCTGACGAATGATGAAATCGGCGGCTACGATGAAGAGGAGGCCTCATATGAGGACAATCATGCGGCGAAAAATTTTCTAATCACCACGCGCAAGACCGTGTGCCTGATGGACTACGACGGACGGCCCATTTTTGCGTTGCCTTACAAACCCGGCTATTTTGAATACCCGCAAGTCGAAATTTCATTTCTCCAACTGACGAACAGTTCGATGAATAATTTCGCCGTCTGGTTTCTCCCTGATTACTTGATGAACAAGGCAGCCGGCTGGAAATTGCCGGAACACATCCTTTGGATTGCGCCGGCACAAACCGTCACAAAAAGTGCGGATTTGCCCGTTTTGCGACTAGATGAAGAAAGTTCCTGGCCGGATAAACTGGCGACCGCGCTGCTGCCGCCTCCTGTGCATGTGGAGTTTGACGACAAGATCTACAAGTCGTGGAACCTGTTAAGTTACACCCTGGCCCTCGTTTGCTCGGTCATCGGCTGGACTCTGGCGCGGCGATATAATTTTTCAACCACGGCAAGCATCGGTTGGACACTGTTCATTTTTCTGCTGGGGATTGCAGGCCTGCTCACCTTCATGTGCGTGCAGGAATGGCCAGTGCGCGAGATTTGTACCAATTGCAAAAAGTTCCGCGCCGTTGACCGTGAATCCTGCGAACATTGTGAAGCGCCGTTTTCACCACCAGAAAAAAACGGGACGGAAATTTTTGAACCGCTGGCAAAAGTTTAGATTGCCGGCTTTTCAATCCGTGGTAAATAACCCTGGAAAATCAAAAGCTTGCTTCTCCTTCGTACTTTTTAAGGTGGCAACTCCCGTCATTTACTTTCCTTCGCATCGCTGCTAAAACTTCCGCGTGCTCAACGACGCCGCCATCTGGAAAAACCTCAATTCGCCGCGACGGTTGTTTTTGATCGCCGGGCCGTGCGCGATTGAAGATGAAAAGCTCTGCCTGCAAACCGCGGCCTCGCTCAAGCAAACCTGTGAGTCGCTGGGCATCTTTTACGTCTTCAAGGCCAGCTTCGACAAGGCCAACCGCACGTCGGGAAAATCCTTTCGCGGCGTCGGCCTGGAAGCCGGATTGAAAATCCTCGCGCGCGTCCGCGCGGAATTTGAAGTGCCGGTGCTGACGGACATCCACAACGAATCGCACGCCGCCATCGCCGGCGAGGTCGTGGACATCCTGCAAATCCCCGCGTTTCTCTGCCGGCAGACGGATTTGATCGAGGCGGCCGTGGCCACGGGCCAGATCGTCAACATCAAAAAAGGCCAGTTCCTTTCCCCGCAGGAAATGGGGCAGGTCGTTGCCAAGGCGAAAAATTCCGGCGCAAAAAAAATCCTCGTCACCGAGCGCGGCACGACGTTCGGCTACAACAACCTTGTGGCCGACATGCGCTCGATCCCGGTCATGAAGGCGTCCGGCTTCCCGGTCGTGTTCGACGCGACGCATTCCATCCAGCTGCCCGGCGGCGGCGGCGACAGGTCGTCCGGCCAGCGCGAATTTGCGCCCGTCCTCGCACGCGCGGCGCTTGCGTCCGGCGCAAACGGGATTTTTATCGAAACACATCCGCACCCTGACAAGGCGTTGAGCGACGGCCCGAACATGATCCCGCTCGCCGAAATGCCGGCGCTGCTGAAGAGCCTGCTCAAGATTTTCAACGCTGTTGAAAAGTGACGTGTGACAAGTGACAAGAAAAATCCAGCCGCACGACGCGCGACAAATCCTGTCGCTCGTCACCCGTCGCTCGCCACCCGACTTGCGCGCGTAAAACTTTTTCTCTGCGACGTGGACGGCGTTTTGACGGACGGCTCGATTTACATCGGCGGCGAGCGCGAGTTCAAACGCTTCGACATCCGCGACGGCCTCGGCATGGTTCTGGCGAGGCGCGCAGGATTGAAACTCGGCTGGGTCTCGGCGCGGCCGTCGCTGGCGACAAAACTGCGCGCGGACGAATTGAAAATTCATTTTCTGGTCCAGCAGGGCGACCGGTTGAGCAAGACCGGGGCGATTGAGGAGCTTCTGGCGCAGGAAAGATTGAGTTGGAACGACGTTTGTTTTGTCGGAGATGATATAGTTGACCTGGGTCCGTTAAAACGCGCCGGCCTGGCGGTTGCCGTCGCAGATGGAGTCAGCGAGGCAAAAGCCGCGGCGCATTTCACGACGGGCGCGGCGGGCGGCCACGGCGCCATCCGCGAAATCATCGAGATGATTTTGAAGGCGCAGGGAAAATGGGATTCGTTTGTCGCGCATTATTCGGAATGAAGATGAAGTTCCACAACTCGGTTTTGGTTGCAACCTTTTTTGCGGCAACATGGTTTGCCGCAACGATTGTCCTCGCCCAGCAGAATGCCGCCGGCCACGCAAGCGATTTCAGTTCGGCCGAATATTATGACGCGCCACACGCCCAGCAGATGAAGTCGCGGATATCGGGCGCGGAGGCGTCCCCGCAGCCGGGCGGGCTGCTCGACATCAAAAAACTCAAGCTCGAAGAATTCGGCGTGGACGGCAGGCTGGAGGCGGTCGCGGAGGCGCCGGAATGTGTTTATGACTCGATGAACGGTCTGGCGAACTCGCCGGATCATCTGCAAATGAAGACGGGCGACGGAAATCTAAGCGTTGATGGGGAAGGTTTTTTGTGGCGGCAGACGAACCATTGGCTCACCATTTCAAACCACGTCCAGACCGTGATCAAGGGCGTGATGGAAAGCAAAACCGGATTGTGAAAAAAATTTATCTCATCGCATTTCTCGCCCTGGCGGGCGCATGGATTGTGCGCGGACAAACGAACGTGGCGAGCACGAATGCGGTCAGCACAAACGCCGTCGCCGAAATCCTCGCGCTGGTGACGACCAACACGCCGGCGCCGGCGCCTCCACAGCCTCCATCACCGAAAACGAACGCGCCGACGAAGATTGATTCGGACAGCGCGGATTTTGACATGAACGGGCACCAGGCCATTTATCACGGCAACGTGCGGGTGGACAGCCCGCAGATGAAACTGACCTGTGCGCAGCTGACCGTGAACCTGCCGCCGGCCGGCGGGCATATCCAGCACATCGTCGCGGAGACAAACGTCGTGATCGATGCCACGGATGAAAAGGGCGAGACAAACCACGTGACCTGTGACAAGGCGGTTTATGACTACAAAGTGCAGGAATTCATGACGAACGAACCCATCACGCTTACGGGCAATCCGCAGGTTGTGAACGCGCAGGGCACAAACACCGCCGACGTGATCATCTGGGATCGCGCAACCGGACACGTTTGGGAGAAAAATCCCCACATGGTTTCCAGTCCGAACGTTGACATTGGAAAAACGGACACGAATTCACCGGCCTCTGGCACCAATAATCCGCCCATGCCAAAATTATTTTGAATGGAAACGTCCGCGCCAAAATCGAACGGATATCTGCTCTCCACGGAAAACCTGGCCAAGCAATACGGCGGACGGCGCGTGGTGGACGGCGTTTCGGTGAATGTGGGCGCGGGTGAAATCGTGGGTCTGCTCGGCCCGAACGGCGCGGGCAAGACGACAACGTTCAACATGGTCGTCGGCATCGTCAAGCCGGACAAGGGCGGCGTCAAATTTTCCGGCCACGAAATCGCGGCGCTGCCGATGCACAAACGCGCGCGGCTCGGAATCGGCTATTTGACGCAGGAACCGTCGGTTTTCCGGAAACTTTCCGTCGAGGAAAATATTCTGGCGATTTTGGAGACATGCCAGCTTTCCAGCGACGAACGCGCGGTGCGTTTGAAATATCTGCTTGAGGAACTGGATTTGACGCCGGTCGCCAGGAGCAAGGCGTATCAATTGAGCGGCGGCGAAAAACGGCGTCTGGAAATCACGCGCGCACTGGTCACAAGCCCGAAGCTGCTTTTGCTCGACGAGCCGTTCGCGGGAATTGATCCCATCGCGAAATATGAGGTGGGGAAGATCGTCCGGCGCCTCAAGGACCGGGGCCTTGGCATCCTCATCACGGACCATGACGTCCGGGAAATGTTGAAAATCATCGACCGCGGCTACATCATCTACAAAGGTCAGGTGCTCGTCGAAGGCTCGGCTGAATTTCTGGCGAACGACCCGAAGGCGCGGGAGATTTATCTGGGGCCGGAGTTTAATTTGTAGGCAGGATAAAAAATGGCACAGCCATCCATCACAGTTGAACAATTTTTCAAGGAGCATTGCGGAGCCCTCCAAATGCGGCTGCTTTCGACGGCGGCGGAGCTGAAGCGAATCATCCGCGAGCCTACCGTGAACCGCCCCGGGCTCGCGCTGAGCGGATTCACGCAATATTTCGCCTACAAACGCGTGCAGGTCTTCGGCCATGCGGAATTTTTTTATCTGCGGTCGCTGTCGACCGAGCAGCGCGAGTCGCGTTACGCCTATCTTTTCGCCTATAAAATCCCGTGCGTGGTTTTCAGCCGCGGCTTGAAGCCGGACAAGGAGCTTCTCGCGGCCTGCGAAAAGGCTGGCGTGCCCGTTTTTCAAAGCACGCTCGTCACGATGACGTTCATCAACGCCGCGACGCTGGAGCTGGAAAACATGTTCGCGCCGCGCGGCACGGAAATCGGCAGCATGGTGGACATCCTCGGCGTCGGCGTGATGATTCGCGGCGACAGCGGCATCGGCAAAAGCGAGGCCGTTCTCGCCCTGATCGAACGCGGTTACAGCCTCGTTTCCGATGATGTGACGAAAGTCACATTGGTCGGCGGCCGCAACGTGGTGGGCACCGGCTCGGATTTGACGCGCAACCACATGGAGATTCGCGGCATCGGCATCATCAACGTCGCCGCCATGTTCGGCGTCAAAAGCGTCCGCAAGGAAAAAACCCTCGACCTGGTCGTCACGCTCAAGGCATGGGACGAAGTTGAGGATGTGGACCGCGTTGGCATGGAGCAGGAATTTGTGGAAATCCTGGGCATGGACATCCCGCACATCACCATTCCCGTGCGGCCCGGCCGCGACCTGGCGCGGCTCGTAGAGGTTGCCGCGTATCAGACCAAGTTGAAAATGTCCGGACATAATGCCGCGCGGGAGTTGAACGACCGGCTCATAGCCCACATGAGTCTGGCCAGCCAGCCGCCGAAGTGAAAATTCAGTGGCCAATTCAGTCTGTGTTGCTTAATGTAAACTGAACAAACCGATGAGCGCTAAAAAAACAGACGCCGAATTCTTAACCAAGGAACTCACCATCACGAACAAGCTGGGCATCCACGCCCGGCCCGCCGCCATGTTTGTCAAGATCGCCAACCGTTTCGCATGCGACATCTTCGTGGAAAAGGACGGCGAAAAAATCAACGGCAAGAGCATCATGGGCCTGATGATGCTCGCCGCCGGCCCCGGCAGCAAACTCATCCTGCACGTTCGTGGTGCCGACGCCCAGCAGGCCATCGCGGAAATCGAGGCGCTCTTCAAACGCAAATTTGACGAGGAGTAGATGGTGGCCGCCCCGATTTGAGGCAACGAGGCCATTATGATAAAAATCGGCGATTTCTGGGTCAACATTGGCAGTTATACGGATTTGACGAAATTGTTTTTGGGTGAAGCCTCCAAGTATTTGTTACTGTTCTTGTTTTCCGTCTTGGCCATACGTTTATGGCGGAAGTTGTCGGGGTTATCCGGAAAAAACCGGCAAAGCTATTTGTCCATGGCGTGTTTGGCGACCGCAATCGCATTGGTCATTGGATACTTTTCAATTTATTCAAGCCTGAGCCGGCTTTATTTTATTATGGGACGAAGGCTTTTAATTCCGGCAATCTTGGGTCGGCATGCTTCCTTTTTGATAAATCTTCAGAGTATTGGATGAGTGCGGATGCAGTTGGAAAGGAAGGCGTATGTCTATTGCTATCAGGCAAAGTTGACAACGGATTGCGGCTGATCGAGCAAGCGAAAATCCTGCGCAAAGGCCAGAGCAGCACGTTCGAGGAATTCTACGAGGGATTATATTATTTTTTTGCAGAACAGTCCGACAAGGCCATTCCATTTTTGGAAGATGCTTCTGCCGATCCGGATTACATCTGGCGAGTGACCAAGGCATTCGCCGTGCTTTACGTGGACAACCATCAGTATGCAAACGCGGCGCGTTTGATGGAGCCCTATACGCAGGTTGAGGTCGTTGACGAGTACCAGGCTTATGTCGTGGCCTCGCTCAAATTGTTTGCCGGGAAAAAATCCGAGTCAAAAATGCTGGTAGACAAATTTGAATCGGAAAATCTGATGCCGTTCTGGAAATCCAGATTCGACAAACTCCGTGCGCAGATTCAAAATCAAATCAACAGATGAGCAAATTTTTTTCCTTCATCCTGCATTCCCGGCTGGAAAATGTGATGGCGGTGGCGGTTTCCACGGCGCTATTGGTTCTATTGCTGACCACGCGACTTTTTCATTCATTCAGCTTTGGGCCTCTCGATTTTATTTTCATCATGCTGCCAATCGGCATTTTGGGTGTAAAAAGCCTTTTGGGCCTACTTTTGTCACCGGAAAGCAACGCTGGCGAAGACATGGCACCTACAAAATATCTGGTTCTTTTCTTTCAACCCCTCTTAAAAATTGTTCGCGATTGGTTTCCATTTCTGCTTTTAAGCGCTTGCTATTATTCCCTGTATACGAATCTGGCGTTGCGAATAAGCCCTCACACTGTTGATCTGGAATTATCAAAAATTGACGCTTCAATCCTCGGAAACCAAGCGTCTTTTCTGCTCGAACCGTTCATCCATCCCTGGCTTACGGATTTCCTAAATTCCATCTATTTTTCCCATATGCTCATCTTTCCAGGCGTTGCCTTATATTTTTACCTGGCCGGGGAGGAAAAGGCGTTCCGTCGCCTGATGATGGGCTTCCTGACCATCATGTTGATGGGAATGATCAGTTACCTGCTTTTCCCGGCAGTTGGCCCTGTGAAATTTTTTGCCGATCAATACACCCGCGATTTGCAGGGACAGATGCTAAGCCGCACTGCAGATTATATCATAAATGTTGGCCGTGTTGGTTTTGACTGCTTTCCCTCGCTTCACGTTGGCATCCCTTTGCTGCTTTCGTTTTATTTGCGTGATTATCGCAGGAAAATGTTTATTCCCGCGATGATTTATGTGGCCCTTATGTGTATTGCTACAATTTATCTGCGTTACCACTATCTCATAGACGTGATTGCTGCTTTTGCCTACGCGCCCGCCGCATATTTTCTGAATGACTTTCTTCTGCACCGCTGGCCGGGGGAACAAATTCAAAAACCTCCAGCCAAAAGCATTTGACCGACTCAAGTTGAACTTGAAACTTGAAACCTTAAGCTTGAAACTCACATTTATGGCTGCCGCTGAAATTGACATCAAATACGTCGCGCATCTCGCGCGCATCTCGATCACGGTCGACGAGGAATCAAAACTCGCCGCGCAACTCGGCGGCATCCTTGGCTACATCGAAAAGCTGAAGGAACTCGACGTGACTAAAGTCGAGCCGACCGCGCACGCGGTTCCCATGGTCAATGTCACGCGTCCCGACGAAGTCCGTCCATCGCTGCCGCACGAAGACGCGCTGCGCAATGCCCCCAAACAGGCCGGCGGACTTTTCATGGTTCCAAAAATTGTGGAGTGAAAACATGCCGGACATAGGCAATTACACGGAGACCACGGAACTGGTCCTCGGCGAGGCGGGCAAGTATTTTACCGTGCTGCTGTTTTCCGTTCTGGCGATCCGGCTCTGGCGAAGAGTATCTGGAAATTTCGGCGCGAACAGAACAAAGGATTTGTTGTCTGCGGCGCTGGCGACATTGATGGCTTGCGGCATCGGATACTTCTCCGTGTGTCGAAGCCTGGGCAAACTTTATTCACATTATGCGATGAACGCCTTCCGCCAGAACCGGCCCCTGCAGGCGCTTGCGCTGTTTGAAATATCGTCGAAATACCGTAAAAGCGCCGACACACTGGGACAGGAAGGCGTTTGTCTTCTATTTTTGGGAGCTCCGGATCAAGGCAGATTTGCAATCGAAAAAGCCGGGACACTGCGCAAAGGCAAAAACACATCCTTCGAACAGTATTATGAAGGTGTGTATTATTTTACCCAGGGACAAAAAAGCAATTCCGTTCCATTGCTCAATGCGGCATCGGCCGATCCGGTTTATCTTTGGGATGTATCCAAGCTTTTAGCAATCATGCTTTTAGATGAGAACCGCGTTGCGGACGCCATGCACTGGATGAAACCTTATATGCAGGCTGAAGTCACGGACAGCGATCAGGCATATATCATGGCTTCCCTCAAACTGGCTGAAGGAAAGAAACCTGAGGCCCAGGCGATCATGGACAAATTCCCGACACAGGAAGAGGACGGGTCGCTGGCGGGAAAAGCCCGGTTTGAAAAACTGCGGGCGCAAATAAACCGCTGATTATTATGCTGCGAAATTTCACCCGATTTGTCCTGCATTGCCGTTTGGAAGACGTGATGGCGGCGGGGGTTTCCATGCTGCTTCTGGTATTTTTCCTCACCACGCGTCTTTTCGTTTCATTCCAATTGCAGGGTCACGATTTCATTTTCATCCTGCTGCCCGTCGGCATTTTGGGAATAAAATGTCTGCTGGAAATGCTCCTGGCCTCGGACTCCAAAACCGGAAACAACCTCGATACTGGAAAATATCTGGTCGCCTTTTTTAAGCCACTGGTCAAAATCGTTCGCGACTGGTTTCCATTCCTGCTCCTGAGCGCCTGCTATTATGCACTGTACACCAACCTGATGCTGCGGGTGAATCCACACACGGCGGATGCGTTCCTGTCAAAAATAGACGCCTCGCTTCTTGGCAACCAGGCGTCCTTTCTCCTCCAACCGTGGATCAACCCCTGGACCACGGATTTCTTGAGTCTTGTCTATTTTTCTTACGTTTTTACGCTGCCGGGTGTCGCCTTGTATTTCTACCTGGCAAAAGAGGCGAAAGCATTTCGACGTATCATGATGGGCTACCTCACCCTCATGTTGATGGCCATCATCAGTTATTTGCTGGTGCCAGCCATTGGCCCTGACGAATTTTTTGCCGATCAATACACCAGTGATCTGAACGGACACCAGGTAATCCGCGGAGTGGATTACATCATGCGCGTGGGGCGGGTCGGCTATGATTGTTTTCCATCGCTGCATGTCGGCATTCCCCTGCTCCTGAGCCTTTATTTGTTCAGCTACCGCAAAAAGGCGTTCATGCCCGCGCTGGTTTACGTCGCGCTCATGTGTTGCGCAACCCTCTATTTGCGCTATCACTATCTCGTGGATGTCATCGCCTCATTTGCCTACGCCCCGGCCGCCTACCGGCTGAATGATTTTCTGCTGGGACGGTGGCCGGGTGAAAAAATCCAAATGCAACCACCCAAACCAATAGATATAAAAACTGCGACTTGAAACGCATGTTAAACCAACTCACCATTTCCAAACTCGCCGCCAAACTCGCAGGCCGCGAAGTCTCCGCACGCGAAGCCATGCAGTCGTGCCTCGACCAGATTGAACGCGTGGACGGCAATATCCACGCCTTCATTAGCCACGATGCCGCCGACGCGCTCGCACAGGCGGACGCGGCGGACAAGGACATTTCCGCTGGCGTTCAAAAACCGTTGCTGGGAATTCCCATCGCCATCAAAGATGTTCTCGCCGTCAAAAACCAGCCGCTCAACTGCGGCTCAAAAATCCTGGGCAAATTCATTTCGCCGTATGACGCCGCGGCAATTGAAAAACTAAAATCGGCCGGCGCAATAGTTTTTGGCCGCCTGAACATGGATGAATTCGCAATGGGCAGCTCCACGGAAAATTCCGCGTTCGGCGTCACGCGCAATCCATGGGACACCATGCGAATTCCCGGCGGGTCGTCCGGCGGCTCGGCGGCGGCGGTCGCGGCGGACGAGTGCATCGCCAGTTTGGGAACAGATACCGGAGGCTCCATCCGCCAGCCGGCGGCGTTGTGCGGCTGTGTCGGCCTGAAGCCCACCTACGGTCGCATTTCACGCTATGGACTCGTCGCGTTTGCGTCGTCACTGGACCAAATCGGGCCGTTCACCAAGGACGTCCATGATTCGGCGACGTTGCTCGGCGTATTGAGCGGCGTTGACCTGCGGGATTCGACAAGCGTGCCGCAGCCCGTTCCGAATTATATTGCCGCGCTCGACGGAAAAATCAAAGGTCTGAAACTCGGCCTGCCGAAGGAATACATGATTGGGGGGCTCGACGCGGAAGTGAAGGCCGCCGTGGACGCCGCCGTCAAAAAATTTCAGAATCTCGGCGCAGAAATCGTGGAGATTTCCCTGCCGCACACAGATTATGCAGTCGCAACTTATTATATTATTGCGACGGCGGAAGCCTCGGCAAACCTGGCACGCTTCGACGGCATCCGTTACGGCGCGCGGATTGACGGGAACGATCCGACGGAACTTTACAGCAGGACGCGAGGCGCGGGTTTTGGAGCGGAAGTGAAACGGAGAATAATTTTGGGAACCTACGTTTTGAGCAGCGGATATTACGATGCATATTATCTGCGCGCCCAGAAGGTCCGCACCTTAATTCGAAACGATTTTCTCAGGGCGTTTGAAACGGTGGATGCCATCGTCACGCCGACTTCGCCGACGGCAGCGTTCAAAATTGGAGAAAAATCCAACGACCCGTTGCAGATGTATTTGTCCGACATTTTCACGATTTCATGCAACCTTGCAGGCATTTGCGGCATCAGCATTCCGTGCGGGTTCACCAAGTCACCCAAACTGCCCATCGGCCTGCAACTGCTAGGCAAGCCGTTCGGCGAGGAAATGCTTTTGAAAGCCGCTCATGCGTATGAGCAGAATACATTGTGGCATCAGGAGAAACCCCCAGTTTGAACGAGGAAACCAACCCCCGGAAAGAGATCTCCGGCTCAAACCCGCCGTCCGCAGATTGAACAAATATGGGCTTGCGTTTAAAGTAACTTGATGGTTACTTATGACGACGCATGACGAGATCCGCCAGGGCCGAAAACACACCGCCGCGCAATGCCGAACGTTCGCGCGAGCGCATCCTGTCCGCCGCGCTCAAGGAGTTCGCCGCAAAGGGATTCGCAGGCGCGCGCGTGGATGTGATTGCACGCCAGGCGGCTATCAACAAGCGGATGCTCTACCATTATTTCGGCAACAAGGAAAAATTGTTTCGCGCGGTCCTTCAACAGAAAATCGCCGAACGTCGCTCATGGGGGCTTAACCTGTCCAGCGACCCCGCAGTCCGGCTGCCGTTCTGGTTCAAGACAGCTTGCGCCGATGCCGACTGGATCCGACTCCTCGAATGGGAGGCGCTGCAAAGCGACGGGCAAAAGGTGATCGACGAAAAGGAGCGGCGCGCGCTGGCGATGGACTGGGTGAAACGCCTTCGCCAACGGCAGAAACACGGTGAAGTTTCAGCCGAGTTTGACGCACGGCATCTGGCGCTGGCAATGCAGTCGCTGACCATGTATCCGATGGCATTTCCACAACTGACGCGATTCATCATGGGCCGGCCAATTGACGACCCTAAATTCCAGAAGGCGCACGCCGCGTTTTTGAAGCAATTCGCCGCAGCCTTCCGGCCCATGAACGCGCAGAGGGTCAAAATCAATTTTGCGAAATGAATAACGGCATGAAAAAATCCATTTTGATTCCGGCAACCGCCGCTGTGGTTGTGGTGATGCTGGCCGTCGGCTGCTCGGCAAAAAAAACCAATCCGGTCGCGGGCGCGCCCGTTCTGGTAACGCAGGCATACACAACCAATCTGCCGGTGCAAATCGACCCGCCGCCCGTCGGACATGTGATGCCGGTTTCAACAGCGACGATTCATTCGCAAATCGGCGGGATCATCAGCGAGGTGCATTTCAAGGAAGGCTCGGAGGTGAAATCGAACGATTTGCTGTTCACAATTGATCCGCGGCCGTCGCAGGCGGCGCTCGACCAAGCGCGCGCCAATCTCGAACGCGACTCCGGGCAGTTGGAATATCAAAAGGCCAATTATTCGCGCGATCAAAAGTTGCTCGCGGCCAAAATTATTTCGCAGGATCAATTTGACACGGACACAGCCAGCCGCGATGCGGCGACCGGCACGGTGGCGGCGGACAAGGCGGCCATCACCAACGCGCTCTTGAACCTGGAATTTTGCCAGATCCGTTCGTCGATTGATGGCAAAACGGGCAGCCTGCTGGCTTTCGCCGGCAATGTCGTCAAGGCACCCGACGATGTGTTGCTGACAATCAACCAGATTCATCCCATTTACGTCCAGTTCGCGGTACCGGAGCAATACCTGCCGGAAATCAAAAAACAGATGCGCGGGAAGGCGCTCGCGGTAAAGGCGACATTTGAAAACATGGACGGGCCGCCGTCGCAGGGCGAACTGACTTTTGTGGACAATTCCGTGGATGAAACGACAGGGACGATCCTGCTGAAAGCGACATTTCCAAATGAGGACGATGCACTATGGCCGGGACAATTTGTGAACGTCACGCTGACGCTGTCGGAATTGACGAATGCGGTTGTCGTGCCGTCACAGGTGGTGCAAACGGGACAAAACGGCGATTTCATCTATGTCGTCAAAGCGGATCAAACGGTTGAAATGCGGCCGGTGCAAACCGGAATCACATTCAACAACAAGACGGTTGTTCTAACGGGATTGAAATCCGGCGAAACAGTCGTGACCGACGGTCAATTGCGTTTGGCACCCAAAATGAAAGTTACGGTCAAAAGCGCCGTCGCAGCTTCGAGCACAAACGCGCCATGAGCGTTCCCGAACTTTTCATCCGCCGGCCTGTGATGACCACTTTGGTCATGGCGGGTATTTTGCTTTTTGGCCTTGTCGGTTTTCGCCAGTTGCCCGTCAGCGATTTACCGAGCGTGGATTATCCGACGATCCAGGTCTCGGCAAGTTTGCCTGGCGCGAGTCCTCAAACGATGGCTTCGGCGGTGGCGACGCCGCTGGAAAAACAGTTCTCCACCATCGCGGGTGTGGACAACATGTCGTCCGTCAGCTCGGTCGGCTCGGCGTCAATCACGATTCAATTCTCGCTCGACCGCAACATTGACGCGGCGGCGGAGGACGTGAACGCGGCAATTGCAAAAGCGGCGAAACAATTGCCGGTGAACATGCCATCGCCGCCGACTTATCAAAAAGTAAATCCAGCGGATTCGCCGATCATTTTTCTGTCAATGTCATCGACAACGCTGCCGATGTCGGACGTGGATAATTACGCGGAAAATCTTCTCGCGGAGCAGATTTCGCAAATCAACGGCGTCGCTCAAGTCGGTGTTTTTGGCGCGCAGCCATACGCAGTTCGCATTCAAGTTGACCCGAACAAACTTGCGGCTTACGGACTCGGCATTGATCAAGTCGAGCAGGCGGTCGAGGCGGCCAACGTGAATCAGCCGCTTGGAACGCTTTACGGAAAGCATCAGGCGTTTGTCGTGCAGGCGAGCGGCCAGCTCAAAGTGGCGGCTGATTTTCGCCCGATGATTGTCGCATATCGCAACGGCAATCCAATCCGGCTTCAGCAATTGGGCAACGTCCTCGACAGCGTGCAAAACGACAAGGCGGAGGCGTGGGTTGACAGCACCCCCGCCGTCATTCTGGCCGTCCAGCGACAACCGGGTGCGAACACGGTTGAAGTGGTGGACAACATCAAAAAATTGCTGCCTCAATTCCGCAACGTGGTTCCGGCGGCGGTGAAACTCGACGTGGTCATTGACCGATCGTTGGTCATCCGCAAATCGGTGTCGGACGTTGAACATACTTTGTTTCTTGCCGTGTGCCTCGTCATCATGGTCATTTTCATTTTCCTGCGGAATCTTTCTGCAACAGTCATCCCCAGCCTCGCGTTGCCGATGTCCATCATCGGCACGTTCGCGGCAATGGCGTTGCTCAATTACAGCCTCGACAATCTTTCGCTCATGGCGCTGACGTTGTGCGTCGGCTTCGTCGTGGACGACGCCATCGTCATGCTCGAAAACATCGTGCGCCACATGGAAATGGGCGAACCAGCGATGGAGGCCGCGCTAAACGGCTCAAAGGAAATCGGTTTCACAATCATTTCAATGACACTGTCGCTCTCGGCGGTGTTCATCCCGATTTTGTTCATGAGCGGACTGCTGGGCCGGTTGCTGCACGAATTTGCCGTGACGATTGTAGTGGCGGTTTTGATTTCTGGTTTCATTTCGCTGACGCTGACGCCAATGATGTGCAGCCGGTTCGTGCATTCGGAAAAGGAGAAAAAGCACGGGAATATTTACAATTTTTTCGAGCGTTTCTTCGATGGGTTTCGGGACAAATATGACCGCACATTGCTGATTGTCATGCGCCATCGCGGGCTGACGATGTTTGTGTCACTGGCGATTTTCGTCGCGACGGTGTTTTTGTTCGTCGTGATTCCCAAGGGATTTTTCCCCGACGAAGACACCAGCCGGATTCAGGCCACAACCGAGGCGTCACAGGACATTTCCTACGACGCGATGCGCGCGCACCAGCTTGCCATAATGAAAATCGTCGCCGCCGATTCAAATGTTGACGGTTTCATTTCCACCGTTGGCGCCGGCACTGGCTCGTCGGTCTTGAACAATGGCCGGATGTTTTTCCGCCTGAAAGATCCTTCGCAGCGGAAATTGAACGCGAACCAGATCATCCAGGAATTGCGCCCCAAATTCGCGCAGATTCCGGGCATGAACGTCTATATGCAAAACCCGCCGCTCATCCGTGTCGGCGGCATGTCGAGCAAGGCGCTTTACCAATACAGTTTGCAGGACACTGACGTTAAGGAACTTTTTAACTGGGCGCCAAAATTGACGGACAAGCTGTCGCACGAACCCGGTTTTCAGGATGTGACGACCGATCTGCAAATCGCAGCGCCGCAGGTCAACGTGCAGATTGATCGCGACAAGGCCTCCGCTCTCGGCGTCACGGCGGAGCAGATTGAAAACGGCCTCTACGACGCCTATGGCGAGCGGCAGTCTTCCACGATTTACGCTGATGTGGCCGAATACTGGGTCGTTTTCGAGGTTTTGCCGCAATTCCAGCTAGACCCCGGAGCCCTCGCGCAATTGTATATCACCAGTTCAGCGACCGGCACCAACGGCACAACCAAACTGATTCCGTTGAGCTCTGTCGCAAAATTGACGCGCACCGTCGGCCCTACGAGCATCTCGCACGTCGGCCAGTTGCCATCGGTGACCATCTCCTTCAACCTCGCTCCAGGCGTGTCGCTCGGAACTGCCGTCGGACAATTACAAAAAATCGAAACTGACATGCACCTGCCCGCATCCATTACCGGAAGTTTTCAAGGCGCTGCGGCGGTTTTTCAATCGTCGCAGGCGGGACTCCTTGCGTTGCTCATTGTTTCCATCATCGTCATCTACATCATCCTCGGAATCCTATACGAAAGCTTCATCCATCCGCTCACGATTTTGTCGGGCCTCCCCTCGGCTGGATTCGGCGCGTTGATAACATTGATTATTTATAGCTGGTGTAGCAAGGACACTCTTTATGATCTGACGCATCCTCAAAATATAAAGGCCTTTTTCTACTCATTGGTTTCACACGCCGACCTCAATATATACGGTTATGTCGGCCTCATCATGCTTGTCGGCATCGTGAAAAAAAATGCCATCATGATGATTGACTTCGCCATCAACGCGCAGCGCGAGCATGGCAAATCAGCCTCCGACGCGATTCACGAGGGCTGTCTGCTTCGGTTCCGCCCCATCATGATGACCACCATGTGCGCACTCATGGCCACGCTGCCCATCGCGCTCGGACTCGGCGCGGGTGGCGAATCGCGGCGCTCTCTCGGCCTCGCCGTCGTCGGCGGACTAATCGTTTCCCAATGCCTCACGCTCTTCATCACGCCGGTGGTTTATCTTTACCTCGAATCTTTCCAGCAATGGATCTCGCGCAAGCGCACCAAAACCGTGCCCGTCCAATCCGGAATTAATCCGGCATCGGCGTGATTTTTAAATTATCCCGGCGGAAAAATCTGTGTTTCATCCGTGTTCCATCTGTGGCTAAAATGTCCGCGCAATGGAATACGAAGCCGTCATCGGACTGGAAACGCACGTCCAGCTTAAAACGAAATCCAAGATGTGGTGCGGTTGCGCGAACCAATATGGTTCCGAGCCGAACACCAATGTCTGTCCCGTCTGCCTCGGAATGCCCGGCGTGCTGCCCGTGCCGAACGACGAGGCGCTGCGGCTCACGGTGTTGACCGGCTACTTGCTCAATTGCGAAATCCCGCGCTTCGCCAAGTTCGACCGCAAAAGTTATTTTTATCCCGACGCGCCGAAAAATTACCAGCTCACGCAATACGACAAACCTTCAACCCAAAATGGTTTTGTCGAATTTGAATTCGCCGGCGCGGGTTCGACGAACGGCATGGGCCGCGTCCGCATCACCCGTGCGCATCTCGAAGAAGATGTCGGCAAGCTGACGCACTTCGACCGCAACAGCGGCGTGGATTTCAACCGCGCCGGCGTGCCGCTCATGGAAATCGTTTCCGAGCCCGACATCACGAGCGCGGACATGGCCTATGAATATCTCAACGCGCTCAAGGACATTTTGATCTACAGCAACGTGTCCGATTGCGACATGGAAAAAGGCATGGTGCGCTGCGACGTGAACATTTCCGTCCGTCCCGTCGGCACGAAGGAACTTGGCGCGAAGATTGAAATCAAGAACATGAACAGTTTTTCCGGCGTGCGCCGCGCTGCGGAATATGAAATCGCGCGCCAGATCGCCGCCGTGAAGCGCGGCGAAAAACTAATCCAATCCACGCGTCGCTGGGACGACGAGGCTGGCATCACCGATGAAATGCGCACGAAGGAGCACGCGCACGACTACCGTTATTTTCCCGATCCCGACCTGATGCCGCTCGCGCCGACGGACGCATGGCTCGCCGAAGTGAAGTCGCGCGTGGTGGAATTGCCGCTCGCGCGCAAGCAGCGTTTCATGCGCGAGTATCAGTTGCCCCCGCCGGATGCTGAAACATTTGTGAACGACGTGCCGCTCGGAAATTATTTTGAAGGCGTCGCCAAGCAATCAAAGAATCCCAAAGCAGTGGCGAACTGGGTCATAAACAATCTGCGCGCAAAATTGACGGAGAGGAATGACTTTATCGCGAAGCAAATTGCAGAAGACACACAATTTGGAGAAAATGTTAAACTTGCAGCTAACGAGAGTCTTTCGATTGGAGTTGCCGCCGGTGGGTGGAAACTTCTTACGCTCTCAGACTTGTTGTTTCAACCAAAGGCGTTGCTTGAACTCGTCGGCCTTGTCGAAGCTAAAACCATCAGCAGCGCCGCCGCGCAGCAAGTGTTTTCTGAAATGTTTGAGACCGGAAAATCTCCGGCGACAATCGTTCAAGAAAAAGGCCTCGCGCAAGTCAGCGACACCGGCGCGATTGAAAAATTCTGCGACGAGGCGATTGCTGCGAATCCAAATCCCGTGACCGATTACAAGGCCGGCAAATTGGCCGCGCTCAATTCGCTAAAAGGCCACGTGATGAAACTTTCCAAAGGCAAAGCCAACCCCGCGCTCGTCGGCGAGATACTGGAACGGAAACTGAAGGGTTGATCATCCCTACTCAAAACCATGAAGCGTAATTTGATTTTTCTCCTGGGTGTGCTGGCAGCATTGACCGCCGCCGCGCGTGAACCGCAGACCGATATGGGCGTCCGCCAGCAGGACGACGCCACGATGAAATGGTATCTGGACGCAAAGTTCGGGATGTTCATCCATTGGGGGCTTTATGCCGTGCCCGCGCGGGGCGAGTGGTATATGCAGAATGCCGCCACCCCGGTTGACGTGTATCGCAAGTTCGCCTACGACCAGGGCGACGGCGTTTATTTCGACGCCAAGGATTACGATCCCGCCGCGTGGGCGCAGCTCGCCAAGGATGCCGGCATGAAATACATGTGCCTCACCGCGCGGCATCACGACGGCTTCGCGCTGTTCGACAGCAAGTTCACCAACGCCTTCACGAGCGTGCAGACGCTGCACCGGGATCTTTACGCCGAATACGTCCGGGCCTGTCGCGCGGCCGGCCTGCGCGTGGGGCTTTACTTCTCGCCGATTGACTGGCGCTATCCGGGTTACTACGACGTGACCGGCACGAACTGCGCCCCAAACAGCTGGAACTATTCGACGGCGGCGTGGCACAAGGACAACGCGACGATGATGAAGAACGAAGTCTACGAGCAGATGCGCACGCTGTTCCGCAATTACGGGCCGTTCGATTATGTCTTTTGGGACGGCGGCTGGCTCGCGCAAAAGGGTTCGGACCGCGACGCCGCGTTTTTCTGGGAGCCCGGACAATACCGCGACCCCGCCAACGCCTGGCCCGTGGCCGCTGAAAACAGCGACGCCGACGAGTCCGGCCGGCCGCTCGGTCTCATGGGCATTGCCAGGAAATATTCCCCGGCGGTCATCTGCAACAACCGCGCCGGCTGGCTCGGCGACGTCCTGCCCGAGGAAGGCGGGAAGGAAATCACCGGCCCCGTGCGCACCAATTACTGGGAGAAATGCCTGAACCTGAACCAGATCACCTGGGGCTTCAACGCGCGGCAAAACCTGATGACCGAAGACCAGCTCACGCGCTTTCTCGTGGACGCGGTCATCCGCAACGGCAACCTGCTCTTGAACCTCGGGCCGGACCGGCACGGAGACATTCCCGCGACCCACGCCGCGCTGCTCCGGCATTTCGGCACGTGGCTGGCCGTTGTCGGCGACAGCATCTACGGCACGCGCGGCGGCCCGTGGAATCCGGTGGACGGCCAATACGGCTTCACCTTCAAGCCCGGCAAATACTTCATCCACATTCTGCCCGGCTACACCGGCACGGAAATCATCACGCCGTCCGTCCCGCAAAAAGTCACCGGCTGCTTCGACCTGTTCACCCGCAAACCGCTCGCCTGGACGCAAAATGCGGACGGCACCGTGCGCGTCACCGGCCTCGACCGGCAAAGCCACCCCGCCGACACCGTCGTCTCGTTGGTCACCGACGGTTCCAGTCCCGAACCGCTGCCTCGTTCAATTTTCTAAAGTGGTGACAGGTTTTTGGCCATAAGGGACAAGATGAAACGAATATTGTTCGTGGACGATGTGGAGTTACTGCGCGATTTGTATGAACTCATGCTCAAGAAGGAACTTGACCAGTGGGTGGTCAAGACGGCGTCGGGTGGCAGGGCCGCGCTGGAGTTGTTGAAACAATCCGGCTTCGATGTCATCGCGACCGACATGCGGATGCCCGGCATGGACGGCATCGAACTGCTGAACGAGGTCCGCAAACTCCATCCGCAAATATCCCGCATCATCATTTCCGGCATCAGCGACCAGGCAGAAGCCGCCGACGCCCTTAAATCCACGCACCAGTTCATCCACAAACCGGTTGATACGAAAACGCTCAAGGCCACGCTGGCGCGCATCGGCGGGCTGGACGCCTATCTCAAGGATGAAAAACTCAAGGCCATCGCCGGACGGCTCCGTGTTTTGCCCAGCTTTCCCCAGATCTACCTCGAAATCATGCAGGCGATTGAATCGCCCGACCGTCCGCTGCACAGGATCAACGACCTGATCATCAAGGACCCGGGACTCATGGCTAAGATTTTGCAGGTGGCCAACTCCGCCTCCATCGGGTCGCCGGTCAAAATCCATGACCCCGGCCTGGCCGTCCAGCAGCTCGGCCTGAACACCGTCCGTTCCCTCGCGCTTTCCGCCCATGTCTTCCAAAGTTTCACGCCGTCCCGGATGAAAAATTTCTCCGTGGACGCCCTGTGGTCGCACCTCATGAAATGCGCCAACAGCGCCCGGGCGATCATGCAGGCCGAAGACGCCGTTGCCGCCGACGTCGAAGCCGCCTTCACCGCCGGGATGCTGCACGACATAGGCAAGCTCATGCTTGCGGACAGCCTGCCGGGAGAATTCCAAAACGCCCTGTCTCTCGCGGCCACGAATCATGTCCCGTTGCAGGAGGTTGAAAGGGAGATTTTCGGCACCACCCACGCCGAACTTGCCGCCTATTTGCTGGGACTTTGGGGATTGCCCGCCACGATGGTTGAAGCCGTCGCCTTCCACCATTCACCGGAAAAAAGCGCGCACCAACACTTCAGCCCGCTCACCGCCGTTCATGTGGCAAACGCGCTGGAACATGAGGCTGCCGGGGAAAAATCCTGCTTGAACCAGGATTATCTCGCTAAAATCGGGATGGAAAACCGGCTGGATTCGTGGCGCAAAACAATTCCTTCTCTGTAAGCTTCCTAACTCGCGTGAGCGGGGAGATTGCCCGGCCCAATCCGATGTGGTGGGCAACGAGATGATGATGGCCGACCTGGCCTATTACAACAGCACCCCCGACGCCGCCAAACGGGGCAAAGCCAGCGCAACCTGCTGCAAAAAAGGTGGTTGCGTAGGGAAACGAGGAACTTTCCGAGGGAACACAGCCCTCGCGGAGGGGTAGGGAGTCCTCGGCGAGGGCTCTTTTGCCCTTTGAAAGGGCAACGGAGGCGGTTGCGAGGCCTCGCGAGGCCGTCAAAAGGGCAATTTACCCCTCGTCAAGGCCTCCGGAGGCCTCGCGCCGGGCAATGGAGCCGGTTCAAAAGCCAATGTTTCCTTTTCAAACGCCTCGCGAGCCCTCGCGACCCTCGACGTTTCCCTCGAGAAGCACCTCGGAGGCGGTTCGAGGCGGGACGTTTCCCTGAAGAAGAACTTCATTGAGTGACGAAGGTTCGGGCGTGACGCCCGAACATGCACGCGAGACGTGCGCGCTCCCAACTCATCAATAAAAATCCGTGGGCGGCGTGCTTTGATAGCCGGGCTTGCCGTCGGCGCGCTGCAATTCCACGGCGTAGGCCTGGTTCGCGCCGCTCATGTTGCTGCGAAAGATCAGCCACTTCATGTCCGGCGAAAACATCGCGTTCGGTTCCAACGCATAATCGTGCTGGGCCATGTTCACCAGCCGCTCGGAATGGAACGCGCCGGCCCGGATCAGGTTCGTCGTGTTGATGGTGTCGGCGGATTTGTCGATGTTGATTTCGGGGTGGAACAAATACAGCCATTTCCCGTCGGACGCGTGGGCGACCATCATGTCGTCGCCGCCGTCGCTGGAGAAGAGCGTTCCATCGGGCGAGACGTTGAAGTGCACGCCCCATTCGTTGCGCTGCAAATGATACCACGTCCGCGCGCCGGTCTCCACGTTGTAGCCCGCCACCCAGAAATCCTCGCCGCGCGGCGTCTGCAGGTCATACCAGATGGTCTTGCCATCCGCGCTCCAGAATTCGTGCCCGGCGATTTCCATGACCATCGTGCGCTGATGAATCAATTTCAAATCCGAGCCGTCGGTGCGGATGGTCCAGATGCGGTCAACCTTGTGCCACGCGCCCTCGTGGCAGAACATCAGCAGCGTGGGGTCCGTCGGAGAAAATTGCAGGTGGTTCAGCCAGTCGGTGCAGCGGTCATAGGTCTTCTTTTCGCCGGTCGCGATGTTGTAGAAGAAAAGCGACGTGGGATAGCGCGCGGCGAGGCGGTCGCTCATCATCTGCCCTTTTTTCGCACGCTGCTGGTCGGCGGTCTGGATGTCGGTCAGCCGGTTCGGGCCGCCGGCAAAATACTCGCGGTTCGTATCCGTGTTCTCGGTGATGGTGCCGCCGAGCAGTGTTTCATCGGCGTTGACCGCGGAAACGGATTCGCCGCGCGCGAGTGTGAGGATTTCGCGGGTGGCCTTGGTCGCCGGGTCGGTCGCATAAACAACGTGGTTGGTGACGCCGTCCACGATTTTATTTTTCACGTAATAAATCTGCCCGGTCTTGTGGCCTACCATGATGATGTTGACGTGCCCTTCGATAATCTTTTCAACGGCGCGTGTCTGGAGGTTGATCATCGAAATGCCGCTGGGCGTGGTGATGACCATCCGCCGGCCATCCGGCGTGAACGGGTTCAGGTTGAAATAAAGGCTCTCGCTGCCCGGCTCTGTCGAAAGCTGCACGACGCGGTGATCCGTGTCCGGGTCAATCCATTCGCGGGCCGTTTGACGCTGCGGCATGATGCTGCTGCAGCCGGTTACAATGGCCGCCACAAACAAAGCGGCGGAAAACAATGATTTATTTTTCATGATTTAAAATTTTTGTTCGGACTCCACTGTTCACCAGTTGTCCGAGCGGAATTGCGCGGCGGGCAGGCCGGCGGCGTTGAACAGGTTGCAGCCGACTGGATAATTCACCCACGCATAACGCACGGCGACGGGCGATGGCACATCGGGGCTGCTCACCACCACCGTGTCCCCGTCAATCTTCGCGTCCGCCGCCACAAATTTCTGGTCCGCGCCCGCGATCTGGAACCACGTAAGCGGCCCGCCGTTCTTCGCCACAAGCCCGCCGCCGAGGTGCGAGAAGCTCACGCGGATCGCGCTGCCGTCCACCTTGGAGGATTCATACATCGGGCCGGAATATTCCATCTTGTAGCCATAAACATTCGCCAGCGCGATGCGCGACAGGCGGTCGCCCACGTCCTGCTTGTTCTTGGGATGCACATTGTGCGCCTCGCCGATGTCCGTCGTCACCGCCATGCCGGTGTTCGGCAATGACAACACCGTGGCCTGCGCCTCGCGCACTTTCGGGCTGTTGCTGGCCGCTTCCTGGCCGGGGAGCTGCACGATGTAAAACGGAAAATCACCCTCGCCCCAAAGCTTGCGCCAGTCGGCGATGAGCGTCGCCTGCACGTGCGGATAAAGCGGGATGCCGCCTCCGAGGATGGATTCGCCCTGATACCAGATGACGCCGCGGATCGCGTAGGGAATCACCGGATTGATCATGCCGTTGAACAGAACCGTCGCGTTGTGTTGGTCCTGCACGGGATCGCCACGCCCCCCGCCCCCTCGCCGCCTGCGGGTGCCAGCCACGGCATTGGTTCCACCGGCGGATGCATTCGCATTGGAAACAACGGCCGTGGCATTGGTCGCAGAAACATCCTGCGATGGAGCCGGCGCAACGATTGCGGGGCGGTTTGTGCGGAAATTTTCGACCTTCGCATCAAAGCTGTCCAGCATCGGCTTCAATTGCGGGTCGGCCGCCAGTATCTCGCGGCGTATCCATGCCTCCGCCGTGCTCGCGCCAAACGCCTCCGTGAGGATGCCCACCGGCACTTTGATCTCCTTCTGCAAATCGCGCGCAAAAAAATATCCGACTGCTGAAAAATCAATCACGTTCTCCGGCGTGCAGACCAGCCATTCGCCGCCGATGGTTGACTGCGGCATGAACGATTTGGTGGATTTGCCCGTGAACATGCGGATGAGCGGATAATTGGCGGCGGCGATTTCCACCGCCTCGTTGGTCACGCCCGCGTAATAGGCGTGCTTGACCGACACGGGAAACGTCATGTTCGACTGGCCGGACCCGAGCCACACTTCGCCCACCAGCACGTCGCCGAGCGTGATGGGCTCGGCCGTCTTGGAACCAGTCACGGTGAAATCCCGGCTCTCCGCCGATGCATCCATCGGGTTGAGATCCACGCGCCATTTGCCGTCCGCATCGGCGGTGGCGGAAATTTTCTGGCCGGCAAATTCCACGGTCACATCCTCGCCCGCCTCCGCCGTGCCCCACACCGGCACCTTCATGTCACGCTGCAACACCATGTGGCTGGTGAACGGGCTGGCAAGCTTCACCTCCGCACGCGCACAGGGCACAAGCAGGCTGACGCC
>Ga0182013_10000695_pt1 | contig 46509 bp, 41 predicted proteins | sample 612S2MmetaG_FD_120487 | JGI IMG/M metagenome (GOLD analysis project Ga0182013, IMG submission 120487) | Permafrost microbial communities from Stordalen Mire, Sweden - 612S2M metaG | ecosystem: Environmental > Terrestrial > Soil > Wetlands > Permafrost | place: Sweden: Stordalen | collected...
CGAATGACCGCAGCGCGCTGGGATGCCGGCGCAGAGCAGCTCAAGTCGCTTGGCATTCTGCATGGCGCGGTTGATCCGGCAACGGCATATTCGCTGAAGTTCCAGCCCTAGCAGCGCTGAAATCCGGCCTGCGTTGGATGATGAACACCTGGCGGAATTCGCGAAGACTTGCGCGATGGGTGAAAATGGTGTGATGGCCGACCTGGAGCGCATTCTGACGCTGTGGCGCGAACTGGAAAGCGCCGGGCGCGACTATGTGCTGGCGACTGTGATCGCAGTCGAGGGGCCAAGCTACCGCAAGCCGGGCGCGTTTATGCTGCTCTCAGCGGATGGCCGCCGCGCGGGCACGGTAAGTGGGGGTTGCCTGGAGGCGCAGGTAGCGCAGCGCGCCTGGTGGCTTACGGAAAATGGCCCGACGATCCAGCGCTATTCCACGGTTGAAGACGATGGTGATCGGCCATTCGGATCGGGATGCGGGGGCGTAGTAAGCCTGCTGCTTGCAAGGCGCGCGACAACGGGACGGCTGTTGGAGGCACTCGCAGAGGCTTTTGAGCAGCGGGTTCCGATGGCAATTGCAACAGTTCTGGAAGGCGAGCGGCTTGGACTCGGGGTTGCGGTGATATCTGCGCCTGAAGAAACACCCGGCCACGAGGCGGTCGGAGGCGCGCGCGATGAGCTGGATGCCCAACTGCGCAATCTGGCAAACGAAGCCTTGCGGACCCGCTCATCTTTCGAGCGGAAGATCGGGTCTGGCGAAACAGGCGTCAGGGTTTGGGTCGATTTTCGTCTTGAGCGGCCAAGTCTCGGTGTCTTCGGGGCGGGCAACGATGTGCAGCCACTGGTGCGCATGGCCAAGGAGCTGGGTTGGTTTGTCTGGGTGGCAGATGGGCGAAGCCATTTGGTTACGCGAGAGCGGTTTCCGACAGCTGATGAATTGAGCACGCTGCCAGTCGTGGATGGAGATGGCATCCCGCTGGTTCAATGGACTGCGACATTCCCAGGCTTTCGCAGCAGAGACGCGGTCGTGGTGATGACGCACAGTTTTGAGCAGGATGCGCGAATTCTTGCTTTCCTGTTGACGCTTAAATCGCCGCCGGCTTATATCGGAGTTCTTGGTCCGCAGCGCCGAACCCGCGAACTTCTTTGGGCAGCGGCAGGCATTCTGCATTTGCCGGCACACGCTCAAGCAGCGCAGGTGGAAGGCTGGCTGGAGAAACTACACGCACCAATGGGCCTTGACCTGGGTGCGGAGTCTCCGGAGACGATTGCGCTCGCAGTTCTGGCGGAGATTCAGAAACTCCGCACATCGGCGACGGCGCTGCCTCTGCGGGAAGTACGCGCTGTTCCGGTGGTCTTTTCTCGGTAATCACGCTCTTCACAAAGTTGCCCATTGCGTCCCCGATGGATTGCACTAGAATATGAATTCCGACGCTGCCGGTTGGGCGCGTCATGCGGGGCTCTCGCTCAAATCGTGCATGTGAAGAGTGGATGGATGCGGATGGTAGCTGGAGACGTGAATAATCCGCTGGCAGAGCAACTGCCGCCGTTGACGGCGCATGCGGCGGCGGTAGAGGCCGATCGTTGCTTGTACTGCTTCGACGCGCCCTGCACGCACGCCTGTCCCACGCACATCGACATTCCGCGCTTCATCAAGAAAATCGCCTCAGAAAACTTGCGGGGCTCAGCGCAGACCATTTTCGCTTCGAACCTGCTGGGCGCAACGTGTGCGCGGGTTTGCCCGGTGCAGGAGTTGTGCGAGGGAGCATGTGTTCTGGGAAGCGATCACAAGCCCATTGCGATTGGGCGCCTGCAACGCTTTGCCATGGACTGCGCGCGCGATCGCAACATTCGACCGAAAGCCACGGCCACGCCCACCGGCAAATCGATCGCGGTCGTCGGTTCAGGGCCCGCGGGACTTTCGTGCGCAGGCGAACTGGCCAGGCTCGGCCATGCCGTGACGCTTTTTGAAAAGCGAGACATGCCGGGTGGCCTGTCGACCTACGGAATTATTGGGCTGCGGGAGCCGGCGGAAGTGGCGCTCGAAGAGGCGCAGATGATCGAGAGCCTTGGCGTCACGATCACAACCGGAATTGAATTCGGGAAAGACATTGCGCTGCACGACGTGCAAAGAGATTTCGACGCGACTGTGCTCAGCGTTGGATTGGGACGCACGCCGGAGCTGGGAATCGCTGGCGAAGAAGCGATTGTTGACGGATTGAACTTTATCGAAGCCAGCAAGGCGAAGACGACAAGGCCCGAGGTGGGCCGCAACGTTCTTGTAATTGGCGCGGGGAACACGGCAATCGACTGCGCAACCATTGCGCGCCGGCTGGGCGCGGAGCGCGTGACCATTGTTTATCGGCGAACCGACCGCGAGATGTCGTGCTATGCACATGAATACGATTTTGCCCGCAAAGAAGGGATCGAGTTTCGATTTCTGACCCAGCCCGCGCGCGTGATTGTTAAGGCTGAGGGGCCGATTGGACTGGAATGTCTGCGCGTCGACCTGGGCGCCAGAGATGCATCGGGACGGCCTGCGCCCATCCCCGTTGCCGGTTCGGAGTTTCTTCTTCCATGCGATCAGATTGTGAAAGCGGTTGGACAGGTGAAGCCGGAACTTGCGAAGGTTCTCGCGTTGGAGACGCGGAATGGATTTATCGCAGTGGATGAGAATTTCCAGACCGGCATCGCCGGGCTTTACGCCATTGGCGATTGCATCCGCGCTGCGGGCGCGGCATCGACGGTGATGGCGGTTGAAGATGGCAAGCTTGCTGCCAAGGCAATCGACCGGCAGTTTACCAGAAGTGCGGCTTTGGCCGAGGTGGGCTAATTATGGCGGACCTTCGCATTGACTTTGCCGGAATCAAGTCGCCCAACCCATTCTGGTTGGCCTCTGCGCCCCCTGCGAACACAGGCGCGCAGATCCACAAGGCGTTTGAGGCAGGATGGGGTGGTGCAGTCTGGAAGACGATCGGCGCGCCAGTGCTGAACGTTTCCAATCGCTATGGCGCATGGCACTACGGGCGTCAGCGGATGCTGGCCATCAACAATGTTGAGCTGATCTCCGACCGCCCCATCGAGGTAAACCTGCGCGAGATTGCCGAAGTGAAACGCGCGTGGCCCGATCGCGCGGTCATTGTTTCGGCGATGGTAGAAGCGCAACCGAAGGCATGGCGCGAGATTGTGGAGCGCATTGAAGACACAGGCGCCGACGGCATTGAGTTAAATTACGGCTGTCCGCACGGCATGAGCGAGCGCGGGATGGGTTCGGCTATCGGGCAGGTTCCTGAGTATTGCGAGCAAATCACACGCTGGGTAATGGAAGCCGCGACCATTCCCGTGATCATGAAGTTGACGCCCAACATTACGAACATTGTGCTGCCGGCGCGTGCGGGCGTGGCGGCGGGCGCCAATGCCCTCTCGCTGATCAACACCATCAATTCGATTGTGGGTGTTGATCTGGACACGCTGGAACTGACCCCGAGTATTGGCGGTAAGGGCGGCCACGGAGGCTACGCGGGGCCCGCTGTGAAGCCCATCGCGTTGAACATGCTCGCTGCGCTGGGCACGGATGAAGTGGTTGCAAAATCGGGCATCCCGATCTCTGGCATGGGTGGCATTGCCAACTGGCAAGACGCGGCGCAGTTCCTGCTTCTCGGAGCATCGAGCCTGCAGGTTTGCACTGCGGTCATGCACTATGGCTTCCGCATCATCGAGGATCTTTGCGACGGATTGTCGAACTGGATGGACGAGAAAGGTTTCAAAACAATTGCGGAGGTTAGCGGGCACAGCCTGCATCGCGTTTCCGATTTCAAAAACCTTGATCTTTCGTTTCGCGCGGTGGCGCGCATCGATGCCGCAAAGTGCATTCAATGCAACCTTTGCTATGTGGCCTGCAACGATACGGCGCATCAGTGCATCGACCTGGTTTCGCAGGAGGGCAGGGTGGTTGCGCCGCTGGCGTACGACGTGCGTTCCAACGGAAAGCACGAAGCGATTGAGACACGGCCGCAGCCGCGCGTTCGGGAGGAAGATTGCGTGGGATGCCGCCTTTGCTACAACGTGTGCCCGGTGGACGACTGCATCGCGATGGTGGAGGTGGCGCCGGAGGGTGATTCGGTGACGTGGAAAGAACTCTCAGAGCAGCAGACCGGAGTGACAGAGGACTGGGAGACGATGAAGGCCTATCGGGAGCGGCAGGGCATTCGCATCCATTGACGCGTGCGACGCCGCAAGACGAGGAATGGCGGGGAGACCGGGCAAATGGGTTTGTTGATCAAGGGTGGTGAAGTGATCACGGCGGATGCGCGTCCCCGCTGCGATATCTATATCGAGAATGAGACCGTTACCTCGATCGGACAGGCCCTCGATGTACCGCCGGGCACTGAGACCATCGATGCGACTGGAAAGCTGGTGTTTCCGGGATTCATCGATCCTCACGTACACATTCACCTGCCGTTCATGGCAACTTTTGCCAAAGACACGCATGCCACTGCAAGCAAGGCCGCGTTAATTGGCGGCACGACCACCTTCATTGAAATGTGCTGTCCGTCGCGCTATGACGACGCGATAGAAGGCTACCAGACGTGGAAGCAAAAAGCCGAAGGCAACAGCGCCTGCGATTACGCATTTCACATGGCGGTGACGCGTTACGATGCGGCGACAGAAGCACAGTTGCGCGCGATTGTGAAGGACGGGACTGCGTCGTTTAAAGTCTTTCTGGCGTACAAGGATTTCTTTGGCGTGACGGACGAGGAGTTGCTGAGCACGCTCAAGCTCGCCGCCGAATTAGGGGTGATCACGACGGCTCACTGTGAAAATGCCGTGCTGGTGAGCCAACAACAGCGAAAACTTCTGGCGGAGGGCAAGACCGGTCCGGAGTGGCACGAACCGAGCCGTCCGGAAATGGTGGAAGCTGAGGGCACGGGGCGATTCGCCGCATTTCTTGAACAGACCGGAGCGACGGGGTATGTGGTGCATCTTTCCTGCGAGCCCGCACTGCGTGCGGCGGTCGATGCCAAACTGCGCGGCGTGAAGCTGCATGTTGAATCAGTGCTGCCTCATTTTTTACTCGACAAAACTTACGCCGAGCGTGACGGCGTGGAGGGCATGAAGTACGTGATGTCGCCTCCGCTGCGTGCGCCACGCAATCAATGCGCGCTCTGGGCTGCGCTCGACGCGGGACTGATCGACACCGTGGGGACGGACCATTGTCCGTTCGATACAGCGCAGAAGCTGATGGGGGCGGAGGCGTTCACGCAGATTCCCAATGGCATTCCCGGCATTGAGGATCGCGTGAACCTGATGTACACGTACGGCGTGAAGCTCGGCGGGCTCAACATTCACCGCTTCGTTGATGCGCTTAGCACGCGACCGTCCAAGCTCTTTGGACTGTTTCCACGCAAGGGGACAATTGCGGTGGGAGCGGATGCGGACCTGGTTGTCTACGACACGGAATACCGCGGAAAGATCGCAGCGTCCACGCAGCAAACGAACAACGACTACAACGGCTTTGAGGGATTCGCAATTGAAGGGCGTCCGTCGGTAGTGACGGTTCGCGGCAAGGTGCAGGTGCGTGATGGACAGTTCGTCGGCGAGCCGGGACGTGGACGGATGCTACGGCGCGAGCCAATGCATGGGCCGCAAGGAGCCGCACATGCCGGTTGATGCAAAGGGCGCGGTTGCCCGGTTGAAGGAGTTGCGGACCCTGACCGCGGATAAGGATGGCGCGCAACGACTGGCGTGGAGCCCTTTATGGCTGAAGGCACGCGAGTGGTTTCAATCAAAACTGCACGAACTGCCGGTGGAACATCACCTCGATGCTGCGGGCAATAGCTGGACGACACTCGCGGGTGTCTCGAAAAAAAACCTGATCCTCGGAAGCCATCTTGACTCCGTGCCGAACGGAGGTTGGCTCGATGGCTGCCTGGGCGTTCTTTCTGCTCATGCGGTTTTGCGAAGGATTGCGGAGGAATTTGCGGGGAAGCCACCGATTACGATTCGACTGGTGGACTGGGCCGATGAAGAGGGCGCACGCTTTGGACGCAGCTTGTTGGGGTCGTCAGCATTTGCGGGCACGCAGTCCATTGCGCAGGATCGCGGACGGACGGATGCGCAGGGCGTACGCCTGGACGAGGCGCTTGCTGCTTGCGGCGTAAACATTGAGAGAATCGGCGAAGCAGGCAAGGAGCGGGTCGACGCGGCGGCTTACCTTGAACTCCACATTGAGCAAGGGCCGGTTCTTGAGAGCATGAACCTGCCTCTCGGCGTAGTGCTGGGCACGAAGGGTGTGGAGCGGCACGCGATTACGTTTCATGGGGAAGAGGCACACTCCGGTTCCACGCCGATGAGTGCGCGGCGCGACGCGCTGGCTGCCGCGGCCAAACTTGCGCTCGAGATCCGCAGCATCGCAAAGAAATATCCGGATGCGGTATGTACCATGGGCAGCGTCAAAACGTTTCCTGGCATCGTGACGGCGGTGGTCGGCCGCTGCGAGGCGACGCTCGATCAGCGAGATCTGGATGCCGCCGTACTGGCTGATCTTTATGCCCAAGCCCAGGAAAAGAGCCGCCAGTTCGCCGGGGAAGAAGGCTGCACGGTAGAGTGGTCGCGCATCTGGAATATTGCGCCCGAGCCGTTCCATCCTGAATTGATTGCGTTGTGCGATGAGGCAATCCGCGAAACTGCGGGACGTTCGCATCTGATGCCTTCGGGGCCGCTTCACGATGCAGCCGAGGTATCGCGCGCCGGCATTCCTACGGTGATGATGTTTGTGCAGTCTCTGAGAGGAATCAGCCACAACAAGATTGAAGACACGCGCGAAGAGCACCTGGAGTTGGCCATTGCCGCGTTTGACAAGCTGGCTTCGAAGGCGATGGCCTGGATACAGGCAAAATAACTTTCGGGCCGCGCGCTGTGGATTGGAACCGGGCACGAGATAAATGGGAGGGACAAAACGCGATGAGCACAATTGGCATTTTGGCTCCGCCAGCGGTTTCGCACTGGATTGAAGGCAAAGCGGAAGCAGGAACGTCGGGCCGAAAAGGTTTGGTGACGAATCCCGCAACCGGCGAGGTGATTGCGGAGGTTGGTTTCGCGAACGAGGCAGATATCGATCGCGCTGTTGCTGCGGCCAAAACCGCCGCAGCAGATTGGCGATCGACGCCTCTCTCGCGCCGCGCTGAAATCATGTTCAATCTGCGCGATTTGATTTCGCGCAATCGCAAGCAGATTGCGGAAGTCATAAGCCGCGAAAACGGCAAGACGATTGCCGACGCTCTTGGCGAAGTGGCGCGGGGACTGGAGAATGTCGAGTTTGCCTGCGGCATTCCGAACGTCCTGAAAGGCGGCTATACGGAACAGGCCAGCCGCGGTGTGAACGTCTACCAGATTCGACAGCCGCTAGGCGTGGTGGCGGGAATTACGCCCTTCAATTTTCCGGCGATGGTTCCTCTGTGGATGCTGTCGACGGCGATCGCATGCGGCAACACATTCGTCCTTAAGCCTTCAGAGAAGGTGCCGGGCGCGAGTCTTCTGCTCGCGGAACTGGCCAAAGATGCCGGTGTTCCGGACGGGGTTCTGAACGTTGTGCATGGAGATAAAGCAGCGGTTGACGCGCTGCTTGCGCATCCTGACCTGAAGGCGATCAGCTTTGTCGGATCGACGCCGGTGGCGAAGTACATTTACGAGACGGCAACGCGCAACGGCAAGCGCGTGCAGGCGCTGGGCGGAGCGAAGAATCACATGCTGGTTCTGCCTGATGCCGACATTGCCATGGCTGCCGACGCTGCCGTTTCTGCCGGGTATGGCGCGGCAGGCGAACGATGCATGGCCATCTCCGTGGTGGTTGCAGTGGGCGGCGTAGCCGATCCCCTTATCGCGGCCATACGCGAGCGCATGGCGCGCATCAAGGTGGGTCCGGGGTCAGAGCCGACAAGCGAGATGGGACCGCTGATTTCGCGCGAACATCGCGATCGCGTCGCCGGGCATTTGTCGACAGCGGTTGAAGAGGGCGCGACGCTGGCCGTTGACGGCCGCGCCGATTCAGCGGTGCAATCGAGCGGCTTCTTTCTTGGACCATCGCTGATCGACAACGCGAAGCCGGGCATGCGCTGTTACGACACTGAGATTTTCGGGCCTGTGCTGAGCGTGGTGCGCGTCGCTACGTATGCTGAGGGACTGCGCCTGATCAATGAGAATCCTTATGGCAACGGAACGGCGATTTTCACGCAGAATGGCGGGGCGGCCCACCAGTTTCAATTCGATGTCGAAGTCGGCATGGTGGGAATCAATGTGCCGATTCCCGTACCGGTTTCGTATTACAGCTTCGGGGGATGGAAATCGTCGCTCTTCGGCGACCTGCACATGTACGGCCCGGAGGGCGTGCAGTTTTATACGCGCTCAAAGGTTGTAACGAGCCGCTGGCCGGGTCCGGGGGCGAGCAAAGTGGACCTGGGGTTTCCGCAGGTTCGCTGAGCGTGCAGGCCGCATCCTGACGAGCAACACCGCGCTACGCACAAAGGCGCAGCCGCAGTGATAGATTGAGAGCATTGTCCCGGAGATCCACGATGAGCGAAACAGCGGAATTGAAGACACTGACTTCGGAAGAAATCACTTCCATCACGCGCGAGACAAACTACGGAACCTGGCGATTCCAGAGGACGTGGAAGCCGTTGCACGTGGCGGATGCTGAAGGCTGCTGGTTTACCGACGGAGCGGGCAAGCGCTACCTCGATTTCAGTTCGCAGCTGATGTGCGTGAACCTGGGGCACAAAAATCCGCGTGTGGTGGAGTCGATTGCCGAGCAGGCGCGCGAACTGGCGTATGTTGCGCCGGGATATGCCACGGAGGCTCGCGCGCGGCTGAGCCAAAAGCTCAAGGAAGTGTTGCCGGCGGGACTGTCGAAATTCTTCTTCGCCACGAGCGGGACCGAGGCCAACGAAGCGGCGTTCAAGATTGCACGAATGGTTACCGGCAAGACGAAGATTATTTCCCGCTATCGCTCGTACCACGGATCGACGATGGCCTCAATTGCTGCAACGGGCGATCCGCGGCGCTGGGCAATGGAGCCGGGCGGCAAGGGCGCGGGGTTTGTTTTTGCACCGGAAACCAACTGTTATAACTGCCCGATCAAGCACACCTATCCGGGTTGCAACGTGGCCTGCGCCGATTACATCGAACACATGATCCGCAACGAGAGCGATGTGGCGGCCATCATTATGGAGCCGGTAGTCGGAACGAATGGCGTGCTGATTCCACCGAAAGAGTACTTCCCGCGCATGCGGGAAATTTGCGATCGCTACGGCGTGTTGATGATCGACGACGAAGTGATGGCCGGCTGGGGACGCACCGGAAAGTGGTTTGCCGTCGATCATTGGGGCGTGACGCCGGACATTCTGGTGACGGCCAAGGGAATCACGTCAGCCTATGTGCCGCTGGGGCTTTGTGCCACATCGAAGAAGATTGCCGACTACTTCGAGGATCACTATTTTTCGCATGGGCACACGTACGAGGCGCATCCCATGACGCTGGGTCCGGCGGTTGCGACGATTGAAGAGATGCAGCGACTGAATCTGGTGGAGCGCGCCGCAGAGCTTGAGCCGTATGTGCGCGAAAAGCTGGAGGCGCTGAAGGCGAAGCACAAGTCTATTGGCGATGTGCGCGGTTTGGGCTTGTTCTTCGCGGTCGAACTGGTGAAGAATCGCGAAACCAAACAGCCGTTCAACACCATGGCCGACAAGGTGGAAGGCAAGCCGCTCGTGGTGGATCAGATTGCAGCGAAGATGATGGCAGACGGCGTGGCACAGCAGGCCTGGGTGAGCCACTTCGTCATTGCGCCTCCGTTGATCGTGACCAAGGAAGAGCTGGATTTTGGAATCGAAGCGCTCGATCGGCACCTGGGGATCGCGGACGCGCTTGTCGATTAGGACTTGAGCGCGCCGAAGTAAACTGGAAAGCGATGACAGGAAATTTATTTGCTTCCACCGACACGCCGGGTGAAGGCTGGTTCGTCGCGCACTGCGACGGCGGCTCGCGCGGCAACCCGGGACCGTCCGGGTACGGCGCAGTGATTGAAGACCCGCAGGGCCGCATTGCCGCGCGCCTCAGCAAGTTCCTTGGGATTCAGACCAACAATTATGCTGAGTATTCAGGACTGCTGGCGGTACTGAACTGGGCCGTCGAGACAGGGACGCAGCGGCTCCGCGTCATTTCAGACTCCGAGCTGATGGTGAAGCAGATGCAGGGCAAGTACAAAGTGGCAAGCCCGGTGCTGCGGCCGCTCTATGAGCAGGCGCGGAACCAATCGCGCAAGCTGGAGCGTTTCGAGATGCGGCACACATTGCGCGGTGGCAACCAGGAAGCGGATCGGCTGGCCAACGAAGCGATGGACCAGGGGATGGGCAAGCGGCCAAATCAACCGGGCAGCGGGCCGGGGAGTCAGCCTGCGGCGCGGCCGTATGGACGGCTGGAAAAAACGCCGCTGCCCATTGCAACGCCGGCAGCGAAGCCGGCCCGGCAAGTGCTTGAGGGCTACGTCAAGGGCGGGGTTGTGCATCTGCTTGAGGGCGAACTACCGGACGGAATATTTGTGAAGATAGTGCGGGAATAGCACTCCGGACCTTTTGCGTTTTCTTCCGCGTCAGCTCCTGCGGCCCAGGTCGTTACGCCAAGTATGGCCGCTGCGCTCGAGCAAGCGGTCGGCACATTCGGGGCCCCATTTTCCGGCGAAATAATTGGGGAACACATCGGGCTTCTTCGCGGCCCAGGCTTCGAGGATAGGCGTATAGAGGGCCCATGTGGTTTCCACGCCGTCGCGGTGCGCAAACAGGGTTTGGTCACCAAGCATGGACTCGAGCAAGAGCCGCTCGTAGCCATTGGCGCTTGACTTTCCGAAAGCGCCTTCATAGTCAAAGTCCATGATGACCGGGCAAACCGACATGTCGGATGAAGTTGGAACCTTGGCGCCGAAGCGCAGGGAGATGCCTTCATCGGGTTGAATGCGAATGGTAAGCAGATTGGGCTGAATCTCCTGGCAGGGGCCGCTCGATTGCAGGCGATTGAAGATGAGCAGCGGAGGCTGCTTGAACTGGATGCTGACTTCGGTGGCCTGCTGCTTGAGACGCTTGCCTGCGCGCAGATAGATGGGCACACCGGCCCAGCGCCAGTTTTCAATCTCGAGGCGCAGGGCCGCGTAAGTCTCGGTACCCGATTCAGGATTGACGCGTTCTTCGTCGCGATAGCCCACCACACGCTGGCCATTGACGACACCGGGGCCATATTGTCCGCGCACAGTATTCAGGATGGGGATGGGTGGAATCGCCTGCCATACCTTCAGCTTCTCGCGCCGCACGCTCTCGGCTTCAAAGCTCACGGGCGGTTCCATGGTGACAAAGCTCAGCAACTCCATCATGTGGTTCTGCACCACATCGCGCAGCGCGCCGGCTTTCTCGTAGAAAGGTCCTCGCCCCTCGACGCCCAACGTTTCCGCCGCGGTGATTTGCACGTGGTCGATGTAATTCCGGTTCCAGATGGGCTCAAAGATTCCGTTGGCAAAGCGGAAGACCAAAATGTTCTGCACCGTCTCTTTGCCGAGGTAGTGGTCGATGCGGAAGACCTGGCTCTCGTGAAAGACGGCGTTGACCTGATGGTTGAGTTCGCGGGCCGAGTCAAGATCGTGACCGAAAGGCTTTTCGATGACGACTGCCGTTCTGCCTTTTTCCGGTTGCGCCATGCCCTGCGAGCCCAGGTTCTCGACAATGCCGGAGAAGAACTCAGGGGCCGTGGCGAGATAGAAAAGCCGGTCGCCGCCAATCCCCTTCTCGCTGCTAATTCGTTCCAGCTCGGCTTTCAATCCCGCATAACTCGCCGGATCGTCGAAGTTCAGCGGGAAATAGCTGATTTTCTTCACGAAATCATCGAGCTTGGGATCGGATGACTCAACGCCACCAAATTGAACGATTCCGTCGCGCATATCCTTGGCAAATTCGTCGCCAAGGGGGCGACGAGCTACGCCGACAATCGCAAACTTTTCGGGCAGCAGGTTGTTTTGCTGCAAGTGGAACAACGCCGGAAGAAGCTTGCGCTTGGTGAGGTCGCCGGATGCGCCGAAGATGACCAAGATCCCGGGATCAGGGACTGCTTCTTTTCCGCGCGCGACCTTGGAGAGATCTTCTGGCCGCACATTCATTTGTATCGTCGCCATTCCTGCCTCCCGTCCCAAATTCCAACTGATTGTGTCTTCGTGGCCAGCTTCGACTCATTCAGCTTAATGCGCGTCCGGAGCCGACTTGGGAAAGCCTCAGTCCTTTTTCACTGCGTGACCGCCAAAAGCGTTGCGCATGATGGCCAACATTCTGTCGGTGAAGTTGTTTTCCTCGCGTGAACGGATGCGGCGCATGAGCGATTCGGTGATGATGGGCGCGGAGACGTTCAGATCGATGGCTTCGATCACCGTCCAGCGACCTTCGCCGGAGTCTTCGACAAACGCTTCGAGGCCCTCGAGAGTGGGATTCTTGGCAAGCGCGTCGGCCGTGAGATCGAGCAGCCAGCTTCGCACGACGCTTCCGAATCGCCATATTTCGGAGATCTGATGCAGGTCTAAATTGAATACCTCCTTCTTCTCCATAATGGTGAAACCTTCGGCGAAGGCCTGCATCATGCCGTATTCAATGCCGTTGTGAATCATTTTGACGAAGTGGCCGGAGCCCCCGGGACCGACACGTCCCCAACCTTTGTCGGGCGCGGGAGCGAGCGTCTCGAAGATGGGCCGAAGATATTCGACGGGATCTTCGTCGCCGCCGATCATCATGCTGTATCCCTCTTTGAGGCCCCAGATTCCGCCGGACGTGCCGACGTCGACAAAGTGGAAGTGCTTATCCACAATTTCGTCGTGACGCCGCATGGTGTCTTTGTAATTCGAGTTACCGCCGTCGATGAGAATGTCGCCGGGATTCAGATGCGGCTCAAGCTGGGCGATGGTGTCGTCGACTGGTTTCCCCTGAGGCACCATGATCCAGATTGCTTTTAGTCCCTGCAGTTTCTGCGCGAGGTCGGGGAGCGAAGACGCGCCGAGATTACCGGTGGCCGCGAGTTTTTTTACGGCGTCGGCATTGAAGTCAAAACCGACCACCTGATGGCCGCCAAGACGGAGCCGCTCCGCCATGTTGCCGCCCATTCTACCCAATCCGATCATTCCAAGTTGCATGCTGCCTCCGATTTCAGATCACTCCCAAACGCCCAAGCTCCTCGCGCAAGGGCCCTGCGCCGGTAAAACGAACTCCCGTCATGCCCGCTTCCACAGCGCCCGCGACGTTCTCTTCGCGATCGTCGATGAAGAGTATCCGGCTGGGCTGGCCGCCGAGGATATCGAGGGCGCGCCGATAAATCGGCAAGCCGGGCTTTCTCAGTCCCACGTAACAGGAGCTTAGCGCAATTTTCAAATACCGGCGCAAACCGAACGTTTCAAATCGATAATCGTTGGTCGCGCGGGCTTCGTTGTTGAGCGCGCCGACCAAGTATTGATGAGATGCAGCCAGTTCGGCAAGGATTCCGAGAGCGTTGTCGGGAAGCGCTTTCGACTGACTCAGCATAAACGCAAAGAAGTCGTCTGCAGAATACGGGCGCGGCTGGTCGAAAACGGTTGCATCGAGGTATTGCTGCAACGAAATTGTGTCGCGCTCCCATGCATCGTTGGATGCCGCATGGCGCGCTTCGAAGGCTGCGCGATCCAGATGAAAGTGTGCCACGGCGGCGGCGCGTTCGGCGTGGTCCCAACCATTGGTCAGCAGAACGCCGCCGACATCGAAAAGAATCACGTCGAAGGGGAGCATCGGCGCCTCTCATTTTAGGGGTACGAGATGAAATCCTGATGAAGCGGACCCACATGACAAGCGAACCGGGTGGACCACCCACACGTTTCGCCGATTTTTAGCCTGTTTTGATGCTATGCGGGGTTTGCGGAGCCATCGCCACACTGATATTTTGCTTCGATTGCCATCACTTTTTTGAATCGGCGCACAAAGCGCTCTTCACCGGAAATAAACTTGGCCCGAATGAATGCGTCGACACACTCATACGCCAATGACGATCCAATAATGCGCGCGCCCAGCACAATCACGTTCATATCGTCGTGTTCGACGCCCTGGTGCGCGGAATACGTGTCGTGGCACATGCCTGCGCGGATGCCGGGGATTTTGTTTGCCGCCACACATACCCCAACACCGGAGCCGCAGATCAAAATGCCGCGTGGAGCTTCTCCCTGTCGAATTGCGAGTCCGACTTTTTCAGCATAGTCTGGGTAATCGTCCAGGGGGTCGGGCTTGTACGTGCCGAGGTCGACTACCTCATGACCGGCCTTGGCTAGGTAGGCGCGCACGTCTTCCTTCAAAGGAAAACCAGCATGATCGGCACTGATGACGAGCTTCACGATCGACTCCAAATTCAGCTATTCGCTGTGAGTTTGTTCCTGCCCACCGAGGGATTCTGAAACGTACTAGTTCTTCACGAGTCTTTTGGCACGATCGGCAACATTTTGCGGACTGAACCCAAGTTTCGCGAGCACGACATTGCCGGGAGCAGAGGCGCCGAAGCGGTCGATACCGACAACGTCGCCGTCCAGGCCAACATATTTCCACCAGCCGAGGGTCGCCCCGGCTTCAACGGCCAGTTTGGGCACGCCGGACGTCAAGACCGATGCCTTGTATTCGGGCGATTGTTCTTCAAAGATTTTCCAGCTTGGGAAGCTAACGACGCGTGCGCGAATTCCCTCCGCGGCGAGCAGCTTTGCCGCTTCCACCGCCACCGAAACCTCAGAACCGGTGCCGATGAGGGCCACCTGTGGATTCTCAGCATCCTGCAGGATGTACGCGCCCTTGCTCACGCCCGCGTAGACATTGACAGTTGCTGGATCGATCACCGGAAGATCTTGCCGGCTCAGCGCAAAGAAGCTCGGCCCCGTGCGTTCGAGCGCCAGGCGCCACGCGGCTGCAGTCTCGTTGGCGTCGGCGGGGCGGAAGTCGGTGAGGTTCGGCACCGCGCGCAACATCGTGAGCTGTTCAACCGGCTGATGGGTTGGACCATCCTCGCCAAGGCCGATGGAATCGTGCGTAAACACAAAGAGCGAACGAACCTTCATGAGAGCAGCGATGCGGATGGCCGGCTTGCAATAGTCGGCGAAGCAGAAAAATGTGGAACCGAAGGGAATCAGGCCGCCGTGTGCCGCGATGCCATTCACCGCGCCGCACATGCCGAACTCCCTCACCCCGAAGAAGACGTTGCGCCCGGCTGGATCGACATGGAAGCTGGCGCCGGGCTTGAAGATTGTTTTGGTCGAAGAGGTGAGGTCGGCCGCGCCCCCAAACAGTTCCGGTACCACATCGGCGATGGCATTCATCACCGTCCCGCCGGCGTTGCGGGTCGCCTGGGGCTTGCCTGCGGGGAAGCTGGGGATTGCCTTCTCCCATCCGGCTTTGCGTACATCCTTCTGGGTGCGCTCAAACTCCGCGGCGAGTTGGGGGTTGGCGGCGGCATAGCGCGCAAACTCCTTATTCCAGAGGGCTTCGAGTTCCGCGCCGCGATCGACCGCCTTACGCCAGTTGGTCAGCGCTTCATCCGGAACATAAAAGCTCTGGTCCTCAGGGAAACCAAAGAACCTCTTGGTGGCCGCCGTGTCCGCTGCGCCCAGTGCTTCACCGTGAACTTTGTTGGTGCCAGCTTTGGGGCTGCCGTAACCGATGATGGTGCGGACCGCGATGATGGAGGGCCTTTCCGTCTCGTGCTTCGCGGCTTCGATCGCCTCTTCAATGGCCTTTAGATCGTTTCCGTCGGTCACGCGCTGCGTGTGCCAGTGGTACGCCTTGAAACGCTCAAGAACGTCGTCGTTGTAGCTTAGTTCGGTTGGCCCATCGAGCGAGATGAGGTTGTCATCGTAGATCCAGATGAGCCTGCCCAACTTCAACGTGCCGGCCAGCGCCGCGGCTTCGTGGCTCACGCCCTCCATCAGGTCGCCGTCTCCACACAACGCGTAGGTATGGTGGTTCACAATTTCGAAGCCGGGTTTGTTGTAGATGGCGGCAAGATGCCGCTCGGCGATCGCCATGCCAACCGACATCGCGATTCCCTGGCCAAGCGGTCCGGTGGTGACTTCCACTCCGTCCGCCTCCCCGTACTCGGGATGGCCGGGAGTTTTCGACTCCCACTGGCGGAAGCTCTTGAGATCGTCGAGTGACAACTGGTAGCCGGAGAGAAACAGGGTGGAATAGAGCAAAGCCGAAGCGTGCCCATTGGAGAGCACAAAACGATCGCGGTCCGCCCACTTCCAGTGCCCGGGATTGTGCTTCATCAACTTGTGATACAGGAGGTAAGCGATCGGTGCGCAGCCCAAAGGGGCGCCCGGATGGCCGCTGTTGGCCTTCTGTACGGCGTCCACGGCAAGCAACCGAAGTGTGTTGATGGAGAGCTGGTCAAGTGCCGATTGATCGCTTGATGAGGAGTTGCTCGATGTCATAACTTGTATCGATCCTTTCGGTTGGATGCCTGATTTCAGCGGCCGGGCTGCGGAATGATCTGGGGAAGTGTTCGGCCAGTTCAATGTATCTATGTTCCCTGCTCCTTGCTTTCCACCTGCACCACCACATTGTATCCAAGCCACCTGTCCTGCTCGGGCCAGCGCAGGGTCCATTCCAATTGGCCATCTTCGGCTTCGGATGCAATCTCCGCGCTGAAGCCCGCGTATCCGAGGCTGCAGCCTGGTGCGGTGTGGGTGGTGCGCCAGGCGTCGTCAGTCCAGGTCAACTCAAATCGATTCTCATCGAGGATACGCAGAACGTTGCCTGCCGCGATTTTCCGGATGGGCCGGCGGAAGCTGAAAATTTCAAGGTCGCTGCGCAGTTGCTTTCGCCCTGCGGGCTGGCTGTAGCGCTCGAAAACAGCGTCGATGCGGTCGAAGACTTTGCCGTCGACCGCCGAGCGGAGGAGTTTCAAGTATTCCGCGTGAGCCCATACCAGTGGCACGGCTGAACCGGCGGGATCTCCAAGCCACATCCCGGCGTCGGGCATGTTCTGTTCGTCCCAAACCTGCTCAGGCAGCATGAACCCTTTGGTGGCAAAGCGCTCATACGTCTTGATGAGTTCACTGATGTCGTTTCCGGCTGCCAGCTCATAGTGTGCGCGTTCGCCGGTCAGCAGCGGCCAGACGCGTCCCTGCCCCCAGCCCTGATAGGGACCGCCATCGGGGCGCTGTCCGTAGCCGTCCCAGTTGTAACGCAGCCAGCCGGGCCCCTGCGGCAGACCGCGCTTGAGAACCGAATCCACAACGGTGAGCGAATCGATGATGAGAGGATCGTTGGCCGGGCGCACGCCATAGCGCACCAATTCGAGGAATCCTGCGTCGATGATTTCGCGGGCTTCGAATTCAGTGCGTGTACCCGGAGGCCGATTCTGCAGGCGAATCGTCTCAGTGCCGCAGCTCTCGCAGGCATAGGCTTCTCCCACTTCCGGCGGGCGAACGCGCATGTAATGGCGCTTGATGGCTCGGTGCAGGACGCCTTCGTTGGTCACGGTCCAGTCTTCGAGGTGTTTCTCGATCCAGTCAGAGAATTCCTCAAGAAAAACAGCCAGTTCCACTGACTCGTGAGCGCGGGCAATCTCGGCCGCGCAGATCAGGCCGCCGATGACTGCCGCAAGGGTCGAAGGAGAATAGCCTGGATTTTCTTCCCAGCGCTCCTGGTTGGTGATGGGGGCATGGCGCACGAGGAACCCCGCGGCCCGTTCGACAAAGGGAAAGATCTGCAGCGCATCCAGGGCATTCGCCTTCCACAGGCGCCAGGCCAGAATGATGGGAAACGCAACCTCGTCGAGCTGAACGCCGCCCCAATAAGGAGTTCCATCGATCCAGAAATTCTGCGCAAAGCCTCCGTCGGGCTGCTGCGTGCAGGCGAGGTATACCAGCGCGCGACGGGCCGTTTCTGCTCGCCCACAGGCCAGCAGCGCAGTTGCGGTCTGCACCATATCGCGCGTCCAAACCAGGTGGTAGCCGCCCAGATCGTCGTCGCCCTTGACCTGGCCCCACGGGATGGAAGCCGAAGCCACAAAGGCCCCGGAGAATGTTTTGTCTTCATGTGCCAGAAGTACGTTGTGACTGGTACCCAGCAGTTTGCCGCCATCGCCCGCTTTGGCCGCGAGCCACATGGGGTTAGCGGCGCGCAGCCATTGGGCGACAAAGCGGCTCTTGTGTTCTTCAAACGGAGTGGCCAAAGAACTCATCGTCTTCTGGGCAGCCGTGTGGTTCCCCTCTCCAATTCCAACGGCTACGGTGAACTCGACAACGCGCCTGCCTTCATCATTTAATTCGGACTGGACTCGCAGATCCAGTTCACCGAGCAAGGCAACGTTTCCGTTGGTGGCGGAGCCAAACTCCCAATCCATGAGGAAGTTATCCATCAAATCGTGCCATCCGTCACTGGAGCCGACGAATCCGCAACTCACGCGGGAAAAGCCGGCGCTGGTCGGGCCGCAATAGGCCGCCATGGCCAGCGACCATTCTTTTTTCCAGGCCATAAGAACCTTATGACCGGCAATGTCGACGGCGCGCGCCGTGTTGCCAGCCCCGCCCACATCGAGGTGCGGCGCCAGCAGCGCATAGACCTTGAGGCGCGGAAGCAGGTTCGCTTCGGCCTCAAGGCGCACATGCGTCAACACAACCGCGTGATGCGGATCGCAGATGATCTCCTTGGTCAGCGTGTACCGATTCTCGGGGTCGCGGTTGATGTACCGCACGCCCAGGGCTTCAGAATCGATGTATTCAAACGTGGATTGCAGGTCGCGCTTTTCTTCGTGAACGAATGTCTCGCCATCGGTGATGAGGAAGCCCATGTCGCGCACCTGGGCCTTGTCGACGGTGGGGTGGTAGAACTCGTTCAGGATTCCGTGCGAGCAGGTGAACCAGATACGGCTGGAGGCCGCATAGGCGGTACACACGGCGTCTTTCACGCTCGAAGTCCAGCGCGGCGCCATTCCGGGCGCGCCAAAGGCCTCGCCTTGTTGATTGAGCCAACGGTATAACGGCTGTCCGTTCATGGTTCTGACACTCCTTTCGGATTGGCGGTCGGGGTTCAAGCAGGACGAGATTTTCTGCCGAAACGTTCTAGCCTATGCGATGTTCCGGCAGAGACAAAAGTTTCTCACCTGGAGGTATCGACCGGCTTGACTGCCTTGCGATCGAAAAGTATCCCGCAACCTGAGCGTCGTTATCCGCATCCATCGAGTCGTATCTGGTTTGGCTTTGGCGGCCCAGTCCTTATCCAATCACGACGCTGTGGGCTTAGATGTGAAGGTTCCATTGCAAACGAGCCTTTCCGCCTTTGCCTTCACGATCAACCGGGACCCCACAGTACAATGCTAACGAAGGAGAATTCCCCTATGGCTTATGAACTTCCACCGCTACCTTACGACTATGCAGCCCTTGAACCGTTCATTGATGCGGAGACGATGAAGCTCCATCACGACAAGCACCACCAGGCGTATATCAATAACGTGAACGCGGCCCTCGCCAGCCATCCGGACCTCGCCGCCAAGTCGGTAGACGACCTGATTCGCGGCCTCGCCGACGTTCCTGAAGATATTCGCGGCGCAGTCCGCAATAATGGGGGCGGCCACTCAAACCACACGGCTTTCTGGAGCCTGATGGGGAAGGCAGGCACTGAAGGCGTGGGTGGAGCACCAACGGGCCCCATTGCCGAGCAAATCACCGCCGATTTCGGCGACTTTGAAGCTTTCAAGAAGACCTTCAATGAAACCACCGCCAAGCAGTTTGGCTCCGGATGGGGATGGCTGGTGTTCGCCGGCGGCAAATTGAAGGTGCTGACAACCGCCAACCAGGATTCGCCGCTGACACATGGGCTCTACCCGATCCTGGGCAACGATGTCTGGGAGCACGCGTACTACCTGAAGTATCAGAACCGCCGTCCAGATTACCTGGCTGCCTGGTGGAACGTGGTGAATTGGAACGAAGTAAACAAGCGCTTCAAGGTGGCGAAAGGGTAGTCGGTCAGTTGTCAGGGATCAGTGGTCGGTTGTTGGTGATCAGTAGTCAGGAAAAGACTGGGTCTCACTCTTCCGCGGCAGAATTTCCGGGCGGAGTGGGGCCTTTTCAATTTCTGAAGCCTTGGTCGCGGAAAGGCGCGTCTGCAACTGTTTCGCTGTTTTCGTGTCTAACCGGGCAGGTGATGATGCGGGAATCCATGTCGAAAATTGCTTCTTCTTGTGGATCAGCTGCCTTGATTGCGGGTTTATTGTTCCTGGCTCAGGCATCGGCCGCCGCGCAGCCGGGCAGCTTCATCGTGGCGCAGCATGGAAAACAGGTGGGCGACGCGACGGTGACGTTCAGGCCGACCGCGAAAGGTTTTGAAAGCACCTCGATCGTCCACGTCTCGATGCAGGGGCTCAATTACGCCATTTCGAAAGACGAAGAACTGACCGCCGCGAATCAACTGAATCACGCGCAACTGAGCGCGACGGTGAACAACACCGCCGTGAGCCTGACGGCCACGCGCGACAACGCGCAGTTTCTGCTAAATGTTTCGGCCAATGGGCGCAGTTCGACGTTGCGGTTGGCTTCGCACCCGGCCGCGGTCTTCTTGCCGGACTTCGATCCAGGCGCTCTCGATACGCTGCTGGCCCTGGCGGCCACCCAGAACAGCCGCGATCTGTGGGCCATTATTCCCAAGCAAACGGGCGCCCAGGCAGGTGCGATCGAGCCTGTTCAGCTTGTCACCTATGCCGATGAAGCGGGAACCCTCGACGGAAAGCCCGTAACGGTTCACCACCTGGTGGCTACCATCGGGGGCGCCAAAACCGATCTCTTTTCAGGGCCAGCGAATCAACTTTTGCAGGCGGAGCTGCCGCAAGTGGGCTTTGCTGTGGTTCGCAAGGGATTCGTCTTAACGCCTCCCAGAAAGGCGGGAGCGCCGCCCGCAACGCCACCGCAAGCGGGCCAGACGCCGCAATCCGCAAATCCGCCTGCCCCAACGCCGGTGCAGCAATGAAATAATTGTCACCTGTGACTAGACTGCCCGGCCTGCTGCAGTGGCCGAGGCCCAGGCCCATTGGAAGTTGAATCCGCCCAGCCAGCCGGTTACATCCACTACTTCGCCAATGAAAAAAAGACCAGGCTCGGTGCGCACCTCGAGAGTGCGGGCGTGCAGACCAGCGGTGTCGACGCCGCCGGCGGTGACTTCAGCTTTGTCAAAACCCTCGGTGCCCACGGGGTGAAATCTGAAGGCATGCAGTTCCCGCTCACAGGCCTCCAGGGCCGCATTGCTCCAGCCTTGCGGCGCTGCGGTCTCCGCGAGAAATGCCGCCAATCGCTGTGGAAGGAAGTTGCGCAGAGCCTGCCGGAAAGCGGCGCCGTCGCGCCGAGCGCGCGGCTGCTTCAGCTCGCCGAGCACGCCGGAATGGGAGCGGGCGTCGGGAGCCAAGTCGAGAACAAGGGCATCGCCCGGGCGCCAGTACGACGAGGCCTGCAAAATTGCCGGGCCGCTCAAGCCACGATGCGTCACGAGCATTTTTTCCCGAAAGGATTGTGGCTTGAGACTGCGCACGCGCCGTGCAGTTTCCGCGCCCATGATTGGAGGGTGTTTGGATAGGGCTGGGTTGGCGAAGGCAATCACTTCGGTTGCCACGCCGGCCAGGTGCGTCCAGGCCGCTTCGTCTCCGCCCAGCACAAGTGGTACCAGCGCCGGGCGCGGATCCACGATGCGTAACCCGAATTGCCGGGCAAGCTCGTAGCCAAGGCCCGTGGCTCCGAGTTTGGGGATGGAGAGCCCTCCTGTTGCCACGACGATTGCTTCCGCCACAAATTCTCCGGCCGAACATGTGACGCGAAAGCCGGAACCAGCCAGTTTTTCGACGGCGATGGAGCTCGCATTGAGCACCAATTCGACTTTCCCTGCTTCGCACTCGGCCAGAAGCATGTCGAGGATCTGGCGTGAAGAGCCATCGCAAAACAGCTGACCGAGGGTTTTCTCGTGCCAGGCGATGCCGTAGCGTTCAACCAGCTCAAGAAAATGGCGCGGCTGGTAGAGCGCAAGCGCGGATTTGGCGAAGTGCGGGTTTTGGGAGAGAAAGTTCTGCGGCGTGCAATGCAGATTGGTGAAGTTGCAGCGTCCGCCGCCGGAGATGAGGATTTTTCGGCCCGGCTGGCTGCCATGCTCAAGCAGCGCCACGCGCCGGCCGCGCTGGCCGGCGGTTGCGGCGCACATAAGGCCTGCCGCGCCCGCGCCAAGAACGAGGACATCGAATTGGCGCGGCGCTGGCGACATTACCGATTCGGCGCGCTTCAAGGTGCAACTGCCGGCGGCATATCCGGCACCGGGGCGTGGCGCTCCACGAGCATAACCCGCTTAATCTTGTTGCGGTCGATGTGTTGGAGGCTGCCTCCGACGCGAATTTCCACATCCATGCCCGAGATCGAAACCAGGTCGCCATTCAGAACGCTTCCGTCGCGCAATTCGATCGAATCAAATGCCAGTCCACCGAGTTCATAACTCACGCTTCCACCGGATACGTCATCACGGCTAATCTCGAGTGGAAAATTACCGGCGACAAACCCCTCTTTACTGAAGTTGAGCAAATGCTTACCCGCGCCCACTGAGATCATGCGCGGGGTCGTGCCGACTTCCACGCCGTCCACCTTAAGAAGCGCGCCTTGCGGCGTGGAATTAACGGTCATGGAAATCATCCTGGCCGCATCCGAAATCGCTTCGAGCGACACAGACGCCGGGTTGCCTGACGTGGTGACCGTGGTTTCAAACTTCACCGTCTCCCGAGGCCCTACATTGTTGAGAGCGATCACATCTTCGCCTATGCGCACTTTATTCTTATCGAACAAATACACCTTGAAGCGAGCGGCGGGTATCCGCCGTGGAGAGAGGTTTTCTGCCGTTGTATCCATCACGTAGCCATGAAGATTGCTCATGCCTGGCAACGCCTTGAACTTGCCAAACGTAAAGCGCACAACGGGAGTTCCAGTTTCCGGCCAGTCGATAATCTGGAGCGGAGATTCCTTCGCTAACGCGGGAAGGACCAACAGGAGAGACAGAAGGGTCAAGCGAAGAAAATACACGCGGAAAAATGCGGGATTCATGGCCAGATCATCATAACCGGATTCTCTTCACTTGCCGCGCTTCAATGCGCGATCGGCTTCACCGCATCCTGGCAAAATGACGAGTTCTACGCATAAGATCAGCGCCAGAGATCCATGGTTGCTAAAGGCTTCGGTTGGGCCGTCGCCTTTCACGTATACCCAACTCACGAATCTTCCGAGCAGGCCGGAACATCGGATGTTGATACATTGCTCACAGGAGCGACCCCTGGCAACCCAAACCCCAACATCCGCTCCGCCCGCGACATGGAAAACCTTGCTGTCCTTCGCGATCATTTACTTCGTCTGGGGCTCCACCTTCCTGGCGATTCGCGTGGGTGTGCATGAGGTCCCTCCCCTGTTGCTCGCGGCGATGCGGTTCTCGGCGGCGGGCCTTGCGCTCGTCCTCTGGATGTTGGCGCGTGGCGAACACCTGCCGTCGAGGCGCGAGTGGATGTCGGCGACTTTGCTGGCTTTCTTCATTTTCGTGATGGACTACGGGGCGCTGTTCTGGGCAGAACAGCGCGTGCCATCGGGGATTGCAGCAGTGATGCTGGCAACGATTCCGGGGTTCATGGCGCTGTCAGAAATTCTGATTCTGCGCACGCAGCGGCTCACGGCGCGGCTGGGATTGTCGTTGCTAATCGGCTTAGGCGGCGTTGCGGTGCTGATGAGCCACTCGTTCAATGCGGGCGGCGCGCCGATCGATACCAAGGGAGCGATGGCGCTTCTCTGTGCTTCAGTGAGCTGGTCGGTGGCCTCGGTAGGCGGGCGGAAGTTGACTCTGCCCGCGTCGAAAGTGATGAGTTCCGGGGCGCAGATGCTGGCTGGTGGAGTGATGCTGATCTTTGCGTCTGCGGTGTTTGGAGAGTTCAAGGGATTCAAACCTGCTGCCGTTTCGCGCGAGGCGTGGTTGGCGCTGCTCTATTTGATTGTTTTCGGATCCATTATTGGTTTCACCGCGTACGTTTGGCTGATGCATCACCAATCACCGACGAAGGTGGGGACGTACGCCTATGTGAATCCCGTGGTAGCCGTGATTGTCGGTTATTTTCTGGGAGGAGAAGCGCTGGGACTGCGCACGATTGCCGGTACCCTTTGTGTCCTGGTCAGCGTGATGATTGTGACCACGGCACGGAAGCCGTCCACAAGCTAGCCGATTTCATGTGTTCGACGGACATCGCCCCAACGGGACTCGGTGCTTGTTCCCTGCTCCCTGTTCCCTGTTTCTCTCATCCTTCGTCGCGGAACATGGGATGCGGAATCAGGCGGCGGTAGTCTTCCTGGTGCGCTCCGTCGAGACAGGCTTCGACAATCTTTCTGCCAAGTGGATCGAGATCGGGCACGAGGAACTGCTTCAACTCCGCCGCGAAAAATTCACGCCATTGCCTCGCGCCTTCTTCGTAGATGTCCATCCCCCCTTGGATCTGCTCTTCGACGGCAAGGAAGACGCGCGGAATCATCGAGCCCTCAATGCGCAATTGGTTGGGAATGTAGCCGAGCAGCGGGCACGTGGCCTCGCTCACCTGGTCGCGGGCAAACTTGGCGCTGCCGCGGCGGGCCAGGTATTCGCGTGCAATCCACTCCGCCATGAAACCAACTTCCCACGCGCCGATATGCTGGTTGGGTAGCAGCACGTAGCGCGTCTCCGGCGTCTCCACAATCTGGCGCAACAGGAGATTGGCCTGATCGACGCGGCGGCCGGTTGCGAAGGCCCAATAGGATCCCACGCCTTCCGACTGCATGCCACCGTGTTTTTGCGATTGAATGCTTGGATTCGCATGGCCGCGCGGGGCTACGAGCCGCCAAAGCCACGCGAGCGCCGGACTGAGCACGTGCATCATGGCCAGGATTCCGTAGAGTTGGCTGTCGCGATGCGTGGGCGGACAGCGCACGCCGAAGCTACGCACATCCACGCGCTGCGGTCCGTCAAGAATGTCCGCGAGAAGGCGGCGCGGAAGAATGACGCGTGGGTTGGGGCACAATTTGCCGGGTGCGTCTTCTACATGCTCCCAGGTGAGACAGGTTCCGCCGGGCACAATGTAGTGATTGAGAAAGATCAGCGGCTCAGGCGGATCGATGCACAGCCGTTCGAGGCTGGGTGCGGTGCCGTAACTGTGAATATGGTCGACGCGCACAAACCAGCCGTTTTCCGCGTCGGCCAGCGTGAGACGACCGCCCGCGTTTTGATAGCTGGGATGCGCACAGGCCATATCGTCAGCGATGGGCTGCAGATGGCAAGCTTCGGGAAGGTTGAGCGTGCGCTCTTCTTTGGTGATGACGTTGCGGCCCAGGAGAAGACGGCCGTCTTCCATGCGATGGATATGTTCCGTCATCTCGCTCTTGCCGCCGCCGCTTGCGCCTTCGTGCACCAGAATCAGGCGGTTCTCATAGGGCGTGACCACGGCAACCGCCGCACAGTGATTCGTTGTCCAGCCTTCGCGCTCGCCCTTGTCGAGCAGCATGGAGTAGACGCCCTTTTTCGCGCTTGGGCCCGGATAGAGGTTGTAGGCAAAAATCTCCTGATGCGACTCATGGCGATCGTGAACCACAATCTGGCGGCCCGCGAAGTGCGTATGGCGAAAGGGTGGAGCAACGAAGAGAACGCCGCCGGTGACTTTGAAGTCTGCCGGAACCTGGCTGCGCGGAATCATTCCCTGCAAGTCGGCGAGCGCCGCCGCAAAAAACGCTGCTTGCCTGGGCACGATCAGAAGACTGCCATAGCCGAGGGCATCTGCTCCGGCATAAAACGGCATGGCCACAATCTCCTGAGTCTTCAGCCAGTCGAGCGTTTGCCGCCGCGTGGTATCGAATTCCTCGCCGAAGCGGTCTTTGTAGGTGGGCTTGTCGGTGGGCAATTGATCGCCGATGACCATGGCGTCAGGGTCGCGACGCCGCATCGCGGGATCGGGAAAGTTGATGGCCAGGCCATTGCGTGCTTTGGTGATGACGGCTTCAACCACGCGGCCTGCGCCGGGGGCCTGAAATACAGCCTCGTATTGGCCATGATCGTCGCGATTGCCGAGGGTCCAATCGGTATCTCCAGAAGACCGGCCAAGAGCCCAGTCGAGCAGTTGCGAGCGTGTCTCGGGTGCCTGCACCAGCGGCGCCGCGTTCAGAACTTCACGCACCGATTCTGGCAGGGACAATTCTGCCCACGCTGATTGAAAATCAACAAATTCGCTCTGAATGGCTGCGATGCTCATCCGTTTTCCCTTCGATTCCACGAGGCTCCTGAGAAAAGGCACCCGTCGCTTTCGTTCGCCGAATCCGGCTTCCGGGCCAGGGGAGTCAAGATTTTTATCGCATTCGGCGTCGTGACGGGCGGTGCGCTACGTCACCGGGCAGTCACCGATCCGGGCGTGAAGGCCCGCATCAGACCGGTTCTCAAGGGGTTGAAACCCTCTGGTGCCTCCGATTATCGCGACCGACAACGGTCGAATTGGACTCAATTGACGGCGGATGAGAAACGCTCGCGCAATGCGCGGCGCAGGACTTTGCCGGTATGGTTTTGCGGCAAACCGCCGGGATCGAGGATCCAGATGCGGCGTGGCGCTTTATATGGAGCCAGTTTTTCCCGGCACCACTCCAGCAATTCGTTCTCGGTGACCTGGGCGCCGCTACGCAGCTCAACCGCAGCCGCCGGGATCTCTCCCTTGTCCTTGTGCGGAAGCCCGAAGGCCGCTGCGCGGGCCACGGCCGGATGGGCGGCGATGGCCTCTTCCAGTTCGCGTGCGTACACCGAATAGCCGCCCGACTTGATGACATCTTTCATTCGCCCGACCAACCGCACCGTGCCCATTCGGCTGCGGACAGCCAGGTCGCCGGTGCGCAGCCAGCCATCGTCCGTGACGAGTCCCGCGCTGTCGCCATGGTCCTTCCAGTAGTGCGGCCGCACGCTTCGGTTGCGGATTTGACATTCGCCCGTCTTGCCCGCGGGCAATGTGCGCCCGGATTCGTCGGCCACGCGAATGCGGAACGGAGGCACGGGAATATAGCGCTCGCTGCTGCCGGGAAACAGCGACAATTCAATGCCGACCATGGCCATTCCGCCCAGTTCCACCATGCCGTAGCCGTTGATCAAAAGGGCAGGAATCCGCAAGCCGGGAAGGCGCAGGAGTGCGCCGAATGCACGCAAGCGCTGCCGCAATTCCGCAGGCAGATGATCGCTGGCCGAAAGCCAGACGCGCACGGTCTTCAGGCGCGCTGGATCAGGGTTGCTGTTCATCAGCCGTGCATACATGGTGGGCACACCCACCACAGCGGTTACGCCAAGGCGCTCAATTTTCTCGAGGGCCGCCGCCACGTCGAAATGATCGAGGAAACAGCCGCGCACCCCGGCCATCATTCCCAGCAGAACAATGCTGACCGCCATGATGTGAGAAAACGGCAGCGCGATCAACGCAAGATCGCTGCGTCCAAGAAAAATGCCTGCCAGCACAGAAAAACCGCGCGAGCCCAGAAGCGCGCGGCTGGAGAGCGCTGCTCCCTTGGGAAAGCCGCTCGTCCCGGATGTATGGAAGACGGCAATGGTGGCCGAGGGATCGATCTGCCTGGGTGGAAATGCCTCGATTGCGGGCTCGCCTTCTCTGGGTGCCCTGAGGAAACCATCCATCGTTTCGGCTTGCTTGTCGCTCTGGATCCAGGTGCGAACGTCCAGGTTTCCCCGCTCTTGAATTGTGGTTTCAAAGGTTCGCTTGTCGGTCACCAAGATTTGCGTGCCGCTTTCGGCAAGAATGCGGCGGACCTCGGCCAGCGTAAGCATGGGATTGAGCGGTACGGCGATGCCTCCCGCGCGGACGACCGCCAAAAACCAGTGAATACATTCGCGATCGTTTTTGCGATAGATGGCCACGGGCTGACCCAGTTGCAGCTTCACCGATCGGCGAAGAAACGCGTCGAGTGCGCAGACATCGGAATGCATTTCAGCGAGATTTCGCGGGCCATCTTCTTCGAGGGAAACTTCGTAGTCCCCATTGCGGGCGAGCAACTCGTCAACCAAATTGGCAACGGTCAACGAGCGGTCGCGGGCAAGCCGGTATCGTTTAAGCAGGTTCATGGAACGGGTACTGGCTTGCGGCCCCAGTCGCTGGCTACGCAGTATTGGAAGAGCCGATCGAGGTAGTCGAGCACGGGAGGCGCGCACAAACCAACCGGGCCCAGCAGCCGGTCAGCGTTGGTGGTGTCGAACTGCAGGCGCATGGTGAAGTAGTCCCGATAGGCGCGGCCATCGCGCAGTACGCGGCGCTTTTTTCCCCACAGAATGAGGAACAAGAGCGGCCTGATGGTAGCAAAGAAGAGTTTCGGATCGATAAAGCGCGGAACGCGGCCTTTGAAATAGCCCGATGCACGGCGCGCGATTTTCTCAATGGTGGCGCTACCGCGCGGGCCTGCGCAAAGATGAACACAGCAACCGTTCGCGGCAGCATCGAACGTGAGCTGGACGACAGACTTGGCGACGAAATCGACCGGCACAATGTCCAGCACGGCATCCGGATAGCCGGGCACGGTTCGCCAAAGGCCGCGCGCGTAAATCTTCAACGGCCAATACATCATCTTGAAGCTGGTAGTCGCGCCCGTTTGCGAGTCGCCCACGATAATGCTCGGCCTGAGAATGACGCCCGGCAGCGAAGCCAGTGCGGAGCGCACCAGCGCTTCCGCTTCGGCCTTTGTCTGCTCGTAGGTGTTGCGAAAACCCTGGCCGATGTCGAGTTCGCTTTCATACACCAGGTCGGAGCGTTCGCCCGCGACATAGGCCGTTCCGACATACGCCAGGCTGCGCAAATTGGGTGAGCCCTTCGCGAAGTCGAGAACCCGGCGTGTGCCTTCCACGTTGATGCCGCGGGCTTCTTCAAGAGTGTGATCGAAACGGACCGTGGCGGCGGAGTGAATTACCCGCGTCGTCTGCGCAGAAAGCCGGTCCCATGTTGCGCGATCGAGGCCGAGGTCTGGCTGGGATACGTCTCCCGAATAAACCTGAACGCGATGGCGTTCTGAAGGTGGAACGAAGGCCTCGACGCGTTGCTGGCCGGTTTTTCCAGGGCTGTCGCGAACCAGGAGCGCGAGGGTGGCCTCAGGATGACGGCGGAGCATTTCCTCGACCAGGCACACGCCCAGGAATCCCGTGGAGCCTGTGATGAGAATGAATTCGCCGTTTTGCATTGAGAAGCCGATCTTGAAAATTGAACCGCACAGGCCGCGGGCCGGCTTCCTGGGCGATCCGTGCGGCAAGTGAGATTAAGCCCGATTATAGCTGGTGCGCGCTTGAAGAGGCCGGGGGCACGAGCGCGTTCGTCGGCTTGGGGAAGCGTTTGCGCACCAGGGCGAGCCCCTCATCCTGCGTGGCGATGCTGCCCTCGAGTTGCGCATCTTCCACCGCGTGCAACATCTCTTTGAATGTTGGACCGGGCACATAGCCTTCAGCAATCAGATCGTCCCCGGTGACTAGCAGCACGGGACGCACAATCTCTGCCGGCGTCTCGAGCCAGCGTTGACGCACGAACTCCCAGTGGTCAAGGTTTCCGCCTCCACCGAGACAGTCCATGCGGTGCAGGGCCAGGTGCTCTTTGAAGTTCTCCAGGCGGAAGAACCGCTTGAGCGTTGAATCTTTCATGCGTTGGGAATCGGCGAAGCGCATGTGGTTTTCGACAAGGGCAAGAATCTGGCGCGTCTCGTCGTTCGAGAAGCGAAAACGACGGAGAATTTCGGCCGCCATGGCGACGCCGACATCGACGTGCCCATCGAAACGAATCCGGTCAGGTGCGCGGCGAAAGGTCGGCGGCTTACCCACGTCATGGAGTAGAGCGCCCCACGCAAGCGTCGCCGAACAGCCTTCTTCGAGTTGCGCGAGCAGCCGCAGCGTGTGCTCCCAGACATCGCCTTCGGGATGGTATTGCGGCGGCTGTTCCACGCCCTTCATGCGCGCAATTTCAGGCAAGACTTCGGCGAGAAGGCCCGTGTCGTTCAGGAGCTCGAAGGCCCTGCGCGCGTGCCCCTCTGTGAGCATCCGGGTCAGCTCATCGCGCACGCGCTCGCGGCTCACCTGCGCAATGCTCTGCGCGTTGCGGCGGATCGCCGCCATTGTGGCCGGGGCGAGCGTGAATTCGAGCCGGGATGCGAAACGCACTGCACGCAGCATGCGCAGATGGTCTTCTTCGAAACGGGTATCCGCGCGGCCGATGGCGCGAAGGATACCTGCATCGAGGTCTGCGAGACCACCCACAAAATCGAGCACGTCCTGCCGCAGATCGGCCGCGCTTTGTGCTGCACGGTTCACGTCGAGAAGAAGCCCGTTGATGGTGAAGTCGCGGCGCTTTACGTCTTCCTCGGCACTTTCGGTGTAGCGAACGGAATCGGGATGACGGCCGTCGAGATAGGCGCCATCCGACCGGAATGTCGCCACTTCGGTAACGACACTGTTGCCTTCATCGCCCAGGGCGACGAGCACGACTCCGAAGTGCGCTCCCACTGAGAATGTGCGCTCAAAAAGGCGCAGCACAACATCGGGCGTGGCGCTTGTGGCCACGTCGTAGTCGGCAGGCGCACGGCCAAGCAGCAGATCGCGAACGCAGCCGCCGGCCAGATACGCTTCATAACCGGTTTCCCGCAGCATTCTAGCGATATGGACGGCCGCAGCGAGTTTTCCGTTTTCACTCGACATACAGATCCATTGTCTTCTGAAAGGGCCGGGGCCGTCCTGCAAGCGCCGATGTTCGTTCCGCTGCTTTCCTGAGGCGCGGATGCGGCGCATCGTGGAAGGACCAACCGGGCTCGCTAAACTGGAAGAATGCCTGGCTCCGGTCTGATTCTTGCGATTGAATCGTCTTGCGATGAGACGGCCGCGGCCATTGTGGCGCGCGGGAGCCGCTCGCTGGCCTCGGTTGTGGCGTCGCAGATTGATATTCATGCGCAGTATGGCGGGGTTGTTCCGGAACTGGCCAGCCGCGAGCACCTTCGCGCCATTGTCCCGGTGGTGCGAGCCGCGCTCGCCCAGGCCGGCGCAACGCTCGCGGACCTCGACGCGCTCGCCGTTACTTCAGGCCCAGGGCTGGCAGGAGCGCTGCTGGTGGGCATCGCCTATGCGAAGGGCCTTGCGTTCGCCACAGGGCTGCCATTGGTCGCGGTAAACCATCTGGAGGGCCACATCCATGCTGTTCTGTTGAACGAACGGGAGGCACACGAGGGCCATTCGGACAAGGAAGAAGAGCCCGCTTTGGCCCTGGTGGTTTCCGGCGGACACACGCATCTTTACCTCGCAAGCCCCGTGAACGAAACCTGGCGCTACAGGCTGGTGGGACGCACACTCGACGATGCGGCGGGCGAGGCCTACGACAAGGTGGCGAAGCTCCTGGGCCTGGGCTATCCGGGTGGACCGTGGATTGACGCGCTGGCCCGGCACGGCAATCCGCACGCCGTCCCGTTTACTTTTGCACAGATCAAGCAGAAGGCTCACTTGGCCGGCCGCCCCCCGCGCACCAAGGCGGCGCGAACCGCTCCCATCGCAAGCCTCGATCCGCACTTTCTTCTCTCGTTTTCGGGAATCAAGACAGCCGTTTTGCGCTACGCGGAGCTGCACGGCCTGCGCACGGCCGCCGAGGCGCGCCACAAGGCCCTATTTGGCGGGGCAGTGGCGCCGGCGCACCCTGCCATCGACGATGCACTCGCCGTGACCAATCAGCAAACGCTGGATCTCATCGCCAGTTTCCAGCATGCGGTGGTGGGGGATTTGATGAAGAAGACATTCACAGCAGCGGAGTCGCTGGGCGTTCGGCGGATTCTGATCACTGGCGGTGTCGCGGCGAACAGCGAACTGAGAGCGCGTTTCATCGCTGAAGCGAATAGGCGCCGGGTGCATGTCCTGTTCCCTACTCTGAAGCTCTCGACGGACAATGCGGCCATGATCGCCGCCGCAGCATGGCCCAAGTTCGTGGCAAAAGAATTTGCGCCTCCCGAACTCTCAGCCGAGCCGTCGCTCGCCCTGGGCATCTAATTGCAGTTTTTGAACGTGGCTTGCGCAAGCGAGGCAGCGCGGATCAGCGCCCCGCGCCCGCATCATAGGCGTAGTTGCCTTGTTACAATCGAATGGGTCAAAACCCATACTTTCACTAATCTTATGAGCCAGCCGACTGCGTCGCCGACCATCACTCCACGCCTGTTCAATACTCTGACGGGAGAAGTCGATCCCCTTGCCCCCATGGATGGCAAGGCGCTGCGCATGTACGCCTGCGGCCCCACCGTCTACGACTACGGACATATCGGAAATTTCAGAACGTTTCTCCAAATCGACATTCTGCGACGTTTTCTAAAGCTCGCGGGAATCGCGGTCCGGCACGTGATGAACATTACAGATGTCGACGACAAGATCATTCGCAATGCGGCAGCGGCGGGCGTTCCCATTCACGAGTACACGACCAAATTTGAACGCGCTTTTTTTGAAGACCTGGATTCCCTCGGCGTAGAGCATCCGGAGGTGATTGCTCGCGCCACCGAGCACATTCCGCGCATGGTCGAGCTTGTGCAGAAGCTCGCGGCCGCCGGGGCGGCGTATCAAACCGAGGATGGCTCCTGGTACTTCCGTCTGGCTTCGTTTCCCGAGTACGGCAAGCTGAGCAAGAAAGACCTGAGCGGCATGGAAGACGGCGCGCGGGTCGATGTGGACGAGTATGAGAAGGACTCGGCCCGCGATTTTGCGCTTTGGAAGGCCGCGAAGCCCGGTGAAACCTCTTGGGACACAGCCATCGGCCGCGGCCGGCCAGGGTGGCATATCGAGTGCTCGGCAATGGCAATGGAGTACCTGGGCGAGAGCTTCGATCTGCATGGCGGCGGCGAAGACCTGATGTTTCCGCACCACGAGAACGAGATCGCGCAAAGCGAAAGCGTAACCCATAAGCCCTTTGCCCGCCACTGGATGCATGTCCGCTTTCTGCTCGTGGATGGGCGCAAAATGTCGAAAAGCGAAGGCAATTTCTACACGCTTCGCGACCTCCTGCTGAAGGGATACAAAGCCTCGGCGATCCGGCTGGCGCTGGTTTCGGTTCCCTATCGGCACCAGCTTAACTTCACCTTCGACGGACTCATCGAAGCCACGAATGCCATTGATCGTCTGCGTACATTTGGGCAGCGCCTGCAACAGGCGAATCCTGCGCCGGGGATCAACCTTACTCTCGAAGCCGCGGCGGAAAAGGCGGCGGCCGACTACCTGGCGGCTTTGGCGAACGACCTGAACACCGCCGAGGCGCGAGCGCCCATCTTCGACCTGATTCGCGCCGCCAACACGGCAATGGACCAGGGACAACTGCTGGCCGGCAACCGGGAAAGCATCCTGCGCGTTCTGGCCAGCTTCGACGCCGTCTTCGACGTGATGGTCGATCGCGACGCTGAGCCCACACGGCGGGCTCTGGAATGGGCCAGGGAATCAGGACGGCTGGCGGAGGTGGCGCCGGAGTTGCTGGCCAGCCAGTCGCTGACCGACGAGGCCATTGACGCCTTGGTGGCCGAGCGAACGACGGCGAAGAAGCAGCGGAATTTCGCCCGCGCCGACCAGATTCGCAACGAATTAGCGGAAAAGGGCATCCTCATTGAAGACTCGCGCGAGGGAGTCCGGTGGAAGCGAAAGTAGCGCCCGCTTTCCGATTCAAAGAGGAGAATTGCACAATGGAAGGCAACGAATCACAGGAACTGCAGGAACTTGCTGAAAAGGTGGAAGAGGGCGAAGAAATAAAGCAGGCAAATGCCCTTCGCCCGGTAGCTTTCACGATGAGCGTGCTGGCGGTTCTGGTGGCCATTATGACGGTGCTCGGCCATCGCACGCACACTGAGGCTGTTCTCGACCAGAACAAAGCCACCGACCAATGGAACCTTTACCAGGCCAAGAAGATTCGTGCCAATGACACGCAGCTCGCCGCGGACCTGTTGGGCGTCGTCGCCGTGGCGGATAAGGAAGTCGCAGCGAAAATCGCCAAGACCTATGCCGACCACGAAGCCAAGTGGGTCGACGACCTGAAAGGTGAGCAGGAAAAGGCCGAAGGGCTTGAGGCCGACGTGGAACACGCCGAGGCGCGCGCCAATCGCTTCGACCTTTCCGAAGCTCTGCTCGAAATTGGCCTCGTCGTCTGCTCGGTCACACTGCTCACCCGCACCAGAATGTACTGGTACATCGGCATCGTTTTTTCACTCGCCGGTGTGGCTTCAGCCGCAACCGTCTTCTTCCTAAAGTAGTCTGCCGCGCGGCCAGATCGTTCAGGCGAAACTACTCCGCCGGAACCGGTTCGCTCTCTTCGAGCGCCTGCGGTTTCGGGCTCGCTTGCACTCGCGCCGTCGTAAGCAGAAACACCGCGACGATAACCGCGGCCATCCCCGCAAATTCTGCCGGCGCGGGCCGTTCATGAAGCAGGAAGATTCCCAACAGCACGGCGACTACGGGGTTCACGTACGCATACGATGTGACCTTGGCGACCGGCACGTGCTCCAGCAGATAGATGAAGCATGTGTAGCCCACGAGCGACCCGCCGGTAACAAGCCATGCAATGGAACCTACAGCGGCGCGGTCCACGTGGAACTGCGGCCACTCGCGCAGCGCCGTGCCCAGCAGCGCACTGAAAACGCCGGCGGCCAGCATTTGCCAGGATGCGGCGACCAGTGTGTGGGCAGGCAGCTTTGAGCGACGTGCAACGATGCTGCCGACCGTCCAGGAGAAGGCCCCAGCCAACAGGACGCCGAGGGCCAACAGAAGTGTCGAGTCACCGGCGAGTCCCGTGCGCAGCGAGGGATACAGCAGAGCGCCCAACCCGCAGAAGCCGATGGCCATCCCGAGCCATCCGCGCGCCGGCAGCGGTTCGCCGCCAGGCAGGAACGTCTCGATCAGCGCGACATAGAGTGGCACGACGGCGAGCACGAGCGAGGCCAGGCCGCTTGAAACGGTCCTCTCCGCGAAGATAAGTCCGACATTGCCGCCCGCGAGCAGCAGCAGGCCGACCACCGCCATGCGAAGCATGACTTTGGGCGGCCAGAAGAGACGAAGGCCGCGGAACCGGCACCAGGCGAGCAGTATGGCGCCCGAAAGCGTGAAGCGTGTTCCGGCAAGCAGCAACGACGGCATCTCAGCCGCGCCGATGCGAATCGCCGTGTAGGTGGAACCCCAGAAGAAATACACGCTGGCAAAGGCGAGCACGATGGAGCTGGTGCTGACGGATCTTCGTATCGTTGGCACGGAATCGGGCACGCGGTTGGCCATGGGATATTCCATGGTAGCCCTCGGCGAAATGGTGCGGGAATTTTGCGCTTGACATTCAATAACCATCTGGTTATGGTTTTGATCATGAGGCAGAGCCCATTTCCCAGCCGGGCTTCGAGCGCAGCCTGCACAGCGGCGCGGCTGATTCTAAAAATCGAATAACACCGACAAGAGGGGGCTTCGACATGCAGATCAAACTGACCAGCGTTTTTGTGAACGACCAGGAAAAGGCACTGAAGTTCTACACCGACGTTCTGGGCTTCACGAAGAAGTACGATTTCGCGGGAGGCGGAAACTACCGGTGGCTTACCGTGGTTTCGCCCGAAGAGCCCGAAGGCGTGCAGCTTGTGTTGGAGGCCAGCGAAGGCTTTAACCCTGCCGCGAAGACGTATCAACAAGCGATTTATCAGAGCGGGATTCCTGCAGCCAACTTTTTTGTTGCAAGCGTGGAGCAGGAATTCGAGCGGCTGAAGAAGCTTGGCGTGACGTTCACCAAGGAGCCAACCAAGACAACGGGATCGACGATTGCAATGCTCAACGACTCATGCGGAAACCTGATTCAGATCACACATTTGGATTGGTAGGATTCGCAGGCAAAAGGGAGAGTGTATGCGGGCTGCCGCAGACAATGTGTTCAAGGCTCTGGCCGATCCGACGCGGCGCGCTATTTATGAGCACCTGGCGCGCGACGGAGAGCAGACGGTGCACGCGTTGACCGATCGCGCGCGTGTGTCGCAGCCCGCCGTGTCAAAGCATTTGACGGTGTTGAAGCGCGCCAAGCTGGTGCGGCATCGCCGCGAAGGACGCGAGACGCATTACTGCGCGCAGCCGCAGTCGCTGGCGCCGTTGGCTGACTGGATGAATGCGTATGGTGCATTCTGGCGCGATCGGTTCGACCAATTGGAGAGCCTGCTGAAGAGGATGGAACCATGAACGATTTTGCCGTGCCCGAAACCCTGGTGATCGAACGCGAAATGCCGCATGCGCCGGAAAAGATCTGGCGAGCCCTCACCGACGGTCCGCTGATTGCGGAGTGGTTGATGGCGAACGATTTTCAGCCAGTGGTGGGGCACAAGTTCAGTTTTCGCGCCACGCCTGTGCCTAACTGGAACGGCATCATCGAATGCGAAGTGGTGACGGTGGAACCGCCCACACAGCTCGCCTATACGTGGGGCACGTTAGGCATGGGCAGCAGGGTGACATGGATGCTGACGCCGAGCGCGAGCGGCACACGCGTTCGCATGGAGCAGTGCGGCTTCAAGCCTGAGCAGAAGGCTAATTACAAGGGCGCGCAATACGGATGGAACAAGTTCATCGGCAACCTTGAACGCGTGGTGGGAGGATTGCAGTGACGATGCGAGCGAAGACGATTGTTTATTGGGCGATGACAGGTCTTGTGGCGTTCATGATTGGCGGCGGTGGCCTGTCGCAGCTCTGGCAGTATCGAGCCAATCCGCACGGAGTGGTGCCAGAGCTCGGCTATCCGCTCTACTTCTTTGCGATTCTCGGTTTCTGGAAGTTTCTCGGAGCGCTTGCGATTCTGGCGCCGCGCCTTCCGCTGCTGAAGGAGTGGGCGTATGCCGGGATCATGTTCGATCTGACGGGCGCGGCCGTATCGTGCGCTGCTGTGGGCGGCTATGGGGCGTACGGTTTCCACGTGATCGCGCCGTTGCTAATCGCTGGATTCACAGCAGTGTCGTGGGCACTACGTCCGGAGAGCCGCAGGCTGCTTGCGCAGCGCGCGTAATGACCCCGCCGGACGACTGGGCATAGAGGACCTTCTGCGGCACAACTCTGTTGGCGCCACCTCAAAAACGCCTGCGAAAATGGCCTGCAAATCCATCTCCACTGGAAAATCGATTTCGCGAGACGTTTTGCGTTCCACAATGTGGAATGGTGTCTGATAACGATGCACTTTCGAAACGCCACTTTGCCCAAAAAACGTGTAAATCTTACTGCTACTCGGCGCAACAATTTCACGATGCAAGCAGTATTTACAAGGATGCCTGAAAGGCCTAATTTTCTTGGATTTTTTGCGTTCTGAAGGGTTGTATCGACCAGGCAAACGTGCAAGGATCATCAACAGAATTCATCTACTGGTTGCCTGCCGGTGAGAGTTTCTTGGGACATGATGAAAACGATCCTCACAAAGTCATGAGCCGTACAGGATCGGAAAGTTCGATTTTCTGATTGCTCCAGGCCTTTACCGGATTTTCGGCGCAGCGTTCAAAGCGTGTTCTTGAGGCGCTGGCCGAAAAATGAACAAGAGGTTGACGAGTCCGCGCGAGAGAGCTCACATCAGCCCAAAATTTGTGAACGTATTCAGCGCCTTTCCGCGATTTCGAAGGGACAGGTAGCTTGCGCAAACTTTCAACCCACAGGGTCCACCCCCCACCGATGAGGCAGTTCATGAACCTTAAGTCATTCGCTCTTTTCTCACTCGCCGCGATCGCAGCACCCACGTTTGCTGCCACGACGATCCACTCTCCCTCCAACGGCGACAGCGTTTCCTCTCCGTTCACACTGTCAGCGGAGGCGACGACCTGCTCGTCGGAGCGGGTCAACTCGATTACCTACTCGCTCGATAACGGCACCGATCTGGCCATCTCCCACGATATGGCGATCGAAGAGAAGGTTTCCGCGGGAATTGGTACCCACACGGTTCATGTGAAGGCCTGGGGTGAAAAGGGCGCGTTGTGCGTGGCAGAGGTGAAGGTAGAAGTCACGCATAGCGTGGCGACGTCAGAAGATGGTGCGGAATCAGCATCGAGCCTTTCGATTCCGTCGAATGCGGAAGCAATCACCAGCATCCAGCTTCATTCCAACTGGCAAGCGATGCACGATGGAAACACACCGGGCGGGTCGAGCGGCTCGATGGCAGTTGTGAACAGCCCGTCGCACGGCGGCGCGGCGCGCAAGTTCGAGACTCACTTCTCAGGCTCGGGCGGCGAGCGGTACTCGGATTCGTTCGGCGAAGATACAACGGCGTCAAATTTTGTGTATGACGGCTGGGTCTATATCGCTTCGAACAACCTCGCCAACATGGAACTGGATTTGAACCAGGTTTTGGAGAACGGCGACGTAATGATCTACTCGTTCCAGTGCTCCGGCCACAGCGGAAAGTGGGAGTACGGCTCGAGCTCTGGTGGCAATGCCCGGTGGGTGAAGAGCAGCATTGCGTGCAATCCGAAAGACTGGTCGACCAAAACCTGGCACCACGTCCAGATTGCGGAGTCTCGTAGCGGCTCTGGCTACATCACGTACCACTCCATCACCTTTGACGGTGTGCAGCACAACATCAACAAGACGGTGTACGGCAAGTTCAATCTCCACTGGGGCCACGTTCTCCAAACCAACTTCCAGATCGACGGGATTGGCTCGGGATCGAACACGACTTACCTGGACGATTTGACGGTATACCGCTGGTAAAACGGCGCAAGTTGAAGTTCGACGAGGCCTCGGCGCGCAGCCGGGGCCTTCGTGTTTGTGCCACGGATCTCAGAAACGAGAAGGCGACGAGGCGATTTCAGGAGTCGGATACATTCAAGGCAACTGCGGCGCGAATCAAGGCCTTGAGAGCCTTCTCGTTGACGGGATCGCCTTCGCGAAAGTCGATGGCGCGGCGAAGATTGCCTTCCAGGCTGGAGTTGAAGAGGCCCGCCGGGTCATCGAGGAAGGCGCCCCGCGCGAAGGTCAGCTTGACTGCGTTTTTGTAGGTCTCGCCGGTGCAGACAATGCCATGGTGAGAAAAGACGGGCACCCCCTCAGGATTCGAGGGCTTCTTCCATTTGCGCTCTTCAACAATCGCGGGGTCGGCCTGGTGAATGATGGCACGCAACTGCGCGAGCATTCGTTCGCGCCAGTCGGTCGATACCTGCTCATTCCCTGTGCTTTGGCGCGCTGCGGATACTGGGGGCTGCCCGCTGCTGGTTTTCTTCATAGATGTTCTCGCGCGTGCGGAGCGCTTAAGTCGCTGCTCCGCATCGGCTTCTACTCTACTGAATGAGATGGCTTATAGGCCAAGGAGGTTTATCTGTTTCCCTTCGATTCGCGCCAAAGTCTACGGCTGCGCGGCTCCTGTTTCAACCGGTTTGGACTTGGCCGCCTGCGATTTTGCCAGCGACTGCGCGAGACGATGGTGGAACTGGCGCCAATCGGAATTGTCGGCACCGACTTCGAGGAAGGTTGACTTGATCTCGCAACTACCGTCGTTGCCCGCCAACGCCACCCGATCGGTGTACTGGGTCAGATTTCCCACGACAACAAACGAGGCTCTTCGGTTGAGATCGTCCACTGAAGTGATCCCGTAATTGCGGGGGTTTTGGAGCGTGTCTTTCACTGACGCCCAAAGATCGTTGCAGGAGACCGGATAGAGGTCGGCAGGTTTGGCGAAGGCGGGGCTGGCAACATTCAGCAAAAGCATCAACGCAATAAGAAATTTCGACATTTCTGTTCTCCGGGCTGTGACCTGGCGGCCGAGGCCAGGCTCCGACACTCGAGACACCCGCAACCGGAGAAATTGTAGGCCGCGAATCGGCTTGAGCTTGTGATTCTCAACACGATGATGGGGACATGACGATCGGAAGGCACATATATCCGGAGTGGAATCGTCGATTGGCCTGTACGTTGCGGACTCTGTAAGCTGCAGAATGGAGGTCCTGTAGCCTCGGGAAGCATGAGGGTTCCATCAAGAATCTGTACAGAGTTTGTAAGTATGGGCTATTCTCAGTCAGCGGAGCTTTCATGCACAATGAAGGAAAAAGCGGTTTGCTCGCACCGGCGTCCCGGCGCTGGTCGCGGTCGCGCGAGCGCAGTATCTGCCCGCGCCGCCACCTCCGCGTGCTCCCCACTCGCACTCGACCTAGCCTCTTCGGCGGTGATTAGTAACGGTCCGCCGAAGACTCTCCCCTGCCTTTTGGACTCTTTCGGGTCCAGGGAAATGGACTATCCCAGCGATTGACGGAGCGGGCCTGCCGGCTCCTACACGGTGCTCAGGGTCGCTGCGGATGACAGCCAGATTTACAGGAGAAGCATATGTCGAATCAGGATCTGTACGCAAAATATGGGCCGAAACTGCACACGGCTTTGCCAGGCCCCAAGGCGAAGGCCGCTGTCGAAACAGACAACCGGCTGATTTCGCCCAGCTATACACGCTCTTATCCTCTGGTGGCGAAGCGCGGATTCGGCGTTCGCGTTGAAGACGTGGACGGGAACGAGTTTCTCGATTTCGCGGCGGGCATTGCCGTGACTTCAACGGGCCACTGCCATCCCGAGGTCGTTGCTGCCATTCAGAAGCAGGCGGCGGCGCTGATTCATATATCGGGAACGGATTTTTACCACCAACCGCTTACCGATCTGGCCGAGCGTTTGTCTGCCGTGGCTCCAATGCCTGGGCCGCACAAGTTCTTTTATGGCAACTCGGGGGCGGAAGCGGTTGAGTGCGCACTGAAATTGGCTCGCTATCACACGGGGCGCCAGCATGTGATTGCTTTCCTCGGCGCATTTCACGGCCGTACGATGGGAGCGCTTTCTCTCACCGCCTCAAAGCCCCAACAAAAGCGGCGCTTTGCCCCTCTGGTTCCGGGGGTTACGCATGTCCGCTATCCCTATGCGTATCGCGGATGTACGGGCGGACCACAGGAAGAAGAAGCCTTCAGCCTGGGTTGCGCGCGCTACATCGAGGAAAAGATTTTCAAGACGATTGTGCCACCGGAAGAAGTGGCTGCAATTTTTGTAGAGCCCATTCAAGGCGAGGGCGGGTACGTCGTTGCTCCGGATAATTTTCTGCGCGAGCTTCGGGACATCTGCGATCGGCACGGAATTTTGCTGGTGGCGGACGAGGTGCAATCGGGCGCTGGACGCACCGGCAAGTGGTGGGCCATTGAACACTCGGGCGTGCAGCCCGATATCGTTTGCATGGCCAAAGGAATCGCAAGCGGGATGCCTCTGGGCATTTGCATGAGCCGCGCAGAAGTTATGGACTGGGTGCCTGGGTCGCATGCGTCGACGTTTGGCGGCAACCCCATATCGATTGCCGCGGCACTGGCGACCATGGATGTGCTTGAACGCGAAGGCATTGCCAACGCTGAGCGCGTGGGCGAGTTCATGCTGAAGCGCCTGCGGACCTGGAAAGATTCGCATGCGCTGGTTGGGGACGTTCGCGGCCGCGGACTCATGATCGGAATCGAGTTGGTGAAGGACAAAGCCACGCGCGAGCCGGCGGGCGAGCTTCGCAACCGCGTCGAGAGCCGGGCCTTCGAAAAAGGGCTCATGATCCTCGGCTGCGGCGAGACATCGTTGCGGTTGTGTCCACCACTGATCACAAGTGAAGACGAGGCCACAGTCGCGCTCGACATTCTGGAGGAGTCCCTTTCGGAGATCGAGAAGGAATACGAACAAGCGTACCGGTTGGAAGAGGTCGGCGCTTAAGAAGCCCCGATACGTTGGTCGATGCACTGTTGGATCGATGCCGTTCATCACTTAAACCGGTGATGGGCGGCATTTTTGTCTTGCGGGCGGCAAGTGCAGGATTGAGGTCGATGCGATGGCTGGAACAAATGCGGCTGAATTGGCTCGAACATGCGGTTGCGCACTTGCGACGCGCGGTGAGCGGGCGTCGCGGTCCGTCGCAGCCTGAGCATCTCGCCACCGGCATTGAAGGCGAGGCCGCTGCCTACTTCTATTTGCGGCGCAAGGGCTACACGGTGGTGGCGCGACGCTGGGGTTCGAAGCACCAGCGGGGCGACCTGGACTTGATTGCCTGGAATGGTCCGTTACTTTGCGTTGTCGAGGTAAAAACACGGACCGCGCATGACATGGCTGCCGCGGAAGTGGCCGTGGATGCCCACAAGCGGACGGTCCTGCGCAAACTGGCACGCATGTACGTGCGGCAATTGCCCGCGAAAATCAGCCCGCCGGTGCGGTTCGACGTTTTGAGCATTTATTTGATTCCCGGACGCGCGAAAGAATTCGTGCATTTTGAGGCGGCGTTCGGGTGGAGCGAGCGGGCTGAGTACGAATTGCGGTGAGATGAAGTCCATGACCGGAGGGAACATGACCAAGTTGGTCATGTTGTGCTAAAGTGAGGGCATGAGAACCGCGAAGATCAGCGAATTGAAGGCCAAGCTCAGCGCCCATATCGGCTATGTGAAGAACGGCGAAGAGGTGTTGATCTACGACCGGGATACGCCGGTTGCGCGTTTGGTTCCAGCCGGACCGGCCGATGATTATGACGAGCAGACCCGGCGCTTGATTGCCAAAGGGATTCTTACGCCACCAAAGAGGCCCCGGAAACCGGGCGAGCGATTGCCAGCACCTACCGGCCGAATGATCTCAGACGAAGTCATGGAACGGGTGTGGCAAGAGGAGCGCGAAGGCCGATGAACCGACCCCTCGCCTATTGGGATTCGAGCGCTCTGGTTCCGCTCTGTGTACCCCAAAGGCAAACAATCCGCGCAACTGCGATTTATGAAAACTGTCAGGTAGTTGCCTGGTGGGGTACCGAGGTCGAGATGGTCAGCGGACTAGCCCGACTTCAAAGAATGGGGGAGATATCCCCCAGTCAGTTTCTTGATGGCAGGCGACTGGCAAAGGATATTGTCGGAGCATGGACTTCAGCCGACTGTCCTACGAGCATTGCCGATGAGGCGTGCCGTTTACTTGAGCGGTTTCAACTTCGCGCAGCCGATGCGCTTCAGCTGGCGGTGGCTCTTGAAGTTTGCGAACATAGACCACGCGGGCATGTTTTTGTGACTGCGGACCGAAAACTTGCCGATGCCGCAGAGAAATCCGGCTTTTCAGTCAAATTTCTTTGACCGTGTTACGTCCTTAGTCCTGCGCGTCCTGGAATTCTTCGTGCCAGGCCATTTGAATGGCTTCGAGACGGGGCTCATTGGACTTGGTCGGGTCGTCGGCGAAGCCGGGCAGCTCCGTGACATAGCGGTGCAGATCTGTAAAGCGCACGGTCAAGGGGTCGAGGTCGGGAAACTTCTCCTGCAACTGAATGCCGATTTCTTCGGCGTCGGTCCACAGAATCTCGCGCGGCATGGTCTGCTCCTTGAATACATTGTCGCTTGATAAGACCGTGCTCTCCCATGTTTCAGACGCGAGACATGGGGCACCCAGGGTTGTTGGCTACTTTGTCTCCGCGAGGGTCAGCGGTTTGCCTTCGGAGACGTAGTTGCGATTCCACTTGGGAATCTCGACGACGTAGTTACCGGGCTTCGTGATCACAGCCTGACAACCGAGGCGCGAATCCAACTGCTGATCCGCAGCCATGTCCATGCGGTCCAGTTCATCGTCGTCGGCCTCGCTGATGCCGGTTTGATCTTTGATCCATAGGTGGCACGTGGTACAGGCGCAGACGCCGCCGCAGGCGTGGTCGAGAAAGACATTGAAATTCTCGGCGACATCGAGAAACGACATCGGCTTGCCGTGATGCTCGTAGGGCATGGTGCCGAATTCAAACTCGACGATCTTGCCTTCGGGCTGAAACGTCACGCGCACGAGTTTGTCGGGCGGGATGTTGGTCTGATTTGCTTCGCTCATGGGATGCGTCCTTTATTGCTGAGGGCATGTGCCCCAGGGGGCTAAAACCCAAATCGATTTCATTGCCTCGATGCCGGGGACAAATCCCCGGCCTACCGCCCTACGGAGTTTTTCATTTGAACTCCGCGCGCGCCATGGGATGCGGAGCGGTGACGGCTTCGCCCAAATCCTCATCGGCGGTGTCCATGGTTTTACCGGTGATGGCGCTGCTCACGGCGGCTTCCATCATTAACTCGGCGAAGCGGCGTGTGGCCTGATCGAGTGCCAGCGTTGCATCGCGAATGGTCTTGGCGTCGTCGCCCAGCTTGACGGATTGCAAACGATCGCGCGCAGCAGCGATGGCGGCTTGTTCTTCGCCGGTGAGCTGCGCCCAGGCCGGGCTCCGCGGAGCGCGCTCGACAGCAGTCAGGATGGTTTCTGCTTCGTTGCGTGCTTCAATCAGCAAACGCTTGGCGAAGTCGTCTTCGGCGTGGTCGAAGGAGTCGAGAATCATGCTTTCGACTTGCTCGTCGGTAAGACCGTAGGTCGGCTTCACTTCGATTTTCGCTGCCTGCCCACTGCGCTGCTCGCGCGCCGTCACTTTGAGAATGCCGTCCGCATCGATGAGGAACTTGACTTCGATGCGTGGCAACCCGGCGCTCATCGGCGGAATATTCCTCAGATCGAAGCGGGCCAGCGAACGGCAATCTGCGGCGAGTTCGCGCTCACCCTGGACCACGTGGATGGCAACGTTGGTCTGACCGTCGACGCCGGTGGTGAAGTGCTCCGTCGCCGAGGCGGGGATGGTGGAGTTGCGCTGAATGATCTTCGCGACGGTGCCCCCCAGCGCCTCAATGCCGAGCGAAAGCGGCGTCACGTCGAGAAGGAGCATCTCTTCGGTGGTCTTCGAGGCGCCGGCAAGAATGTCGGCCTGCACGGCCGCGCCGAGAGCTACCACTTCGTCGGGATTCAGCTCGATATGCGGCTTTTTGCCACGTTCGCCAAGATGGAAGAGCGAGTCGACGAGTCTGCGAACGGCGGGAATGCGCGTCGATCCGCCGACCAAAACCACTTCGTCGATTTGCTCCGGCGTAATGCCGGCATCGGCCATGGCCTGCTTGCAGGGACCGACGGTGCGTTCGAGCACGGGCTCGATCAACACCTCAAAGACTTCGCGTGGAATCTCGCGCTGATATCGATCGCCGTTGGGCAATTCGATGTCGAAGCGAGCCACGGCCTGCGAAGACAGGTTGATCTTGGCGTCGATGGCAGACTTGCGCAGCGCCTGCACCGCGGAGGGATGGCTGCGCAGATCGACGCCGTGTTCGGCGTGGATTTCATCAAGTGCGATGGCGAGAAGCAGGTTGTCGATGTCGTCGCCACCGAGGTGGGTATCGCCATTGGTCGACTGCACCTCGAAGATGCCGTCGCGCAATTTCAGAATCGAAATGTCAAATGTGCCGCCACCGAGATCGTAGACGGCGATGGTGCCGACCTTGGCGCGATCGAGCCCGTAAGCGAGTGCCGCCGCCGTGGGCTCATTCACAAGGCGTAGAACTTCAAGGCCGGCCATGCGGCCTGCGTCTTTGGTGGCCTGTCGTTGCGCGTCGTTGAAATAGGCGGGAACCGTGATGACAGCCTGTGTTACGGGCGCTCCAAAAAAGCGCTCGGCATTGCGCTTGAGCTGGCGCAGAATGTAGGCCGAAATCTCAGGCGCCGTAAAGTGCATTTCGCCAAGGCGGATGCGTGGCACTTCACCCGCTTCCATGTCTTCCGCGAGGCGAAACGGGAAAAGCTTCAGCTCGTTCTCGAGTTCTTCAAGGCCGCGGCCCATGAGGCGCTTCACGGAATAGATGGCGCGCTCGGGAGTTTCAATAAGGGCCTTGCGCGCGGTGTTGCCCACGGTTACAGTGGGACGGCCACCGCCGGCAGCAACGGGATCAAGAGCTACAACCGAGGGAACCAGGTTCGATCCGTCGACACCGGGAATGACAACAGGCGTATCGCCCTGCATGTAGGCAACGAGGGAGTTCGTGGTTCCGAGATCGATACCGACTACGCGTCCTTCCGCCATGACTCTTGTTTAAGCTCCTAAGGTTTCGGTCACATCGCGGACCAGGTTGCGGAGGTAGCGGCGCCGATCGAGCAAAGCGACCATGGATTTCTCCGATGTTTTGCGCGCGGCGGCATCGCCCGTATCCCACGCCTTCCATTCCGTGCGCAGGTCCAGATCGACGGCCGCAAGCAGGCTTTCAAATTTCTTCTTGGCAAGAACGAGATCGTTTTCGAGGACCGAGTCTATTTCGCCCGTTGACCGAGCCATGCGCATTTCTTCCAACTGCATGTTCAACTCGAAGACTTCTTCAAGCAGATCGGCCGGGACGCGCGATGGATCGCTTTGGCCCTTGCGATCTTTGCCGGCGTGTTCCTCGCCTATCTCAGCGCCTTCAAGCTTGAGCAGGTATTCGGTGCGAAAGAGCGGATCTTTCAGGGTGCGATAGGCGTCGTTGAGCAGAGCTGTGTCGGCAAGGCTCCATTGGCGCTCGTTCTCGTCGGCACGTGCGAAGCGATCGGGATGAACCTTGCGGCTGAGGCGATGGAACTCGCGCTCGAG
>Ga0182013_10000696_pt1 | contig 46504 bp, 43 predicted proteins | sample 612S2MmetaG_FD_120487 | JGI IMG/M metagenome (GOLD analysis project Ga0182013, IMG submission 120487) | Permafrost microbial communities from Stordalen Mire, Sweden - 612S2M metaG | ecosystem: Environmental > Terrestrial > Soil > Wetlands > Permafrost | place: Sweden: Stordalen | collected...
CTACCTGGTCGACCTGACCGTTGTGACGGTGGCCATCCCGTACTTCATGTCCGCCATCGCCCAGGACGACCTGTTCCCGCGACCCTTCGCCTGGTCCGACCGCAAGGGGACGGCGTGGTTCGGCATCCTGGTCGGGACCGCCCTCCCGTCGCTCCTCATGCTGTGGAGCTACAACACCAAGGCGGGTCTGACGGTCTTCACCTACCTGGTGGACCTCACGGTCGTGACGGTGGCCATTCCCTACTTCATGTCGGCCATCGCTCAGCTGACCTTCTTGGTCTCACGGCGTCGGCGGGTCAACGGTTGGGCGCTGGCGCGGGATCTCATGGTGGCCGGCATCAGCGTGCTGTTCTCCATGTGGGTCACGTTCGCCTCGGGCTACCAGGTCGTCTACCAGGCCTTGGTCGTGATCCTGGTCGGACTGATCCTGTACGCCTTCCTCAACGCCCGGCGGGAGCGCCTCGGAGAGACGGCCGAGCCGACGGACCTGCCACCGGAGCAGGCTGCGCCCGAACTGGTCGAACCGGCCCTGGCGGCTCCGCAGACGAACGGAGGACAGGCATGACGTTCCACGTCGACTCCGAGATCGGCCGGCTCCACCAGGCCATCGTCCATCGGCCCGGGCTCGAGCTGTCCCGGTTGACTCCCGACAACATCGGAGAGCTGCTCTTCGATGACGTCATGTGGGCCGCCAAGGCCAAGGAGCAGCACGATGTCTTTGCGGAGGCCCTGCGGGACAAAGGGGTCCAGGTGCACTACTACGGCGAGCTGTTGAGCGAGACACTGGAGCTCGCCGACGGCAGGGCTTTCGTCCTCGACCGGGTGTGCACGCCCGAGATCCTCGGTCCGTCGCTCGTCGATCCGGTCCGCGCCCTCTTCGAGGACCTCGACGGCAAGGCGCTGGCCGAGTTCCTCGTCGGTGGGATCCTCAAGGCCGACCTCCACCCGCTCCGGGCCCACAGCCTGAAGTGGGACATGCTCAAGGCCGACGACTTCATTCTCACCCCGCTGCCCAACCACCTGTTCCAGCGCGACAACTCGTGCTGGGTCTACGGCGGTGTGACCATCAATCCGATGGCCAAGCCGGCCCGTCAGCGCGAGACACTGCACACCCGGGCCATCTACCGGTTCCACCCCGTCTTCGCCTCCGCCGACTTCGTCACCTACTACGGCGACGAGGACCGCAACTACCAGCCGGCCACCATCGAGGGAGGTGACGTGCATGTGATCGGCCATGGCGCCGTTCTCATCGGCATGGGCGAGCGCACCACGCCGATGGCCGTCGAGACGGTTGCCCACGCGCTCTTCGACGCCAAGCAGGCAACCAGGGTGGTCGCCATCGAGCTGCCCCACAGTCATGCCTTCATGCACCTCGACACGGTGATGTCGATGGTCGACCAGGACACCTTCGTCCTCTACCCCTACTTCGACCGGCATCTGCGCAGTTGGAGCATCTCGGAGGGCGAGCAGCCGAGCCAATTGACGATCACACGGAACCACAGCCTCTGGGACACCCTCGCCGAGATCCTCGAGGTTCCGCAGATCACGGTGTTGACGACCGATGAGGACATCCGGGCCGCCGAACGCGAGCAGTGGGACGACGGGACGAACTACCTCGCGGTCGCGCCCGGGGTCGTGTTCGGGTACGACCGCAACGTGGCGACCAACACCATGTTGCGCAAGCACGGGATCGAGGTGGTGACGATCGCCGGGAGCGAGCTCGGTCGCGGTCGCGGTGGCCCGCGCTGCATGACCTGCCCCATCGAACGCGATGCGTCGTAGAGGAGCACGAAGATGTCCGTCGATCTCCGTGGCCGCAGCTTCCTCAAGGAAGTCGACTTCACCAGGGAGGAGTTCACGTACCTGATCGACCTGGCCGCCGCGCTTCGCCGGGACAAGCGCGCCGGGACCGAGGTCCAGAGACTGCCCGGGCGCAACATCGCCCTCATCTTCGAGAAGACCTCGACCCGTACCCGGTCCGCCTTCGAGGTCGGAGCGCACGACCAGGGGGCGCACGTCACCTACCTCGGGCCCGACGAGTCCCATATCGGCCATAAGGAGTCGATGAAGGACACCGCCCGGGTCCTGGGGCGGATGTTCGACGGTATCGAGTACCGGGGTTCGGCCCACGAGAACGTGGAGATCCTCGCCCGCTATGCCGGCGTGCCGGTCTGGAACGGGCTGACGGATCAGTGGCACCCGACGCAGATGCTGGCGGACATGCTCACGATGCGTGATCACTCGACCCGTGCACTGCACGAGCTCGCGTACTGCTACCTCGGCGATGCTCGGAACAACACGGCGAACTCGTTGCTCGTGACCGGTGCGTTGTTGGGGATGGACGTCCGCGTCGCTGCCCCGGCCGCGTTGTGGCCGTCGGACGAGGTGCGTGGCATCGCGGAGCAGCTCGCGGCAGCCTCGGGCGCACGCCTCACGGTGACCGACGACGCACACCAGGCCGTCCTGGACGTGGACTACCTCTACACGGACGTCTGGTTGTCGATGGGGGAGCCTGAGGCGGCGTGGGGCGAGCGGATCAAAGAGCTCCTCCCCTACCAAGTCAATGCAGAACTCGTCTCGTCGACGAGAAATCCGAACGTGAAATTCCTGCACTGCCTCCCGGCGCTCCACAACCGCGACACCGAAGTCGGCGAGACCCTCTTCGAGAAATGGGGCGTCTCGGCGCTCGAGGTCACCGACGAGGTCTTCGAGTCCGATGCCTCAATCGTCTTCGACCAGGCCGAGAACCGCCTGCACACGATCAAGGCGATCATGGTGGCCACCGCGGGCGACTGACGTGCGACTGGTGATTGCCGTGGGCGGGAACGCCCTCCTCGAGCGAGGCGAGGTGCCGCTGGCCGAGATCCAGGAGGGGCATGTCGACGTCGCCGTGGCGGCCCTGGCGCCGCTCGCCCACGACCATGACCTGGTGATCACCCACGGGAACGGGCCACAGGTCGGCCTGCTCGCCAACGAGAGTGCCACCGATCCCGACCTTCCGTCCCCCTATCCCCTCGATGTCCTCGGGGCCCAGACCCAGGGGATGATCGGCTACTTCTTCCTGCAGGCGATCAAGAACGCGCTTCCGGCGCGGGAGGTGGTCAGCCTGATCTGCCAGACGGAGGTGGCGGCTGACGATCCGGCCTTCACCCATCCGACCAAGTTCGTCGGCCCGATCTACACCGAGGAGGAGGCACGGCGGCTCGCTCCGCTGCGGGGATGGCAGGTGCGGCCCGACGGGCCTTCGTGGCGCAGGGTGGTGGCGTCACCCGAACCGCTGGCGATCCTCGAGCTCCACGCGATCAGGCTGCTGCTGGGCGACGGCGCCGTCGTGATCTGTGCCGGCGGTGGCGGCATCCCGGTGCTGCGCGGGCGGGACGGCCGTCTCCGGGGCGCCGAGGCCGTCATCGACAAGGACCTGAGTGCCTCGCTGCTGGCCCAGGTACTCCAGGCCGACGCCCTGGTGATCCTCACGGACGTGGCGAATGTCGAGACGGGTTTCGGGACGGACGCGGAGCGACCCATCGGGCGCACCACGACCGCTGCCCTGCGGTCCCTGTCGTTCCCGGACGGGTCGATGGGGCCGAAGATCGAAGCCGCATGCCGCTTCGTGGACGCCACGGGGAAGCCGGCGATGATCGGTCGGCTCAGTGAAGCGGCCGAGCTCGTCCGGGGGACCTGTGGCACGGTCGTCGAGAGGGAGGCAGGCTCCGACCCGACGCCGTGAGCGTGGCGCCTCCGCGTCGAGCGCGTCAGGTGGGTGCCGAGGTCGCCTGCGCGCCCGAGCCCGGCGCATTGGACGCCTGCCGCAGGACGGTGAGGCCGGGCAGGTCCCCGTCCTTCAGCAGCGCGATCGCGCTGCCGGTGGCGCTCAGGATGCCCGCCGACTCGGGGAGCAGCCCGTGCTCTCCGAGGGTCTCCAGCAGGGCGTCCCCGCCGAGCACCACCCGTGCGGCGTTGCCAGTGAGGGCCGTCGCCACGGCGAGCGTTCCCGCGGCGAATCGAGGGTCCTCCACCTTGCCGAGCGAGCCGGCCCACAGGATGCTGCCGGCTCCTCGAAGGATGTCTGCGAACTTCTGCCCGGTTCTCGGGCCGATGTCCCCGATGGAGCCGCCCACGGGCTGAAGCTCGTCGACGGTCGTCATACTTCCGTCGTCGCGCTCCCACACGAGGTCGGCGGGCAGGTGGATCAGATGGCGGATGGTGTGACCGACCCCGTAGGCGTGGCGGCACTCCTCGAGGAACTCGGCCGGGTCGTCGCCGGGCGGCTGTCTCCCGATCGCCGCCAGGAAGGGCTGCGACATCTGTCCGCCCACCAGCACCGCGTCGGCGCGGAGCATCAACGAGTAGAGGTTGTGGATGCGGTCCAGCGTGTCCCGGCTTCCGAGGACCACCACGAGCGGGCGGTCCGGCGCGGTGAGCAGTGGGAGCAGCAACCGCACGTCCGCGTGGAGCTGACGGCCGGCGGCGCTCGGGAGCACGGTCGGCGGGCCGATGATGGAGGCCAGGGACAGGGAGGAATGCTGAAAGTCGTCGTTGACGAAGAGGTCCTGCCCCTCGAGCAGCGAGGCGAGAGGTGCCGCGTCGTCGTAGGCGCCGTCCCACTCGCTCAGGTTGGGGGCCACGGTCACCCCTGGGTAGAGCTGGTGCAGCGCCTCCACCGTGCGGCCGAAGCGATCGGGGTCGCCGGCGAGGCCGAGCGGTCCCTGATGGCCGCAGATCGTCACCGTGGCCTGCTGCCCGACCAGCCACTCCACGGTCGGGCCGAGCTGTCGCAGCTGCCGCGCCTCGCGCAGGTGGCCGGTGAAGGTCACGGGAACGTCGAGATCGGCCCGGACGAGGACGTGGCGCCCGGCGGGGTCGGGGAGGTCTTCGAGACCGGGCACCTCGCCCGGCATGGGGGTTCGCTCAGGGTTGCTCACTGCATGCCTCCGCGACACCGGATCCGAGGCACGTTCGTATCCGGAGAAATCACTCCGCTTAGAGTAGGGCGGGGCGGAGCGTGGAGTCCACGTGGCGCGTCGTGCGGGGTCGGTCCCGGGAAATCCTTGGCATGATCGCCGGGTGATCACGATGTCGGTCGAGCAGTTCGAGGGGCTCGTCGCCGATGCCCTCGACGAGATCCCGCCCGAGCTGCGCAGCGCCATGGAGAACGTGGCGGTCCTCGTCGACGACACCAGCCCGCCCGGAGGGCTGTTCGGTCTGTACGAGGGGGTTCCCCTGACCAGCCGGGGCAACTACTCCTCCTCCATGCCGGACCGGATCACCATCTTCATGGCGACGATCTGCAACGCGTCGCACAGCAGCCACGATGTGGTGGCGCTGGTGCGCAAGACGGTGATCCACGAGGTCGGGCATCATTTCGGCATCGGCGAGTCGCGACTGCACGATCTGGGCTGGGGGTAAGGCCGCGGCGGGCGCGGGCCCGGCCGATAACGTCGGCACCGGATGAGCCCTGAGCAGGCGCCGGCAGTGGAAGAGGCCCGGGCGATCCTCGACGCGCGCCGAGAGCTGTACGGGGACTCCGATCCGGCCACGCTGCGCGCCATGGCGCAGCTGGCCGCGGTGTTGCGCGACCTCGGCGAGTACCGCGAAGCAGAGACTCTCCTGCGCGCCTCCATCTCCGTTCAGCGTCGTGCCGACGACAGGGACGAAGCCGGGCTCATCCAGAGCGAGTTCGGTCTCGCCGTCGTCCTCGATCGTCTCGGCGAGAACGACGCGGCGCGGCGCCTCTGGGAGCAGGTCCTCGAGGCCTCCGACCGCCACAACGGGTCCGGGAGCGATCTGTCCGTGCGGGCCGCGACGAACCTGGCCATCAGCCTCCGGAAGATCGGTCGCTACGGCGACGAATTCCCGCTGCGGGTTCGCATCCTCGAATCGACCAGGAGTGCCAAGGGGCCCGAGCACGTCGACACCTACCGGTCCATGGTCGACCTGGCCCAGACGCACCGCAACCTCGGCAACCACGAGCTGGCCCTGGCTCTTTTCACCGAGGCGCTGGCCGGCCTGGAGCGCAACGGGCTCGACCAGCGGACGCTGCTCTACCAGAAGTGGGTCATCGCGTCTGAGCTGGTCGCCCTCAAGCGGTCGAAGGAAGCGTCGCGGATGTTCGACGAGGTCGTGGCCGGAGCCGTGGAGCACCTCACTCCGGACGACCCGCTCCGGAAGAGTGCCGTCAGGCAGCGGCGTGCCTACCGGATCCTCGGCACGTTCTCGAGGGAGAAGAAGCCCAGGGCGAAGGACGGACCGGACGCCCTGACGTGAGCGCGACGCAGTCCGCGTCCGCCCCCCTCACTCGTCGAAGGGCTGGTCGATCGGCACCGCCCGGACGTGGAAACCCGTCCGCGTCTCGGGGAGGGCGTCGGCCGCCGGCTCGGAAGGCTCCTGCTCCACGGGGGCCGGCCTCTCGACAATGACGCCGTCCTCCAGGACACGCACGTGCGTCCTGTCCGTCCCGGGCGTGACCTCCCGGTCGGATTCCTCGGCGAGGTGCTCGAGCTGGCGCTTCTCGCGACGCCGTCGCAACGGCCCGCCCCGTGATGTCGGTATGTCGCCCTGCCCCATGTGCCGAGCCTAATGACGGTGGCTGCCCGCCCCGCGGAGCCTGCGTGGGGTCGCGACGCGACGCGAGGTGCGGTCCCGGCGGTGGCGGTAGCGTAGGCAGGCGCGCCGAGGCGCATTTTCACCCTGGGGAGGGACCGTGCAGACCGAAGCCGCCGTACTGTGGCAGCGTCACGGTGAGTGGAGCGTGGAGCCGATCGAGCTCGACCCACCGAAGGAGGGCGAGGTGCTCATCCGCCTTGCCGCGTCGGGCATGTGCCATTCCGACGAGCACCTCGTCACCGGTGACATGCCCGTTCCGCTGCCCGTCATCGGGGGCCACGAGGGCGCCGGCGTGGTCGAGGAGGTGGGGCCCGGCGTCAGCGGGCTGCAGCCGGGCGACCACGTCGTCCTCGGTTTCGTGCCTGCCTGCGGGAAGTGCCCGTCGTGTGCCACCGGCCACTCCAACCTGTGTGATGTCGGCGCCACCCTCATGGCGGGCCGGCAGATGGACGGCACCATCCGCCACCACGCCCGTGGTGAGGACGTCTCGACCATGGTCTGCCTGGGCACCTTCGCCCACTACACCGTGGTCAACCAGGCCTCGTGCGTGAAGATCCTGGACGACATCCCGCTCGACAAGGCCTGCCTGGTCGGATGCGGCGTGACGACCGGCTGGGGTTCGGCCGTGTACGCCGCCGGGGTCCGCCCGGGTGACAACGTCGCGGTCATCGGGATCGGGGGCATCGGCGCCTCTGCGCTCCAGGGTGCCCGCCTCGCCGGCGCCGAGATGATCTTCGCCATCGACCCGGTCGAGCTGAAGCGGACCCTGGCCCCGTCCTTCGGGGCCACCCACGTGGCTCCCTCCGTCGAAGAGGCGTTCGCCCTGATTGAGCAGGAGACCTGGGGGCACATGTGCGACAAGGTCATCTGTGCCATGGGTGTCGGGTCCGGGGCGATGATGGAGTCCATCCTCGGCCTGACGGCCAAGCGCGGCCGGGTGGTCGTCACCAACATCCACCCGATCGCCGAGACGGACGTGACCATGAACCTCATGTACCTCACGATCCTGGAGAAGCAGGTCGTCGGCAGCATCTTCGGCTCGGCCAACATCCACTCGGACATCCCGAAGCTGCTGAAGCTCTACCGCGAGGGGCAGCTCGATCTGGACTCGATGATCACCAACACGTACAAGCTGGGGGACATCAACCAGGGCTATCAGGACATGCGGGACGGCAAGAACATCCGCGGCGTCCTGGTCTACGACAGCTAGCTCCGGGCTCAGGCCGCCTTGCCGGCCGGCCGCGCCCAGATGTCGTTGCAGCGCTCGCAGACCTCTTCGGGCACGATGCCCTTGCGCATGAGCACACCGAACGTCAGGCACCCGAGGCACACACCGAGGGCGGACTCGAGGAACGCCGCGGTGGCCAGGAGGCCGAGCACGACCTCGGCCGCGGTCCAGTAGCCGAGGCCGGTCAGCACCAGCGCGGTCACCGAGAAGACGACGCCCACGCCCTGGGCGAACCGCTTGGGCGGCCCCGGCACCGGCCGCTCGGCGATCCCGAGGCGCGGGGTGACCACTCGCGTGACCAGCTGCCCGAGCGGGCTCATGGTCGGGCCCGTGAGCACCCGGGCGACGAAGCCGTAGGCGATGACCACCGTGGCCCACTTGAGGTCGAAGGCGATCGTCAGCGCACACATCACGACCACCCCGGCCGCCACCAGGCGGGCCGAGACCTCGTTCACCGGGTTCGGGAACGAGAAGAACGAGCGTGTCCTGCTGGGGGCGCTCCGGGTGTCGCCATTGCCCATGGCCTGCTCCTTGCCGTGAAGCGGATAACCCTGAGGAGTTTAATCGGGTTTCGCGGGCGTGCCCCCGGCCCGCCCCGGGCCCGGGGCGGGCTCAGCCCCCGGCCGGTGGCACCGGCTGCGGCGGGGGTGGCCCGGCGTAGCGGGCGGCAGGCCGGATCAGGCGGTTGTGCGACGCCTGCTCCATCACGTGGGTGCTCCAGCCGATGGTGCGCCCGGCGGCAAAGGTCGGGGTGAACATCTCGCGGGGGATGCCGCAGGTGTGCATGACCACCCCGGCGTAGAACTCGACGTTGGTGTAGAGCTGGCGACCCGGCTTCAGCTCGGCCAGCACGTCGACCGTCGTGCGCTCGACGGACTGCGAGAACTCGACCAACGGGCCACCGAGGCGCTCGGTGACCGAGCGCAGGAGCACAGAGCGCGGGTCGTCGGTCTTGTAGACGCGGTGGCCGAAGCCCATGATGCGCTCGCCGCCCTCGACGGCGGCGCGGATGTAGGCGTCGGCGCGCTCGGGTGTGCCGATGGCGTCCAGCATGTCGAGGGCGCGGCTGGGGGCCCCGCCGTGGAGTGGTCCCGACAACGCGCCGATGGCGGCGACGATGGCGGCGCCGAGGTCCGCCCCGGTGGACGTGACGACGCGTGCCGTGAAGGTCGACGCGTTGAAGCCGTGGTCGATGGTGAGGATCATGTACTGCTCAATGGCCCGGGCGTGCAGTGGGCTCGGCTCCTCGCCCGTCAACATGAAGAGGTAGTTGGCGGCGAAGCCCAGGTCGCCCCTCGGCTCGACCGGCTCGTGCCCGGTGCGCAGCCGGTGCGCCGCGGCCAGGATCGTCGGCACCACCGCGCACAGGCCGACGGCCTGGTCGTACAGCTCGTCGGCGTCGATGTCGTGGGTGGGGCGCCAACCCAGCTCCGCGCCGAGGACGGACACCGCGGTGCGCAGGACGTCGAGCGGCGATCCCCGGCGCGACAGCGCCGGCAGCAGCGTGGCGAGCCCCGGCGGCATGACGCGCCGCCCCCGCACCTCGTCGGCAAAGGCGGCCGAGGCCACCGCGTCGGGCAGCTCGCCCCGGAAGAGGAGGTGCCAGACGTCCTCGAGCGAGCGCTCGTCGGCCAGGTCGACGGCCGAGTACTGCCGGTAGTGGAAGAAGCCCTCCTGGCCGCGCACGTCGCCGATGGTCGTCTCCGCCACCACCACGCCCTCCAGGCCGGCCGGCACGTCCCCACTGGTCTCGGTGGCGGGCCGGATGCGGGCCACGCCCATGAGGTCGCGCAGCGAGACCACGCCGACGCAGCGCTGATCCTCCACCACCGGCAGGTGGCGGTAGTGGTGCGAGGTCAGGCTGGCCCACGCCGCGTCGACTCGCTCCTCGGGCCCCAGCACATCGGGTCGGGCGGTCATCCAGAGCCGCACCTGCTCACGGCCGGGGTCCCCGTCGCCGGCCGCCGCCCGCAGCAGGTCGCGCTCGGTGAGGATGCCCACCACCTTGCCGTCGTCGGTCACGACGACCGATCCGGTGTCGGCCTCCTGCATCACGTGGGCCGCCGTGGCCAGGCTGTCGTCGGCCGCGCAGGTCACCGCCGGGGAGGTCATGAGGTCGCGCACTGTGGTCTCCATGCCGTCCACTATGCCGCCGCCACCTGCCGCTGTAAATGTTGATCAAGTCAATGTATGGTGCAGGCGTGGACCGGATGCTCACGACCGACGAGGCGGCCCGGCGGCTCGGCGTCAAGGTGCCGACCCTGTACGCCTACGTGAGCCGTGGCCTCCTCCAGTCGCAGCGTGACCCGTCCGGACGGGGGAGCCTCTTCGAGCTGGCCGACGTCGAGGGCCTGGCGGCACGCAGCCGCGGCGGGCGCCAGACGGCGACGCGGCTGGCCACCATCACGACGGGCGTGACCCAGCTGGACCAGGAGCTCGGTCCCGTCTACCGCGGGCGACTGGCCACCGAGCTGGCGGTGGGCACCAGCTTCGAGGAGGTGGCCGGCCTCCTGTGGCAGGACGAGGGTGGCGGGGACTGGTCGCCTCCCGAGCTCGGCCCCTGCCCGCTCACCCAGACGCTCGACCGCATGCGCTGGGCCCTGGTGCTGTGCGGCGCGACGGACCCCCTGCGTTCCGATCTCCGACCGGTCGCCGTGGCGCGCGCCGCCCGCCGCACCGCCGCCGCGCTGACCGACGTCGTGGGCCCGGCGCCGGCCGGTGGCGATGCCGGTGCCTCCGTCGCGGCCCGCCTGGCGGCCCGGCTCACCGCGTCGGACGGCCCGCTGCCGGCCGCCGCCGTCAACGCCGCCCTCGTCCTCATGGCGGACCACGAGCTCGCCACCTCCACGATGGCGGTGCGCATGGCGGCGTCCGTGCGCTCCGATCCCTACGACGCGCTGCTCGCCGGACTGGCCACGCTGGCCGGGCCGCTGCACGGTGGAGCCAGCCAGCAGGCCTACGAGCTGCTGGTCGTCGCCGAGCGCGACGGCGCCGCGCGCGCCCTGAACGACGTCCTGCGCGAGCACGGACGCCTGCCCGGCTTCGGGCACTCCGTCTACAAGAGCGGCGACCCCCGCTTCGAGGCGCTGCTGGCGCTGGCCGAGCCCCTGCTGAGCGAGGAGCGCCGCGGCATCGTGCGCGAGGTGATGGCGCTGGCGGCCGCGCACGACGTGCCGCTGGCCAACTGCGACCTCGCGCTCGCCGCGCTGAGCTGGGGGACGGGCATGCCGCCCGACACGGGGCGCACCATCTTCGCGGTCGCCCGGGTGGCCGGGTGGGCCGCCCACTACCTGGAGGAGCTGACCGAACGACCCCTGCGGTTCAGGGCCCGGGCCGTCTACAGCGTCTGAGGGCGCGGGTCGCCGTGCAGGCGCCTACCCCGCGCCGATGACAATGGCCGAGGGGTGCCCGCCGAGCCGGATGGGCGGGCCGACCGCGCCCGTGGCCAGCGTCACCGGCACCATGGAGCCCGTCTGCTGCGTCACCCACGCCGTGGTCCCGTCGGGGGTCAGCGCGATCCCCTGGGCGACGGCAGGCAGGCTCACCTGGGTGCCAACGGCCAGCCCGAAGGTGGCGACGGCCACGACGCCCGAGCCCCCGCACACGTAGACGGTGGCGCCGGAGGGCAGCACCGCCATGCCGGTCGGGTTGAGCGGCAGCGCGACGGCGCGGCCCGGCGCCAACGTCGCGGCGTTGATCGGTGTCAGCGTCCGGTTGCCGAAGTTGCCCACCAGCACCTCACCGGAGGCCACCGCGATGGTCTGGGGTGCCGGTCCCACCGGGATGGCGGCCCCGGCCGTCATCGTCGACAGGTCGATGGGCGTCACCGCGTTGGAGCCGAAGTCGGCCACGAACGCGGTGGCCGCGCCCGACGCCGCCGTGGAGACCGCGATCGCCACCGGCTCCGTGCCCACCGGGATCGGCGGCCCGGCCCGCCAGGTGCCCAGGTCGACCGGGGTCACGTCGTTCGAGTCCAGGTTCGCTACCAGGGCGATGCCCCGCCCCCGGGTCCCGCCGGGCGCGACCGCCACGGCGTCGGGCTCCACCCCCACGCCGGCCGAGTGCACCACGCCGTGGGTCGCGGGGTCGATCTGGTGCAACCTGTCGTCCCCCTGGGTGACGACGAGCAGCCCGCGGCCATCGGCCGTGTAGGCCAGCGCCGAGGGGAGGCTGCCGACGGCCACCTTGGCCTCGACGTGACGGCGGGACAGGCGCACCGGCGTGACATCGCTGCCGGGCAGGGTCACCGAGGCGCCGGTGGCGACCCACGCCACGTCGTGCGCGGTCGCACTGCCCACCGGCCGGGTGCTGCAGGCGGCCAGCAGCGGGACCACGACCACGAGCGCGAGCGTCACGCCCCAGCGGCGCCTCACGAGCGCTCAGCCCCGGGCGCAGACGGCCCCGGCCGGGCGGTCCGCCTCGCCCCAGCCGCGGGCATCGCCCTCGGGCCAGAAGTCACCGGTCACCGGGTCCTGCACGTAGGGCACCGGTGCAGGCAGGCCCGCGGCGAGCGCGCCCAGCGCCTCCATCAGCGCGTCGACGTCCTCGCCCGTGGTCCCAAGCCCGCAGCTGGCCCGCACCGCGCCGGGGATGCCCCCGCGCTCGCCCCGGCGCACCGCGGCCCGGGCCCGGGCCATGCCGGCGCGACCGACGCCCAGCAGCCGGATCAGGTAGGGGTGCGCGCAGAAGCAGCCGTGGCGCACGCCGACCCCGAACTCGGCGCTGAGCCGGGCCGCCACGAGCGCGTGGTGCATGCCGTCCACGGTGAAGGCCGCCACGGCGAGACCCTCGTCGTCGGAGTCCGCGTGGGCGCGGGGCCCGAGCACGTGGACGCCCTCCGTGGCGCGCAGACCGTCGTGCAGCCGCGACGACAGGGCGGCCTCGTGGGAGCGGATCCGCTCCCAACCGATGCGCTCCAGCTCGTCCACCGCGGTGCCGAACGCGACGGCACCCACGACGTTCGGCGAACCGGCCTCCTCGCGCTCGGGTGGTTCGGTCCAGATGACCTCTTCCAGGTCGACCAGGTCGACGGCGCCGCCTCCGGCCAGGAACGGGTCGCCGGTCTCGAACGTGCGGCGGGGGCCGACCAGGGCGCCGGCGCCGAAGGGCGCATAGAGCTTGTGCCCGCTGAAGGCGACGAAGTCCGGGCCCGTCGGAAGCGGGCGGTGGGGTGCGAGCTGGGCCGCGTCGAGGAGGACCGGGATGCCGCGCTCGTGTGCCGCCGCGCAGATCTCCTCGACCGGGGGCAGCCACCCGGTCACGTTCGAGGCGCCGGTCATGGCGAGCAGGGCCGGGGGTCGTCCGTCGTCGAGCACCTTGACCACGTCGTCGGTGCCGAATGTGCCGTCGGTGCCGCACTCGACCCAGCGCCGCGTCGCCACCCGGGCCCAGGGCAGCAGGTTGGCGTGGTGCTCGACGACGGTCGTGGCCACCACGTCGTCGGGGCCCAATCTGAGGCGGTAGGCCAGGTGGTTGATGGCCTCGGTCGTGTTGCGCACCAGCACCACCACGTCGTCTCCGGCCGCCGGCCGCCGGGCGAAGCGGTGCACGCTGTCGCGGGCCGCCTCGTAGTCCGCCGTGGCGCGCCTGGACTTGTAGCCCGCGCCGCGGTGCACGCTCGAGTACCACGGCAGGAACTCGCCCACGCGGTCCGCCACCGGCTGGAGCGCCGGCGTCGACGCAGCGCAGTCGAGGTCGCGGTAGGGCCGTTCCACGCCGTCGAGGCACGGCACGGGTGTGTGGGCGCCCACGAGCGGCGCAACTGCGGCCTCCGATGTCACGGCCGTCACACTAGGGAGTGCGGCCGACCGGCGGTATCCGGGATGGGCCGGCGCGCCGTTCCCGGTTCCGGCCGGTCAGCCGGGTGGGTCGCCGCCGTCCTGCCGGCAGGCCGTCAGCACGACGATGTCGTCGGCGCTCCGGTCGCCGGCCGTCATGACGTCGATGATGTAGTCCGCCACCGGGCCGGGCTTGGTGCTCGGGCTGGCGCGCAGCGACGACTCGAGCAACCGCAGACGCTCGTCGAGGTGGGCGCCCCGCCGCTCCACCAGCCCGTCGGTGAACATCATGACGCACCCCTGGTCCAGCCGGAACTCGTGGTCCTTGTAGTGGCAGCGCTGGACCCCGAGCGGGGGCCCGGGCGGCACCGGCAGCTCGTACACCTGTCCGGACGCGATCCGCACCGGCGACAGGTGCCCAGCCGACGCGAAGGAGATGCTGCCGGTGACCGTGTCGAGCACGCCGACGAGCGCGGTGGCCAGGCGCGGGCCCACCCCCGACAGCGCAATGCGGTTGAGCCGTTCGAGCGCCTTCCCGGGCGCCTGCTCCTCCAGGACGAGCAGGCCGAGGGTGTGGCGCAGCCGGCTCATGATCTTGGCGGCCTCGAGGTCGTGGCCCTCCACGTCGCCGACCACGAGCGCCACGAGCCGCTCCGTGATGGGGACCACGTCGTACCAGTCGCCACCCACCTCGATCCCGACCGCCGCGGGCAGGTACCGGGCCGAGATGTCCCAGCCCTCGATCCCCGGGATGGCATCGGGGAGCATGTTGCGCTGCAGCTCGTGGGAGATCCGGCGCTCGCGGTCGTAGGCCCGGGCCCGGCTGACGACCGAGCTGACCTGCGCGGCCAGCTGTTCGGCCATGCCGAGGTCCTTCTCGGAGAAACGTCGCCCGGACCCGGCGGAGACGAGGGTCACCGTGCCGAGCACGCTCTCGGCGTGCAGCCGGAGCGGGACCGTCATGTAGGACGTGAAACCGAGCTCCTTGAGGATGGAGTAGTGGCGGCCGTCCCGGCTGGTCGCCTTCAGGAACCCGTCGTCCATGAACGAGCTCCACATGGACTGCCCGCTGTGCATGACCTTGATGATCGGATGAGCGCCGTCGGGGTCGGGCGGGTACTCGTTGCGCAGCGCCTCGGTCAGGGGGCGCTTGGCGGGGTCGGCGTGCCAGGCCGCCATCCGCTGCACCTTCCCCTCCTCGTCCTCGATGTCGATCAGGCACAGGTCCGCCATCACCGGGACCGAGACCTGCGCCAGCCGCTCCACCATCTCGCGGTAGTCCACGACCTCGGAGAGCACCTGCGTCGCCAGGAGCAGGAACTCGTTGCGGCGCCGGGCCTCGAGGAGCTCGTCGACCAGCTGCTCGCGCTCGGCGGCCTGGGCCGAGGCGTGCAGCAGCTCGCCCAGGTGACCGCCGACCGCATCCATGAGCTCGACGACCGAGGCGTCGCGCTCGCGCTGCTGGCGGCTCAGCATCTTGACCACCCCGACGCACACCCCCCGGTAGCGGATCGGGAAGGCATAGGCGCTCTGGAGCCCGTCGCGGGCCAGCGCGCCGGTCATGAAGCGGCGGTCGCGCGTGAGGTCGGGCACCCAGATGGGCTCGCTGTGCTCCATCACCCACCGGGGCAGGCCCGAACTGCCGCTGGTCGGGTCGGTGGCCTTCTCCTCTGCGAAGGCGGGCGCAATGACCGGGGTGCGGGTCCACACGTGGCGGCACACGAGCTCCTGCCCCGGGGACAGCGCCCACAGCGTGGTCACGTCCCAGTCGAGTCGTCGCCCGAGCGTCGAGAGCAGCCGCTCCGCCGGAGGGTCGTCGATCGGCGCGTCGGCCAGGATCTCGAGCAGCTCGCTCGTGAGCTCGGACCAGCGTTGCAGCCTCCGGTCCTCGTGGGAGCGGAAGATGCCGGCCACGACGCGGCCCGCCAGCGGATGGTCGAACATGCTCAGCACCAGCTCGGTCTCGACGTGCGACCCGTCGGGGCGCTTCATCGCCACCGGGAGCGCCCGCCCCACCAGGGCGTCGGCCTGGGTCCGCACGAAGCTCTGGAAGCCCTCGGCGAAGGGTGCCAGCTGCGAATCGGGCACCAGCTCCAGGGCGGACCGGCCGACGAGAGAGCCGCGGGGCCATCCCATGAGGTGCTCGGCGGTCGCGTTGGCGTAGTGGATCACGCCCTGCTCGTCGGTGGCGACGATGGCCTCGCTCAAGCCGTCGAGCACCGCCCGCACGGCGGGCAGGGGCCAGTCCGGCTTGACCTGCTCCGTGCCGGCGGCGTGCGGGAGCGGAGCCGCGCCACCCCGGTCTGCCGCCGTGGCGGCCGCCTCTCCGGCTCCCTCTCCGGCTCCCGGGTCGCCACTCAGCGGCCCGGGAGCCGGACCGTCCCGGTCGGGCAGCCTCGAGGAGAACCACACCGTCTTGCCCGGGCGGTCGCGCTGCATCTCGATGCCCCACGCGTCGGCCAGCGCCTGCACGATGTGCAGTCCGCGCCCGTGCGGCGCGTCCCCGGACTGCTCCTGCGGCACCGGGTAGCCGCCGGCGGCGTCGCTGACCTCGACGAGGACGTCGCGCCCGCCCCCTGCGACCCGCACGGACACCACGTACTCGCTGGCCGCATGGCGCACCGCATTGGTGGCCAGCTCCGAGAGCATGAGCACCAGGGCGTCGGCGTCCTCGCCCGACCCCTCGGGCAGCTGCAGGAGCAGGAACCGGCGGGCCTGGGCCACCGACGCCGCGGTGGCCGGGAAGTGGCGCGAGGCCGTCGTGTCCCCCGTGCTGGCGCCGGCGCCCGGGCGCGGGGTGGCGGGGGGCTGGTGCCCTGGGAGGGTCGGGCTCTTCATACCGGTTGCGCTAGTTCTGCCCCCGGACCGCAACCCCTAAACCGTTTCCGGCCCGTCGCAACCCACGGGCAACCACGCTGCGCCGAGCCCGGGCGCTACCCTGCCAGGCGTGGAGGAGCGCTACGAGGCCGAGCTGACCCGGTCCGCGGCCGTTCTCGACGGGGTGGACCGGGCACTGCGGCGCCTGAGCGACGGGACCTACGGATCGTGTGAGGCCTGCGGCGCGCCGATCCTCGATGCCGACCTCGAGGCCGACCCGGTCCGTCGCATGTGCGAGCAGCACCTGTCGCTGGGGTAGCGCCCGGGCCCGGGCCGCCGGCCCGGTTCAGCCGGGGATCGTGAGCGCCTTGGCCGCGTCCAGGCGGGCGGCCACGTCGGGCCAGTTCACGACGTTCCACAGGGCGGCGAAGAAGTCCGCCTTGACGTTCTTGTACTGCAGGTAGAAGGCGTGCTCCCAGGCGTCGAAGACGAGCAGCGGGACCGAGCCGTTGCCGACGTTGCCCTGGTGGTCGTAGACCTGCTCCACGATGAGCCGGCCGGCGAGGGGCTCGTAGGCGAGCACGCCCCAGCCCGAGCCCTGAATGGTCGACGTGGCCTGGGTGAAGTGCGCCTTGAACTTGTCGAAGGAGCCGAAGTTCTCGTTGATCGCCGAGCCGAGCGCGCCGTCGGGCTTGTCGCCGCCGTCGGGGCTCTGGTTCTTCCAGAAGATGGAGTGCAGGACGTGGCCCGAGACGTGGAAGGCCAGCGTCTTCTCCAGGCCGACGATGGCGCCGAAGTCGTCCTTGTCGCGGGCGGCGGCCAGCTTCTCGAGCGTCTGGTTGGCGCCGGTCACGTAGGCGGCGTGGTGCTTGTCGTGGTGGAGCTCCATGATCTGCGCGGACACGTGGGGCTCCAGCGCGGCGTAGTCGTAGGGCAGGTCGGGGAGGCTGTAGTCGGCCATCGCGGTCTCCTCAGTGGTGGTCGTCGGGTGGTGTGTGCTGGACCATACCCGAAGGCGGGTCGATCCCAACCGTGGATCCAACCACCATGCGAGCAGGGCGTCGATGGGACTCGGGGCAACCCCGGCGCAACCCGGGCAAGCGGTACGCTTGCAGGAGTGAGCACCGACCCGAAGGACCGCTGGAACGAGCTCGGGGCCTTCATCCGGGAGCAGCGGGGATCAGCCCGGCTGTCGCTGCGTCGCCTGTCCGAGCTGGCCGGGATCTCCAACCCGTACCTGAGCCAGATAGAGCGCGGCCTGCGGCGGCCGTCCGCCGAGATCCTCCAGCAGATCGCCAAGGCGCTGCGCATCTCCGCCGAGACGCTCTACGTGCAGGCCGGGATCCTCGAGGCGCCGGTCGGCTCGCCCGACCTGACCCGGGCCATCCTGGCCGACCAGGCGATCGGCGAGGAGCAGAAGCAGGCCCTCGTGCGCATCTACCTCTCCTTCCGGCGCGAGCACGAGGAGGAGCAGCGCCAGCAGGGACCTCCGCCTGCCGCCGCCGACACCCCGCGCCCCGCCGACACCCCGCGCCCCGCCGACGTGCCGCCGGCAGCTTCGGACCCGCCCGGTCCGGCCGGCCGGGTCGCCACCGCCTGAGGAGCGCCCCGCCGCGCCGGGCCGGAGGGGTTCTCCCGGCCGCCGGTAGGCTCTGACCGCCATGCGCCGGCTCGCTGTCCTCTCGCTGCACACCTCGCCCCTGGCCCAGCCGGGCACCGGCGACGGCGGCGGCATGAACGTCTACGTGCGGGAGCTGACCGCGGCGCTGGCCCGCTCCGGCGTCACCTGCGACGTCTTCACCCGGTCCTGGTCCGACGAGCTCCCCGCGACCGTCGACGTCGAGCCCGGGCTGCGCGTGCACCACGTGCCGGCCGGCCCGCTCCGCGCCGTGCCCAAGGAGTCCCTGCCCGGCGTCGTCGACGAGTTCACGGCCGGTGTCCTCGAGCGGATGGCCGCCGCTCCGGCGTCGCGCAACGACCACGGCGGCGGCCTGCCCTACACGTCGGTGCACGCCAACTACTGGCTGTCGGGTCTCTCGGGCCACGTGATCAAGCACGAGTTGAACCTGCCGCTCGTGTGCACGTTCCACACCCTCGACCGGGTCAAGGCCGAGTCGATGCCCGAGGAGGTCGAGGCGGACATGCCGCACCGCCGGGCCGAGGCCGAGGCGTCCGTCATCAACTGCTCCGACGCCGTGCTGGCGTCGTGCACCGTCGAGGCCGACCAGATCGTGTCGCTCTACGGCGGCGACCCCGGTCGCGTCCGGATCGTGCCGCCCGGGGTGGACCATGCGTTCTTCGGCCCGGGCCACCGGCCCCAGGCCCGCCGCGCCCTCGGCCTCCCCCTCGACGGCCGCCTGCTGCTCTTCGTCGGCCGCATCCAGCCGCTCAAGGGGGCCGACGTGGCGATCGAGACGCTCGCCGAGCTGCTCGAGGACGGCGGGGAGCCCTACCGGCTGGTGGTCGTGGGCGGGCCCAGCGGGCCCCACGGGGAGAAGTCGCTCCAGGGGCTGCACGACGCGGCCGACGCCCGCGGCGTGCGCGACCACGTCCACTTCGTCGACCCCCAGCCCCACGAGCTGCTGTCGTCGTACTACCGCGCCGCCGACGTGTGCATCGTCCCCAGCCGCTCCGAGTCGTTCGGGCTCGTGGCGCTCGAGGCGTCGGCCTGCGGGACGCCCGTGGTGGCCTCCGCCGTCGGCGGGCTCACGACGCTGGTCGACCACGGCCACACCGGCTTCCTGGTCGACGACCCCGACCCGCGCGCCTACGCCGCCGCGGTGCGCCGGGCCTTCGCCGAGCCGCTGGCCGCCGAGCGCTTCAGCACCGCATCGGTGCTGCGGGCCCGCCTCTACACCTGGCGGGCCGCGGCCGCCGAGCTGGTGGCGTTGCACGACGAGCTGGCCTCGGGCCGCCTCGTCGAGTGCAGCTGAGCGCGCCCGGCCGGAGACCCGGGACCGACCGGTGCCGATCGTCGACCTCCCCGAGGAGGCGGAGATGGCGGCGGCCGTCGCCCGCATCGACGCCTGGGCCGAGCGCGAGCTGGCCGCCGGCGGGTTCCTGGTGGCCGCCGAGCGCCAGGAGGTCACCGACCGCACGGCGTCGCACCGCTGGTACCTGCGCTTCAAGGGCGACGAGAAGGACTTCATCACCGTCTGGTTCACCCTCAAGCAGCGCACCCTGCACTTCGAGGCCCAATTCATGCCGGCCCCCGAGACCAACCAGGCGGAGGTGTACGCCTACCTCCTGCGCCGCAACGCGCACCTCTTCGGCATGTGGTTCGCCCTGGGGCCCGAGGACGCCGTCTACCTGGTCGGCCGGGTCCCGGCGCGGCAGGTCGACGACGACGAGCTGGACCGGATCGCCGGGTCGTCGGTCCTCTACACCGACGACCACTTCCCGACGGCCATGACGATGGCGCACCCCCAGAGCTACCGGCGGCGCCCCCGGCGCTCGTAGCGACGGCCGCCCCGGCCGCGCTCGGTTGCCGCGGCCCCCGCCCGCGCTCGGTATCGTCGGGCGGGTGTCGAGCCTGCTCATCGTCGGCGGCGGGAAGATGGGGGGCGCCCTGCTGGGCGGCCTGCTCCGCTCCGGGTGGGCGGGCACCGGTGACCTGACCGTCGTCGAGCCGGTCGCCGAGCGCCGCGACGAGCTCGAGTCGGAGTACCCGGGCCTGCGCACCGTGACCGCCCCCGAGCCCGGGCTGCTCGACGACGCGGGCGAGCGCATCGCGGGCGCGGTGCTCGCCGTCAAGCCCGACGCCGCCGAGGGGGCGTGCCGCGCCCTCGGCGTGACCGGCGTCACCCGGCTGCTCTCCATCGTGGCGGGCGTGTCCGCCCCGCGCCTGGAGGCGGCCCTCGGCGGGGAGCCCGCCGTGGTCCGCGCCATGCCCAACACCCCGGCCCTGGTCGGCGCGGGCGTGACGGCGATCTCGGGCGGGTCCTTCGCCACCTCCCACGACCTGGCCTGGGCGCAGGACGTGCTCTCGGCGGTCGGCACGGTCGTCCGCCTGCCCGAGCACCTGCTCAATGCGGTCACCGGGCTCTCGGGCTCAGGGCCGGCCTACTTCTTCCTGGTGGCCGAGGCGCTCATGGAGGCCGGGGTGCAGATGGGCCTGACCCGCGACGTCAGCCGGACGCTCGTCGTCGAGACCATGCTCGGCTCGGCGGCCCTCCTCAAGGAGACCGGCAGCGACCCCGAGGCGCTCCGGGCCATGGTCACCTCGCCGGCGGGCACCACCGCGGCCGGCATCCGGACGCTCGAGGCCCGGGCGGTGCGCTCGGCCTTCATGGAGGCGGTGGCGGCCGCCACGGAACGCTCGCGCAACCTGCAGCGCTGAGGGACCGAGCCCCGTGCCGAGCGAGCCCGTCCGCACCGTCTTCTTCCTGTCGGACTTCGGGACGCAGGACGAGTTCGTCGGCGTCGTGCACGCGGTGATTGAGCGGCGCGCCCCCGGGACGACGGTCATCGACCTCACCCACCACGTGCCACCCTTCGACGTCCGCGCCGGGAGCCACACCCTGGTGCGCGCCGTGCCGCATCTCGGTCCCGGCGTCGTGCTCGGCGTCGTCGACCCCGGGGTCGGCACGTCCCGCCGCGGCCTCGCCTTGGTCGTGACGCGGGCCGAGGCCGGCGGCACGTTGGGCTTCGTCGGGCCCGACAACGGGCTCCTCGTGGCGGCGGCGGAGGCGGCGGCGGAGGCGCCGATCACCCGCGTGGTGGAGCTGCGCCGCGACCAGCCGCTCGCGGACCGCGGCCCCACCTTCGACGGGCGGGACCTCTTCGCCCCCGCCGCGGCGGCGCTGTGCGCGGGTGCGGTGCCCGAGGACCTGGGGGAGGCGGTCGACCCGGCGTCACTGGTGCGCCTCGCCGGCGGGGTCGTCGAGCAGGGCCGCCTCGACGACGGCCGGACCTGCCTGCGCGCCGAGGTCACGTGGGTCGACCACTTCGGCAACCTCCAGCTGGCGGCGACCGTGGCCGACGCGCGCGTGGCCGGCATCCCGTCGGCGGGCAGCATCGACCTGGCCGCCCGCGTGGAGACGGGCGCGGCGTACCTCGACGGGCTCCCGCCGTCGCTCGTCCCCGACGGGGTCCGCCTGCGCTGCGTCGACGCCTTCGGCGACCTGGAGCACGGCGAGTTCGGGCTGCTCGTCGACGCCAACGGCCACCTGGCGGTGGTGGCCGGCGAGGCCTCGGCGGCGAGCTGGCTGAACGTCGGCGCGGGGGAGCTTCTCGTTCTCGCCTGGTGAGCGGGCCGGCGCCACCCGGTTTGGTGCCGCCGGGAGGCTCCTCGGTACCATCCGACGCAGTGAGCGACGAGAAGGCGGACGTTTCGGCATCCTCCGCTCCGGATGTGCAGGCGCCGCCTGCGCCGGCGAAGCGGATCCCCGAGGCCACGGTGCTGCGGCTCCCCGTGTACCAGCGCATCCTGGCCGAGCTGGTGCGCGCCGGCGCCCGGACCGTGTCCTCCGAGCAGCTGGCCGAGCTGGCGCGCCTCAACGCCGCCAAGGTGCGCAAGGACCTCTCGCTGCTGGGCTCGTTCGGCACCCGCGGCTCGGGCTACGACCCAGGGTTCCTCATCTCCCAGATCGACCGCGCCCTCGGCGTCGACGAGAACTGGTCGGTCGCCATCGTGGGGATCGGGAACCTGGGACGGGCCCTCACGAACTCCGCCGCGTTCGCTTCGCGCGGGTGCCAGGTCACCTCGCTCTTCGACATCGACCCGGCGGTGGTGGGTGAGGAGATCCGGGGCATGAAGGTGCGCCACATGGACGAGATCGCCACCCTGGGCGCCGAGGACCGGCCCGACATCGGGGTGATCACGACACCGGGCTGGTCGGCCCAGGGCGTGGCCGATCTGCTCGTGCGGGCCGGCGTGACCTCGCTGCTCAATTTCGCCCCCCGGGTGCTCGACGTCCCGCCCTCGGTGCACCTGCGCTACGTCGACCTGTCCATTGAGCTGCAGGTCCTGGGCTTCTACCGGGCCCGCCAGGAGGAGGACGGGCGGGCCGGCTCACACGGCGGTGAGCGGGGGCCCCTCATGCGCGCCGTGGGCCTCTCGGCCCGTTCCGACCTCGACTGAGGACTTTCGGCGGTACCCGGCCCCGCCCCTGACTGGCAGGCTGTGGGGTGGGACGGGCACCATTGTGAGCCGACCCAGGAAGGAACCGAGTGTCCGTCGTCGTCGTAGGGCTCCAGCACACGCAGGCCCCACTGCCCCTCCTGGAGGCGGCCGCCGTCAGCGATGCCGACCTGCACAAGCTGCTCAGCGAGCTGCGCCACTGCCGCAACGTCCAGGAGACGGTCGTGCTCTCGACCTGCCTGCGCACCGAGGTGTACGCCGTGGTGGACCGCTTCCACGACGCCGTGGCCGAGATCTACGAGGTCCTCTCCGAGCACTCCGGCGTCCCGGTGGAGGAGCTGTCGGCCCACGCCAGCATCCGCTTCGACGACGACGTCACCTCCCACCTGTTCTCGGTGACGTCGGGCCTCGAGTCCGTGGTGACCGGGGAGACCGAGGTCGTCGGCCAGGTGCGGCACGCCTTCGAACGGGCGCAGGAGGAGAGCACCAGCGGCCCGGTGCTCTCGGCCCTCTTCCGGCACGCGCTGCAGACGGGCAAGCGGGTGCGCACCGAGACGGGGATCAGCAAGGGAACGACGTCGTTCGCATACGCCGCGGTGACGGTCGCCCGCGGCACGGACCAGGCGGGCCTGCGCGGCGCGCGCGTCGTGGTGGTGGGGGCCGGCGAAATGGGCCTCGGCGTCTGCCGCGCCCTCTCGGACATCGCACCGGCCGACGCGCCCGAGCGCGTGGTGGTGGCCAACCGCTCCGTCACCCGCGCCAGGGATCTGGTGCACGAGTCCACCGGCGGGCCGTTCGAGATGCGGGCGGTGCCCCTCGACCACGTCGCCACCGAGCTGGCGGAGGCCGACGTGGTCCTCTCCGCGGTGGCGGCGGAGTCCCACGTGCTCGGCGTGGAGGACTTCGCGACGGTGGCCGGCCCCCTCCTCGTGATCGACCTCGGAGTGCCGCGCAACGTGGACCCGGCCGTGGCGGCCCTCGACGACGTCACCGTGCTCGACATGGACACGCTCGGCGCCTCCGTGGCCCGCGCGCTCGGTGACCGCCAGGAGGAGTCGGTGGCGGCGCGCCGCATCGTCGCGGCCGAGGTGGAGCGCTTCCGGACGGCCAGCCGCCAGCGCGGCGCGGCCCCGGTGATCGCGTCGCTGCGGTCGCGCCTCGAGTCGCTGCGCGTCGCCGAGCTCGAGCGGCACCGGGCCCAGCTGGCCGACCTGAGCGAGGAGGAGTGGGAGCACGTGGACGCCGCCACCCGCGCCGCGCTGGCCAAGATGCTCCACGAGCCGACCATGCTCTTGAAGGAGACGGCCGGCTCCCCACGCGGCGAGCGGCTCGTCGAGGCGTTGCGCATCCTCTTCGACCTGTAGCCGCCGCCATGGGATAGTCACGGCCATGGGATCCATCCGCCTGGCCACCCGCGGCTCCCCGCTCGCCCGGCGCCAGACCGAGATCGTCTCCCAGCTGCTCCGGCGCGCCCACCCGGGCCTCGAGGTGGAGCCCGTCGTGGTGCGCACGCGCGGCGACCAGGACGCGTCGTCGCCCCTCGACCAGATCGGGGGCCAGGGCGTCTTCGTCGCCGAGGTCGAGCTGGCGGTGACCGACGGGCGGGCCGACGCCGCCGTGCACTCGGCCAAGGACATACCCTCGACGATGGGGGACCACCTGGTCCTCGGCGCGGTGCCACCGCGGGCGGACCCCCGTGACGGCCTCGTCGGCTGCACGCTGGCGGACCTCCCGGCGGGTGGCCTCGTCGCCACGGGCTCGGCCCGGCGGCGGGCCCAGCTGGCCTACCTCCGGCCCGATCTCGTCTTCACGCAGGTGCGGGGCAACATGGCGCGGCGGGTGGCCGTCGGCGAGGACGGCAGCGTCTCGGCGGTCGTGGTCGCCGTCGCCGCCATGGAGCGCCTCGGCTGGGAGGACCGGCTGAGCGACGTGCTCGACCCGCTCGACGTGCTGCCCCAGGCCGGTCAGGGCGCCGTCGCCGTGCAGTGCCGGGCCGACGACGAGGCCACGCGCCGGCTGCTCGGCGCGATCGACCACGAACCGAGCCACCGGGCCCTCGTGGCCGAACGGGCGGTGCTGGCCACCCTCGGCGGGAGCTGCACCGTGCCCGTCGGGGCCTTCGCCGAGGCCGCCGGGGCCGGGGACCGCGCGCCGTTGGCCGTGACGGGGCTGATGGCCAGCGGTGACGGGCGCACGCTCATCCGCCTGGCCCGCCGGGGGGACGACCCGGAGGCCGTCGGGGCCGAGGTGGCGCGGGCGCTGCTCGAGGGCGGCGGGGCGGCGATCGACGACTTCGGGGGCGTCCCGCCCGGCGCGCCCGGCGCGGCGCGGTGACCGTCTACCTGGTCGGCGCCGGTCCCGGTGACCCGGGGCTGCTGACCCGTCGAGGGGCGACGCTCCTGGCCCGGGCCGACGTCGTGCTGCACGACCGCCTCGTCAGCCCCGCGGTCCTCGACCTGGTGCATCCCGACGCCACCCTGATCGACGTGGGCAAGGACCCCGACGAGGGCGGGGGCGCCCGCCAGGAGGAGATCGCACGCCTGCTCGTCGAGCACGGCCGGCGCTCCGCCGTGGTGGTGCGCCTCAAGGGCGGCGACCCCTTCCTCTTCGGCCGTGGCGGCGAGGAGAGGGACGCGCTGATGCAGGCCGGGATCCCCTGCGAGGTGGTCCCGGGCGTGACGTCCGCCTTCGGCGTCCCGGCCGCCGTCGGGATCCCGGTGACCCAGCGCGGGCTGGCCTCGTCGGTCACCGTGGTGACGGGCCGGGTGGGCGAGCCGGGCGCCGGCGGGGGACCGGACTGGGCGGCGCTGGCCCGGGCGGGCGGGACGCTGGTCGTCCTGATGGGCGTGACCACCCGGGGTGCCATCGCCGACGCGCTCATCGCCGGCGGCCGGGCGGCCGACACGCCGGTGGCGGCGGTCGAGCGCGGCACGACGCCCTCGGAGCGGATGGTGCGCACGACGCTGGCGGGCCTGGCCGGGGTCGAGCTCGAGGCGCCGGCGGTCATCGTCGTCGGCGCGGTGGCGGCGCTCGGCGCGGAGCCGTCGACGGCGACCGCCGGGCCGCTGGCGGGCCGCACGGTGGTGGTGACCCGCACGGGCTCGCGTGCCCGCGGCCTGGTGGACGCACTCGAGCGCGCCGGGGCGTCGGTGCTGGAGCTCCCGCTGACCCGCCAGGTCGACGCGTCCGACGGCGGGGCCGCGCTGCGCGCCGCCGCCGCCGAGGTCCGGGACCGCCGCTGGGTGGTGTTCACCTCGGTCAACGCGGTGGACCGCTTCATGGCCGCGCTGCGCGACGCCCGGGCCCTCGCCCCGGCGCTGGTCGCCGCGGTCGGTCCCGCGACCGCCGATGCCCTCCGGATGGCGGGCGTGGAGCCCGACCTGGTGCCGGCCGAGCACAGCGCGCGCGGCCTGGTCGAGGAGTTTCCCGCCGCCGAGGGCCCGGAGCGGCGTGTCCTGTTCCCCTGCGCCGAAGGGGCGCCGGACACCCTCGCCGACGGGCTCGGCCACAAGGGCTGGGCGGTCCAGCGCGTCGTGGCCTACCGCACGGTGCCGCTGTCCGCCCCCGAGCCGGCCCTGCTCGCCCGGGTGGCGGTGGCGGACGCGCTCACGCTCACCGCCACCTCGTCCCTGCACGCCTACCTGGCGCTGCGCACCCCCGACGGCGCGCCGCCGCCCGTGCCCGGGCACGTGGTCTGCATCGGCCCCGCGACGGCCGAGGCGGCCCGGGCGGCGGGCCTGGCGGGCGTGCACGAGGCCTGGGGCTCGTCGGGCGACGGCATCGTCGCCGAGCTGGTCGACCACTTCGGTCCCGGGGGTGACGGCGGCTCGTAGGCTGGAGGGTCATGGCCCAGGCCACTCCTCCCGTCCCCGCCGCTGGCGACTTCCCGGCCCGGCGGCTCCGCCGCCTGCGCCGCACCCCGGCGCTCCGCCGCCTGGTCGCCGAGGCACGCCTCGGGGTCGACGACCTCGTCGCACCGCTCTTCGTGCGGGAGGGGACGGAGGCGCCGACCCCCATTCCGTCCATGCCGGGCCAGGTGCAGCACACGGTGGACTCGCTGGTGGTCGAGGCCAAGCGGCTCGTCTCCCTCGGCATCCCCGCCCTCATCCTCTTCGGGGTGCCGTTACGCAAGGACGCCCGGGGGAGCGGCGCCTACGACCCGGGCGGCATCGTGCAGGTGGCGCTGCGCGCCGTGCGCGACGCGGCGGGCGACGAGCTCGTCGTGATGGCCGACCTGTGCCTCGACGAGTACACCGACCATGGGCACTGCGGCGTGCTCGGCCCCACCGGCGAGGTGCGCAACGACGAGACGCTCGAGCTCTACCAGCGCATCGCCCTGGCCCAGGCCGACGCGGGCGCCGACGTCGTCGCGCCGAGCGGCATGATGGACGGCCAGGTCGCCGCCATCCGCGCCGCCCTCGACGCAGACGGGCACACCGAGGTCGGCGTCCTGGCCTACGCGTCGAAGTACGCGTCGGCGCTCTACGGCCCCTTCCGCGACGCGGTCGACGTCACCATCGCGGCGGGGGGCGACCGCCGGGCCTACCAGCAGGACCCGCGCAACGGGCGCGAAGCGCTGGCCGAAATTGAGCAGGACGTCGCCGAGGGCGCGGACATGGTCATGGTCAAGCCCGCCATGACGTCGCTCGACGTGCTGGCCCAGGCCCGCAGCCTGGTGCGCGTCCCGCTGGCGGCCTACCACGTGAGCGGCGAGTACGCGATGGTCAAGGCGGCCGACGCCGCCGGGTGGATCGACGGGCCCGCCGTGGCACTGGAGCAGCTCACGGTGCTGAAGCGGGCCGGGGCGGACTTCGTCCTCACCTACTTCGCCATTGAGGTGGCCGAGGCGCTCGGTGGCTGACGCGGTGGCGCCGGCGTCCAACGCCGATTGGTTCGCCCGCGCCCGGCGGGTGATCCCCGGCGGCGTGGACTCGCCGGTGCGGTCGTTCGCCTCCGTCGGCGGCACGCCGTACACGGTCGTCTCCGGCGAGGGTCCCTACGTGGTCGACGCCGAGGGGAACCGCTACATCGACCTCGTCCAGTCCTACGGGGCCGTGCTGCTCGGCCACGCGCACCCCGTGGTCACCGAGGCCGTCACGGCGGCCGCGGCGCGCGGCACCACGTTCGGCGCGCCGACGCCGGGGGAGGTCCTGCTGGCCGAGGCCATCTGCGAGCGGGTGCCCGGCTGCGAGCAGGTGCGGCTCGTCTCCTCGGGCACCGAGGCCGCCATGAGCGCGGTCCGCCTGGCCCGCGGCGCGACGCGACGAGACCGCATCGTGAAGTTCGACGGCTGCTACCACGGGCACTCCGACGGGCTGCTGGCCGGCGGGGGCAGCGGCGTGGCCATGCTCGGCCTGCCGGGCTCGGTCGGCGTCTCGGCCGGCGCGGTGGCCGACACCGAGGTCGTCCCCTACAACGTCGTGCCCGCCCTGGACGAGCGCGTGGCCTGCGTGATCGTCGAGCCGGTGGCGGCGAACATGAACCTGGTGCCGCCGGCGCCCGGGTTCCTCGAGGGCCTCCGCGCCGCCTGCGACGCGGTCGGCGCCCTCCTGATCTTCGACGAGGTGATCACCGGGTTCCGCCTCGGCCCGGACGGGGCCACCGGCCGGTCCGGCGTGGCCCCGGACCTCTGGTGCTTCGGCAAGGTGATCGGCGGCGGGCTGCCCGTGGGGGCCTTCGCCGGCCGTCGCGACCTGATGGCCGAGCTGGCGCCCGGGGGCCCGGTGTACCAGGCGGGCACGCTGTCGGGGAACCCGTTGGCCACGGCGGCGGGCCTGGCCGTGCTGGACCACGTGGGACCGGCGGACTACGAGGCATTGGCCGCCCGGGCCGCGGCCTTCGCCGAGGACCTCGAGGCGGCGGTGGCATCGGCGGGCCTGGCCGTCACGGCACCGGCGGTCGGCCCGCTGGTCGGGCTGTTCGTGGGTCCGGCGTCGTCGGGCCCGCTGGTGCCGCCGTGGGACTACGACAGTGCCCACGCCCTGGCGAGCAACGGCACCTACGGCCACTTCTTCCACGCCATGCTGCGGCGCGGGGTGGCGCTCGCGCCCGGTCCCTACGAGGTCATGTTCCCGGGCATGGCCCACGACGACGGCGTGCTGTCCCGGGTCGTCGACGCCGCGGCCGACGCCGCGGCGGAGGCGGCGACCGAACGAGAGGTAGAGGTGGGCTAGGGGGTCCGGCCGCCCCGTGGCCGCCAGGCAACCCCCGGACCGTCGCGGCCGTCCCCAATCGCTCAGAAATCCTTGATGACCGCGTCGGGCCCCATGACGATGACGGGGTGCAGCGCCGGGTCGAGCCACCGCAGCACGGCATCGAGATCGGAGAGGGTGAGCGACACGCACCCCTGGGTCGGCGCGCCCGTGTCGGCGTGCAGGAAGATGCCGGACCCCGAGGGGCCACTCGGCGGCGTGTTGAAGTCGATCACGGCCATGGAGGGGTAGGCGATGCCCTCGGTCCACAACGCCTCCGAGTCACCGCCGAAGGGCGGGATGGTGCCGCAGGCCACGTGCTGGAACGTGTTGTAGGTCGCGCTGGCGGGGTCCTCGTCCCACCAGTCCCCGCACACCAACTGGTGGTAGGCGAACTGGGTCCCGGGGTCGGGGTCGGTGCCGTACATGGTGGGCCCGATGGCGTACAGGCCCTCGGGTGTGGTGTCGTCCCCCTCGACCCGGCTCGAGGCCGGCAGCCAGCCATTGGCGCCGTCGACCGCCGGCATCGGGCCGAGGGCCTGGTACCAGCCGGTCCCGTCGTCCTCGTACGCGGTCAGGGTGGCGGTGGTACTGGCGGCGTCGGGCGCGTCGACGACGAGCACCTGTTGCGCGCCGCCGGTGGAGGCCAGCTGGTCGACCAGGGGCGGGTTGACGTCCGCGGTCGCCGACCCGTCGAAGGCGGCCCCACCGAAGGTGAAGACACCCCCGTCCGCGGCGACCATCCAGTAGCCGGCGGCCGCCGGTGCGGGCGCCATGCCGTCGATGGGCTGGTTGAGCCGGATGGAGCCGGTCGAGCCCCAGAACGGGGCGTCCCCGTAGTCGAAGATGCCGCCGTCCGATGCCACGAGCCAGTACCCGCCGCCCGAAGCGGTCGCGGCCATACCCACCACCGGCTGGTTGAGCCGGATGGAGCCGGTCGAGCCCCGGAAGACGGCGTCGCCGTAGTTGAAGATGCCGCCGTCGGACGCCACGAGCCAGTACCCGTCACCCGACGGTGTCGCCCTCATGCCGACGACGGGCTGGTTGAGGCGCATCGAACCCGTGGACCCCCGGAAGACGGCGTCGCCGTAGTCGAAGATGCCGCCGTCGGAGGCGACGAGCCAGTACCCGTCGCCCGACGGCGTGGCCGCCATGCCGACGATCGGCGCGTTCAGGCGGAGCGCACCGGCCGATCCGAAGAACCCCGCGTCGCCGAAGGTGAAGACGCCTCCGTCCGATGCGACGAGCCAGTACCCGTCGCCCGACGGCGTGGCCGCCATGCCGACGATCGGCGCGTTGAGCGCCCGCCCGCTCATGCTCCCGTAGGAGTGGGCGTCGCCGAACGGGTAGACACCCCCGGCCGACGAGGTGACCCAGTAGCCCCCACCGTCGGGCGTGGCGGCGATGGCGACGGCGCGCGCCGCGGGGCCGGCCGTCGCCGCGGTGGCGCGGGTCGGGGTGGGGGCGACGGACCACACGAGTGACGCCGCGAGCAGTCCGACGGCGAGGAGGGGAGTGGTCCGGCGACGGGCGGGCAGGGGCGACCGCAAGAGCCCAGGTTACGAGGGCCTACACCGAGGCACGAGCCAACCGGCGTTGTCGTTGGCAGACTTGCCCGTGATGTCGCAGCCGGGATGGCCCGCCGATTTCGCCGCCCTCCGACGGGGCGACGGATGCCCGATGTGCGGCGGGGGCGCCGACGAGACCCCGCACGGGCTGCGGGTGTTCGAAGGGGTGCGGGCTGACGGCTATCTCGGGCGGTATCCGGTGCGGCCCGGCTATGCCTTCGTCATCCGGAAGGGCCGCCACGCCGCCGAGCCCACCGACCTGTCGCCCGAGGAGGCGGCCGGCTTCTGGTCCGACGTCGCCCGTGTCGCACAGGCGGTGGAGGAGCAGTACCGGCCGGCCAAGATGAACTGGCTCAGCCTGGGCAACGGCGTGCCCCACCTCCACGTGCACCTGGTGCCGCGTCCGCGGGAGGACGCGCGGGCCGGGTTGCCGCTCGAGACGGAGGCCTTCTGGGTGGACAAGACGCCCGCCCTCGAGCCGGAGGAGTTGGCGAGGGAGGCGGCGGCGCTGCGGGCGCGGCTGGCGCGTTGACGAGGCGCGAGCTCCTGGCCGAGGGGCGCACCGCCGAGGTCTTCGCCTACGGCGAGGGCATGGTGCTCAAGCTCGACCGTCCCGAGTGGAACGGCCTCGCCGCGTTCGAGAGCGGCCGGCTCGCGGACCTGGCCGACGCGGGTCTCCCCGTTGCCCGCCCCCGCGGCACCGTCACCGTCGACGGGCGCAGCGGCGTGATCCTCGACCGCGTCGACGGGCCCTCGCTGGCCGACGTACTGGCCGGATGCAGCGCGGACGAGGCGGAGGAGCTGGCCGACCGCTTCGCCGCGCTCCAGTCGGCCTGCAACGCCGTCACGGTGGACGGCCTGCCCGACCTGGTGCCCCGCCTGCGCGGCGAGATCGAGGCGTTCGTCGCCGACGCCGGGCTGCGCGCCGAGCTCCTGGGCCTGCTGGCGGCGCTCGACGACGGCGGGCGCGGCGTCTGTCACTACGACTTCCACCCGGCCAACGTGCTCGTCGGCCCGGGCGGCTGGGTGGTCATCGACTGGCTCACCGTGGCCTCCGGGCCGCCGCCGGCTGACCTGGCCCGCACGCTGGTCCTGTGGGGACGGCACTCGAGCGAGCCGGTGGTCACCTTCCTGCGCGCCGTGCGACGGTGCGGACGGGAGCGGCGTGGCGTCGACGACGGCATCATCGACTGCTGGGTCCGCATCGCGGCGGCGGCGCGCCTCGCCGAGGGTTTCGAGGGCGAGGAGGCGTCGTGGCTCGGCGAGGTGGCGGCCGGCTCGGTGCGGCTCTTCGCCTGACCTCAGACCCGACGCAGGGAGGTCAGGCGGCCGGGCTCTCGAGGTCCTCGGTGTCGGGGAGGAGGCGTGACACCAGCTCCATGGCCCGGAAGCCGAGCTCGGCCGGGCCGGCGGCGTCGGGCCGCATCAGGTTGGCCATGATGCGCAGCAGCGTGTTCATCAGCAGCTCCGAGCGCATGCCGAGGCCCACGCAGAGCCGCATCGCCTCGGGGTGCGAAATGAGGTGGACGAAAGCCCGGGCGACCTTGTAGTACGGCCCGTAGGCGGCGACCAGCTCGCGTTCGTAGTCCGCCAGCGCCTCGGCGCCCTCACCGGTCAGCGCGTGGCCCAGGGCGGCCGCCGCCAGTCGCCCGGTCTCGTAGCCGTAGGCGATGCCCTCGCCGTTGAAAGGGTTGATGACGCCGCCGGCGTCGCCGGCGATGAGCACGTTCCCGCCGGCCCGGGGCCCGACCGACAGGCCCATGGGCAGCTTGCCGCCGGTGGGCGGGCCGAGACAGGTCTCCGGGCTCAGCCCCCAGGACTCGGGGGCGTAGCCCACGAAGGCGTCCATGAGATGGCTGGTGTTGATGCCCTTCCAGCGCTGGTCGGTCGAGAGCAGGCCGACCCCGACGTTGACCCGGCCGTCGCCCATGGGGAAGATCCAGCCGTAGCCGGGCACCACGTTGCCCTCGGCGTCGCGGATGTCGAGGTGCGACTCAATGAAGGGGTCGTCGTGGCGCTCCGAGCTGTAGTAGCCCCGCAGGGCCATCCCCATCGGCAGGTCGCGCCGTCTCGACGTGCCGAGCATCCGCCCGATGCGCGAGTTGGACCCGTCGGCCACCACCACATAGCGCGCCTTGATGGCCCTGGTGCCGCCGCCGCCCTTCTCCTTCACCGTGACGCCGGCCAGCGTGGGCAGGGGCCCGGTGCTCGCCGCGGCGTCCTCGACGATCGGCCCCACCACCTCGGTGCCCTGCAGGAGCGTCGCCCCGGCCGCGGCGGCGTGGCCGGCCACGATCCCGTCGAGGTCGTGGCGGGTGATGGTGTAGCCGTAGGAGGGGAAGTTGGGGTGCTCGGGCCACTGCATCTCCATGGAGAGGCCGAACCCGTAGGCCCGCAGCCCGGTGAAGCGGTGCGAGCCGGCCAGGGCGTCCTCGAGTCCCATGTCGGCCAGCTGGCGCACCGCCCGCGGCGTCAGCCCGTCGCCGCACGTCTTCTCCCGCGGGAACTCCTTCTTCTCCACCACCACGACGTCCCAGCCGGCGTCGGCCAGCCAGTAGCCGCACGAGGACCCGGCGGGCCCGGCGCCCACCACCACCACGTCGTGCACCCGCTCCGGCGTGCGCCTCGGCTCGGCCGGGGCCGCCGGTGCGTGGGCCGTAGGGGTTGCCGTGGCCGCTGCCTTCGTGGCCGTCGCCTTCGTGGCTGTCGCCTTCTTGGCCGGTGACTTCTTGGTGGTCACCCGCTTGGCCGGTGCCTTCTTGGCCGGGGTCTTCTCGGCCGGCACCTTCCGGGCCGCGGCCTGCTTCTTCGCCGCTGCCTTCGTCGTCCGCGCCGCCTTCTTGGGGGCGCCTTCCGGGGGGGTCGCGTCGGGAGCCGTCACGAAGGCATCGTAGGTCCGCCGCCGGGGCCTCTGACCAGCGCCGCGGATGTGCCTGGCGAACGGGTCGCATGGTAGAAACGGAACACAGTGGACCAGTACCTCCCGATCCTCATCCTGGGGCTGCTCGGCCTCGCCTTTACCGCCTTCTCCTTGATCTCCTCGGCGCTGCTGGCGCCGAGGAAGAAGCCGACGGTGGCCAAGCTCGCGCCCTACGAGTGCGGCATCGTCCCCAACGTGGAGCCGCCCCAGCGCTTTCCCGTGCGCTTCTACCTGGTCTCCATGATCTTCATCATCTTCGACATCGAGATCGTCTTTCTCTACCCGTGGGCGGTGGTCTTCCACCAGATCCAGACGTTCGGCCTCATTGAGGTGATCGTCTTCGCCGCCGTCGTCTTCGTGTCGTTCGTGTACCTCATCTCCAACGGCGCCCTGACCTGGGGCCCGCCCAAGACGCTGCAGTCCGGCATGCCCAGCCGGACCTCGGAGTCGACCATCTCGCGCATCAGCGGGGCGCGCCCGACCTCGGGCGAGGCGGCCTGACGGATGGGTCTCGAGGATCTCCAGCACAACTTCCTGACCGGGCGCATGGAAGACCTGGTCAAGTGGGCCCGCCGCAACAGCGTGTGGCCGGCCACCTTCGGGCTGGCCTGCTGCGCCATTGAGATGATGTCGGTCGGAGCGGCCGACTACGACATCAGCCGGCTCGGCATGGAGGTGTTCCGGGCCTCGCCGCGCCAGGCCGACCTGATGGTGGTGGCGGGCCGGGTCTCCCAGAAGATGGCACCCGTCCTGCGCCAGGTCTACGACCAGATGATGGAGCCCAAGTGGGTCATCTCCATGGGCGTGTGCGCATCGACCGGCGGCATGTTCAACAACTACGCCATCGTCCAGGGTGTGGACCAGATCGTGCCGGTGGACGTCTACGCACCCGGCTGCCCCCCGTCGCCCGAGACCCTGCTGCACGCCATCCTCACGCTGCACGAGAAGATCCGCACCGGCGAGATCACGCGGCGCCCCGGAACGTCGATCCCGGCCGGTGAGCAGGCGACGGGAGGGTGGGTCCCCACCGTCCCCGACGCCGTGCGGGTGGCCACGCCGCGGTGAGCCAGAGCACCCCGACCGCCTCCCCGGCGGCGGCGCCGGCCGGCGTCCTCCCCGGGGTGCCGCGGCTGCCCGATCGCCTGGTGGACCAGCTCGCGTTCCCGCATCGCGACACCTACAAGGAGATGGTGGCCGCCTTCCGCGACGCGGGCTTCGAGACGTGTGCCGACCTCTGCGGCGTCGACTACCTGACCCACCCGGGCCGGTCTTTGCCCGAGGGCGTGGCGCCGGGGCGCTTCGAGGTGGTCGTCAACCTGCTCTCGCTCTCCATGCGCCAGCGCGTGCGCATCCGGGTGCAGGTACCCGAGTCCGACCCGGTCGTCGACAGCATCGTCGACGTGTACCCCGGGGTCGACGCCATGGAGCGCGAGGCGTACGACATGGTCGGCATCCTCTTCGCCGGTCACCCCGACATGACCCGCATCCTCATGCCCGAGGACTGGGAGGGTCACCCCCTGCGCAAGGACTTCGGCGTAGGGCGGGTTCCCGTGCAGTTCAAGGAAGCGCCGGGACCTCGATGACCGAGCACGAGCACGACGACGAGCACGACGACGAGGGCGCGGACCCGGGCACCGAGCCCGTGGATCTCGGGCTCGAGGAGACCGAGGCCGAGCACCGCCACGCCGAGGAGCCGGCCTTCGTCGCCGAGACGTCCGAGGGGGCCCAGGAGCTGGCGCCCCGCGACACGACCACCGCCGGCGAGCTCCGCCAGGAGGTGGGCGCCGTGCTGCGCCTCCCCGAGGGCGGCTACGTGGACCCGGGCGACATCGACATCGAGCGTCGCGACGACCAGACCATGATCATCAACATGGGGCCCCAGCACCCGTCGACCCACGGCGTGCTGCGGCTCATGCTCGAGCTGGACGGCGAGACGGTGCTGCGCACCAAGCCGATCATCGGCTACCTGCACACCGGCATGGAGAAGACGGGGGAGGAGCTGACCTACGTCCAGGGCTGCACCAACGTGACCCGGATGGACTACCTCTCGCCGCTGCACAACGAGCTCGTCTTCTCGCTGGCCACCGAGGCCCTGCTCGACGTGGAGCTGCCGCCGCGCGCCATCTGGATCCGCATGCTCATGGCCGAGCTCAACCGCGTGTCGTCGCACCTGATGTGGATGGCCACCAACGGCATGGACCTCGGCTCCACGTCCATGATGATCTACGGCTTCCGCGAGCGCGAGATGGTCCTCACCTTCTTCGAGAAGACGACCGGCCTGCGCATGAACAACAACTACATCCGCCCCGGAGGCGTGGCGGCCGACCTGCCCGACGGCTGGCAGGACGACGTCGAGATCATCTGCGAGACGATCCTCGCCCGCACCTACGAGTACGACGAGCTCCTGACCGGGCAGCCGATCTTCCGGGAGCGGACCGAGGCGGTGGGCAACATCTCGGCCGAGGAGGCGCTGGCGCTGTCCGTCACCGGCCCGATCCTGCGCTCGACCGGTGTGCCGTGGGACCTGCGGCGGACCATGCCCTACCTGGACTACGACAAGCTGGACTTCGACGTCATCGTCGGCCGCTACGGCGACAACTTCGACCGGTACTCCGTGCGCCTCAACGAGATCCGCGAGTCGATCAAGATGATCCGCCAGATCGCCGAGATGATGCCGCCCGGCGACTACCGGGTGCAGGACCGCAAGGTCACGCCGCCGCCGCGGGCCCGCATCGACGAGAGCATGGAGGCGCTGATCCACCACTTCAAGATCTTCACCGAGGGGTTCCGGGTCCCCGAGGGCGAGGTCTACATGGCGATCGAGTCACCCCGGGGCGAGCTGGGCTGCTACATGGTCTCCGACGGGACCTCGAAGCCCTACCGCATGCACATCCGCGGGCCGAGCTTCGTGAACCTGCAGGCGCTGCCGCTGCTGCTGCGCGGTGGGCTCATGGCCGACGCCGTGGCCGTGATCTCGTCGGTGGACCCGGTGATGGGCGAGGTCGACCGGTGAGCCACCTCAACGCGGACATCCTCGAACGGGCCAGGGAACTGGTCGCGCTCTACCCGCAGCCGCGCTCCGCGCTCATCCCGCTGTGCCACCTGGCCCAGGAGCAGGACGGCTGGCTCCGGCCCGAGGCCGTGGAGGAGATCGCCGAGCTCTGCGGCGTGACCGCGGCCGAGGTGCAGGGCACGGCCACCTTCTACGACATGCTGCACACCGAACCGGTCGGGACCTACGTGGTGTCGGTGTGCACCAACATCGCCTGCATGCTGGGCGGCGCGCTCGAGCTGCTCGAGCACGCCGAGTCGTCCCTCGGGGTGCGGGCGGGGGGCACGACGACCGACGGGGTGTTCACCCTCGAGGAGTCCGAATGCCTCGCCGACTGCGACCGCACGCCCTGCGTGCAGGTCAACCACCGCTACGTCGGCGCGCAGACCCCCGAGAGCTTCGACGCCCTGCTGGGCGACCTGCGCTCCGGCGCGTTGGCCGGGACGGTGCCCACGCACGGCACCCTCGTCCGCGTCCGCCGCAGCGTCGGCCTGGTGGCCGACCGGTCCGCCATCGTGGAGGAGCGGGCGAAGGCGTCGGAGGCACAGGCGGCCCGCGTCGCCGCGGGCGACGGGGGGAAGAAGGCCTGATGGCGATCACCGACGCCCCCAAGATCATCACCGCGCGCCTGGGCCACGAGGACTCCTACGCGCTGGAGCGCTACCTGGCCACGGGTGGGTACGCCGGCCTGCGCAAGGCGCTGTCCATGACCCCCGAGGCGGTGGCGGCCGAGGTCGACGCGGCCAGCCTGCTCGGCCGGGGCGGCGCCGGCTTCCCGGCCGGGCGCAAGTGGTCGATGCTGCGCAAGAACCCGGTGACCTACCTGGTGATCAACGGCGACGAGTCGGAGCCGGCCACCTTCAAGGACCACATGCTCATTGAGGGTGACCCGCACCAGATCCTGGAGGGCGTGCTCATCTCGGCCTACGCCCTGCAGGTCAGCCAGGCGTTCATCTACCTGCGCGGCGAGTTCGCTCTCGGCCTGGAGCGGCTGCAGACGGCGCTGAACGAGGCCTACGCCCACGGCGCGGTCGGTCGCGACATCTTCGGCTCGGGCTTCTCGCTCGACGTGGTGGTGCACCCCGGGGCCGGCGCCTACATCTGCGGCGAGGAGACGGCGCTGCTGGAGTCGCTCGAGGGCAAGCGCGGCTTCCCCCGCATCAAGCCGCCCTACTTCCCGGCCGCCATCGGCCTCTACGGCGAGCCCACCGTGGTGAACAACGTCGAGACCATGGCGAACATCCCCTGGATCGTCAACAACGGCGGCGCGGCCTTCGCCGCGCTCGGCGCCGGGCGCTCGACGGGGACGCGGCTCTTCGCGCTGGCCGGCCACGTGCGCAAGCCGGGCAACTACGAGCTCGAGATGGTCAAGACCACCTTCCGCGACCTCATTTATGCGCCGGTGCTGGGCGGCGGCATCAGGGGCTCCAACACGCTCAAGGCATTCATCCCCGGTGGCGTCTCCGCCCCGTGGTTCGGGCCCGACCAGGTGGACCTGCCGCTGGGCCAGGACGAGGTGGGCGACGCCGGCTCCATGCTCGGTTCCGGCTCCGTCGTCGTCATGGACTCCGCCACCTGCATGGTGCGGGCCGCCTGGCGCATCACCAAGTTCTTCTCCCGCGAGTCGTGCGGCCAGTGCACCCCGTGCCGCGAGGGCTCGGGGTGGCTGGAGCGCATCATGTACCGAATTGAGAACGGCGACGGGCGCGAGGAAGATCTGGACCTTCTCATGGACCTGTGCGACAACATCTCCCCCGGCGTGGCCTGGCCGCCGCAGCAGACCACCATCTGCGTGCTCGGGCCGTCCATCCCCTCGTCCATCGCGTCGGGCATCCGCATGTTCCGCGACGAGTTCCTCGTCCACGTGAAAGAAGGGGGGTGTCCCTTTGACTGACACGGCGAAGCCCCAGTCCCCGAAGGAGGAGCTGGCGGAGACCGCGCCCGAGGACGGGACGCTCACCTTCACGCTCGACGGGCGCGAGGTCACGGCCAAGAAGGGCGAGCTTCTCATCGCGGCGGCCGAGCGGGCCGGGACCTACATCCCGCGGTTCTGCTACCACCCGCGCATGGAGCCGGTCGGCATGTGCCGGATGTGCCTGGTCGACGTGGAGGGCCCGCGGGGCGCCACGCTGACCCCCGCCTGCTTCGTGGCGGTGACCGACGGCATGGTGGTCGACAGCGCCAACGACCGGGTCAAGAAGGCCCAGGACGGCGTGCTCGAGTTCCTGCTGGCCAACCACCCGCTCGACTGCCCGGTGTGCGACAAGGGCGGCGAGTGCCCGCTCCAGGACCAGACACTGGCCTACGGGCCGGGGGAGAGTCGCTTCATTGAGGAGAAGCGCCACTTCGAGAAGCCCATCGCGATCTCCGACCTCGTGCTCCTCGACCGGGAGCGCTGCATTCAGTGCGCCCGTTGCACTCGCTTCGCGTCGGAAGTCGCCGGCGAGGCGCAGATCGACTTCGCCGGCCGCGGCGAGGCGGTCGAGGTGGCGACCTTCCCGACCGAGCCCTTCTCCTCGTACTTCAGCGGCAACACGGTGCAGATCTGCCCGGTCGGCGCCCTCACCGCGACGCCGTACCGCTTCACCGCCCGCCCCTGGGACCTGGACCAGGTGGAGTCCACCTGCACCGCCTGCTCGGTGGGCTGCCGGGTGGCCGTGCAGTCGTCGCAGAACCGCCTGACCAGGCTGCTCGGCATCGACTCCGAACCGGTGAACCACGGCTGGCTGTGCGACAAGGGGCGCTTCACCTACGAGTCGGTCAACGGCGACGAGGTCGATGCCGGCCCGCTGCCGACCGAGCTGGCCGACGAGGCCGTCGACGTGGCGCCCGCCACCGCCTCCCAGGTGGTCAGCCTCGGCGTGAGCCGCGGCCAGTTCCTGGGCGAGGCCCGCGAGACGGGCCGCTTCGAGCACGGGCGGCTGGTCGAGCCCCGCATCCGCAAGGAGGGCGAGCTGGTCCCGGTCAGCTGGGGCGAGGCCCTGGCGGCCGCCGCGGCCGGCATCGCCGCCGCCAAGGAGTCCGGCGGCCCGGGTGCGGTGGCGCTCATCGGCGGGGCCCGCCTCACCAACGAGTCGGCCTACGCCTGGGCCAAACTGGCGAAGGGCGTCGTCGGCACCGACTCGGTCGACGCGCAGCTCGGGGACGGCCTCCCGGCCGACCTGGTCCTCGGGTTGCCCCGGGCCACCATCGACGAGGCGTGCCAGGCGCCGGTGCTCGTGACGCTGGCCGGCGACCTGCGCGAGGAGCTGCCCGTCCTGTTCCTGCGCCTGCGCGAGGCCGCGGCCGGCGGCGCGACCGCGCTGGTGGAGCTCAGCCCGACCCCGACGGCCCTCACCCCGCTGGCGACGGTGAGCCTGCGGACCCGCCCCGGTGACGCCCCCCTTCTGGCGCGGGCACTGACGGGCGACGCGGCGGCGGCGACCGCGCTCGGCACCCATCCCGAGGGCGCGGCGGTCGAGACCGGCGTGCTCGAGACGGCGCGCCGCCTGCTCGCGGACCACCCCGGTGGCGAGGGCGTGGTCATCGTGGCCGGCCGTCCCTCCTACGCCGAGTCGGGCGAGGTGGCCGCCGAGGCGGTGCGCGTCCTGGCCGCCGCCCTGCCCAAGGCCACGTTCCTGCCGGCGTTGCGCCGGGGCAACGTGTTCGGTGCCCTCGACATGGGCCTGGCGCCGGGCATCCTGCCGGGCCGGGTCGGCCTCGACGCCGGCCGGGCCCGCTTCACCGCCGCCTGGGGCTCCGTGCCCGCCGCCGCCGGGCTCGAGACCGCCGACATCCTCGCCTCCATGGCGGGCGAGCGCGACGGCGGCGACCAGGTGCGGGCGCTCGTGCTGCTCGGCGCCGACCCGCTGAGCGACTTCCCCGACCGCGCCGTGGCGGAGAAGGCGCTCTCGGCCGGGCACTTCGTGGTCGCGGTGACCGGGCACCCCTCCGAGTCGGTCGACGCGCACGCCGACGTCGTGCTGCCGTGTGCCGTGTCCCACGAGCGGCCCGGCACGACGACCAACATGGAGGGCCGGGTGAGCCGTCTCGGGCCCAAGATCTCGGCGCCGGGGTTCGCCTGGCCGGACTGGATGATCGCGGCCGAGCTGGCCGTCGCCCTCGGTGGTGACCTGGGCGTGCTGAGCGACAGCGACCTCGCCGAGGAGTTGTCGCTGGCCGCACCGGCCTACGCCGGGCTGACCCAGGAGGTCCTGCACTCCGACGTCGCCCACGACGGCATCCTCGTGCCGCTGGCCCGCGACACCGACCACCACGCCGACGTGGAGCCCATCGACCCGATCGCCCTGCCCGGCGTGGAGTCGGTCGAGCGCCAGGGGGCGCCACCCCGCGTCGGCACCGGCACCGGACTGCCCGCCGTGGCGCGCCTCGCCGCCCTCGGCGGCGTGCCGCCCCTGCTCGCCTGGAGCGGGTCCGCCGGTTCCGAACCGCTGCACGTCCCCAAGGCGGACAACTACTCGCTGCGCCTGGTGGCCGGCCGCCGCCTGTACGACGCCGGCAGCTCGGTGACCGGGTCGCCGTCGCTGACGCCGCTCGTGCCCGTGCTGGTGGCCCGGGCCAATCCCTACGACCTCGACCGCCTGGGCGCGGTCACCGGCGACCGCGTGAAGGTGCGCTCGTCCCGGGGCGAGCTGGTGCTGGCCGCCGAGGCCGACTTGGGCGTGCCCCGGGGCGTCGTCGCCATCGACTTCAACGTCCCCGGTGGTGAGAGCGCGCCGGGCAACGCCGCCGCCACGCTCATCGACAGCCGCCAGCTGGTCACCGACGTGCGACTGGAGTCGGTGTGATCGCCGCCCTGCTCGCCGCCACCGTCCACGCCACCAACGCGGGCCCCGCGCTGCAGACGCACAGCGCCAACAACGGGAACGGCGACCCCCTCTACTATTTCGGCCTCAACTGGCAGGTCTGGCTCATCACGATCATCAAGGTGCTGGTGGCCTTCGTCGCGCTGCTGGTGGCGACCGCCATGATGATCTGGTTCGAGCGCAAGGTGATCTCGGACATGCAGAGCCGCGTCGGCCCGAACCGCGCCGGGCCGTGGGGGTTGCTGCAGACACTGGCCGACGGGACGAAGCTGGTCTTCAAGGAGGACCTGCTGCCCGACCGGGCCGACTCCTTCGTCTTCAAGCTGGCGCCCTACCTCTCCGTCATCCCGGCCGTGCTGATCTTCGCCGTCGTCCCGGTCGGCGGCATCATCACGATCGGCAGCCACACCTTCGAGCTGCAGGTGGCCGACCCGCCCATGGGCATCCTGCTGGTGCTCGCCATGTCGGGCATCGCCGTCTACGGCGTCATGCTGGCCGGCTGGTCCTCGGGCTCGAAGTACCCGCTGCTCGGTTCCGTGCGCGCCTCGGCGCAGGTGATCTCCTACGAGGCCGCCCTCGGCATGACCACCGTCATGGTGGTCCTCGTCAGCCACTCGCTCTCCACCCGGGCCATCGTGTTCTCGCAGTCGAACGGGTTCTGGAACTGGAACCTGATCAGGCTGGGCTTCCTGCCCTTCATCTTCTTCATGATCGCCATCACGGCCGAGCTCACCCGCCCGCCCTTCGACCTGACCGAGGCCGAGCAGGAGCTGGTCGGCGGCTTCCACACCGAGTACTCGTCCATCCGCTTCGGCCTCTTCTTCCTGGCGGAGTTCATGAACACCATCACGATGTCGGCCATCGTCGTGACGCTCTTCTTCGGCGGCCCCAACGGCTACATCTTCCACATCCCCGGGGCGACCATCTACATGCCGATCATCTACTTCCTCCTCAAGACGGTGGCGTTCTGCTTCATTTACGTGTGGTTCCGCGCCGCCCTGCCCCGCCTGCGCTACGACCAGCTCATGGACCTCGGCTGGAAGCGGCTCATCCCGATGACACTCGGCTGGCTGCTCCTGGTGGCGGCCATCATCACCTGGGGCTGGGGCGGGCTGATCCTGGTGCCGGTCGTGATCCTGGCCTCGGTGCTGCTGATGCGGGCCAACCACCTCGGCAACGGCCGCAGCGAGGAGGACGTCATCATCCCGGTGATCGGCAGCCGGGTGACGCGGGCGCCCCGGCTGAGCACGGTGGAGCCGAACCCGGGAGGTGAGGCGTAGTGGGCGTGGGCGACGAGGTGAAGGACCAGCTCTCCTTCCTGGGCGGGTTCAAGCTGACCTTCCAGCACCTGACCCGGCCCCGGGTGACCACGATGTACCCGGAGGACAAGAAGCCCAAGCAGCCGCGCCAGCACGGGCGCCACGTCCTCAACCGCTACGAGGACGGCATGGAGAAGTGCATCGGCTGCGAGCTGTGCGCCGGCGTCTGCCCCGCCGACTGCATCTACGTGCGCGGGCTGGACAACCCGCCCGACCACCCGGTGTCGCCCGGCGAGCGCTACGGCTACGTGTACGAGATCAACTTCCTGCGCTGCATCCACTGCGACATGTGCGTGGAGGCGTGCCCGACCGAGGCCATCACCGAGTCCAAGCTCTTCGAGTTCTCCTTCACCAACCGCTCCGACGCCATCTACACCAAGAACGAGCTGCTGGTGAACGACGACGGCACGCCCAAGAAGCTCCCGTGGGAGGACTGGCGCGAGGGCGACGACACCATGACCTCCGGCTGGATGCGCGCCACCTCCCCTTCGGGCAGCGCCGCCTACGAGGGCGAGGTCCAGTGGTCCGGTGAGCTCGGCTACGGCGTGCGGGCGCCCGAGGGCGGGCAGTCGGGCCGTCGCGACGACGAGGCCACGGGGACCAAGCCGCTGCGCGAGGTGCTCGAGGCCCACCTGCTCGACCAGGACATCCCGCTCGCGCACCGCGGCATGCAGGGCCGGGTCTGGCGGGCCCAGAAGGGGGCCGAGCGCAACAAGAAGAAGATGGAGGCCATGCGGGACCGCATGAAGGACCTGCGGGCGTCGCGCAAGGCGGCCAAGGCCGAGGCGAAGGCGGAGTCGGCCGGCGCCGACACCGCAGCAGCCGGCGCCGAGGGGAGCGACTGACCCATGGTCCACGCCACCCTCCTCCTGGCTTCGACGCGCCCGACCTGGCCCGACATCCTGGTCTTCGCCGCCGCGGCGGCGGTCATCCTGGTCGGCGCGGTCGGGGTCGTGACCTCGCGCAACCCGGTGCACGCGGCGCTCAGCCTGGTGATGACGCTCTTCGGCGTCGCCGTGCTCTTCATTGAACAGGAGGCGGACTTCCTCGCCGCCGTGCAGATCATCGTCTACGCCGGCGCCATCGTCGTCCTCTTCCTCTTCGTGATCATGTTCCTCGGCGTCGACCGTGCCGAGGACATCAACGTCGAGCCGCTGGTCGGGCAGCGGCCGCTGGCTTTCGTCTTCTCCGCCATCACCCTGGGCGGCGTGCTGGCCATGGCGGCCACGGCGCACTGGGTCACCGGAGCCCGGCAGGTCGTCGGGCCCATCGAGGGGCACGTCGCCGGCCCCAACTCGCCGGCGGGCGAGCCGGCCCAGCTGGGCAAGCAGCTCTTCACCACCTACCTGTTCGCGTTCGAGGCCACGGCCGCCCTGCTGGTCATCGCCGTGGTCGGCGCCGTCGTGCTGGCCCGCCGCCCGCCGACGGTGCACGCCGACCAGGAGGACACGTCCGACAGCGAGCTCTCCGCATGAGCCTGTCGGGAGCCTGGTACCTCGGCCTGGCCGCCATCGTGTTCACGATCGGCGCCATCGGCCTGTTGGTGCGGCGCAACGTGCTGATCATGTTCATGTGCATCGAGCTGATGCTCAACGCCGCCAACCTCACCTTCGTGACCTTCGCCCGCATGCTCCACGACATCGGCGGCCAGGCCGTGGTGTTCTTCGTGCTCGTGGTCGCCGCGGCCGAGGTCGTGGTCGGCCTCGGCATCGTGGTGACCAATTTCCGCCGCCGGGCCACCACCGTGGCGGACGACCTGGACTCGCTGAAGGGCTGACCCGTGGTCAACGTCGCGTACCTCATGTTGCTGCTGCCGCTCGCGGGCTTCCTCTTCCTGGTCGCCTTCGGCCGCCGCATCGGCGACCCCGTCGCGGGCTGGGTCGGCACCGTCGCCGTGGGCGGCGCGTTCGTCGTCGCCTGCATTGTGCTGGCCGGCCTCATCAACATGCCGGCCGACCACCGGGTGGTGGTCCACACCTACTTCACCTGGTTCAGCTCGGGTGGCCTGTCCGTGCCGGTCGGCACGCTGGTGGACCCGCTGTCGATGACGATGTGCATGTTCGTCACCGGCGTCAGCGCGCTGATCCACCTGTACTCCATCGGGTACATGAAGGGCGATCGGGACTACTCGAAGTTCTTCATCTACCTGAACCTGTTCGTGTTCTCCATGCTCCTCCTGGTGCTGGGGAACAACCTGCTCCTCACCTTTGTGGGCTGGGAGGGGGTGGGCGTCTGCTCCTACTGGCTGGTGGCCTTCTGGTTCCAGAAGGACTCGGCGGCCTCGGCGGGCAAGAAGGCCTTCATCTACAACCGCATCGGCGACGCCGGGTTCCTGCTCGCCATCTTCTTGATCTTCGAGAAGACCGGCACCCTCCAGTACGAGAGCGGGCCGGGCGGCGGCATCTTCGGGCAGCTGTCGCACCTGGGCGGCGGCACGGCCACCGCCGCCGTGCTGCTCCTCTTCCTGGCCGCCACCGGCAAGTCGGCCCAGATCCCGCTGTTCAACTGGCTGCCCGACGCCATGGAGGGCCCCACCCCGGTGTCGGCCCTCATTCACGCCGCCACCATGGTCACGGCCGGGGTGTACCTCCTGTGCCGGATGAACCCGCTGCTGCACCTGAGCACACCGGGCGCGGAGGTCATCGCGGTCATCGGCTGTGCCACGGCCTTCGTGGCGGCGACCATCGCCTGCGCCCAGCAGGACATCAAGAAGGTGCTGGCCTTCTCGACCGTCTCGCAGATCGGCTACATGATCCTGGCCGTCGGCACCGGGGCCTACATCGCGGCCATCTTCCTCATGGTCATGCACGCCTTCTACAAGGGGGTGCTCTTCCTGGGGGCGGGCTCGGTGATCCACGGGCTCGAGGACGAGCAGGACCTCAAGCGCATGGGCGCCCTGCGCCGTTACATGAAGTGGACGACCGTCACCTTCACCATCGGCTTCCTGGCCATTGCCGGCATCCCGCCGCTGTCGGGCTTCTGGGCCAAGGGCGACGTGTTGGACAACGTGTTCGCCCACAACAAGGTGCTGTGGGCGATCGCGCTCTTCACCGCCGTCCTTACCGCCTACTACATGAGCCGGCTCGAGGTGCTCGCCTTCGGCGGCGAGCCCCGCTTCGACAAGCCCGGGCCGCACGGCGAGCCCGCCCTGCACGCGCCGCACGAGTCGCCCTGGGTGATGCGGCTCCCGCTCGTGGTGCTGGCCTTCTTCGCCTTCTTCGGCGGCGTGCTCGACCTGCCCTGGGTGCACACCCACAACCTCGAGAGCTGGCTGACTCCGGTGTTCGCCGGCACGCTCTACCACGACAACCTCAGCGGGGCGTCCGAGTGGGCCCTGGCGCTCACCGACATCGCGGCGGCGCTCATCGGCGTCATCGTGGCGGTCTGGCTGTGGCGCGGCGCAGAGGTCGACAAGCCGACGCTGGAGCCGCAGTTCCTCCAGCGGGTCTGGTACTGGGACGACTTCTACGACACGATCATCGGGCGCCCCAGCCAGCGGCTGGCCACCTTCTGCGCCTGGGTGGTGGACGTCCGCGTCATCGACGGCGCCGTCAACGGCAGCGCGCACCTGGTCAAGGTGACCGGCAGCGCGGCGCGCAAGCTGCAGACCGGCTACGCCCGCAACTACGCGCTGGGGATCGCCATCGGGCTGGCCCTGATCATCGCCTTCATGCTGAGCCGGACGTGGTGGGGCTGATGCACTCCGTCCCCTTCCTGACGCTGCTCATCCTGCTGCCGGCGGCGGGCGCGCTGGCGCTCGGCCTGCTCAGCTTCGACAAGCGCCTCCACCGGGAGCTCGTGTACGCGCTGGCCCTCATCGTGTCGCTCGTGACCGGCGTCATCGCCGTGGCGGCGATGGTGGCCATGAAGGTGCACGACGGTGGGTTCCAGCTCGTCTCGAACCACGACTACACCGGCACCAGCCTGGGGGTGCACTGGTACCTCGGGGTCGACGGGATCTCCATCTTCTTGGTGCTGCTCACCGCGCTGTTGTTCCCCCTCACCATCATCCTCGGGCGGAACCGGGAGAAGACCAGGGCCTACTTCGCCTGGATCCTGCTGCTCGAGGCCGCCGTGATGGGGAGCTTCCTGTCGCTCGACCTGCTCGTCTTCTTCTTCATGTTCGAGCTGACGCTCGTGCC